>Ga0182024_10023740_pt1 | contig 10953 bp, 10 predicted proteins | sample P32metaG_FD_120480 | JGI IMG/M metagenome (GOLD analysis project Ga0182024, IMG submission 120480) | Permafrost microbial communities from Stordalen Mire, Sweden - P3-2 metaG (Illumina Assembly) | ecosystem: Environmental > Terrestrial > Soil > Wetlands > Permafrost | place: Sweden: Stordalen... | reverse complement strand
CGTGAGCTGGACGGCGCCAATGTCGCGCTGATCTCGGTACCTGGCGATTACGCGACGCTCGAGGCACAGCAAGCTCTGTCTGCGGGCATGCATGTCTTCCTGTTCTCAGATCACGTGCCGCTCGACGTCGAGCTGGAGCTCAAGCGGCGCGGCGCCGAGCTCGGGCTGCTGGTAATGGGCCCGGAGTGCGGCACAGCGATGCTTGGCGGGATCGGGCTTGGCTTCGCCAACGTGGTCCGCCCGGGATCTGTGGGCATCGTGGCGGCGGCGGGGACGGGAGCACAGGAAAGCGCATGCCTGCTCGACGCAGCAGGCGTGGGGGTATCACACATCGTGGGTGTCGGCGGGCGCGACTTATCGCGTGAGATCGGCGGGATCATGTTCCGCCAGGGCATGCGCCTGCTTGCCGAAGACGAAGCGACGGACACGCTGCTGCTCGTCTCCAAGCCGCCGTCTCCCGATGCCGTGCACGCCCTGGGCGACGCTGTTCCCGTCGACGTGCGCGTGGTCGCCGCGTTCGTCGGTTGGGATGGCAAGGAGGAAGACGTGCCATTCGAGGTCCATCCGACGCTCGAGGCTGGCGCGGCCGCAGCCGCCGGCGTCGAGCCCGCCGACGTCTCCGCGCTCGAGCTGGCGATCGACGCCCGGCGCGGCGGCGCGGCCGGGCGCTTGCTGCTCGGCCTCTACTGCGGTGGATCGCTGGCGCACGAGGCGGTAACGATCCTCGAGCCGGAGCTCGGCCCGCTGGCCGGCAACGTCGGTCACGGCCCGGCGGGCGACGGGGACGGGCACGCGCTGTTTGACCTCGGCGAGGCCGAGTACACGCGGGGCCGCCCACACCCGATGGTGGACCTCGAGGTGCGGATCGGGATGCTCGAGCGGGCTGGCGCGGACCGTCGCGTCGGCTGTGTGCTGCTAGACGTGGTGCTTGGCCATGGCGGTCATCCGGATCCCGCCGGCGGCCTCGCGCCAGCCGTGCGAGAGGTGGCGCAGGACGCGCTTGTAATCGCTCACGTGTGCGGCACTCCCGATGACCCGCAGGACTCGCGCCGTCAGGAGGCGACACTCGTCGCGGCGGGGGCGCTCGTTGCTCCGTCCAATGCCGCGGCCGCGCGGCTCGCCCTACAGGCGCTGCGATGAAGACGCTGAGGATCGCGATGCTCACCTATTCGCTACGGCCCCGCGGGGGCGTGGTGCATGCGCTTGAGGTGTCCGAGGCGCTGGCGCGTCGCGGGCACGACGTGGAGCTGATGGCGCTGGGTCGGCCCGGCGAGCGTTTCTTCCGCGAGCCCAAGGTCACGGCGCGGATCGTCCGCCACGAGCCGCTGGAGGGGCCGTTCGACGAGCGCATCAAGGCGATGGTGGCGTCTTACCGTGATGGGCTCTCCCGTCCGCTGGGCGATGGGCGCTTTGATCTGATCCACTGCCAGGACTGCCTCTCGGCCAACGCGGCGGTCGAACTGCGCGAGCTCGGGATCGTGCCTCACGTGATCCGCACGGTGCACCACGTCGATGCGTTCAGCTCGGCTTCGCTGATCGAGTGCCAGGCCCGCTCGATCCTCGAGCCCGACGCGGTGCTGTGCGTGTCGCAGCCGTGGGTGGAGCGGCTGGAGCGCGAGTTTGGCGTGCATGCCCGGCTGGTGAGAAACGGCGTTGATCGGATGCGCTGGAGGCCCGCACGCGACGCCGCCGAGCGCGAGCGAGATCGAGCGGCGGCGGGGTTCGACGGCCACCTAGCGGTGCTCGGCGTCGGCGGCATCGAGCCGCGCAAAGGATCGCTCACACTGCTCGACGCGTTCGCCCGGCTGATAGCACTGCTCCCCGAGCGCAACCCACTGCTCGTGCTCGCGGGCGGCGCGACGCTGTTCGACCACCGGCACGAAGTCGATCTCTTCCGGGCGCGACTTGCGGAGCTCGGGCTCGGGGAGCGCGTGCGCGTGCTCGGCAGCCTCCCCGGCGGCGAGCTCGAGCACCTCTACCGTGCTGCCGACCTGTTCGCCTTCCCGTCCACCACCGAGGGCTTCGGGCTCGCGGCGCTCGAGGCGCTCGCCTGTGAGCTACCGGTGATCGCCTCGGATCTCGACGCCCTGCGGACGTTCCTGCACCACGGTCGCAGCGCGCTGCTTGTGCCAGTCGGTGACAGCCGAGCGCTCGGTGACGCGCTCGCGCGGCTGGCGCGTAGCTCCCGCGACCGCGAGCAGCTGAGAGCGGGCGGGCGAAAGGTCGCGGCGAGCTACACGTGGGACCGGGCTGCCGCCGAGCACGAGCGTGCATACGCCGAGCTGCTCCGTTCGTTGCCACGCCGTGAACGCCTCGGCGCCGAGTCGCTGGGATAGCCATGACCGCCCAGCTCGAGGTGAGCGCTACGTGGATCGGCGGATACGAGTCGCGCGTCCAGGCGCGCGGGCATGAGCTGACCGTCGACGAGCCGACCGCGGAGGGCGGCGACGACAGCGGCATGATGCCGACGGAGATCCTCTGCACGTCGATCGCGAGCTGCTTCTGCCTCGCGCTCGCCCACGTGGCCGGCAAGCGCGGCCGGGAGCTGCCCGGCCTGCGCGTCGTCGTGCGCGCCAAGCGCGCTGGGCGCGAGCTGCGCTACGAGCGTTTCGAGATCGAGGCGCAGGCGGCGGTGCCAGACGAGCTGCTTGCCGCGCTGCTCGAGCCCGCGCGCCGCGTGTGCTGGGTCTCGAACACGCTCGCGCACGGAGTCGAGTTTAGCTATCATTCCACTTCCGTAGAAGGCAATACACGAAGGTAGACGAGGAGCGCGCGTGCTTCAGAACGGTCCCGAGCTCGATCAGGCACTCCGCAGGCCGGGTGGCCTCGGGGCGGCGTTTGCCCGCCACGCCTATGGGATGCGCCGGTGGGTCGATCTGTTCGCGGCCCGGATCCCGGCGATCGAGGATCCGGGTCTGACCGAGCTGGTGGCCGCGATCGTGAGCCAGAACGCCCGGCACATGGTCCTCTTCAGAGAGCGGGCGAGCGCGCACGGTGTCGATCCGGATCTGTACGTGTGCCCGCCCGAGGGCGAGGTCATCTACGAGCGGCTGGCTCCGCTCGACGCGGACGAGACGCTCGCGTACGCGCTCGGCTCGCTAGAGCACTTCGCCGACCTGCTCGCCGTCTACGCCGAGGTTGCGCAGGACGGGCGCGACTCCGAGGTGCTCGCGACTGTGCGCACCGACAACGACCGCGCGGTCGCGAGGCTGCGCGAGCTGGTGCGGGAGTCGACCGCGTCGGCCGCGGCCGACGCGCACGAGCTCTACCGGCTACGCGAGCTGGCCGAGGCGCCGCTGTATGCGAACCGCCTCTGACGCCGCTCCGGTCCCGACATTCTTAGAGCTCCGACGCGAGCTTCCCGCCTCTTCACCGCGCGCGTGGCGCTTCGGCGCGATGGCCGCCGGCTCCCGCGCCGGCACGTTGCTCAGCGAGGGGCTTCGCATCGGCCACGAGCACGGCTTTGACTCCGGGCCGTTCATGGCGCACGTATATGCGAACGTTCCGCGAGGACGCACGCCGATCGGGCGTCTGATCGACCGACGGTTACTCGAGCGCCGCACCTGCCAGGCGTTCCGCGAGGTCCGCGAGCTCGCCCGGGAGGCGCTGGAGGAGGCGATCGACAACGTGGATCGCGCGCCCGTGATCGCCGATCTGGCTGCCGGCCCGGCCCCCTACCTGTTGGCGGCACTCGCCGCCCACGCTGACGCCCGCGCGATCGTGTGCGACATCGATCCCGCGGCGCTCACGCAGGCCCGCGCGGAGGCGTCGCGGCTCGGGATCGCCGAACGCGTGGCATTTGCGCGCGCGAGCGCGTTCGACCGCGATGAGCTCCTGGCGCTGTCGCCGCCTCCCACGGTGGTGGTGGAACTCGGCCTTTACGGCATCTACCACGACGACACGCTGATCGAGCGCCACTTCATGGATCTCGCCGAGACGGTCTCACCCGAGCAGATCGTGTTCAACGTCCAGACGCAGAATCCGGAGATCGAGCACATCGCGCGCGTGTGGCGGGACCATCGCGGCGAGCGCTGCGTGTGGCGGCTGCGCCCGCTCGAGCTGATCCTCGAGTGGGCGGCCGCGGCCGGCTACGAGCCGGCGTCGATCCGCAGCGACAGTCACGGCATCTACCGCATCGGACGTCTCGAGCGCCGCGCCCAAGCGACAGCCGGCGGCCGGAGGGCGGCGTGAGCGTACTTACCTGGACCGAGGCTCCTGGAGCAGGAGCCGTGATCTCAGATCGCCTGCGCCGGGTACGTGCGAGCCACCACGGCATGTGGAACTACGTGACCTACCGGGATGCGATCGGCCTGCTCGGAATGGACGGCGCCGAGATCTACCCCGCAGGCAGCACCCGCCTCGATCCGGCACAGTGGGCGGACCTCGGCTGGTTGACCTGCTTCTGCGGGCCGCCCGCGGGCGCCGTCGAGGCGATGCGCGCGGCGGTCACCGCGGAGTCGCTGAACCAGTACACGCCGGATCTGATCGAGCCGCTGCGCGACGCCGCGGCTGGCGCTTTCGGCCGCGCGCGAGACAACGGGTTCGAGGTAGTCGGCACGGAGGGGGCGCAGGCCGGCGTCGCGCTCGCGCTGATGGCATCGGTCGATCCCGGCGACGAGGTGATCGTCTCAGACCCCGGCTACTTTCACATCCCCTCCGCGGTGATCGTCGCGGGCGGGGTTCCCGTGCCGGTGCCGATCACCGCGCACACCGGCTTCCGGCTCGACCCTGATGCAGTCCGGGCGGCTATCACTCCGCGGACCGCGGCGATCTGCATCGTCGACCCCGTGAACCCGTACGGCACCGTCCAAGCACCCGACGAGCTCGCGGCGCTCGCCGCTATCGCGGAGCGCCACGGCGTGCTGCTGCTGCACGACATCACGCACGCGCCGCTCGCGCTAGACCCCGAGCACGATTTCGTCAGCCTGCCGGCGATGCGGCTGACCGAGAACGCGGTCGCGGTGCTGTCGGTCTCGCACTGCTACGGGATGGCCGGCGCGCGGCTCGGCTTCCTCGGAGGACCGCCCGGCTTCGTCCGCGGCTGCCTGCAGCTAAAGGCAGCGCTCACCCGCCTGAACACCAACCTGATCTCCCAGCACGGTGCGCTCGCCGCGCTGGGAGACGAGCGCTACCTGGCGACGGCCGCGGACACGATCCGCTCCAACCTCGCCCACCTGGTGGGGACCCTCGCCGGCGTGTCGGGAGCAACCCTCGCGGTCCGGCCGCAGCGCGGGCTGGCGTGCGCGGTCGACGTCTCCGGGACGGGCGCGAGCGCGCAGGAGCTGATGGTCGCGCTTTTCGCCCGTCGCGTTGCCGTGTACCCGGCTGACGGACTCGGCGAGACAGTTGCGACGACGGCGATTCGTCTGAATCTCTCGAGGCCCGACGCGTGGGCGATGGAGCACCTACGCGAGGTGCTGCCCGACGCAGTCCAGGAGGCCGCATCCGGACGATGGCGTGAGCCGGTGGCCTCGCTGCTCGAACGCAAGGGCACCGAGCGCGCAAGGTCACTCGCCGAGCGGATCCGGGAGCAGCCGTGAAGCTCGGTGAGCTGATCGCCGAGCACGGCTCGCCGTTGTGGCTCGCCGACGTCGATCGCTTCCGCGTGAACCTATGCGACTTCAGGACCGCGTGGCGCGAACAGTGGCCCGACACTCGCGTGGCCTACTCATACAAGACCAATCGACTGCTCGCATTCCTGCAGGCGGCGGAGCTGGACGGAGCGTGCGCCGAAGTGGTCTGCGAGGCCGAATACAGGCTCGCCGCCGGCGTGGTCGAGACCGCTCCAAGATCGATCGTCGTTGACGGTCCCGCGAAGCCCGACTCGCTGCTCGCTCGCGCGGGAGCGGGGGGGTCGCTCGTGCTCGCCGACTCGGCCGCCGAGCTTGAGCGAGCCGCCGCCCACGGAGTGCGACGCATCGGCCTGCGGGTGGCGCTTCAGAGCTTCACCGGCGCGCGGACGCGGTTCGGGATACCTCCGGGGGAGGTGGCAGCTGCAGCGCGTGCGGCCGCCGGACTCGGACTATCGGTCGAGGCCCTCTCCACGCACCTCGTCTCGACCGACTTCGATCCGAGGACCGGGCGGGTCGTCGTGTCCTGGCCGCGGCCGCCCGACGAGCACGCACGAGCAGCGCGCACACTCGCCGAACTCGCCGCGGACCTTGAGGCCGACGGGCACGCGATCGCGATGATCGACCTCGGCGGCGGCTTTCCGTCCGCGCAGCACGTACACCGCCACGCGCGGGCAGTCGCCGACGTTCTCCGTCAAGCCGGCTTCGACGGAATCCTGTTGCTCGAGCCGGGCCGCGCGCTGGCCGCTGACGCAGTGGATCTCGCCTTCACCGTAGTCGCGATCAAGACGCTCGCCGACGGCTGCCGATGCCTGGTCTGCGACGCGGGCACGAACCTCCTTCCGGGCGCGCTGTCCGCCCCGCCCCGCCTCGAGGCGCCGGATCGACGAGGCGTAAGCAGCCTCGCTTTGGTCACCGGCCCGCTGTGCCTGAACGTCGATGTGCTGCACCCGCGGGCCGAGCTGCCGGTACTCAAGCCTGGCGACGCGCTCGTGGCCCGCGGGGTGGGCGCCTATCAGCACGCTTGCTCGACCCAGTTCGGCGAGCCACGCCCGGCTGTGCTGACGTGCGAGCGGGGCCGATGGCGGCTTCACCAGCACGCCGAGAGCTTCGAAGTCCCGACCGATGGCGACCATTGCCAAGCGGCCGCTGAGAACACGTCGAGGATCACGTATTCCGAGAGAGGAGCACGATGAGCGAGCGATTGATTGTGATCGGCGGCGGTGGCGCCGGAACGGCGGCTGCCACGATCGCCAAGCGCGTGAACCCGGACCTTCACGTCACGGTCTTCACGGAATTCCAGGACATCGCCTACTCGCCGTGCGGGATCCCGTACGCGCACGGCCGCGAGATCCCCGAGTTCAACGACCTGTTCCTGTCCACCGTCCAGCGCTACATCGACGACGGGCTGGACATGCGGATGGAGACGTGCGTCACGGACATCGACCTCGCGCGCGGCACCGTCACCGCACGCAACGAGCACCACGGCTTCGACAAGCTGGTTCTCTGCACAGGCTTCATGTGGGAGCAGCCGGACGTCCCCGGCGCCAATCTCGAAGGACTCCACTACGTGAAGGACATCCGCCGGGCGATGGAGTTCGACAAGGAGCTCGACTCGATCAAGCGGGCCGTCGTGATCGGCGGCATGTGGCTCGGGGTGGAGATGTCCGGCGGCCTGGCTCGCCGCGGGCTGCACGTCGATTTCATCGACGACGGGCCGTGGCTGCTCTCAGAGCTGGTGGACCCAGACGTGGCCGAGCCCGCTCAGGAGGCGCTCGAGAAGCTTGGTGTGAACGTGCGCACGGGGACGCGTCTGCTCGGATTCGAGGGGGCGAACGGTCGGATCAGGGCCGTCTCCACGTCGGCCGGCGAGCTCGAGTGCGACGTCGCGGTGATCTGTCTGCACAAGCTTCCTAACACCGCGCTCGCGTCGGCGATCGGCCTCGAGCTGGGCACCACGGGTGGGGTTGTCGTGGACGATCACATGCGCACCTCAGCGCCGGGCGTGTGGGCAGCCGGGGATGTGATCGAAGTGCCGCACGGCCTCTCGATGCTCCCGATCAGCGGCCTGACCGGCTCGCATGCCTACTCGCAGGGCCGCGTCGCCGGCGCCAACGCGGCCGGCGAGAACCGCTCGTACGACCCCGTATGGATCCCATGGGGCTTCATGTCAGGTGATTACACGATCGGCGGGTTCTCGATCGGCGAGACGCTCGCCGAGGCGATGGGCATCCCGTACGTGTTGGCCCAGGGCGTCGGTGTCTCTCGCGCGCGATACTTCCCGGGCGCCGCCAGGACGCACGTAAAACTGCTCGCCGAGCCCGGCTCACTGCGGCTGATCGGGGCGCAACTCCACGGCGGCGAAGGGATCAAGGAGCGCTGCGACTTCCTCGCGTTCGTCGCCAAACGCGGCGCGACGCTGGACGACCTGGCATGGATGGAGAACATCTACTCGCCGCCGATCGGGGCGCTGTTCGAGCCGATGCAAATCGCAGCCCAGAACGGTCTTGCCGAGCTGGCGCAGAAGCGCGAGCAGGTCCCCGTATGACCGTCACCGACTGCAAGCGACTGCTCCGGGCGCGCTCCGAATACGTCCTGCGACTCGCGGCGATGGACGACGTCGGGCGGCGCTATCCCGGCTGCGTCACCAAATCCGCCCTCCCCCGGGACGGCGCGTTCTGGCGCTACGTGTTCGTCCCGCTCTACCGGCGCGTGCCGTGGTCGTTCAAGCGCAAGGGGATGCGCGTGCTCAGGATGACCGCCCGGAACTGGCCGGAAAACGCACGGCGCTTCGGCGAGCCGTGGCGCCCGCCCCCCAACGGCACACGGGCGAGCGGGGGGGGAAGCCTTGAGCGCTCGCGGGAAAGCTCTGAGCGGCCGCGGGAGGAGCCGAGCGCTGAGCGCTGAGCCGTTCACCGCGACCCGCGACCTGCTCCGGGCCGAGCTTGCCGGTGACCTGAGTCGCGGCGGATACGTCCTGCGCACCGACGACGCGCACGCACGCGACCGCCGATATTTCGACAAGTTCCTCGTCCTGTCCCGGCCCGGGATGCTCACGCGAGCGGCGCGCCTGCTCGCCGACATGGTATCGGAGGATTGCGAGCGACTGGCCGTCACCGGGGTCCCCTCGACGGCGCTCGGAACCGCAATCGCGCAGCAGACGGGTTTGTCGCTGCTGTTGTCCGACGACGACCGGCCTGGCACGTTCGGCGGGGAGCTGTTCGCGGGCACGCGAGTGACTCTTGTCGAAGACATTGTGTTTACCGGCCGGCGCGCATTGGGCGGCGCCCGTGCGCTGCGCGAGGCGGGCGCCGAGGTACTCGACATCCTATGTCTGCTCGACCGCCAATCAGGGGCGGCTCAGTTGCTGGCCGGCGACGCGCTCGCGCTCCGTGCGCTGTTCACCGAGACAGAGCTGCTCGAGCAGCCCGGGCAGGCGCCGCGATGACCATCCCGGAGGCTGGTGAGCCGCTCGCCACGACGAACGGCGCCGAGCGCGTACGGAAGCGCCTTGCGGAGCTGGCGCTGATCGGCGGCGAGTCAGGCGGCGGAGTCACCCGCCTCGCTTATAGCGAGACCGAGCGCGAGGCCCATCGGCGTTTTTGCGAATGGGCAAGTAGCGCAGGTGCTAGCTGCGAGGTGGACGGCGCCGGCAACAGCGTCGCGGTGTTTCGGGACGGAGCGCCCTACTTCCTGATCGGCTCCCATCTCGACACCGTGCTCCACGGTGGACGCTACGACGGGGCGGCGGGCGTAATCGCCGCGCTGGAGGTCGCACAAGCGGTCGGGGAGCTTCACCGCGGCGTTCGCGCGGTGGCGTTCGCCGGCGAGGAAGGCGCACGCTTCGGCCGCCCGACGATCGGCAGCTCACTCGCCGCCGGAATGCTCGACGAGCACGGACTGGGCAAGCTGCGAGACGTAGACGGGACAACGCTACTCTCCGCAGCCGCCGGGGTCGGCCTCGACCCAACCGCGACGCCCTCGTGGCTTGGCGACGACGTCGCCTGTTACTTCGAGCTGCACATCGAGCAGGGGCGCCAGCTCGAGACCGGGGCCGCACGGCTCGGACTGGTCGACGCGATCGCCGGCAGCGTGCGGCTCCACTTCGAGATCGTCGGCCGCGCCGACCACTCGGGTGCGACGCCAATGCGGACGCGGACCGACGCGCTGGCCGCCGCAAGCGAGCTCGTGCTCGCCGTCGAGGAGGCAGGACGCCAGTACCGATCGACCGTCGCAACCGTCGGCCGGCTACAGGTGAAACCCAACAACGTGACGACTGTCCCCGGCGAGGTCACGCTCTGGGTCGACCTGCGCGACGTCGATCCCGACCTGCAACGCCGCGCCGCCCGTCGAGTGTTGGACTCCAGCGCGGAGATCGCTGACCGACGGGGCGTACGGATCACACCCGACGTGCTCTCAGAACAGCCCCCGGTCGTGCTCTCCGCGTGGCCGCGCGCAATCCTCTACGAGGAATGCCGAGCCCGCGGCCTCGCCTACCGCGTACTGTCGAGCGGCGCCGGCCACGACGCGGCCGTAGTCGCCCGCCGCGCCCCCTCGGCAATGGTGTTCATCCCCTGCGTCGAGGGAATCAGCCACTCGCCACGTGAGCAGGCGAGCCCGGAAGATATAGCCCTGGCGAGCGACGTCCTGTCCAGCACGCTGCGCCGGATCGACGAGCTACAGCGGCGCGGGTGACGCGCCCGCCGTCCGCAGCGCGGTCCCCCGGAATCGGGGCTGTAAGCCAGCCCGTCCCGCCTGAGCCGCCGCGCATTGGAATGTGATGAAGGAGGGGGCTCCCTCCCGGCGGCGTGGCCGCCAGAAAGGAGGCCGGCTCCCCGCATCGAACAGCATAGGTCAGGCGCGCGTGGTTCGTGGCCGCGCTAGCCCGACGCTTGGGCGAAGACTTGCTGGAGGATCTGAAGCGCGTCTTCGGATAGCCCGCCGCACAACCGGGCAATCGCGGCGGCGCTACGCAAGGTCGCTGCGATCTCGGCCGGCCCGGGTTCCGCTGCGATCACCGCGCGAACCTCATATGGAGGGCGTGTTGTCATCCATGAAGGGGCGGGTGATGGATCTCCCCCGGTTCGGTGGACACGGTTTCTTTAGGCGGCCTGCGCGGCCGTTGATGTTGTTGTACTGATGTTGATCGTTGTGTGTGCACGCCGCGGAGCGGCGCCTGTCCCGTCGAGCGTATGGGCGCTGTTGCCGGGACGGTTCTCGTAGTCGACGGGGGACAGCATCCCGAGCCTGGAGTGCTCCGCGAGGTGCGCGATCGCGCCGGCGTGCTCCAGCGCCTGGCAGACGAACAGCCAGCCGGTGCACGCCTCAACCGCCACATGAATCTCGCGGCCGGGGAACCGGGCGACCCATCGCTCAACCGCCG
>Ga0182024_10023739_pt1 | contig 10953 bp, 12 predicted proteins | sample P32metaG_FD_120480 | JGI IMG/M metagenome (GOLD analysis project Ga0182024, IMG submission 120480) | Permafrost microbial communities from Stordalen Mire, Sweden - P3-2 metaG (Illumina Assembly) | ecosystem: Environmental > Terrestrial > Soil > Wetlands > Permafrost | place: Sweden: Stordalen... | reverse complement strand
TGTGGCGCAGGCTCGAAATCATCGCCACCGAGGATGTAGGTTTAGGCCTGCCCAGTGCGCCGGCGATCATCGACGCACTCTATGCGCAGGCCACGCGCATGTTGGACCGCGGCGACCGCTGGATTTATTGCGCGCACGCCGTGCGGCTGCTGGCCACCGCTCCCAAGGACAATATGTCGATGGAGCTGGCGGGCTGGACTAAAGCAGTGGTGACGAAAGGCGAACGCAAGCCAGTCGTGGAGGACTACATGCTCGATGTGCATACCCGGCGCGGGGCGGAGATGGGGCGAGATCCTGCGCATTGGTGGAATGAAGGAGCCCAGTTACGGAATCGCATGCCCGGGTATGACCCCAAGTGGGGCGACTACCTGCGGCAGCAGGCGGGCGCCGAGCCGTTGAAAAGGGATCCTTGATGAGTTCGGGCGCCACTTGAAATCAAAAGCAAAGCCCGGAATTGGTTCGCGTCGAAGCCAACAACCGCAATATCTCCTGACTTCTGCGCGCGCGTAGCCTTGACGACTGTGTACAAATGTGCATACAATTAGGGATGGATGGATTCGAATGGAATCCGGCCAAGGCGGCGGCAAACCTTGCTAAACACAAAGTGGATTTCGCGGATGCCGCAGTGTCTTTGGAGGATTTGCGCGCGCTAACGATCCCCGATCCAGATGCCACAGACGACGAGGAGAGGTTCATCACTTTGGCCGCGGATCCAACGGGACGAATTCTCATCACGGTGTACAGTTACTCAGGGGCCAATCGGCGCATCATTTCGTCGCGCAAGGCCAGCCCTGGTAAACGCAAACGATACGAGGCACGCTAATGCGCAAAGTGTACGATTTTTCCAAGGCTAAGCGCGGGCCTGTCATAGCTCCGCCCAAGGGCAAAACTCGGATTACGATTCGGATTGATGACGACCTGCTGGCTTGGTTTAAGCAACAGGTCAACGATGCTGGTGGTGGAAACTATCAGTCGCTGATTAACGCGGCGCTCCGCGATCATATTAAGCGCAAGAACGAGCCGTTAGAGGCTACGCTGCGCCGCGTGTTGCGAGAGGAACTTCGAGCCACCGGCTGACGGGTTCCGCTCGAGACGGCGCCGGCAGTACGTTCAGCGGTTCGGTCATCAAAGTCCGCAATAGAATCTCTGGGCCAGTTTAGCCGTTCGCTTTTCTCTGGGGACGATGTGTTAGTTTAAACGACAGGAGGGAGGCGCTTACGTGCGGCCATTCGTTATCACATCATCACCCACTTCCAGACCGCGCGCAGCAACAGGATAGAGGACGGTAGGCTCAGGAACCACCAGCGAGTATCGTGTAACCAGATGGTGGCTGCAATCGTGATAACGAGCCAAATAGCAACGCATTTGAGCCAATAGATCCGCGTGTGAGAAGGCATAGAGGCAGTCTACTCATGCGGCGCAGTGCTGCCTTTGCCGCGATCCACGGGCCAGATAGCGATATGTCATTGTGCGCCGCTTCATGCGGCCGGTGGCAAGTTAGCGCTTTCTCGCCGCACGTCGACTCATCGCGATATTCACCTGGGAGGCAACGCGCATTTCGGCGGCGAGTTTAGACACATGCATGCGCCAACCGATACCTGGCGGCACTTGGAAATAAACGGACGCTAACAGATTCGCAGTCCCGTCCGGTCGATTGTTGCCATGTCGCATTGAGACCCGCCCTTTCAACGCTCCGTAATCGATCTTCTCCCTTGGCTACAATCGTCGACAACATGAATAAGTCGGTAACACGGAACATGTCGCAAGCTGCAACACGTTATGTCCATACGATACTTATCGATGTTGTAGAACAGGTCTTCTTGCTGCGTCGGCTCGGCTTTGTCTGCGGCCTGTTGCCTCACTGGTTGGCGCAATGACGGCTCGTTATTGTCAGGCTTATTGACGCGGGCGCTCACTTCGTAAGCGTCCATCAACCCCGGATCGTATTGGCGCAGCGCTGCTCGGGCATCATCGGCCGAACCATTCAGCCACGCATCAACGTCTTCCCTCCGCAGAATCGCCGGCATGCGGTGCGGGTTGTTCCCAGTGTTGTGAATGCTCCGCATGAGCTCGTTGGCAGGCATGGTGATGTGCACGCAACTCTCAACTGCGGTCCCATCCGGCTTTCTGGATCGATCCCAAAGCCCGGCAAAAGCAAATACGGGCTGGTCGTTCAGATGGATGTAGTAGGGCGCCTTTCGCTGCGCTTCATTCAAATGCCATTCATAAAAGCCATTGGCGACTTGGAGACAACGCTGACCACGATTCCATGGCCCTCGATAGCTTGCCGCCGTCTCGACAGTTTCGATCCGCGCATTGATCGTGGAATATTTCGGCGGCTCGCCTTAGGTCAGTAATGAGTATCTTCTGATTACTGACCGAAGTGGTCGGAGAGTTTGACTACCGTAAGTGGAGGGCGCGGCGGCATCATCGCGCGAAAAAATATCGCGATGCGCGGCGCTCCGTCCATCCAGTTAAGCTGGGTGACGATGGGGGCTCCGAAACGCACAAAAATTAAGAGTGAGTTGAAGCGGCAGCTTGTTCAAGAGGCAGGAGGCAATTTTGCGGGTCGTGGACAACATAGTCAGGGTGCCCCCTAACGATGAGGTTAAATTTGATGCGCGGCCAGGCCGCGTGGCTGTGATGGTTCCGGCGACAGAGGAGTACATGCCGAAATGGGCCATCAACCAAGTGCGGCAGGAACCGGAATATGGAGTATCAGGCCGGCTGGTCGCGCTCGACCTCGGAATGGTGAAGCCAGGGCTACTTCGAGTCCAAGGATTTTGGCCATCCGCAGCAATTGTGGTGGTCATAACCCAAGCCGCGCTGCTTTTCTGTGGCACGAAGAAGCCTTGGGCCCTTCCCGTGATAGGTGCGGGCGAAGCCACCGAGCTTAAATTTGCAGGTGCCGTTACAACCGCACTATTCGGCTTCCAGCCATAGCCCGGCTGTTCCTAGTTTTCACCCAGATGTCACCTTCTGGCCTTGCTTCTCGCCTAAGTTCTTGATTTATTGGCGCTCCCTACGGGATTCGAACCCGTGTTACAGCCTTGAGAGGGCCGTGTCCTAGGCCTCTAGACGAAGGGAGCGGACTTGCGGATCTTTGGGCCCGTGGCACCGAAGAGGGCTGGTAGTATACGGACCAATTTTTCGGACTCAAGCGGAACCCTCCTATTTGAACGCATCGGCATTCCGGCCATTGATCATTCCAAGGTCTGAGCATTCGATTTCGCGCTCTGCGATCTCATCCAACGCCTTGAAAGTGCTTTACCGCCTAAAAGAAGCTGGCTACCAGGGCTTCTTGGTCGGCGGCGCGGTTCGTGACCTGCTCCTGGGGATTAGACCCAAGGACTTCGACGTCGCCACCAATGCGCTGCCTGAAGAAGTGCGGCACGTATTTCGCAACTGCCGCTTGGTGGGGCGGCGCTTTCGCTTGGCGCATGTGTTCTTCGGCAGCGAGATCATCGAAGTGGCCACGTTTCGCGCGGCTGCCGCGCCTGAGCGCGAGGATGCGGAGGAGATTGACCCGGACGGCGCCGAGGCCGGCCCGGCGCTCGAGGACGACGACACGGCGGATTTCTCGCCGTCCATGGACTCGGAACATCGTGCCTTCGACCAGACGGGGCGAATTCTGCGCGACAACATTTACGGAACGATCGAAGAGGACGTCTGGCGCCGCGATTTCTCCGCCAACGGCCTTTATTACAGCATCGACGATTTCGCGATATGGGACTTCGTCGACGGCGTGCGCGACATCAAGGAGCGCCGCTTGAAACTGATCGGCGATCCGGAAACGCGCTACCGCGAGGATCCCGTGCGCATGCTGAGAGCCGTGCGTTTTGCCGCAAAATTGGACTTTTCAATCGACCCAGCCACCGAGCGTCCCATCACACAGCTCGCCAGCCTGGTCGACGGCGTGCCGCCGGCGCGTTTGTTCGATGAATGCCTCAAGCTATTCCTGTCGGGCTTCGGCGCCAAGTCGTTCGAGCTGTTGCAGAACTACAGGCTATTCGAGCATTTGTTTCCGCAATCGGCGGCAGCCTTTGCCATGCCGCCCTATGCCTATGCCAAGGAGATGCTGGAACTGGGTCTCGCCAATACCGATGGCCGCGTCGCGGCCGACAAGCCGGTCACCCCGACATTCTTGTTTGCGGTGTTGTTGTGGAGCGCGCTGCTGCGCGAGCTCAACGAGCGCCAGGCGGGACCCGCCCCCGACATGGCGACCCTCATGCAGGCATGCGACAGCGTGCTGCGCGCGCAGCAATCTCGGGTGGCAATTCCCCGGCGCTTCGGGGTACCCATGCGCGAACTGCTGATGCTGCAGCCGCGCTTCAATCGGCGCAGCGGCGTCAAGTCTTTGAGTCTGCTTCAGCATCCGCGTTTCCGCGCCGCCTACGATTTCCTGCTGCTGCGGGCGCAGGTCGGCGTCGCGGATCCGGAGTTGGCGCGTTGGTGGACCGACATTCAAGTCATGCCGCATGAAGAACGCGTCGCCTTGGTGCAGGCCCGTCCCGCGGAGCCGGCAGCAGAAGGCGAAGGCGCCCCAGCCCGGCGGCGCCGCCGGCGGCGGCGTGGCGGAGCCGCGCGCAGTTAGCGGCGCGCGGCGAGCGATGAACACGCTCTGGCGCCCGGCTTATGTAGCGATCGGCAGCAACCTCAACATCCCGGTTGAGCGAGTGCGCGAGGCCTTCGAGCGGCTCACCGCGTTGTCCGCGGTCAGCTCGCTGCAGCGATCGCGCCTTTATCTTTCCGCACCCTTGGGGCCGCAGGATCAGCCGCAATACGTCAATGCGGCGGCGGGATTTCTCACCCGGCTAAGCGCGCGCGCACTGCTCAACGATTTGCTGGGCATCGAGCGCGCCATGGGCCGCGATCGCACGACGCGCTGGGGGCCGCGCATCATCGATCTGGACTTGGTGTGGATGGTCGATGCTGCAATCGATGAACCGGGCTTGACGGTGCCGCATCCCGGAGTGTCGATGCGCAACTTCGTCCTGTATCCTCTGATCGACATTGCTCCCGCGCTGAATATTCCGGGACTGGGCAACGTGCAAGGACTGTTGCGAGGCGTCGGTAGCAGTGGCATCTCCGTTTTGGGTTAGCGAAGGTTTTGCATGGCATCGTCAGTTCCGCAGCGATTCATCGTGATCGAAGGCCCCATCGGCGTGGGCAAATCCAGTCTGGCGCGGCGCCTGAGCCAGTCGCTCGGTGGCCAGTTGGTGCTGGAGCAGGCGGATCAGAATCCTTTTCTCGAGCGCTTCTATAAGAATCCGCGCGCGGCTGCGTTTCAAACGCAGCTGTTCTTCCTCTTCCAGCGCGCACGGCAACTGGAGGAAGTGCGTCAAGAAGATCTGTTCGGCGCGGTACGCGTCGCGGATTATTTGCTGGAAAAAGACCGTCTGTTCGCCCGCGTCACCTTGGACGATGCCGAATATGCGCTATACGAGCGGGTCTACGAACGCGTGGTCGTGGATGCGCCCAAGCCCGATCTGGTGGTGTATCTACAGGCGCCGGTGGACGTGTTGATGGACCGCATCGCGAAGCGCGGCATTCGCTACGAGCAACACATCGAGCGTGCGTATTTGGAGAAGCTCACTCAGGCCTATGCGCGATTTTTTCACACCTACGATGCTGCGCCGCTGTTGATCGTGAACTCGGGGGCGATCGACCCGGTGAACAACGACCACGATTATCAGCTGCTGTTTGCCGAAATCACGAAAAAGCGCCGCGGCAGGCATTTCTTCAATCCCGCCGGCAGCAGCTTGTTACCGGCCAGCTAGCCCGAAGGCCAAAGGTCTGATTTTGATCACTGGCTCAGCCGTCGGCGTGCTGCGCCAGGGCCCAGTGTACGTGCTCGCGCACCAGCGCGGACGGATGGTCCGAGCGGCTTTGCAGCGCCGCGCGTATCGCAGGCGAGCGTGGCGCATTGCCCAAGGCGACGGCGATATTGCGCAGCCAACGTTCGTAGCCGATGCGCCGAATCGCACTGCCGCGAGTCTTGTCCAGAAACTCGAACTCGCTCCAGGCGAACAGTTGCGCGAGCGCGCTGTCATCGAGACCGTGGCGGACGGCGAAATCCTTCTCGCCGGTCGGGCGCGCAAACTTGTTCCAGGGGCACACCAGCTGGCAGTCGTCGCAGCCGTAAATACGATTGCCGATGGCGCGGCGAAATTCCAATGGAATGGCGCCGGCCAACTCGATGGTGAGGTAGGAAATGCAGCGCCGGGCGTCGAGCCGATAGGGAGCTACGATGGCGCCGGTGGGACAGGCCGGCATGCAAGCGCTGCAACTGCCGCAGTGCGCGCTGCTTGCCTCCCCGGCCGGCAGTGCCAGGTCGATGTAGATCTCGCCAAGAAAGAAATAGCTGCCGGCGCTGCGGTCGATGAGGTTGGTGTGCTTGCCGATCCAGCCCAGACCGGCGCTGCGCGCCAAGGCCTTTTCCAACACCGGCGCGCTGTCGGTAAACACGCGGCAGCCAAACGGACCGACGGCCTCGTGCAGGCGCTCGCAAAGGGCCTGCAGACGCGAACGCATCACCTTGTGGTAGTCGCGTCCCAGCGCGTAGCGGGACACGTAGGCCGCGTTGCCGTCGGCGAGTACTGCCTCGGCGTCGGCCGCGTCGGGAGGCCAATAATTCATGCGCACACTGATGCAGCTCACGGTGCCGGGAATCAGCTGCGCGGGGCGGGTGCGCTTTAACCCGTGACGCGACATGTAGTGCATTTCCCCGTCGAAACCGGCCTGCAGCCATTCCAAGAAGAATGCCTCGTCCGAGGCAAGGTCGATATTCGCGATCCCTAGGCCGGTAAAACCCAGCTCCTCGGCCCAGCCGCGTAGGCTGGTCATCAGGGTGCTCGTATCGAGCGAGACTGTGTGTGAGGCGGGAGTGTTCATGGCGGCGTCCGTATAATGGCCAAAATCGCCCCGGCCCGCACACTCGGAAAATTATGCCTTCGGTGGTCATCGATATGCATTTGCCGGCTGCCGGCGACACCGAGCTGCTGGGCAACGCCTTAGGCCGGGCGCTGCCGCGTCCGGTCGATCTTGGCGCCGTTTTGTATCTGCAGGGGGAATTGGGTGCCGGCAAGACCACGTGCGTACGCAGCTTGTTGCGGGCGCTGGGGGTGGCCGGACTGGTGCGAAGCCCTACCTATACGCTCATCGAGACATACGCCACCGAGGCTTTCACGTGTATTCACGTGGACTTGTACCGTTTGAGCGGGGCATCCGAGGCTGAAGGCCTCGGCCTGCGAGACCTGGCAGGAGCCGGTAGCTTGATCATGGTCGAATGGCCGGAGAAAGGCGGCGCCGCCGTACCGCGGCCGGATGTGGATTTGCACCTGGCTTACGAGCGCGAGGCACGCTCGGCGCAGCTTGGAAGTCTCAGCAGCATCGGCGAGCGCTGGCTGCGCAACCTGTCAGATGACGCTAGATTAACGCCCTATGTCTCTAATATAACTTGAAAAAACTAGCGCAGGAGCGTTAACTTATTGACCCATGCAACCGCCTCTGCCCATGCTCGCTGCCGCGCTGGTTCTGACGACCTTAAGTTGGTCGTCGGCGCACGCCGTGGACGTCCGGGGTGTACGAGTGTGGGCGGCGCCGGACAGCACCCGGGTGGTTTTGGATTTATCCGGCAACGCCTCGCATAGCTTGGCGGTCATGCACAATCCGGAGCGTGTGGTGCTGGATGTTCCTGGCGGGCATCTCGCCAAGGGCGCGCGCTCGACGGCTCAGGGCAGCGGAGCGGTCAAGGATGTGCGCCTCACCCCGATCGCCGGGCAGCTGCGCGTGGTGCTGAATTTGGCACGGCCAAGTCAGGCTAAAAGCTTCCTGGCGAAACCCAACAATCAATATGGCTACCGGCTCGTCGTCGATCTGGGCATGCCCACGGCCGCTAAACCCGTGAAGGTTGGGCATGCTCCGCATGAATCGCGCGACCTCATCATCGCCATCGATGCGGGTCACGGCGGCGAGGATCCCGGCGCAATCGGCAAAAACGGCTTGCGCGAGAAGGACGTGGTGCTGGCGATCGCCAAGGAGCTGTACGCCAAGGTCAATGCCGAACCTGGCATGCGCGCGGTGCTGACGCGCAACGGCGATTACTTCCTGCCCTTGCGGGAACGCATGCGCCGGGCGCGGGTGCAATCGGCCGACTTGTTCGTGTCGATACATGCCGATTCGATCCGCGACCGCAGCATCGATGGTTCTTCGGTGTACATCCTCTCGCAGCGCGGCGCCACCGACGAGGCCTCGCGCTGGTTGGCCGAACGGGAGAATGCCTCCGATCTCATCGGCGGCGTATCGCTCGACGATAAGGACGACGTATTGGCCTCGGTGTTGCTGGATGTGTCGCAGACCGCCTCGTTGAGCGCGAGTCAATCCGCCGCGGAACGTGTGCTGCGCTGCTTGAGCCAAGCGGGCGAGGTGCGCAAGCCGCAGGTTCAGGAGGCGCGCTTCATGGTGCTGAAGTCCCCCGATATTCCCTCGATGCTGGTCGAGACGGCGTACATCTCGAACCCGCAGGAGGAACAGCGCCTGCGCACGCCGGCGCAGCGAGAGAAGCTGGCCGCGGCCATTCATCGCGGCTTGCATGACTATTTCTACGCCAATCCGCCTGCAGGCACGCGCATCGCGCAACTGGCCGGCGCAAGCGCGCCGCGCGAGGGGCTTGCCAGCACGAGCAGCGGCGGGGGCGGCGCGGGCAACTGATTGCAGGCGATATATCGCGCGCCCGCCGCGCGTGAGCTTGTGCGAAAATGCGCGACGCGAGGTCGCCATTGCCCATTCAGTTACTCCCCGACACCCTCATCAGTCAAATCGCTGCAGGCGAGGTCATTGAAAGACCCGCATCGGTGGTCAAAGAGCTGGTCGAAAACGCGCTCGATGCTCGCGCCCGGCGGGTGGAGGTCGAGTTGGAGCGCGGCGGCTGCGGCCTCATTCGCGTCCGGGATGACGGCATCGGCATCGATCCTGCGGAGATGGCGTTGGCGCTGGCGCGGCATGCGACCAGCAAGATTGCCTCGCTCGAGGATCTTGCACGCGTCCTAACACTGGGGTTTCGCGGCGAGGCCCTACCCAGCATTGCTTCCATCGCGCGCGTCTCGTTACTGTCCCGCGAAGTTGAGCAGCCGCATGCCTGGTCGGTTGAGGTACACGACGGTGCCGTGTCCGCGCCGGTGCCGGCCTCGCATCCCCCGGGCACCAGCGTCGAGGTGCGGGATCTGTTTTTCAACGTGCCGGCGCGGCGCAAGTTCCTGCGCAGCGAGTCGACGGAATATCAGCACACCGTACGCATGCTGGAGCGTCTGGCCCTATCGCGCTTCGATGTCGCCTTTACATTGCTTCACAATGGCAAGACCATCTGGGCTTTGCCGCCGGCAGTCTCCGCGCCCGAGCGGTTGCAGCGCGTGGCGAAGGTTTGCGGCGATGAATTTGCCGCGCATGTCATGGAAGTACGCTACGACTCCGAGGATTTACGGCTGTCCGGCTGGCTGGCATTGCCGACGTTCTCGCGCAGCCAGTCCGATTTGCAGTTCTCGTTCCTCAACGGCCGCTTCGTGCGCGACAAGTTGCTGGCAGGAGCGGTGCGCCTGGCTTATCAGGACACCATGTTTCACGGTCGCTTTTGCGCCTACCTGCTGTATTTGGACATGGACGCGACGCAGGTTGACGTGAACGCTCATCCACAGAAACTCGAGGTACGTTTTCGCGATTCGCGCCGCATTCACGAGTTCGTGTTCCGCACCTTGGAGCGGGCGCTGGCCGACACGCGGCCGAGCGCCGCATCGGCAGGCAGCGGTCACAGCGCCTGGCTGATCGGCGGCACGGGCACGGCACCCATGTCGCATCAGGCGCGTTTCCGCCTGCCGCCCGCCCCCAGCCCGCGCGCCATAGATGCCTACCGCGCTTTCCTCGCGCCCGCGGAAAGCGTGGCGGAAAGCGTAGATCAAAGCCTGGCAGAAGGAGCGCAAGGGGCAGCGGCCATCATGGAAGCGCCCTTGGGGTATGCCATCGCGCAATTGCATGGGGTATACATCCTGTCGCAATCGGCGGACGGCATGGTGCTGGTGGACATGCACGCCGCGCACGAGCGCATCGTCTACGAAAGCATGAAAAAACTGCTGGCGGGACAAACGGCGCAGCAGCATCTGCTGATCCCCGAAACGCTGCAAGTTACCCCGGCGCAAGCCGATGTCGGCGAAGCTCACGCCCGGGAGTTCGCCGAATTGGGCTTCGTTCTCGAGCGCATGGCGCCGGATCGGTTGGCGCTGCGGGCCATTCCGACTCTGTTGGCGGGCCGCGATCCTGCCGGCATCGTGCGCGACGTACTGTCCGATCTGCTAGAACAAGGGCAGTCGCGGCGTGTACAAGAATCAATCAACCACTTGCTTGCCACCATGGCATGCCATGCGGCCGTGCGCGCGCGCCGGAATTTGAGCGTGCCGGAGATGAACGCCTTGCTGCGCGAAATGGAGGGAACCGACCGCGCCGACCAGTGCAATCACGGGCGTCCCACCTGGGTCAGGCTGTCGCTGCAAGACCTGGACCGGCTGTTCCTCCGCGGCCGTTGATGAGCGATGCGGGGCCGCGCCGTTGCGCGATACTGCTCATGGGTCCCACCGGCTCGGGCAAGTCGGATCTTGCCATCCGCTTGAGCGAGCGCCTGCCATTGGAGATCGTCAGCGTGGATTCGGCGATGGTCTACCGCGGTATGGACATCGGTACCGCAAAGCCCGACGCGGCCACGCGGGTGCGCACCCCGCATCACCTCATCGACATCCGCTCGCCCGCGCAGAGCTACTCGGCGGGGGAGTTCACCCGCGACGCCTTGGTGGCCGTTCAAGATATCTGGAGCCGCGGGCGCGTCCCCCTGTTGGTCGGCGGTACGATGCTCTATTTCCACGCGCTGACCAGCGGCATAGCGAAGCTGCCACAGGCCGACAACGCGCT
>Ga0182024_10023738_pt1 | contig 10953 bp, 10 predicted proteins | sample P32metaG_FD_120480 | JGI IMG/M metagenome (GOLD analysis project Ga0182024, IMG submission 120480) | Permafrost microbial communities from Stordalen Mire, Sweden - P3-2 metaG (Illumina Assembly) | ecosystem: Environmental > Terrestrial > Soil > Wetlands > Permafrost | place: Sweden: Stordalen... | reverse complement strand
CCTTCTGTCCAGCTCTTGCCGCCGACGGCATCGAGAATGAGGTCGACCCCCTTGTCGCCCACGATCGCGCGGACCGCACTCACGTAGTCGCCGTTCGAGTCGATGGGATAGTGGCAGCCTTGCTCCTTGAGAAACGCATGCTTCGACGGTGACGCAGTGCCGAAAATGACGCAGTCGCGAGTCTTCGCGATCTGGATCGCCGCCAAACCGACGCCGCCCGCGGCCGAGTGCACGAGGACACTCGACTTCGGGCGCAAATGCCCATTGAAGAACATCATGTTGTAGGCCGTCAGGTACACGACCGGGAGGGCTGCGCCTTCCTCGAAGCTCATCTTTGCGGGCATTTCGACGATCTGATGGACTGGCAGCACCAGCACGTCGCTGTACCCACCGAATTTGCACATCGCGAGGACGCGCTGCCCTTGTTCGAAGCCGGTCACCCCCTCGCCGATCTGGTCGAGGATCCCCGAGACCTCGTAACCAACGACGCAGGGGATTTTCGGCGCATCAGGGTAGAGGCCGACGCGGGCCAGCAAGTCCGCGAAGTTGATCCCGCTGGCGCGCACGCGCACGCGCACTTCGCCTTTCTTGGCGACAGGGTCGGGTGCTTCCTTGACGACGAGGACTTCGGGAGAGCCGGCCTTGGTGATCCAGATCTGACGCATGTGCCCTCGCAGCGTCTAGCGTGGCTGGGCGCTACGCGCGGGGAAGGGCGCCAGCATTTGCTGCATGGCGGCTTGGAGCGCCGGCTCGTTGATCTTCTGGGGATCGATCTCGGCTCGAGCACTCCCGTGCCACACCTGTTGGGCGGTCGACCGATCGAACGCATCGACGACGACCTCACCCTCCGTAATCGACTGGGGCTGGTTCTCGTTGCCGCCGCTTGTCGTGGTTGGCTCCGCCTTGTCCGCTTTGGCGGTTCCCGTCGAAATGCGAATCAGGAAATCGGCAGTGGGCCCTGCCTCCGTGTACCCTTTGCGGAGAAGCTCGGCCACGACCAGTTCATGTACGCGACGTCCCACTTCGAGCGAGCGAGCCGACACGGCGTACGTCGCGGGCGGCTCCGCTGCAATACTGAACCCGAACGTACGAAACGGAGCGAAACTGGTCACGGCGGCGCTCGTCGCCTCCACCACCTGCGGTGGCCCTGCAGAGGTCGTCGCCTGGCACGCCGCCATGGTAGCTACAAGCACAATTCCAATCGCTTTCATCACTCACCTGCCCGCTTGAGGTCGAACGTTCAATTTGCTAGCCCAAGGTCGACAACCACGCATTGACCGTGCCAGTGCGAGTTTCCTCCGGTACCGCACCGCAGATAGCCACCGGGCACGACGAGAACACGCCTCGGTCTCCGCGGGTCGCCTCGATCTGGCTAGGCTCTCTCTCTGATTTCGTCGAAGAACGGCGTGCGACGCGTTGCCACGCACTCTGCCGCATACAAGTACATGGCCGCGGACCATGTCTGCCAGTCCTGCCCGCGAGGTTTGCCGTTCTGCGCCTTGAACCATTCGTTGAATCCGTAAGGCACGCGGGCCTCCCGTGCCGGTCGGACGAGCTCCGTGAGGGCCATGAGCGTTTTTTCCGCCAAAGACGAACGTCCGGCAGCCACGAGCGCGGCCACGTAGAAGCCACACACAAAAGGCCACACGCCACCATTGTGGTATTCACCGGGGAGGTTGTACTCGGCATACCTCGGTCGCCAGTCGGGATCGGATCGCCCGATGTAGGGGAAAAGGCACGGCGGCAACTCGACCGCAAGAAGGCCTCGTTCCCTCATGGAAGTGCACTCTTTTTCCACCCAGGCCACGAGCTTACGGCTCCGAGAGGGAGAGGCGATTCCGACGAGCACGGCCAGGCTATTGCCCAGCAGGTCGAAGCGTTCGCTATTGTGAATCTTGTAGGACCAAAGCGCGAAATACGACTCGTGTGGGACCGTGAGCCCCTCGTGGACGACCGGGTGGCGATCGGGCCCCCGGATGTCGAAACGGTTCATCAGCCCCTTGAGGGTCTGGGCGCGCTGGTCCAGCGCGTGAAGCCTGAGAAAGCCATAAACCAGCGTATTCACAAACAGGCCATATCCCTCCACCCACTGCTCGTCACGCCAATCGCTGGTGGGCTGTTGCGCCACCATTACCGTGTCGTCCGGACTCTGATAAGACATCCACGCCAACGCTCTGCGTGCCGGCGCCGCGAGGAACCCGGCGTTTCCCGTCGCTTTGCGGTACCAAGCCACGGCCAACAGAAAAAGCGGCGTGGTGTCGCTGGCTCCGCGGTCGTCGGGAGCGTCGATCAACGAAGGCACGTGCCCGAGCGGACTCTGATTCTTGGCCAAGGTCCGAAGGACGCGACCGAGCGACGCGACGAGTTCATCGTTCCCGGAGACCAAGGCGCCGAGTGAGGCGATGAGCAGGTCTCGCGTGTAGGGTTCGGGATAGCCCCACGCCGCGGTCCTCGGCAAGTCGCCGCGCCCGTGGCGTGCATTGTAAAGGAGCACTTCGAGTGCCGCCGCCCGGGCCTCGGCGACTTTCTTCGAGAACGTGGGGGTCACGAGTTCTGCTCCCGAAGGCACGCTCGCCTTGATGCGAGCTGGCCCGAGCCGTTCTCACCGTGGGCACATCGCGTCATTCGATCCCCAATTTCGATCGAAGGATCTCCACGAGCTGCCGGGCGACGGAGAGGCTGTCGTACTTCTGTACGGCGCGCTTTCGGCCGGCCTCGCCCATCCTTTTGCGCAACTCTGAGTCGTTTAGCAACAGGCGCAGGGAATCCGCGATATCCTTGACGCTAGCTCGGTAATCGACAATCCGCGGCGTGGCGAATTTCACTCGGTGACCCGGTTCGAAGCCCGCCTCTTGTCCCACGATTGTTTCGCTGACGGAGATCTCCTGGGCGACGCCCGCCAAAAAAGCTGTCTCGCCATGAACCAGGGTGTCCAGCATGGCCATGGCCTTGATGCCGATGACTGGCTTCCCACAAGCCCCCGCTTCCACCTGGGGCATCCCGAATCCTTCCAGGCGAGATGGCGCCGCATATACGTCACACGCCGAAAGCAAATAGGGCATGAAGGCCCGGGAGGCTCGTCCCGACGAGAAGATGATCTTTTTCGAGAGGCCCAAGCTCTGTGCAAGCTGCGCATCCTGCGAGTTCTGAAGATCCGTACGCGGCTGTGACCACACTTTGCAGACATATCGCCAATCGGGTATTTCGTTCTTGAGGGACGCCAACGCTTCCATCACCTCCCGAGCGCCCTTGGAGGCGGCGTCTCCACCCACAGTGAGAATCATGAGCTGGTCTGCTGCCACGCCCAGGTTCTCGCGAACGGCCTTCACTTTGGGATCGTCGGAGGCGTGAGGAACGAAGCTCTCTGTTTCGCACCCGACGGGAAGCACCTCTATGTTGTCGCCGCGCACGCCATCTCGCATGTAGACCTCCTTGACCCAATTGGAGGTCACGAGGAGCAGCGGCAACGCGCTCAACACATCTCTGTAATTGGCGATGTACCCGTCCGCCACGAGCCAGGGCACGGGAAGGACACCGAACTGCTGAGCATGGAGCACGAGATCGGGCGTCATCCCCCAATAGCCCACGCCGACCACGGCGTCGGGCTTGAACCACCTGTAATACCATTCCTTTTCCACCGCCGACTCTATGTGCGCCGCGTGGGCATCCACACCGATAGCCTTGAGGCCTTGGTAAAGGAGGTCCCCCTGAGTGGCGAGCCCGCCCGGCGGAGGTGGATAGTCGTACAGGACCAGAATCTTCACTGCGGCCTCCCTCGCTCTAGCCAAGCCCGAGCATCGTCGGGCACCACCAATCGCCAGTAGGCTTCGGGCCGCGGCGTGGTCTGAACTTCCCAGCCGTCCGGAGGAAAGCCGTAGATCTCCGTGAGAAAGCTTCTCTTTGCCGCCCAAACCTCGTCGGACAGGTCCACCACGATGTCTGCAGTGTCTTCGGCGTGCGGCAATTGGTTGCCGCCTCCGTCCTCATACGCGAACAGCCAAAGTTCTCGCGATTGGATTTCGCCGCAGGCCCACATGCGGAGCACGCTGCGAGAAACCTCCTCGTGCCTCAGGTGCCGCGTGTATTCGCCCTTTGGCGCGTGCGTCAAGATCAGGTCGAAAGGCTCCTCGGGCACCAATGACAGCAGCGTCGCCCGAACTTGCTGCGCGGCGAGAGGAACCTGAGCGGGGCCATCATCCAGGTCCGCCATGGCCCCTTTCGCGCCGAAACGGTCTAGAGCGCGACGGAACTTAGGTGCACGATCTACGTCCCCGGCTCGGCACATCGTGCCTACGAAGGTTGTCCAGGCGCCGTGCATGAGTAGCGTTCCGCCGGCCCAGAGCGTCTCGTCATCAGGATGAGCGACCAGTACGAGGACTTTCGCCTTTTCCGCCATGACGCAATCTGACACTCGTTTGGACATGCGGTTTGGGGGCATGTAGAGGAGAGCCGCCCCGGAGGGCGGACGGAGATCGCGAAGAGGTATGACTCAGCCTGGGTATTTTCCCCCGACATACTCATGCAACATCCCGATCTCATACACATGGTCTCTCGAGACCCAACGCACCAAGTCTCCTATCGATACGAGACCCGCCATCTTTCCGTCGACCATGACGGGTAGGTGCCGGCAGCGACGCTCTGTCATGACGCTCATGGCTCCCTCGACGGAGCATTCGAGATCGATGCAGGCGACATCCGTGGTCATGACCTCGGCCACGGGCGTCCTCGCCGGGTCTAGTCGCTTCAGGAGGACACGAGTCAACAGGTCCCGTTCGGATACGATTCCGACGGGCGCCCCTTGGTCGACGACGAGCAGTGCGCCGATGTGAAGCCGGCACATTTCGTCTACTGCGTCGAGCACGATTGTCGTCCGAGTCGTCGCGTGAACCTCACGCCCCTTTGCCTCAAGGACGTTTTGAACAGTATTCATGGCCACCTCCGGCGGACGCCCCCATCCAGAGCTAAGTGCAGCATTGAACGTGCCAGAATCCCCGCCGCCCATGCTTCGACCGAAGAGCCCTACGGGAAGGGGTGCGGGCGAGCTTCCTGAGCAAATCGCTAGACCCTCTTTGCAAAACGAGAATCTCAGTGAGGCACGCCGCAGTGGAGCGAATGGATTAAGGTAGGCAACAAGTGACGCGAGGGCGCGTCCCGTGCGACCGTGGCGCGTCGCTTTCCCCGGCGATCTCGGCGCCGCATGCCTCCCGATCACGCTACACAGGTTCCGAAGGCCGCGCCTGGATCGACGTGGGCGCCGTTCGCCGTCCCCGCGTTTCGCGCGCTCTGGATCGCCGGGCTCGTGTCGGACGTCGGCGCCTGGATGCACGGCGTGGGCGCGGGGTGGCTCATGACGTCGCTCACCGCGTCGCCACGCACCGTTTCCCTCCTCCAGGCGGTCGACGGCGCAGCGCTTTTCCTCTTGGCGTTGCCGGCGGGCGCGCTCGCGGACATCGTCGATCGCCGGCGGCTCGCCATCGGCGCGCAGCTCTGGCTCTTCGTCTGCGCAGCCTCGATGGCGTGGCTCGCGGCGCTAGGAGCGCTCAGTCCGCCGTGGCTCATCGGGTTTGCCTTCGCCATGGGAATGGGTTCCGCGCTCAACGAGCCGCTCTGGCAGGCGCTCACCGCGGAGGTGGTTCCGCGGAGCGCCCTTCCCGCCGCGGTCACGCTCGACGGCGTATCCATGAACCTCGCGCGCTCACTCGGGCCCGCGCTCGGCGGCGTGGTCGTGGCTCTTGCCGGGCCGGCGGCGGTCTTTGGGCTGAACGCGCTCACGTTCCTCTGGGTGACCGTTGCGCTCGTCCGCTTTCGTCCTCCCAAGGTCATCACTACGGTGCCCGCCGAGCGCTGGGTTGGCGCGATGGCGGCGGGGCTTCGCTACGTGCGCCACACGAAAGCTCTTCGTGCTGTCCTGTTTCGCTGCGCCGCCAGCGTGCTCCCGGGGAGCGTTCTGGCAGCGCTGCTCCCCTTGTACGCGCGAGGCACGCTCCGTCTCTCGGCCGCGGGGTTCGGGCTCCTCCTCGGGTGCATGGGACTCGGGGCGCTGCTCGCCGCCTGGCAGCTCCCCGCGATCCGAGCGCGGGTGTCCGGCGACCACCTGCTGACGCTGGGAGCGCTCGCGTTCGCGGGTGCTCTCGTCGTGCTCTATGCGGCTGGAGCGCTGATCCTGGCGGCCTTTGGGATGGTCGTGGCCGGCGTGGGGTGGATGACGATGCTCTCCGGCTTGAATGTCGCCGCCCAGCTCGCGACCGCATCGTGGGTTCGAGCGCGGGTCCTGTCGGTCTACATGCTCGTCTTCCAGGGAGCGCTCGCGCTCGGCAGCTTCCTGTGGGGCGAGGTCGCGACGCGCGTGGGCGTTCGAAGCGCTCTCCTCGCGGCCGCGGCCGCGCTCGCGGCAAGTCTCGTGACCCGCGTCCGCTACCCGATCGAGATCGTCGAAGAGGACATGACCCCGTCTCTCTTGTTGCCGATGCCGAAGATCGTGTGTGATCTCGAGGACGAGGACGGACCCGTGCGCGTCCTCATCGAGTACAATGTCCCCGAGGTGAACGCGCGCGCGTTCAGTCGATTGCTCCGGGCGCGCGAGCAGAGACGACGCCGCGACGGCGCGATCGAGTGGGGTCTTTACCGCGATGTGACGAAGCCGACACGGTGGCTGGAGACGTTCGTCGTGGACTCGTGGGGCGAGCACGAGCGCCAGCACTCGCGAACCACAGCGACCGATCGACGGTCCAGCGCGCGCATCGCCGCGCTCCTCGAGCCGGGGACGGGCGCCATCACCGGCCACTTCATCGCAAGCGGTGCGTGGGAGGCCGAAGAAAAGGCGAACCGCGCCGCCACGTCGAACGCCGGCGGAGCCGCTATCGTAACCGCGCCGTTGCCGGCATTTCGCAAGTAAGACCGAGCAAAACGCGAACGGCGTGGTTATGGTGACGCTCTATGCACTCGTCGCGCGTTCTCATCGTAGACGACGACGCCGCAATGCGCGAGGCGCTCGAAGTCGTCTTTTCGGCCGCGGGTCACGCCTGCGAGCTCGCACAAGATGCGTTCGCAGCCCTCGAGGTGGTCGGTCGCCAGACTTTCGATGTCGTCCTCTGCGATGTCGTGATGGACGGGATGAGCGGGCTCGAGCTGCTCGACCGGGTCAAGCGGACGCACCCGGCGCTGCCGTTCATCGTTATCACCGGGGCCGGTGGCGTTCCGCAGGCCGTCGACGCCATCAAGCGCGGCGCCTTCGAGTACGTGGTAAAGCCTTGCAGCGCGACCGAGCTAACGAGAATCGTCGAGAGTGCGCTCGACGAGCGCAGTCATCCCAGCGAACGTGCGCGACTCTCTTGCCCACCGGCTTCCGCCAGGAGATGGGAGCTCGTCGGCACCGGACCGGCGATGCGAACATTGCAGACCGCCATCGACTTCGTCGCTCGATCGAGCGCGCCCGTGCTCGTCACGGGCGAGACCGGCGCCGGCAAGGAACTCGTGGCGCGCGCGATCCATGCGCGAAGCTCTCGTTGTGGTCGCCCCTTCGTCGCGGTGAACATGTCCGCGATCCCCGAAGACCTTCTGGAAGCCGAGCTGTTCGGACACGTTCGGGGCGCCTTCACCGGTGCCGCGCAACCGCGCAAAGGGCTGTTCACCGAGGCCGACGGTGGCACGCTGCTGCTCGACGAAATCGGCGACATGTCCCTCGCGTTGCAGGTAAAGCTGCTGAGGGTTCTCCAGTCCGGAGACGTTCGCGCAGTGGGCAGCGATCGGCCGCACCACGTCGATGTTCGCGTGATTGCAGCTACCCACCGGGATTTGCCGGCGCTCGTAAAGGAAGGGCGATTCCGAGAGGACTTGTACTTCCGGCTCCACGTCTTACCGGTGTTCGTCCCGGCCCTGCGCGACCATCGCGAAGATATCCCGGCGCTTGCAGAATACTTCCTCGCGGAAGCTTGCCAGCGTGCTCCACTGTCGCCCGTCCGATCGATCGGGCCAGACGCGCTTCGCGCGTTGTCGGATGCGCCGTGGCCGGGCAACGTGCGCGAGCTCGCAAGCTCCATCGAACGCGCGGTCGTCTTCGGCGTGGACGAGATGATCGACGCGAATCAGCTGTCGCTGCTTCAATCCGCAACCTCGACGCCGTCGTGGCCGTTCCCGAGCCACGCGCCATGGACGCTTCGGCGCCTCAGCCGCGCGTATTCCGAGTGGGTGATCGCGCATACGGGCGGAAACAAGGAACGCGCGGCCGAGATTCTGGGAATCGATCTTTCGACGCTATACCGCTGGCAGCGCTCGCCACCCCACGGCGCTGGTCGTCGCGACGCGGCTTTGGACGACTGAGACTGGCACTTTGCGAAAGCGACGCGGTTGCAAAGCACGCGAATCGTATCGAAAGAGACGCAAGCCGAGCGGCGAGATCAGCCGTTGATTCCCCGACGTCGCGAACTTGCGACGGTTCCTCTACTCCGCCATCCCCGCACCGCTGCGAGTACGCACGAGGTGGTCTGACGTTTGCTTTGCAGCTTAGCCGTCGTGAAGCTTTCAAGTCCGCACCCGACGACACGACTGCAGAGAAAGAGAGACGTCCATGAGCAACTCGAATTCTGTCGCGATGGATTCCAGCGAAACCCAGGAACCCAATGACCTTCCGCAGCTGGCGGTGCAACGCAAACCGAAGCGCGGCTTCGCCGCGATGGACCCCAATGTGGTACGCGAGCTCGCTCGCAGAGGGGGAATCGCCGCGCATCGCGTGGGCACGGCACACGAGTTTAGTCCCGAAGAAGCGCGCGCCGCCGGCCGCAAAGGTGGCCTCGCGGGTCGCACAAACGCGACCGAAGTCGTCGGCGAGCTCGAAGGAGCGTAACTCCGTGAGAGAGGCTCGAGAAATACACCTCGGTCATCCGTCCTTCGACAAGGCCTCGTAGCCGGAGATCACGTCAAAGAGCTCCTCGTCGATGGACTCTTGTCGAATTCGGTGAAACGACCGGTTTAGGTCTTCCAGGATTCCTCCGATGTTCTTCTCGGCGCGTTGCATCGCGGCCAAACGGCTGCCGTTCTCGCTGGCCAAAGATTCCGCGCTTGCCTGAAAGAGCAGAACAAAAAGGTATCCACGGATGAAAGCGGGAAGCGCCCGCGGAGCCCCGTCGATGACTTGCGGCAAAGTCTTCGTCGGCCAGGGCAGCGAAGCAAGCCTGCTTTGCCATTGGTGATCGAGCGGCAGGAGCCGCTTGCTAACAGGCTCGTAAAGGGCTCCGGATTTGGGGCGATTGTGGAAAAGATAGATTTGAGCGACCTCACTCTGCTCCCGCGCGGCCTCGACTTCGATCAGAAGTTGGCCAACGAGCGGCGTGATGGAATGGACTGACGTCGGCACGGAGAGCGGGCCGGCTTGAAGGAGACCCGTATCCGCCATGAGCGTGCGGACGCGCTCTCCGACCGTCCAGACGCTCTTCGTTTTGCCAGGCAACGTGCCGAGTGTATGTACAGCGAATTCTACGAGCACCTCGTTGAACCGGCCGACGAGACCTTGGTCCGAACCGAAAATGATCGCGCCGATCGCACCCCCGTCGGTCGGGTCCTTGCGCGCGCCCATTGGGGCCGGGCCGAGCTGACGGAAGCACGCGGCCAAGCCGAGCTCGACCGTGCGAGAGTACTCCTCCAACGATTCAACTGCCTTTTCGTATTGTCCAATGCTCGAGGCCGCGAGGGCCTTCATCGAGCGGACTACGGCTCCGAGATCCTCCGCGCCCATGATTCTTCGACGCAAACTCTCAGTGGTGCCGCTCATGACGAAGGCTTGCGTTCCGGTGCGGGCTGAAACGAGGCGAGCGCGAGGGTAGCGATGTCCAAAATCGCCTTTCGGTCCGAGTCGCTCACTTTCTCGGCTGAAGTGAATCGTTCCGCAACCTCCGCCGGAATGTTGGGCACCGCGTCCCGGAGCGCCCGTTCTCCGTCGGCCACCTTTTCGAGCGGCACTCGGTCGAAGAGACCCGCCGTCAACGCGAGGAGCACAGCGATCTGCTCGAGCGCCGACACGGGCTGTGACTCCGGCTGTTTGAGGCAGGCGCGGATGCGCCGTCCGTGGTCGATCGTGTGCCGCGTCGCTTCGTCGAGACGGGTACCGAACCTGGCAAAAGTCTCGAGCTCCTCGAACTGTGAGTATGCGAGCTTGAGGTCGCCCGCGATGGCGCGATACGCCGGTCGCTGCGCTGCGCCGCCCACCCGCGAAACTGACTTACCTACCTCGACTGCCGGAAGGATGCCCAATTCGAACAACGTGGGCGACAGATAGATCTGACCGTCCGTGATGGAGATGAGATTGGTCGGGACGTAGGCGGAAATGTCCTGCGCGTCCGTCTCGATGACGGGAAGGGCGGTTACGGGATCTCGCAAGACGTCGATCACATCCCGATGGCGGTCGTCGATCAGGATCGAACGCCAGCGTTGCGGCGCTTGAGCGAAGCGCTCGTCGCAGGCGGCGACTTTGTACGCGAGCCGGATCTCGGATCTCCCGACGACGCCGAGACTGCGCTGCGCGGCGGGCACATCAAGGCCGTTCTCGTCGTTCCCCGAAGTTTTGAGCGCGATCTCGCGCGCGGCGTTCCCGCGGCGGTGCAGCTCCTCGTGGACGGCAGCGACGGGACCACCGCAACGGTCGCCCTTGGCGATGCGGCAGGTATCCTCGAGGCGACTTCGCCCGCCCGCGCCGTGCGAGCCTCGCTGGGCGCAGGGCCGCGAATTCGCGTGCGCTTCAACCCGACGATGCGCTCCACCTACAACATGGTGTCGGGCGTCATCGTCCTCATCCTCGCGATGGTCGCTTCACTCCTCACGGCTCTCACCATCGCCCGTGAATGGGAGAGAGGAAGCATGGAACAGCTCTTCGCCACGCCTGTTTCGCGCTCGCAGATCGTCGTCGGGAAGCTCATCCCCTATGCGGGTCTCGGGTTCGTGCAAACCTTGCTGGTCATCACT
>Ga0182024_10023737_pt1 | contig 10953 bp, 10 predicted proteins | sample P32metaG_FD_120480 | JGI IMG/M metagenome (GOLD analysis project Ga0182024, IMG submission 120480) | Permafrost microbial communities from Stordalen Mire, Sweden - P3-2 metaG (Illumina Assembly) | ecosystem: Environmental > Terrestrial > Soil > Wetlands > Permafrost | place: Sweden: Stordalen... | reverse complement strand
CGGCGTCATCGCCACGCTCAAGGACTCGATCCCGAAGGAAGACCCGAACACCGAGATGATCCGCCTCGAGGTCGAGACCCGGCTCCGTTACCTAGCGGAAGTCGGCCTCGGCTACCTGAGTCTCGACCGCGCAACCAAGACCCTGAGCGGCGGCGAAGTCGAGCGCGTTAACCTCACCACCTGCCTTGGCGCCTCGCTGGTCAATGCCCTCTTCGTAATGGACGAGCCGAGCGTCGGCCTCCACCAGCGCGACATCGGCCGCCTCATCCGCGTGATGAAAAACCTCCGCGATAAGGGCAACACGCTTCTCGTTGTCGAACACGAGGAGTCCGTCATCCGCGCCGCAGATAACCTCATCGAGCTCGGCCCAGGACGCGGCGAAGCCGGCGGCGGCCTCGTCTTCAGCGGCCCCGTTGCAATGATCGAGCGTCTCCCCGAGTCCCTCACCGGCGATTACCTTGCCGGGCGCAAATCCATCCCCGTTCCCGCAAAACGCCGCGCCCCAAAATTTTGGCTCGAAGTCAAAGGCGCCGCCGAACACAACCTTCGCAAGATCGACGTCCGCTTTCCGCTCGGCCTTTTCACCTGCGTGACCGGCGTCTCCGGTTCCGGCAAGAGCACGCTCGTCAACGATGTTCTTTACGAGAATTTTCAGGCCCAGCGCGGCATCGGCTCGGATGAAGCCAACGTCGGCCGCTGCTCGAAACTCATCGGCACCCAGCGCATCGAGAGCATCGTCCTCGTCGATCAATCGCCGCTCTCCCGCACTCCGCGCTCCAGCCCCGCCGTCTATCTCGGCGCCTTCGATCCCATCCGCGAACTCTTCGCGCTGCAGCCGGAGGCCGCCGACGCCGGGCTCACCGCCGGCTCTTTCTCATTCAATTCCGGCAAGGGCCGCTGCGACCGCTGCTCCGGCAATGGCTTCGAGAAAATCGAAATGCAATTCCTCAGCGACGTCTTCGTCCGCTGCCCGGAGTGCGACGGCAAGCGCTACCAGCCGCACGTCCTCAAGATCAAGATCAACGGCAAATCGATTCATGATGTCCTCGACAGCACTGTCACCGCCGCCATCGAGTTCTTCGCCGCCGCCGGCGCGCAGGCCGCGAAATCAAAAGATGCCGCGCCGCGCGCCCGCCTCTGCCAGAAGGTCGTCGAGCCGCTCCGCATCCTCGAGGAAGTCGGCCTCGGATACCTCCGCCTCGGCCAGCCGCTCAATGTCCTCTCCGGCGGCGAATCACAGCGCCTCAAGCTCGTCGGCCATCTCACCAACCAGGGCTCCGAGGACTGCCTCCTCATCTTTGACGAGCCGACCACCGGGCTCCATTTCGACGACATCGCGCTCCTGGTAAAAGTTTTCGCCCGCCTCGTCGCGCAGGGGAATACCCTCGTCGTCATCGAGCACAATCTCGATGTGATCAAGTGCGCCGATTACGTCATCGACCTCGGCCCGGAGGCTGGAGAGTCCGGCGGCCTCGTCGTTGCCGCCGGCACGCCGGAGGAAGTCGCCGCCGTCAAGGAATCACACACCGGCCGCTATCTCCGCGCCCTCCTGCGGCGTGGCGGCGGCAAGACCGCGCCACTCTATACGGACGAAGCCGAGGAACTCTCGATGGTCGCCGAGGCTCCCGTCCCCTACGCGCTCCGCCCTAATGCCATCGAGGTCCGCGGCGCCCGCGAGCATAATCTCAAGAACATCTCGCTCTCCATCCCGCGCGATCAAATGGTCGTTGTGACCGGCCTTAGCGGCTCCGGCAAATCGACGCTCGCGTTCGACATCCTCTTTGCCGAAGGCCAGCGCCGTTTCCTCGATAGCATGTCGCCCTACGCCCGCCAATTCGTCGAGCAGCTCGAAAAACCCGACGTCGATCTCATCACCGGCCTTCCCCCGAGCGTCGCCATCGAGCAGCGCGTCACCCGCGGAGGCGGCAAGTCCACTGTCGCCACCGTCACGGAGGTCTATCATTTCCTCCGGCTCCTCTTTGCAAAACTCGGCGCCCAATGGTGCCCCAAGTGCAAGGTTCCGGTCGAAGGCCGCGGCACCGCCTCCATCGTCGCCCAGGCCGAGGCGCTCGTCCGTACCGGCCCGCTCAGTATCCTCGCCACGCTGGTCAAGGCGCGGAAGGGTTTCCATACGGAGATCGCAAATTGGGCCGTGCGCCACGGCTTCGACACGCTCCTCGTGGATGGCGAATTCGTCTCCGCCGAAAATTTCCAAAAACTGGAGCGGTTCAAGGAGCACACCATCGATGTTTTGCTCGGCGAAGTCTCTGCCGAAGCCGCGGTCCGGCCCCTGGTCGAGCGCGCACTCGAGATCGGCAAGGGCACCGCCCGCCTCCTCGATGCCAAAGGCAATTCCACCATTCTCAGCACGGAGATGAATTGCCCGAAGTGCGGCGAGTCATTCGAAGAACTCGATCCGCGCCTCTTCTCGTTCAACTCCCCCCACGGCTGGTGCACCGTCTGCCGCGGATTCGGCGAAGTCTGGGACGCCGTCGAGACGCCCGAGCGCGAGAGCGCCCTCGAGGCCGAACTCGACGAGGAGCGCCAGCACGAGTGGCTCGACGAAGGCGAGGCCGTCACCTGTCCCTCGTGCAAAGGCTCCCGCCTCAACGCCATCGCCCGCAATGTCCGCATCGGCAACCTCACCATCGACGATATCACCGCGAAATCCGTCCGCAAAGCCCAGGACCTCCTCGCCGGCCTCCGCTTTGAGAACACCCACGCCATCATCGCCGCCGACATTTTGCCGGAGATCGGCCAGCGCCTCGAATTCATGGCGCGCGTCGGCCTCGATTACCTCGCCCTCAGCCGCTCCGCGAAGACCCTAAGCGGCGGCGAGTCGCAGCGCATCCGCCTCGCCGCGCAGCTCGGCTCGAATCTCCGCGGCGTCCTTTACGTGCTCGACGAGCCGACCATCGGCCTCCACCCGCGCGATAATCAGGCCCTTCTCGACACGCTCGAAACGCTAAAATCCAAAGGCAATTCCCTCGTCATCGTCGAGCACGACGAAGACACGATGCGCCGCGCCGATACCATCGTCGATCTCGGCCCGCGCGCCGGCACCCATGGTGGCGAAGTCATCGGCATCGGCCCGATGTCCGCCATCCTCAAGAACCCGCGCTCCGCCACCGGCCGCTGCCTGCGCGAGCCCCTCTGCCATCCCACCCGCGGCGAGCGCCGCCCCCTCAAGAGCGTCTCCGAGTGGATCGAGATCACCGGCGCCTGCGTCAATAATCTCAAGAGCGTGGACGCCCGTTTCCCCGTGGGCCGTTTCTCCGTCATCACCGGCATCTCCGGCTCCGGGAAGAGCACGCTCATGCGCGGCGTCCTCCTCCCTGCCGTCAAGCACGCCCTCAGCCGCCGCAAGGGCCCGCCCGTCAAGGGCTTTGAGGAAATCCGCGGCGCCGAGCACCTCGCGAATGTTTACGAGGTCGACCAAAGCCCCATCGGCAAAACGTCCCGCTCCACTCCGGCCACCTACATCGGGTTCTTCGACGATATCCGCAAACAATTCGCGCAGGTTCCCGCCGCCCGCATGCGCGGCTACACCGCTTCCCGTTTCTCTTTCAATAACGAGGGCGGCCGTTGCGAAACCTGCGGCGGCCAGGGCGTCATCAAGATCGAGATGAATTTCCTCCCCGCCAGCTACATCCCGTGCGGCGATTGCCACGGCAAGCGTTACAACGCCCCGACGCTCGAGGTCCTCTACAACGGCAAGAGCATCGGCGATGTCCTCGATCTCACCTTCGAGGAAGCCGCCGAGTTCTTCCGCGCAAATCCCCGCATCCATCGCCCCCTCGCACTCCTCGTCGAGACCGGCCTCGGCTACTTGAAACTCGGCCAGCCCAGCCCCACCTTGAGCGGCGGCGAAGCCCAGCGCCTCAAACTCGTAACCGAGCTGACCCGCGGCCTCGGCGTTGCCGAGACAACCCGCATCCGCCGCCAGCGCATCCCGAAATCGACCCTCTATCTCCTCGAGGAGCCGACCATCGGCCTCCACATGGCCGACGTCGAGGAGCTGCTCAAAGTCCTCCATCGCCTCGTTGACGACGGCAACACCGTCGTCGTCATCGAGCACAACATCAGTCTCGTCGCCGACGCCGATTACGTCATCGACATCGGCCCCGAGGCCGGCGACGCCGGCGGCCACGTCGTTGCCGCAGGCACTCCCGAGCAGGTCGCAAAAAGCAAGACCAGCCACACCGCCCCCTTCCTCCGCGATGCCCTGCGCATCATCAAAGAGCCATCAACCAAGCCGGTCGACGGCGTCCTGACTGCGGCCTAGCAAATAACCCCGCCCAGTGGCGTCAAGTAAGGCCCGGACCATGTGCCGGATAGAAGCCGCCGACTCCGACATGGGAAACCAATTTCCTCGCGCCTCCCGATTCGAGTATATTTACTAAAGGAGGAGAATATTTTTATCGACAATCCCTGAGGTCATGTTAAGAGCGCGTAGCATCTAATAAATATGAGAAAACTCGTCAAGTCGAACAGGGGGGTGCTTTTAATTCCTCTTTTCGCCATTTTCGCGGCAGTGAGTATTGTATATATGCCGGGTACCGTTCGCGCACAGATTTATGTCGGGTCGGCGGGCGGTATTGGCGAGTATACAACCTCGGGAACCTCTGTGTGGAACGATGGCGGCTTCGGTGCGATTGCTGCTGCCATCTCTGGTACGAATTTGTTTGTCGCAAACGAAAATAATGGAACAATTGGTGAATATACAACTGCCGGAACGACAGTGAACTCATCGCTGATAAGTGTTTCCTGTTCTGGTCTCGCAGTGTCTGGAACAGATATCTATGTTTGTGAAGGCGATTCGATCGCCGAATATACCACTTCGGGTGTACTGGTAACGTCTACGCTCATTACGGGGCTTAGCGCATTGTCAGGCGGTGCGTATAGCATAGCTGTTTCCGGGACGGACATATTCGTGGGATTCAACGGGAATGCTGGCGCTGGAAGGATTGGTGAATACACAACATCGGGCGGAACAGTAGATGATTCGCTGGTCACCGGTTTGGCAGTTACGGAAGCTTATGGCATTGCGGTCTCTGGCTCAGATATTTTTGTCACAAGCCAAAATAACGGAACCTTTGGCGAGTATACTACCTCTGGTGGCACGGTTAGTGCCGCAGTTTTGCCGGATTTTTCCATAAATTCGCCTTGGGGGATAGCTGTTTCTGGAACGGACGTTTATGTGACAAGCGACAATAATGGAACAGTCGGCGAGTACACCACCGCCGGCGGCACGGTTAACTCTGCTCTTATCACTGGTTTAAATCAGCCGCAGGCAATCGTCGCGGTACCCGAGCCGTCAGCTTTTACAATGCTAGCCGCGGGTTTCGGGTTGCTATTTTTATTCGGCGGCAGCTCAGATTTACAAGCGAGGTTTTCTAGGCAAAATAGGAAGCGAATGAAAATATTTTCGTGAATCGCATATGTTGTGTGTCATTGGTACTCATCTTCGGCGCTCTTGGCCTTCCAATAGTTGCGGAAGCATCAGTCACATTTTCAGTACCCCAATCTAGTGATGCGGGGCTGTCTCCCTTTGTTCACGCAGGCGCGCAAGCGCCGAATAGTAGCGGACAAGTTCAGAATTTCGGACCATCCTCGGAGGATCCATTTGATCACTCTGCGACGGCTTCCGATTCCAATTCGTTCGGCTCCGAACAGGCATTTGCATCACTGGATATATCATTCAACGAAAACGGGATCATTTCAACAGGTGCCTCCAGCGCCAGTTCCACCGACGATGGCGCTCAAGGTTTAGAGAACTTCTACGCGTACATAATCGTTTCGGATGAACCCGTTTCATTCACCCTCACAGCTTCAACGAGCGCGATGGGTGAAGGGCAGGCGGACATTTATCTCGAGGTGCCCGGCGGCGGTACTGTCAGGTATGACAGTGGCTTATCGCTCGGAGACCCCGCCTCAGGCACGGCCACTGGCGTTCTGTTCCCTGGGACATACGCATTTAGTCAATCCGATGCAACGGACAATTCTGCTTACTCAGGGACCGTTACCAGCGGAAGCGGGAATTCCAGCACATCGGTTGACCTACAATTCACTCCCGTTCCAGAGCCAAAGACATCGGTTGCGCTTGCTATTGGGTGTTGCTTTATTGTTTTTCTGTTCGGACGCAGAAAGTTAGCCTAACTTTTAATCGACACCGAGACCTCAACTTGATCCCGTTTCTCGTGTCAGTACATTACAGCCTGTTAGTGGTATCGGATATTTGGGCGCGGCGTCTGTGCCAAGATAGGCAACCAAGTAATGTCATGCCGGTTGCAAACATACCCCATGTTCGAGGCTCAGGAACAGGGCTGATCTCCATCTCCCCTGACGCACTCGCGCTTCCGCTTCCGCTCTCCGCGTTGGTTGCTTCAACGAACTCGAAATTCCCGGGAAAGAGAATACCAGTTGTAGTACCGGACTGTGGTTCAGGATCAGACAGGCTTCCGCTCGCCGAGTAAATACTGTCATCGCCACTTAGGATTTGGACGGTTCCTCCCTCCAGTGCAACCAAGCCCTGGCCGCCGGCGCTCGCACTCGTGAAAGCTGTCAGGGTAAAGAAGACCGGCTGGTCTGTAACCGTAATGTTAACAACGAACTCTTCCTGACCATCACCATCTCCCCCGACTGAGTAACCCAGGCTGAAACTTCCTGTTGCAATAATACTGGCATTCGTAAACGAGGCGCTCAGTGACGCCGTAGCCTGGGCCGATCCGGATTCGTTTGAATCAGATGCCGTTGCCGTATAGTCGAAAGGATTTTCCGACGACGGGCCGAAGGTTTCCGATGGCGGGTTATTGTCGCCCGGTGCCACAGCAAGCGCATGAACGAAAGGCGAAGGGCCGGCATCTTGCGTGATGTCAATCGTCACGGACGCATTCGCCGCGCTCGTAACAGCAAAAGCTACCACGGCGATAAGCGCCACACCTTGTTTATTAAACATGGTAAATGATTTATCTGCCAAGCCTTCCTGGGTCGAGAAATATTCCTGGCCGGCGTAAAGCTCCTTCCCACCGCGCACAACACGTCCAAACCAATTACCCCTCTGGATTCCGACGCTTCAACCTTCCCAGGGACGTGCCACGCATCCCGCCCACAAACCCGGCTTCGCTGAGCTACGCCGTGGCGAAAGGGCCTTCCGGATGCAGGCGCTGCCCGCGCGACTACTGCGAGAACTCCGGCCAGCGCCGCGCGCCGTGCCAGAAATGCAGGATGTTCACGACGCCCGCCGCTTTGTCGCAGGTGTAGAAAATCAGATACGGAGCGATAGGCATTTTCCGAATCCCACGCCGGGCATCGTGCAAGCCGTGCCGCTCTGACAGATTTGCCAGGTCCATCGCCCTGACAATGAGTTTTTCCCCGAGGCGCGCCGCCGCCCCTGGATCGTCTTCCGCGATGAAATCGACAATTTCCCGGAGGTCGTTCAGGGCGCTATCGGTGATCAGGACTTTGAAACCCATCGCGGAATCATGTCCCTCACATCCTCAATCGGCCGCACCCGCCCGGCTTCCACGTCGCCCAAACCACGTCCGAGCGCCGCTTCCAGTTCCATCTCGTCCGGCTCGGATTCCATCGCGAACAGTTCCGCGGTCAGAATCGCCTTCTCCCGCGGGTCGAGATGCGCAATCGCCGCTTTGATTTCCTGAAGCGTGCTCATATTCCGTGCCAAATTAGCCGACTCCGTGACCACGCGCAATATCGGGGACGATCAAAATCATGGGAGGAGCTTTTCCGCGGCCCGGCGAGCCATCCCACCATGACTCCGTAGCAGTGGGATGCTGTTCCGCAAGCCGAACAAGGCAGGCATCCGCAAAGGACATGGGCAGGTCTTCGGATTCATGGATGAGTTTCCAAAGCGTTTGCCGCCCTTGGTCTACCGCGGCGGCAGTTGGAACTCTCCCGCAACGATCCCAGGCACCGTTAGATCCTCGTCCAGCTCCTCCCAGCGGAGTGCGTACCCGTTCAGTTCGACCTGAACTTTGGCCAATTGCTCCTCGGAAGCAGTCGCCAAAATTCGAAACCGATCCGCCGGGAATCCGACAATCCGCCCATCGTGCAATTCGACGTACACAAGCCGTCCCTCCGTCCAGGCCCGAACGGCTGCTGGCTCTACAGCGTTCGTCGGATCAGCGCTTGTGGTGTTCATAAAAAGCATTCCTCAAGGCAATATGGTGCTCAAAGATCAATTTTCAATCCTTCGAATCTCGTGCGGCGGAACGCCCCGATTTGAAGCGAGCCGGATATTCGCCTCGAGCCAGAACTTGCATTCTCCATCCGGCGTCCGAATGTGGACATGAGCCGGTTCCCGCCGCTCGTCGGAGTAAAAGTGGAACCGGTAATTGCCGACTCGCAACACGGTAGGCATTCCGAGAAAATACCGGTCATCGGACTCATCGTCGAGAGAGGGATGGAAGGCCCGGCGATCAGAAATCAAAATCCAGGTTTTTCAGCGCCCGGGGCTCTTTCACTACCAGGCGTTCCGCTCCGACGATACCGGACGCGAAATGCATCGCCTGAGACTGTTCGTGCTTTCCAAACAGGAGCTTGCCGACGGCGAGAAACACGTAAAAGCGCGACTGCATCATCCTGTCATCCGGTGAGCCGGAGAATCTCAATATGTCCCGACTGTATGCCCGGAAGCCGATGTCGTCCCTCTAGCAAGAGGGCTTCAAAAACTCCGCGAATTCAATTTTCTCCTCCGGCGTCATTGGCCGGCCACCGATGGAAAGAATGTAGGCTTCAGCCTCCTCGTCAGTCATTGCCGGTGTCGCCGGGTCCAAGTATACGGGTCTCAACTCAACCTTGCTCGCGGACCTAGTTTGCGCGGAAGAATTTGAGATGGGCTTCGTAGCTTTTTTGGTAGTCGAGGAGCGCATGGTTGAAAACTTGAGCATTACTTAAGCCCGGAAATGGCTGTTTGTAAAGCAAGCCCCCGCGCTCACCGATAACGTCCCGATGTGGGAATCCATGAGCGCAATCATACCGGGTGATGCATTCCCATTTCGAGCCGGTCCATGCCAAAAGAGCCACGAGGAAATCCACGAGCACCCCCCTTTCCGTGTGACGGGTCACCACGATTTGGAATTCTCCAAGATTAATTCGCCATTCTTTGTACGGCATCGCTATCCCTTTATGCCGCCGCGCTTGGAAACGCCACCCCCTTCCCGCCCTTCCTTCCGAGTCCAGAGCCGAGCGGAGCGAGACGACTGCCGCAGGCAGCCCGGAGGGTGAGGCTGGCAGAGCCTCATCGAATGCATCCCTGGTGCATCCGGCGGCGGTCGAACCCACAACATTTGGCTTCGGAGGCCGATGTTTAACACGGTAATGTTACGCCGTGTAAAATAATATTAAAAATATTTGCATTATGCATTACAATGGTTAAAATGCTCAGCATGTCAAGAATCGGTAAAATCGCACGTCTCCCTCACAAAATCCGGGACGAACTCAACTCCCGTCTCCTCGACGGCCACCGGGGCAAGGATCTCGTCCCTTGGCTCAATTCCCTCGACGAAACCAAAAAGCTGATCGATTGCGCCTTCAAGGGAAATCCCATCAATGAGCAAAACGTCTCGGCCTGGCGCCATGGGGGTTACCAGGATTGGCTCCGCAACCGCTCCACGCGCGAACGCATCGGCCGCCTCCTGGACCTCTCCGCGCAACTCCAAAACCCTATCCACGACAACCTCACCCCGAGCGCCTCCTCGCCCCCCTCGCCTCCGGCACCCCCCAGATCCTCGCCGAAGCCGAAGACCCCCTCATGGCCGGCATGCGCGCCCACGATCGCACAGCCTTCGCCAACAACCAATTCACTCCAGGACGATCAATCAACACACATTTACGAAAATTAAGCCAACTTAAGGTAAATTAAGGGAATTATATACATTGTTACCCTGATTCTCGGCGGTGTTTTGAGGGCAATTCATTGGCTTGGAGCTATTTGGGCGGCTGATTCTGGCCCTTTGCGGACTCACCCTTAGCGACGGCGAGTTTCTTCGCCGTCGCCTTCCCTTTCCCGCTGCCCATAGCAATGGCCTCCAGCGCCTTCCCGAATGGGGCGTGAAGCGGTTTGTGTATCTTCTGTGGTCTGCTCATGCGATTAGCTCCTTGTAGGGGAGTTTTGTGCTTTCCGCCACTCTCTCCACAACGTCGGAGAAAACGGTCTGCATTCCCTCTTTCCGGCGATTAAAGCGATAGGTGAATTCGTCAACGTACCGCTGCAAATGTTTCCGGCTCATCTGATGGTAAATCCCGTAATATCCCCGCTTGAACAGCGCCCAGAAACTCTCAATTCCATTCGTATGAACGTTGCCGCGCACGTACTCTATGGCGTGGTCAATAACCTGATGGCTGTAGGCGTCTGAAAGACCGGCATAGCCCCGGTGGGCATCGGAAATCACTTCTGAGCCTGTGAGGACGTACTTGTGAATGTTCCCCTGCAATTCGGTAGCGTTTCGGCCCTTAATCACCGTGGCTGTCACCTGAGAGGCTTTTACGCCACGTTCCAGAAGTCCCATGACTGGCGTGATGGTTTCGGAAGCGCCGCCCGGCTTGATATTCTTCCGCGCCTTAACCGCTTTGTGCATATTCTTGGCTTTCCCACCCACAAAGGTTTCGTCAACTTCCACGGTGCCGAAAAGCTGTCCCCCATTTTGCTTCATGGCCTTGCGAATCCGATGGTCCATGAACCATCCGGTTTTCTGCGTCACCCCTACATGCTTGGCGAGTTGGACGGATGAAATTCCCTTGCTGGTAGTCGACAGCAGGTAAATGGCGATGAACCACTTTTTGATGGGCAGCTTGCTCTCGCCAAATACCGTGCCGGTCTTGATCGTGAAGTCCTCCCGGCATTTGGCGCAACGGTAACGCTTGCCGTTGCTGAAAGTGTAAATCTCAGTGTGGCCGCAATGGGGGCAATATTCCCCATTCCGAAACCGGATT
>Ga0182024_10023736_pt1 | contig 10954 bp, 10 predicted proteins | sample P32metaG_FD_120480 | JGI IMG/M metagenome (GOLD analysis project Ga0182024, IMG submission 120480) | Permafrost microbial communities from Stordalen Mire, Sweden - P3-2 metaG (Illumina Assembly) | ecosystem: Environmental > Terrestrial > Soil > Wetlands > Permafrost | place: Sweden: Stordalen... | reverse complement strand
CATATGACATAGCTCCACGGTGCCCGGTCTGGGCACATCCTTCGGAAGAGGCGGAGCAACGACGGCACAGCAGGATCTGCGAAACGCGGACGCCATTCTGATCATGGGCTCGTCCATGGCCGAGAATCATCCGGTGGGCTTTCAATGGGTCATGGAAGCGCGGGAGCGCGGCGCCAAAGTTTTGCATGTCGATCCGCGTTACACGCGCACTTCGGCTATGGTGGATCAGTGGACGCCGATACGTGCGGGAACCGATGTGGCTTTTCTGGGTGGATTGGTTCACTACGTTCTTGAGTACGAAGTAGATTTTCGCGAGTACGTGCTCGCGTACACCAACGCGTCTGTGCTTTTGCGCGATGACTTCCAGGATACTGACGAGTTGGGCGGAGTTTTTTCAGGATGGGATGAACACAAAAAGGAATATAAAACCGATTCGTGGGCTTATCGCGGTTCACCCCAAAACGACAGCGGCGGGTCCGAGCAGGGCGGCGCTAGTGGCGGGCACGCCAAGGATCGCGGCGGAGAGAAATCTCAAGAAAATATCTACGAGCAGGATTTGACGCTGCAGCATCCGCGCTGTGTGTATCAGGTACTGAAGCGGCATTTTTCGCGCTACACGCCGGAAATGGTGGAAGAGGTCTGCGGCGTTCCGCGCGACGTGTTCCTGAAAATGGCGGAGACTTTCTGTTCCGCTTCAGGGCCGGAGAAGACCGCGGCAATCTGCTATGCCGTGGGCTGGACACAACATTCCAATGGCGTGCAGATCATACGTACCGCGGCGATTTTGCAATTGCTGTTGGGCAATATTGGGCGGCCTGGCGGGGGCATTCTCGCGCTTCGTGGCCATGCTTCCATCCAGGGATCCACGGACATTCCAACCCTCTACGACATCCTGCCGGGCTATTTGCCCATGCCGTTTTTCGATTCGGATGCCAAAGACTTGAAACAGTTTCTGGAGCGCCACAAAGCCAAAACCGGTTGGTGGGCCAATTTCGACAAATACATGGTCAGCTTGTTGAAAGCGTATTACGGAGAACAGGCCACCGTGGGAAATTCCTTTGGATTTAATTGGCTGCCGCGCGTGACCGGCGATCACTCGCACCTGGGCTATTGGCTGGACATGGCCGACGGGAAGATGGAAGGGCTGTTTGTTATGGGGCAGAATCCCGCGGTGGGCGCGCCAAATGCGCGGTTGGAACGGAAAGCCATGGCCAAACTCAAGTGGTTGGTGGTACGCGACCTGGTGCAGACCGAGACGGCCACGTTCTGGCTGGATTCCCCCGAGGTGGAACGCGGTGAGCTCAACACGGAAGAAATCGAAACCGAGGTTTTCTTTTTTCCGGCTGCCGGTCACGTCGAGAAAGAAGGATGCTTCACCAACACGCAACGGCTAAATCAATTTCGTGAAAAGGCCATTGATCCACCGGGAGACGCCCGCAGCGAAACGTGGTTCATGTATCACCTGGGGCGCCGGCTGAAAGAAAAAGCGGCGAACGATTCGCGGCCGCGGAACGCAGGGCTGAATGCGCTCACGTGGAACTACGAGACGAAAGGCCCGCTGCGCGAACCTTCCGGCGAGCACATTTTGCAGGAAATTAATGGCTGCACGGTCAGCGACGGGAAACTGGTAAGCGGTTACCGCGATTTAAAGGCGGATGGATCGACGGCTTGCGGTTGCTGGATTTATTCGGGCATTTTCCGCAGTCCTGACAGGAATCGCGCACGGGAGCGAAACCCCAGGGGACCTTATGGAATTGGCTGGGGCTACGCGTGGCCCAGCGACAGACGTATCCTTTATAACCGTGCTTCCGCGCGTCCTGACGGAAAGCCGTGGAGCGAGCGCAAAAAATTGGTGTGGTGGGATGACGTCAAGAACGAATGGACCGGTCTCGACACGCCGGATTTCACTAAAGACAAGCGCCCCGACTATCGGCCGCCGGAAAACGCCGAAGGCGATGATGCGTTGGGAGGCGACAAACCTTTCATCATGCATCCCGATGGATTTGGATGGATCTGGGTTCCCAGCGGGCTGAGAGATGGGCCATTACCTTCGCACTACGAGCCGCTGGAATCCCCGGTCAGGAATCAACTTTATCCTGCGCACTCCACAGATCCGGCCGCGGAACGCAAAGAACGCCCCGACAATGTCTATGCCGATTCGCCCGACGCGCGCTTTCCGTACGTATTGACGACCTACCGCCTCACGGAGCACCACACCGCGGGTGGCATGTCGCGTTATCTTTCGCATCTGGCGGAATTGCAGCCTGAATTGTTTGCAGAGATTTCCATTCAGCTTTCGGCGGAACTGGGTATCGCGAATGGCGATTATGTCACGGTGAGTTCGCCGCGCGGAGCGATCGAAGCGCGCGCACTGGTGACGCGCAGAATGACGCCGGTGTCCGTCGACGGGCAAATCATTCATCAGGTGGGGTTGCCATATCACTGGGGATATAAAGGGCTGGTGAAAGGCGGCGCGGCGAATGATCTGGTGGCGATCTCCGAGGAACCCAACGTGCGCATCATGGAAACGAAAGCGCTGGTGTGCAATTTGAAGCGTTCGAGAACGCCAAGTTCGGCGAACGGCCACCCCAGCAACGGCCACGACAGCCGGCGCGAGGGGATTCGCAAGAACGCCAGCCTTCAGGCGCGCGTTCAGGCGAATGATTCGTTCGAACCCGAGCAGACGCGCCTGGAGAACCGGTGAGCGCCACAACTGCATTTTTGACTGACTCCACGCTGTGCATCGGCTGCAAAGCGTGCGAAGTGGCCTGTAAGGAATGGAACGGGATTTCGCAGGACGGTTTTGACTGGAGCGGTTTGTCGTACGACAACACCACCGGGCTGGGGCACTCCACGTGGCGCCACGTAAAATTCATTGAGAATGTAACGGTGCCCGGCCTGGGCGGGAATGCACCGGAGACGGCTGCGTGGGCTTTTTCGTCGGACGTCTGTAAACATTGCGGCGATGCCGGTTGCCTGGAGGCTTGTCCCACAGGCGCCATCGTGCGGACCGAATTTGGCGGTGTATTTATTCAGCCTGATGTCTGCAACGGTTGCGGCTATTGCGTGGTGACTTGTCCATTTGGTGTGGTGGAGCGCAACCCTGACGATGGTCGCGCGTTCAAATGCACGTTTTGCTACGACCGTCAGGTTGCGGGATTGAAGCCCGCGTGCGCCACCGCTTGTCCCACGGAGTCAATCAAGTTTGGCCAACTGGACGAACTGCGGCTTGAAGCGCAGGAACGGTTAGCGGAACTTCAGGGACGCGGGATGAAAGACGTGGCAATTTACGATCCTGAAAGTGTCAGCGGCATCCACGCACTGTTTATTACTCGTGGAGATCCGGAACGCTACAATCTTCCTCCTCAGCCCGAAGTGCCCACCGTGTATTTGAAGAAAGGCTGGACCTCCGCCGCGATCGGTGCGGGGTTGCTGGTTGCGGGAATTTTTGCGGCGTTTCTTACGGCACAGGACTAACACGGAATGACTACTGTTCGACCCCCTATCGATCCCTCAGAAGAGAAGGGCTCCGCCGAAGAGCGCGAAGCTCGATTGTTGCAAATTCGCCACGACGCTGAGGCGGGCGCGCGCAGAGCCTGGGTCGAGGCGCCGACGGAGACAGCCATCGAGCGCGCCAGTTCCGAAACGGGTTATTACGGGTTGCCCGTTCTGAAGGCTCCGCCATGGACCTGGGAAGTTCCCATTTATTTTTTTGTCGGCGGCGCCGCCGGGGCCGCCGCGGTGATCGGTTCCGTGGCGAAATGGACGGACGCCGGACCGGAATTAATTCGCGATGCGCGATGGATTGCCGCCGTCGGCGGCATGATATCGCCGGCATTGCTGGTTTCTGATCTTGGATACCCGCGTCGATTTCTAAACATGTTGCGCGTTTTCAAAGTGCAGAGCCCGATGTCCGTGGGCTCGTGGACGCTGGTGGTATTTTCTTCAAGCGCTGCGGCGGCAGCATTTCTTTCTACGATGGAACGCCGCCCGGGCGGATTGCTTCGCGTGTTCATGAACGCCGCGGACATGATTGCCGCATTGTCGGGGACGTTGCTGGCTACCTACACCGGCGTGCTTATTGGCGCTACCGCGGTGCCTGTTTGGCACGAGAATATTTCCATCTTACCGATTCATTTTGCGATGTCGGGGCTTGCTTCAGCTACCTCGATTTTGGAATTGCGCGGACACGAGACACCAGCGCTGAACGCCTTGGGCATCGCGGCATGCGCGGGGGAAACGCTGATCGGAGCGAAGATTGAGTTGGACCAACGGCGAGTTAGCGAGCCGTTGAAGAAAGGAACATCCGGGTGGCTCACGCGAATTGGAGGAGTGCTCTCCGGGCCATTGCCGCTGGCACTGCGGCTCTTCGCGGGCAATTCGAAGAGCGAACGAAGCGTCAAGCTCCGCGAGGTTGCCGCGATGTCTTCCATCGCAGGGTCACTCGTCACCCGAGCGGCCTGGATAGCGGCTGGGAAAGTTTCAGCTAAAGACCCGCAACTGGAACTGAACAAAGGAACACATCGAATACCGGGCGCTGAAGCAGACGGCGAAACACGTTTGGACAATTGAATTTCTACCTATCTGCAACGGAAAGCCTTTTTGCTCCTGCTCTTTTGCCCCCGCGTTGATAAAGCGCTCTTGAATTATTCTCCCGCGAGTTCCCGCACCCAGATGTTTCGGAAGCGCACCGGATGATTGTGATCCTGCAATTCGAGCGGCAGCTTTTCAGCGTGGGCTTTGTAAGGCTCGCCGGTGGCAGTGGGCCCGTGAATTTCCACGTGATCCTGCACCAGAACGCCATTTTGCAACACGGTGACATACGCGGGTCGCAGTAATTTGCCGCTGGCGTCGAAGCGCGGAGCGTGAAAGACGATGTCGTAGCTTTGCCATTGGCCGGGTGGGCGCGACGCGTTCACCAACGGCGGATATTGGCCGTAGACCGCGCCGGCCTGGCCGTCGGGATACGTTGCGCTTTTGTACGAGTCGAGCACCTGAATTTCGTACAGCCCCATGATGATGACGCCGCTGTTGCCACGATCCTGGTCCTGACCTGCGGGCGGTGAAGGCTCCGCGAATTCTACGTGGAGTTGCATATCGCCGAACGGCTGGCGGGTGATGATGTCGCCGGTTTTTGGCACCACCTGGAAATATCCGTCGGCAACTTTCCATTTCGCAGGGCCGCCGTCTTTTTGCGTCCACCCGAAAAGGTTCTTGCCATCAAATAGCACAATGGCGTCAGCGGGCGCGCGACCCATGGAGTTTTCTGTTCCGGGCGCGCCGGGATCGACCTCGGCGGGAGCCGGGCGGCTGCGGTCGTGAGCTTTCCACTTTATTTCCGTTTGAGCGTTCACCGAAAAAGCGCTCCCTGAGATCAACAATAGAATGGACAGCGATTCGAACAAAATTTTGCCTAGGTCTTTCATTAAGCGCTTCTCCCTGTCGGCGTATTCCAGCCCTCGCGATAGTCTCGCCGTAAAAAATCATTGGCTTGTGGCACATTCGTCACCTTCATGTTCGCGCCATCGTAAATAATTTTTTTACCGGCGCGCAGCGATACGACACCGAGCAGCATGACTTCCGTCAGCCGAGCCGCATACTCGAACGGACAAGATGCTTCCGCTTTTCCCTTCGCTGCATCCACCCAATTCATTTCATGATCTTCGCCCGTGATGCGCGGCAATTTTTCTGGCGGCTTACCATAGGATTCATGGAGCGATTTAGGCAACAGGCTCGGCTTCAGCCCGTAGGTGTCATGGAGGAGTTTTCCTTTGCTGCCTACGACCAATACGCCTCCGCCTTTATTTAATTCTTCCTCGCCCATCTCTTCGGGTTTGCGCGGACGCAGGCCACCGTCGTACCACGTCAGTGTGACTGGCGGCATCGTGCCGCGCGCTGGGAATTCGTAGAAGGTTTGCGTCGCCAGCGGATATGAAGCAGCATTGAACGGCGTAGAAACGGTTTCGACACTTGTGGGGAAACCCAAATCGAGCGCCCACATGGAGTGATCAATCAAATGCGCGCCCATATCGCCGATGGGGCCGGTGCCCCAGTCGACCCAGCCGCGCCAGTTGAAGGGATGATAGATCGGGTGATAGTCGACGCGCGGTCCCACGCCAAGAAATAAATCCCACTTGAGAGTGTCGGGAACCGGATAGTTTCCTGCAAAAGCGTTAGCGATGCGTGCGTTCACCCCCGCGCCATTCCATTTCAAGGTTTCGGCAGGCTCTTTCAGAAGCTCGGGACGCGGCACGCCCTGGGGCCAAAAGCCCAGCGGCCGATTGGTCCAAACGTGAACCTCGCGCACCTCACCGATGGCGCCCGCGCGAATATATTCCACCGTGGTCCGCGCATCGTTCAGCGAATGGCCCTGGTTGCCCATCTGCGTGGCCAATTTAGTGTTTTCCCTCGCGCTGCGCGACAGCCGACGCGCTTCGTCGACGGACCAGGTAAGCGGCTTCTGCACGTATACGTGTTTGTTCAGCTCCATCGCGGCCAGCGCGATGGGTGCGTGCATGTGATCGGGGGTGGCGACCACCACGGCGTCAATATCCTTCCGACGATCGAGCATTTCGCGATAGTCGTCGTAGCGCTTGGCTTTCGGCCAGTGTTCGTTTTTCAAGCGAATCATTCCTTCGATTCTGCGCCTGGCTTTCACGCGATCGAATTCGACCGGAGCTTGTCCAGGTGTGGGCGGCGGGTCCGGCTGGTCGATTCGCGTTTTCAGGCTTTGGATGTCCGTGTCGAGCTTCTCAAACGCTTTGCCGGTGTAGTCCCAATCGACATCGCAGAACGCGACAATGTTCTGGCTGGCGAGGTTGATCATATTGGTGCGGCCCATGCCGCCCACGCCGACACCCGCAATGTTCAAAGTATCGCTGGGAGCGGTGAACCCGCGACCCAGCACGTGGCGCGGCACAATAGTGAACGCCGCAACGCTGGTGGCGGCCTCGCCCAGGAATTGACGGCGTGAAAGTCGTTTCGATGCGGTCATAAGTCCCTCTGCGCCCACCACTTTAGCCTGACACCCCAGCAAAGGAACGCACAATTTAGTGCCGTAGCAAGGGAATCGTCCAAGGGATGGTCAAAAAATTTCTTTGGTGAGTTGGAAACATTTCAGCGGCGACTTCGTCTTTACCTGTAGCTGTCTATAGGAGTCGCGGTGAGCAGGCCCAGAACCGACGTATTGCAAGGCACTTTGGCCTTGCTGGTACTCAAAACCCTGGCGCGTGAGCCCAAGCATGGTTACGGCATTACTCTGCACATACAAATGTTGTCGAAAGAAGTGCTGCGCGTCGAGGAAGGCTCGCTGTACCCCGCGCTGCATCGCATGGCCCAGGACGGCTGGATCAAGGCGGAGTGGGGCACCTCGGAAAACAACCGTCGGGCGCGGTACTACAGCCTTACCGCGGCGGGCCGTAAGCAACTTATGGAGGAAGAAAAGAGCTGGGCGCGGCTGACGCAGGCGATCGCACAAGTTTTGCAGTACGCCTGAGCTGGGAACCGCAGTTAGAAGGCAGGTGCAGGATGTCTGTGTTGTCGCGGTTACGCGGAACCTTCCGCCGGGAAAAGTTGGATAGTGATCTGGACGAAGAGCTTCGCGCTCACCTCGAGATGCGCGTGGCGGACAATATTGCCGCGGGCATGACCCCCGAAGACGCTCGCTACGATGCGCAAAAGCGATTCGGCAATTCCACGCTGGTGAAAGAGGATGCGCGCAACACGGACATTATCGGTTGGCTGGATACCGTAGGCGGAGTGGCCGCGGCTCCAGCGGCACACGTCACCGCGCGCAAAGTGTTTTTGTTGTTCTGGAAATGGCCATGGCGCTGGTGCTGTTGATTGGCGCGGGCCTGATGGCGCGAACGCTCTCGCGCTTGTGGGACGTTCAGCCGGGGTTCGACCCCCACAACGTTTTAACCTTCAGCATTTCTCTTCCGCCTTCGATGAGTAGTGCCGATCCTGCGGCGATTCGTGCGGCTTTCCGCGCCGTGCATGCAAAATTTGGCGCGGTTGCGGGCGTGCAGGCCGTATCCGCGTCATGGGGCGCGGTTCCTCTCGGCTCAGATGACGAGCAGCTATTCTGGCTGGAGAATCAGCCCAAGCCATCGAGTGAAAACGATATGAACTGGGCAATCAGTTATGTGGTTGAGCCGGATTATCTGAAGATGATGCGGATCCCGCTCGAGCGTGGGCGGTTTTTTAGCGAGGCGGATACCGAAAATGCTCCGCATGTCGCTGTAGTGGATGACGTTTTTGTCCGCCAATTCTTTGGAGATGAAAATCCCCTTGGGCGGCACATCATTCTGCAACAAGGCGAGGTAAATCTCGAGATCGTCGGGCTTGTGCCACACGTGAAACAGTGGGGGCTGGACTCCGACGAGTCACAGCAGCTTCGCGCCGAACTTTATGTGCCGTTCATGCAGTTGCCCGATGCGGCCATGAAGCTCGCGCCCACCGGCACGACCATCATGCTGCGCTCCGATGGCTCCAATCCGGCGCTGTTCGATTCCCTGCGCGGCGCGAACAAACAGATGAGCGACGAGCAGGTGATCTACGGCGCGCAAAGTATGGAAGAAATCATTGCCGACTCTCTTGCGGCGCGGCGATTCTCGATGATTTTATTGGGTGTTTTTGCCGCATTGGCGTTGATGCTCGCGAGTATCGGAATTTACGGTGTTATTTCCTATCTGGTCGGGCAGCGCACGCATGAAATCGGAGTGCGCATGGCTCTGGGCGCGCGACGCGCAGATGTGTTCAGCCTGATTCTGTCGCAGGGAGCGAAGCTTACGCTGCTGGGAATCGTGATCGGTGTGGCAGCTTCGCTCGTGCTTACGAAATTGATGGCACGGATGCTTTACGGAGTGAGCGCTTCCGACCCGCTTACGTTTGCTGGCGTGGTCTTGGTGCTGGCCCTCGTGGCGCTTGCCGCTTGCTACATTCCGACGCGACGCGCTATGCGCGTTGATCCCATGGTGGCGTTGCGTTGTGAGTAGCCCAGCAGCGCTTCGGGATAAATTCCTTTTGTTGCATCCTCGCGTTGCTGGCGAAAAACTTCTCAGCTAGTTGGCGTAACTGAACGCATCGAAGCCGCCACCGCGCCAAGTCGTGAGTCCCAGCGAATCTTCCCGGTCATTTGCATGACCACGAACAACGTTACGATCGCTCCGATCGTCACCGTCAGCCCCGTAAACCCTTCAAAAAAGAAGGCGTAGGAAAACAGCACCAGGTAAATCAGTTGGGCCAGCCCGGCATCCACAACTGCGAACCGCGGACTCACCACCAGTCGCAGGTAGCTCACCACCAGCACAATCGAGACAATCGACGACAACACGAAAGCCGCATGAATCGAAATGTGATCCACCAGATAAGCCATCAGCAAGTGAAACGCAAAAAATGCGCATGCCAGAAAAAAGTAGTTCATGGGATGCAGGTCGATGCCCCGCAATGTCGAGAGAATGAATATCAGGAAGAAGAAAAGGAATAGCGAAACCGGTGCGAAGAAACTGATGCGTCCCGCCAGCGGGCCGGGTTGCAGTTTCTGCGGCATCTTTAACGCGATGTCGAAACCGGAGACGAGATTCTGATATTTCCATTCGAGCTCCCAACCCTCGTTTGTGCGCCGCTCTTCGGTCGGGGACATGGCATTCTCAGGAAAATCGAACCCGGAAAAATCAGTCCGCACCAGCAGGTCGAAATCATGAGCTTGCGAAACGACGGAACTTTCGTCCGCGGTCTTGCTTGAAAAACTGTAACGCCAGGTATCCAATCCCCGGGAGCGATACATGGTGCGCAGGGTATGGGACGTACCTGGCGATATTTGTGCCTGCGCCGTCGCGGTTGTGCCGCTGAACGTCAGTGGCATCTGTTGGCCGTCGAGCAAAATTTCCACGTTGTCGTAAATGGCCTGCTGCGCAGGGAGGGGAAGGGTGAAGAACAAGTACTCCTGCTTCGCGGCGGGATTGCGGAAGGTGTACGTTCCATCGAAGCCTACGCCATAGGTGCTGAACCATAGGAGCCCTTTCTTACGGTAATCCAGATGCAGGTCGGCCTTAATCCGGCTCGATTCGATGGATACTGCGGCGCTTCGATCCACCAGCTTCACTCGTTGAATTTCTTTGCCATCCTCTTGTGACGTCACTGTTTCGTTCTCCTGCCAGTGATAGCGGATCGAGGGCGGCTTTTGGTCTTGTGGAGTCCCCCAGGTGGAACTTACTTTGCCGCTGAGCGCGGAATCGGAATTTTCGGTGCGGTAGAAAATCGTGGAGCCGAGAATGACCCAGGCTACACAGGTACAAATAAAAATCAGGCTGATCGCGGCAATCCTCTTGAACATGACAGGGCCCCCTTGGGATCTGAGCGGGACTCTACCCAAAGCAATTCGTTGTGTCAAGTACTTTGTATTGCAGAGTTAGCGTAATGACTGGGAACCGCCTTTTTCTGGCGCTTGCTCGTATTAATTGTGGACGGAGAAAAAAACCGTAGCCCCCTAGACTTAAGCGGCGTTTGGCACCATAAGCGTGAGCAATTAATCTATGTTGCCGGCTAGCCGCGGCGGTGCACTGTTTACTTCAGTGCTTTTTGCAGGCGCTTCTTGGTTTTGAGCAGTTGGCGTTTGAGGGAATCGATCTCCTTGGCGATATCCGCAAGTTCGTCCTTTGCTGCAAACCCGGCTCTTGCAACTCGATGAGCCGTGCGATCCGCTTTACCCATTGCCGTGCCAATTCCCACAGCCAACTGCGTAAGCTTGCTCTTTTTGGCCATTTCCATCTCCTCGACTAAGCAGCGCCATCGTATATTTGCTACGCGACGCCGTCAATGTCACGAAATATTCCAGGCCCCATTGGCTTCCGTGCTGGATTGAGCGAAACTTTTCGTGCAGACCAACGACAGACATATGTTTGGAGCGGTTAGGCTGCGGATAGTTTTCAATGTTCATTTGTGGAGAAGGAAT
>Ga0182024_10023735_pt1 | contig 10954 bp, 12 predicted proteins | sample P32metaG_FD_120480 | JGI IMG/M metagenome (GOLD analysis project Ga0182024, IMG submission 120480) | Permafrost microbial communities from Stordalen Mire, Sweden - P3-2 metaG (Illumina Assembly) | ecosystem: Environmental > Terrestrial > Soil > Wetlands > Permafrost | place: Sweden: Stordalen... | reverse complement strand
GGGCCTCCAGGCCGATCTGTACGCCCTTGCCCGGGCTTGCCACGGCCACCGGCTTGCCCCGGCCGATGGCTATGGTCACCGGCGGGAACTGCGCTTGCGGGTAGAGGCGACCCAGCGCGCGCAGTGAGACCTCGAGGCGCCGGCGGACGCGGGGAAGGACAACGAGACACCGTTTGGCGTCCGAATACATCTCCGGATGCGCCGCCAGGGTCTTTGCGATCGCGGCGCCAGTGACGTTCCGCTCGCGCGCCAGCCGGTGAAGCCCGTCCGTGCCGGGATCGAGGTAGTCGTGCTGAAGCTGGTCGGCGGTCGGATGTCCGCCTGTCGCGTCATAGAGTCTGTAGAACCGGTCGACATCCTCGGTCTGGATGACCGGGCCGGCCGCCTCCCCCGCCGCCCGGGCCAGAGAGGCCGCCGCCAAGGCCAGGGCGGCGATGAACACACCGCTGCCGATCCCCTTCATGTTCGCCCCCTGCGAGATCATCCCGCGACTTCCGTGGCGGGACAATCGCGCAGTCGGGAGAGTCACTCAACGCCCCGCTAAGCCGCGCGGCGGCGGCCCAGCACCGTCTTGGGCTCCATGTGCGCCTCCAGCCCAAAGACGCCCATCTCGCGGCCGAGGCCGGATTGCTTGAAGCCGCCGAACGGGGCCAGTGGTTCATGATAAAGGCCGTTGATCAGGACGCGGCCGGCCGCCAGTTGCGCGGCGACGCCGCGCGCCCGCTCGGGGTCGGCGGAGAGGACATAGGCCTGCAGGCCATAGGGCGTGTCGTTGGCGATCTCGATCGCCTCGGCTTCGGTCCGATAGGCGATCACCGACAGCACCGGCCCGAAGATCTCCTCGCGGGCGATGGTCATGTCGTTGGTGACATCGGCGAACACGGTCGGCCGGACGAAGTAACCGGCCTCGAGGCCCTCGGGCCGGCCCAGGCCGCCGGCGAGCAGGGTGGCCCCGCCTTCGATCCCCTTGCGGATGTAGCCCTGCACCCGCTCCCACTGTTTAACGCTCACCATCGGACCGATCCGCACGGTTGGGTCGCCAGGATCGCCGACCTTCACGCCCTCGGCCGCCGCCTTGATCATCGGCAGGAATTCGTCGAGCCGGCCCTCGGGGACGAGGATGCGGGTCCCGGCGATGCAGGCCTGGCCGCTGTTGCCGAAGCCGGCCATCAGGGCGAGCGGCACGGCCTGGGCGAAATCGGCGTCATCCAGGATCAGCGTCGGCGACTTGCCCCCCAGCTCCAGGGTCACCCGCTTCATCGTCTCGGCCCCGGCGCGCAGGATCGCCTTGCCGACCACGGTCGAGCCGGTGAAGGAGATCTTGGCGATGTCGGGGTTGGCGCTCAGCTCGGCGCCGACCACCTCGCCGCGGCCGTTGACGACGTTGAAGACACCGGGAGGCAGGCCCGCTTCGTGCAGCGCCTCGACAAGGACCTGGGTCTGGATCGCGCTCATCTCGCTGGGCTTGATGACGCTGGTGCAGCCGGCGGCTACGGCCATAGCGAGCTTGCCGCAGATGAAGCCGGCGTTGCTGTTCCAGGGCGTGATGATGCCGACGACGCCCAGCGGCTCCATCACCACCTCGGCGTCCCTGATCCAGCGGCTGAACTCATAGGCCTCCAGCACCTGCGTGGCGTTCTTGAAGGCGCCCATCGCATAGCCGTTCAGCATCTCGGCGATCATCGCCGGCGCGCCGTATTCCAGCATCATGGCTGCGTTCAGGGCCGCGAGCCGCGGAGTCACCGCCGCGTCCAGCCGGCGCAGCAGCTCGACTCGTTCGGCCTTGCTGGTCCGTGAAAAGGCCGGGAAGGCGCGCTTGGCGGCGGCGATGGCGCGAAGCGTGTCCTCGCGGTCGCCGAGCGTCACCTTGCCGATCACCTGCGCAGTGGCCGGGTTGATGAGATCGAATAGTTCCTCGCCGTGCGGCGCGACAAACTCTCCGTCGATGTAGATGCGGTCAATGATGCGCATGTCTTAAGTCTCCTTGTGCGGTGAAGCGCATCTAAGGACGTGGCATTGGCCCGATAAGCAGGATAAACCTGCATGACGTGATGCATGGATCGGGACAATGAGCCGGCCCAGCCTGGTTGAACTGGACGCCGTGGTTGCGGTCGCCCGGCGCGGCGCTTTCCGCGCGGCGGCGCTGGAACTGGGGATCTCCACCTCGGCGCTCAGTCACGCCGTCGCCGGCCTCGAGGCGCGGCTTGGCGTTCGCCTCTTCAACCGCACGACACGCAGCGTCTCCCTCACCGCCGCCGGCGAGCAGTTCGTCGCGGAGATCGCCCCCGCCCTCGTTCAGATCCGCGACGCCATGGACGGCGTCAACGCGCACCGCGCCACGCCAAGCGGCGTACTGCGCCTCAACACCGCCATCGGCGCCGCGCGGATGATCCTGGCCCCGCTGATCCTGGAATACCTGCGCCGCTATCCGGAGATGAGCGTCGATCTCGTCACCGAGGGTCGGCTGATCGACATCGTCGGCGAGGGGTTCGACGCCGGCGTCCGTATCGCCGAGGCCGTGCCGCGCGACATGATCGCCGTCCCGATCGGCGGTCCCCCGGTCGGCGGCCAGTTGAGGTCGGTGATCGTCGGCGCGCCGGCCTATTTCGCGGGGCGGTCGCTGCCGCAGACCCCCGGCGACCTCCTCTCCCACCAGTGCGTCCGCACCCGGATGGCCAGCGGCGCGCTCTATCGCTGGGAGTTCGAGCGCCGCGGCGAACGGGTCGAGGTGGACGTGAAGGGCGCCCTGACCCTCGACGAGTCCGGCCTGATGCTGGAAGCGGTGCGGGCCGGCGCCGGCATCGGCTATCTGTCCGAGTGGTCGGTGGCCGCAGACCTTGCGGCCGGCCGGTTGCTCCAGGCGCTGGACGACTGGACGCCGGCCTACCCGGGCCTCTGCCTCTACTACCCCGGCCGACGCCACGTGCCGGCCGGGCTGCGGGCCTTCATAGGGCTGATCCGCGAGCGGGGTCGGTGAGTTTATTCTACCGAGGCCTGTCGGGCCGGGGCATGGTCGGCCGTCCTGAGTGCAAGACGTCCTTTCGCCGAAAAGGGAGCCGCCATGCTCTACGCCATCCTCTGCTACCACGACGAGCAGTACGCCTGGTCGTGGACCAAGGACGAAGAGGCCGCGGTCATGGGCGGGCTGGCGAAGGTGCGCGAGACCTTGAACCGCGAGGGCAAGCTCGGTCCCTCCCTGCGCCTGATGCCGACAACCACCGCCACCACCCTCAGCAAGACGAAGGACATCGTGCTCGACGGTCCCTTCGCGGAGACCAAGGAACAGCTCCTCGGCGTCTACGTGATTGATGTTGAAAACCTGGAGGCGGCGCTCGAGGTGGCGCGCCGCCTGGCCAAGGCCAATCCCGGCGGCAGCTACGAGCTGCGCCCGATCGCCCTCTACAACCCCGATCTCCGCGACCCCGCGCCCGGCGCGACTTTGGGGCCCTCATGAACGACCTGGCCTGGATCGACGGCGCGATCACCGGCGCCCGGCCCCAGGCCGTCGCGGCGCTTCTTCGTTACTTTCGCGATCTCGACACGGCCGAGGAGGCCTTCCAGGAAGCTGCGCTGCGGGCTCTGAAGACCTGGCCGCGCAACGGCCCGCCGCGCGACCCGGCGGCGTGGCTCATCCTGGTCGGCCGCAACGCGGCCCTCGACGGCGTGCGCAAGACCAGTCGCCAGGTCGAGCTGCCGCCGGACGACCTCATTTCGGATCTCGACGACGCCGAGGCCCCGCTCGTGGAGCGTCTCGACGGCGCCCACTACCGCGACGATGTCCTGCGGCTGCTGTTCATCTGCTGCCATCCGGACCTGCCGGCCACCCAGCAGATTGCGCTGGCGCTGCGGATCGTCTCCGGCCTCACCGTCCCCCAGATCGCAAGGGCCTTCCTGATCGGCGAGGATGCGGCGGAGCAGCGCATCACCCGCGCCAAGGCGGGGATCGCGCGCGCCGACGTCCCGTTCGAGGCGCCGGGTCCCGTCGAGCGCGCCGAGCGCCTCGGCGTGGTGATGGCCATGGTCTATCTGATCTTCAACGAGGGCTATTCGGCCGGCGCCGCCGAGCGCAACGCCCTCTGCGACGAGGCGATCCGCTTCGCCCGCCTGCTGTTGCGCCTGTTCCCGGGCGAGCCGGAGATCTTGGGCCTGGCGGCCCTGATGCTGCTTCAGCATTCGAGACTGCCGGCCCGCTTCGACGGCCAGGGCGAACTCGTTCCTCTCGATGACCAGGCGAGGGGCCTGTGGGACGGCGAGCTCGCGGCGGAAGGGCTGGCTCTGCTGGAGAAGGCCATGCGCCACAATCGGCCGGGACCCTATCAGGTGCAGGCCGCCATCGCCGCCACCCACGCCCGGGCCGGCCGGGCCGAGGACACCGACTGGGCAGGCATCGACGCCCTCTACGCGGCGCTGGAGCGGATGCAGCCCTCGCCCGTCGTCACCCTCAACCGCGCGGTGGCGACGGCGAAGGTAAAGGGGCCTGAAGCGGGCATCGAAATGATCGCGCCGCTGGAGGGCCGACTCTCCGGCTACTTCTACTACTTCGGGGTGCGCGGCGGCTTCCTGCGGCAGCTCGGCCGCGCGGCGGAAGCCCGCGTCGCCTTCGATCGCGCCATCGCCCTGGCCGGAACCCCGGCCGAAGCAGCCCGCATCCGCCGTCACCTCGACGCGCTCGCGAGGGAAGGGGGAGGGAGGATCCAGACCTAGTGGCCGCCCTCGACCCATGGGACGCCGGCGTCGCGGAACGCCTCCGCCAGCGCCGGCTCCAGGTCGATCGCCTCCCAGCGGCGCAGCGGGTTGAGGTGTTCGACCAGCGCCGGCAGCAAGCGCACACCGAAGCGGCGCACGGCCCCGCTCGCCTTGTAGCCGCTCATGTGCTGGTCGAACCGCAGGTCCGGATCGCGCGACGTCTCGCCGACGTACAGGCCCCACCGGCCGACCTGGCGGTCGTCTTTCAGGAGAATGACATACACCGAGTGCCGCGCGCCCCTGGCACGGACGGTGGTGGCGCGAAGGTGGAGGGCCGCCCGCCGCGCGGCCCCGATCCACTCCGGCGTGTAGGTGGCCGAACTCATCGCGCCAGCGGCGCCCAGATTTCGAGCCCACCGCGACCGGTCTTCACGTCGAAGCGCGGGTCGTGCCGCTCGAGGACGGGTCCGGAAGCCAGTCTCGCGCTCCTGGCTGGGAACCAGCGATCGAAGATCGCGGCGTAGGTCTGCCGCAGTTCCGAGACATGTCCTCGGTGGAGGAAGACAGCGTAGGTCTGAGCCGGAACGCGCAGCTTGCGAAGGCCCGCGGGCCGGCGGTCCACATCGGTGACCTCCACCGCGCAGGCGTAACTGAACCGCCCGTCGTCATCGATATCGAGCATAAGGCCGAGCGGCGCCGGCCCCACCCTTCCTGGAATGGTTTCGATCTGCGGCCCGAACGCGCGCCATTGGGCGGGTATCCGCGTCACGTCGCCGAAGGCATGGGTCTCGACCAGACCCAGCGCCTGGAAAGCGGGCGCCTCGAGGATGCGGACCGTCGGAAGCCGCACCGCCGGGCGGGCGTCGATCGTCAGCGGCTCGACCAGGGCGCTTCGATCCGGCGGACCTTCGCTGCGATATCGCTCCGGAGTCACCATGAAGTGCGCGCGAAAGGCGCGGGTGAAGGCCTCGTGGGAGCCATAGCCGCTGGCCAGCGCCACCCGCAGGATGCTGTCGGCGCCGACCGCCAGCAGCTTGGCGGATTCCGTCAGTCGCCTGACGCGGACGTACTCCATCACCGAATAGCCCGTCACATCGCCGAACGCATGAGCGAGGTGGAAGCGCGTCACCGCGCAGGCGTCCGCAAGGCCGGCGAGGCTGAGCGGCGCGCCGAGATTGCGCTCGATGATCCACAGGGCCCGATCGGTCAGCATGGCGGCGAGACTTAGCGCTCGAAGCCATGTCCGCAACTGCGATCAAGCGGCCCCCGCCGCGAGTCTCTACGCCGGCGCCGACAGCATGATGGAGGCACGCAATGTCTGACTATCGTACGGCCAACGAACTCGCCTCGGCGCTTCGGGCGCACACGGTCTCGTCAGTGGAACTCGTCGAGGACGCCATCCGCCGCATTGAGGCCGACGATGTCGCGATCAACGCGGTTGTCGTGCGCGACTTCGAGAACGCCTGGACGGCGGCCCGCGCCGCCGATGCGGCGATAGTGAGGGGGGAGGGCGGACCCCTGTTGGGCGTGCCCGTGACGGTCAAGGAAGCCTTCGACGTAGCGGGCCTTCCCACTACCTGGGGCCTGCCGTCCGCGCGGGACGCCATCGCCCAGGAGGACGCGGTCGTCGTGACGCGCCTGAAGCGCGCCGGGGCCGTGGTGCTCGGCAAGACCAACATCCCGACCATGCTGGCCGACTGGCAGTGCGCCAATCCCCTCTATGGCGAGACCTCGAACCCCTGGCGCGGCGATCTCACGCCAGGGGGTTCGTCGGGCGGAGGCGCGGCCGCGCTCGCCGCGGGCTTCGTCAGCCTGGAGTACGGATCGGACCTTGCCGCTTCCCTGCGCGCGCCCGCATCGTTCTGCGGCGTCTACGCCCACAAGCCCACTCGCTGTCTCGTCCCGTCGCGAGGTTTCGCGCCGCCCGGCGTCCCGCGCGGGCCGGTCGCCCCGGCGATAGACCTCTCGGCGCTCGGCCCGATGGCGCGAAGCGCCGCGGACCTGGAGCTCGCCCTTGCCGCGACCGCGGGACCGGACAGCCCGGACGACCTCGCTTGGCGGCTCGCCCTGCCGCCCGCGCGATGGAGTACATTGAAGGAATACCGGGTGCTGGTCCTGGACGAACACCCGGCGATACCGACGTCGGGAGTGCTGCGGGACGCCATCGAACAACGCGCCCAGGCGCTGGCGCGGGCCGGGTGCGCCGTCGCGCGCAGCAGCCCGCTGGCCCCGGACCTCCTCGAGATCTCGGTCCTGTTCGTCGAGCTTCTGCTGTCGCAGTTCTCCGCCGACAGCGGCGATGAGGCCTTCGCGCGGGCTCGGGAAGAGGCAGCACGCCTGGCGCCGGGGGCCGATCCCCTGGCCGCCGCCGGGGTGCGCGCCTGGGCGCTCAGCCATCGTGACTGGGTCCGCGACGACCGCCGCCGCCTGGGCGTCGCGATCGGCTGGCGACAGCTGTTCGAGAGCGTCGACGTGGTGCTCTGCCCGGCGATGCCGACCAACGCCTTCTCCAGGCAGTCGCCCGAGCAGCATCGAGGCGTCCTCGACGTGGACGGCCGCTCCATGCCCTATGACGCGCAGCCGCTCTGGGCCGCCGTGGCGACGGTGACGGGCCAGCCCGCGACGGTCGTCCCCCTCGGCCTCGACGCAGCCGGCCTCCCCGTCGGAGCCCAGGTGATCGGCCCTTATCTGGCAGACCTCACCACCCTGCGCTTCGCCCAGCTGATGGAGCAGGAATTCGGCGGGTTCGTCGCGCCTAAGACGATCGGTTGCCCCTGACGGAAATTGGTAGTGTCTCAGTTTCCCAAATCGGGCCGTTGACAAGCATGGCGGCGACACGGTCATCTTCCCCTATGCGCTGAACCGCGCCGCTTCGGCGGTGTTCCCCGCCGGCAAGAGCTGAACCATCCTGGTTCGGGCTGGCAATAGGCCGGCCAACCCCAGCGGCCGCAACGTCACCGACGGCGACTACTGCAGCCTGGTCGAATGCCTCGCCAACCCGTCGGCGGCGATGATCCAGGGCCAGGTGGTGTTCGTCACCGGCGGCTCCTACCTGGCGGCGTAGCGGCGGGCGCCCGGCCCTCCAGGCCCTACAGGCTCGACAGCACGAAGGTGTTGCCGTCCGGGTCCTGGAATTTGGCGCTCGTTCCCCACGGCTCCTTGCGGGGCGGGGCGACGAACTCGACGCCGCGGTCGCTCATCTGTCTGTAGGTGTATTCGACATCGTCACAGAGGAAGGAGCCGTTGAAGAAGGTGCCGATCCGGTCCTCGTGCCCCTCGGGCGTGAACAGGACGATACCGCTCTGCGCGCCCGGTATGCTGAGTTCGATCCAGCGTTGGCCGGGACCCATCGGCTGGTCGGTAGCCACGCGGAAGCCGACTTTCCTGGTCCAGAAATCCAGCGCCACGTCCTGGTCACTGACCGGAATCCCCGCGAACTTCAGTTGTTTGATCATTGCCGCCTCCTGACCGCACACTACGCGAGGCGGAATTGACATCGGAAGGGGCGCGGACATTGCTATAGCAATGGGCGCCACAAGCTACGAAATCGACTCATACGTCATCGACACCCTGCTGACCGACCTGGCCGGTCATGACCGCAAAGCGTCGGCCTATCTGGTGTACCTGGTGATCCTGACCGCGGCGGGCGATGGCAAAACCGCGATGAGCCACGCTCAATTGGCCGAGCGCACCGGCCTCTCGCGCCGTTCGGTTCAGGCGGCCGTCGCCTGGCTCCGCCGCCGCCAGCTTGTCGAGGTCTTCCGGAGCAGCCCGACCGACACCTCGGTCTATCGGCCGCTCACGCCGTGGCGCCGTCCGACGTGAGGAAATGACCCAATACCGGCTCCTGCCGTCTCTCCTGACGAATACTGTCGGCAGCGTGTGGTAGAAGGCGGGCCGAACCGATCGGCCGGCCTTGTCTCGTTCCACCCGCCTCCTTCGTCTGCTCCAGGCCCTGCGTGGCCGGCGCCATCCGGTCACGGCGGCGCGCCTGGCCGAGGCGCTGGAGGTCTCGGAGCGGACCATCTATCGCGACGTCGCCGATCTGATGGCGCAGGGCGCGCCGATCAGCGGCGAGGCGGGCGTCGGCTATATGCTCCGGCCGGGCCTCTTCCTGCCGCCACTGATGCTGACCGAGGACGAGGTCGAGGCGCTGCTCCTGGGGCTCCGCTATGTCGACCAGCGCGGCGACGCGGTGTTGAAGGCGGCGGCCGTCGAGGCCCTGGCCAAGATCGGCGCCGTGCTTTCGCCTCAGGTCCAGGCGGGCCTCGCAACGCCGCTGACCATGCCCGGCCCCTCGCCGGAGTCGTTTCCACACAACGCCACGCCGCTCGATGACCTGCGCGCCGCCATCCGCGCCCAGACGAAGCTCGCCATCGCCTACGAGGACCAGCAGGGCCGGCCGACCGAACGCGTCGTCTGGCCGATCCAGCTCGGCTTCATGGATCGCGCCCGGGTGCTGGCGGCGTGGTGCGAACTGCGCCAGGATTTCCGCACCTTCCGCACCGACCGGATCGTCTCGGCGACGCCGGCCGGCCGCTATCCGGCCCGCCGCGCGGACCTTATGCGCCGCCTGCGGGACCACCTCGAGGCGATGAGCGCGCGCTACGAGTCTCCTGACGGAAACTGACAGGAGGCAGGCGTAGACCCTTCCCAACCCTTGGTTCGAAGGAACATCGCCATGCCGAAAGACATCACCACCGCCCTGCCGCGCGTGATCGCCGACCACATCGCCGCCTGCAACGCCCACGACATCGACGCCTGGATGGCGACGTTCGCGCCGGACGCCCTGGTCAACGACTTCCAGCGCGAGTTCGACGGGGCCGCGGCGATCCGCGCCTTCGGCAAGAAGGAAATCTTCGGGGCCGAGGTCACCATGGCGGTCGAGAGCGCCCTCGACCGGCATGGCGACATCACGGTCCACGCCCGCCTCGACGGGACCTACGACAAGACCGGCCTGCCCGACCCGTTGGTCTTGAGCTTCTACTTCAGCACCCGGGATGGCCGGATCACCCAGCTCATCATCGTCCAAAACAAGCCGCGGGCGTGAGCCATGCTAGGGTGTCGCCCGGTGAAACACCGGGAGGGCATCCGATGGAGGTGATCGAGGCGATTCATACGCGCAGGTCGATCCGCGCCTACACGTCCGAGCCGATCGAGCGGGACCTCATCGAGGCCCTGATCTGGGACGCCGTGCAGGCGCCGCCGCCGTTCGCCGGACAGGTTCCTTGGACGTTCAATGTAATCCAGGGCGCAGAGCGCATCGCCGCCTACGGCGAGATCGCCAAGCAGTACGCCAAGGACAACCGGCCGGACATTCCGTCGGCGGCCTGGGCCGATCGGGAGGACTTCAAGGCCTTCTGGAACGCTCCGGTCGTGGTGATCATCTCAGGGCCGGTGGAGGACTGCGTCCGGGCGGGTCAGACCCTGCTCATCGCCGCCCACGCCCGGGGCCTCGGCGCCTGCTGGGTGGGCGCCCCGATGATGTGGCTGCGCACGCCCCAGGCGAAGGCCGAGCTCGCCATTCCGCCGGACCTGACGCCCATATCCGCGATTTGCCTCGGCTACACCGCCGCCGAGCCGGAGCCGCGAGAGCGGGCGCATCCCAGGATCATCTGGGCGGAGTAGGCGACTCTCAGCGGCCGAGCTGGGCGAGCAGCGCGTCGTCGCGCGAGAAGTCGAACGCGTAGCGCGCGCGGCCCTCGCGCACATACCAGTCGTAGGAATCCCGATAGCCGTCCTCGATGCCGAAGCGCGGCGTCCAGTCGATGTCCCGCAGCGCCTTGTCGATCGAGAGGATCGCCGTCCCCGCGGTCCCTTCGCCCCAGTGCAGCAGCGGCGGTCGCTGCTGGCGGGCGATCTCCATCGGGACCTCGACCACGCTGGCGTTCACCCCCATCGCCCGCGCGACCAGGTGGACCACGCCGACGATGCTGGTGACCTCGGATCCGGAGACGTTGTAGGCCTCGCCTTTCACCCGCTCGGCGCCGATCAGCGAGGCCATCAGCCGGGCGACGTCGAGGGTATGCACCAGCGACAGCGCCGAGAAACCCTCGCCCGGGATCAGGATCGGCCGGCCGGTCTCCAATCGCGCGAACAGGCCCGGATCCCGGGTCGCAACCGGGCTCCTGGGACCCATGGTGTGGCCGACGCGCAGGATGGTGACCGGCAGGCGCTCGGACTTCCAGAGGCCGAGCAGGTGGTCCTCGCACTGCACCTTGCCGACGCCATAGGCGGAGCGCGGATCGGTGTTGTCGGGGGCGTGGCG
>Ga0182024_10023734_pt1 | contig 10954 bp, 8 predicted proteins | sample P32metaG_FD_120480 | JGI IMG/M metagenome (GOLD analysis project Ga0182024, IMG submission 120480) | Permafrost microbial communities from Stordalen Mire, Sweden - P3-2 metaG (Illumina Assembly) | ecosystem: Environmental > Terrestrial > Soil > Wetlands > Permafrost | place: Sweden: Stordalen... | reverse complement strand
GTGCGCCAAAGTAGCGGCGGCCATCCTCACCTGGTTCCAATCATGCTCGCGAAACGCGTCGGTAAGCTTCTTGCTGTAAAAACCGATCTCCCACGGAAGAATTCCATATTGTTCCAGAATACGGCGGTTGAATTTCGTGGTGGCTGCATTGTAGTCGCGCGGCAAAGCGGAGAAGGGAAATGGCCCGTAGTGATCCAGCTGAATGAAATCCGTATGACGCGCAGTCCCATTTTTCGCGTCCGCATCGTCCGCCGCGCCCACATGCTCCACCAAAAACTGCCGGTTCGCGTAGAAAAACGGCTGCATTTCCTGCGGCAGCGTGTCCACCGCGCGATTCGTCACCAGCCGGTCCGCAGTTTCGCCCCAACCAAAGAGCGGCGCCAAGCCGAGGACTAAAATCCCCGCCGACAGAATCAACGCGCGTTGCAGCGAACGGCGCATTACCTCACTTTACCCTTATCGGCATCCATCTTGATATTCGCATCGGAAAGCTGGCTGTGGCGGCGCCCGTAAAAATAATAAAAACACAATCCGATTAGAAGCCACACGATGAATCGAATCCAGTTGGTAATCGGCAGCCCGGCCATCAAAAGCAGGCACGTGAGAATCGTAATCACCGGCGCCAGAATTCCCCCCGGTGCGCGAAATGCCCGCGGACGGTCCGGCTGCTTATAACGCAGAATCAGCACGCCCCCCGCCACCAACGCGAAGGCGAACAGCGTTCCGATGTTGGAAAGGTCAGCCAGTGTGCCGATATCCAGCAGCCCGGCCGGAATACCCACCAGAAAACCGGCAACAATCGTAGAAAAATCCGGAGTACGGAAGATTTTGTGCACGTGGCCAAAAACGCCAGGCAACAAGCCGTCTCGTGACATGGCGAACCAAACTCGTGCCTGACCGAGTTGAAATACCAGCAGCGAAGAAATCATGCCCGTCAACGCGCCCAGCAGCACGATCAGTTGAACATTTGCGAAGTGCAGCCGCTTCAATGTATTGACGACCGGCGCAGCGTCGTCCATCAGCGTCTCCCATCGCACCAGGCCGGTTAACACCACCACCACAGCGATATACAGAATGGTGCAAATCACCAGTGTAGCGATAATTCCGATCGGCACATCGCGCTTGGGGTTGTTGCATTCTTCCGCTGCGGTCGAAACAGAATCAAACCCGATATACGTAAAAAAAATAATTGACCCGCCCGTCAGAATCCCCGGCCATCCATTTGGCGCGAACGGATGCCAGTTCGCCGGATGCACGTAACGCGAAGCAAAAATCACGAACACCATGATCGCGGTTATCTTCAACAACACCATAATGTTGTTGGCGTTCGCCGATTCGCGAATCCCGCGCACCAGAATCACCGTGAGCAACATCACGATAATGAAAGCCGGCCAGTTGAATCCGAAATGCCAGCCGGGACCGTAGAGAGGATTTCCCTGCAGATCCGCGAGTCCCGCGGGAAGATAAGCGGGCGTAATCCAGCGCAAGCTGGGATGAACTCCAAACCAATCCAGCAAATTCACCACGTGCGCCGAAAATCCGACGCTCACAGCCATATTCGAGACGGCATATTCCAAAATCAGATCCCAGCCAATAATCCACGCGATCAATTCGCCCATCGTCGCGTACGTATAAGTGTAAGCGCTGCCCGCAATCGGAATCATCGCCGCGAGCTCTGCGTAACAAAGCGCCGCGAAGGCGCACACCACTCCCACCAGCACGAAGGACAACGCAATCGCCGGACCCGCACCAGGCCGGCCGAACGACGCCGAGTGATAAATCAGATATTCCAGCAAGGGAGCGTTCAGCACGGATTTGAACTGCAGCTTTTGCCCGGCGATTGCGGTCCCGATGATCGTAAAAATTCCCGAGCCGATCACGGCGCCAATCCCCAACGACGTGAGGCTCAACCAGCCCAGCGATTTCTTGAGCCGCTTCTCCGGGTCCTCCGAATCGGAGATCAGCCGGTCAATATCCTTCTTGCGGAAAAGCTGTGCGCCCAATCGTCACCTTCCCTGTGAGAGAGCGAGAAACTTTACCCTGCGAGAAGCCACGGCGCAACCCTGCGCGCCAGCGCGTCCGGCAAAAAATCCATCGCGCCACCACAGCGGCCGGCGCCACCGCCATCCGTCGGCGACATCATCCTACAGCAGAGTGCGTTCGTCCTAGAAGTCATCTCGGAAAATGGAAGATCCGGAAGGGCGGGGCTTCAGCCCCGCCGTCAGGCGCAGCAAGGAGAAGGGCTTTAGCCCCTGAAGCCTTGTTTCTCGGGCGTGGCGGCGAATTCATGAAATGCTTTCTCGGCCGGCTGTATCGCAAGCGGACGTTGCGTAAAACCGCGCCTCACGCGAGCTGCAGGTTGGCATAGCGCTCGATCAGTTTCTTCGCTCCATGGTCCTGAAAGCTGACAGTCAGCTTGCGGTCTTCACCCTCGCCCTCGACGTCGATAATCGTACCCACACCATATTTGGAATGCCGCACGCGAGTGCCAATCAACGGATCCTTCGACGAGGGCCGCGCACCGCGCGACGCTTGACCGTAAGCCGTGCGCGTCTTCTGCCGATAAGCATAATTTTCAGAAAATTCCGGGTCAGGCTCATAGCGCCGCGTTTCGCCGGGCTCGGATTGCGAACCGAGCGCCGCCTCAATCAAATCTCCGGGAATTTCCGCCAGAAAACGAGAAGGCAGCGCCGCGCGCAACCGCTCTTCGCCGTAAGTGCGCCGATACACCGCGCGAGAGAGAACCAGCGACTGCTTCGCGCGAGTCATGCCCACATAAAATAATCGCCGCTCCTCTTCCACCTCGGCATTGCTACCGAGTGCGCGGCCGTGCGGCAAAAGACCCTCTTCGAGTCCGGCGAGAAATACAGCGTCGAACTCCAGCCCCTTTGCGCTGTGCAAAGTCATCAGCGATACCGGAATCGTATCGTCATACTGATCCGAATCGCTCGCCAGCGCCGCCTGATCCAACACATCGTCGAGCGTCTGCCCCTGCTCGGTAGCTTCGGCCATTGCGTTGGCTAGCTCGCGAAGATTTTCCGCCCGCGAAGTGTGTTCCAGATTGTCCTGCTGCTCCACCCAATCCAGATACCCCGTGCTGCCCAGGACTCGCTCGATCAATTGCGCGGGCTGCAAATCCTGGCAATCCCTCTGCAAGTCTTCGATCAATTTGCAGAAAGACCGCAGCGCCCCGCTGAATTTCTTGCCCGTAAGAAACTCACCGCTCGAAATCACCGCCCAAAGCGATCGCGCACTTTCCTTCGCGCGCGCTTCCAAAGCAGCGACGGTGACGGCGCCGATGCCGCGCGGCGGAACGTTGAGCACGCGCAGCAAAGCAACATCGTCCTCCGGATGAAAAATCAAGCGCACATACGCCAGTGCGTTGCGCACTTCAGCGCGCTCGTAAAAGCTAAATCCTCCCACCACGCGATAGCGAATCCCCAGCTGCCGCAGCGCTTCTTCAAAAGAACGCGATTGCGCCCCGGTCCGATACAGAACCGCAATCCGCGCATCCGGGTCGTTGCGCACGAGCGTGGACAACTGGCCACAGATGAACTCTGCCTCCGCCGAAGAATCCGGCGCCTCAAAAAATTTCAGCCGCGCGCCCGCTCCTAAAGTTGCTTGCAGATTCTTCCCCAGCCGGTCCGAGTTGTTTTTCACCACCGCCGCGGCCGCGTCCAGAATCGTCTGCGTCGAGCGATAATTTTCCTCTAGCCGAATCAGCTTCGCCTCCGGAAAATCCGTCGTAAAGCGCTTCAAGTTTCCCGCTCGCGCCCCTCGCCACGCGTAAATGGACTGGTCTTCATCGCCCACCACGCACACGTTCTTGCGCGTCCCGGCCAGCAAACGCACCAGCTCTTCCTGCGACCGGTTGGTATCCTGAAACTCATCCACCATCAGGTAGTGAAAACGCGCATTCCACGCCGCGCGCACATCCGCATGATCGCGCAGCAGCTCCACCGCCCGCAGCAGCAAGTCGTCAAAGTCCAGCGCCGCGGCCTTGCGCAGAATTTCGTTATACACACGAAAGACTTCACCGGCCTGTTCGCGCGCGTCATCGCGCGCCTCGGACGCCGCAACCGCCATTTCGTTCGCAGTGAGCCCGTGATTCTTCGCGTAACTGATCTGCGCGCGCATGCTGCGCGGCGGGTAATCGTCGGTGGATAGGTCCAGCTGCGCCAGCGCGCGTTTTACGGCCGCGGTCTGGTCATCATCATCGTAAATCGCAAAATCGCGCGGCAGCCCCAGATGCTGCGATTCCCGCCGAATCAAGCGCGCGCAGAAGGAATGAAACGTCGAGACCCATACGTCGGAAGCGTCGCGCCCAGTCGAACGCAGCAACTCGCCAATGCGTTCCTTCATCACGCTTGCCGCTTTGTTGGTGAACGTCACCGCCAGGATCGCTCTGCCCGGCACCCCCATTTCGATCAGGTGCGCCACGCGATAGGTAATCACGCGGGTCTTGCCCGTACCCGCTCCGGCCAGCACCAGCAGCGGCCCTTCGGTCGCCAGCACCGCTTCGCGCTGCCGTTCGTTCAATTTGTCGAGCAATGTTGAAGATGAAGTGGAATTGTTCAAGCGCAAATTCTAACCGACCGGATGAGATAGAGCAATTTTCCCCACTCCAGCGAAATTGGACAGCGTCCCAGTCCGTGCCGCAAACGAATCGCCCAGGAAACACCCCTCGGCAGCACGACTACTGAAAATCCTCGCGCCCAATTTCGCCGGCCTGGCATATCTGGGAGTGCGGCGACTTGCTCGTCCTGAGGCCCCGATCGCATCGGGGCAGAAGGGCCGCCGCCTTCCTCCGCCGAAGCTTGCTTCGGCGTCCGCGCCACAGCTCAATCCGTCTCCGCGCGGCAGTTTCCCCGAGCCTCTGAATTGCTCGTCCCTGATAAGCGCAGTAACTGAATCTAGCGCCAATCCGGTCGAGCAAAGAAACTCTGTTACAATCGCTCGAATTTCCAGGAGCATTTTGCAATCATGGGGCGGCGAAAGATACTCCTGTGGCTACAGGGCCTGGTCATGGCCTTCGGCGGTGGCGGATTATTCGTCGTCACCTTCTTCGATTCCTCGGCGCTCTCCTTTCCATTCTTCCCAGATGCGGTCCTCATCGAACTTTGCATCGCCAATCACGTGCGCATGCCGTACTACGCCGCGATGGCGGCGCTCGGTTCGCTCTTAGGCTGCATGGTGTTGTATTTCCTGGCGAAAAAGGGAGGCGAAGCTTTTTTTCACAAGCATGCGGGCGGCAAAGCGGAAAAGATTAAACAGTGGGTTGATAACAATGGATTTCTCAGCGCGTTCATTCCCGCGGTGCTCCCGCCCCCATTTCCGTTCAAGCCCTTCGTGCTCGCTGAAGGAGTCTTCCAGGTTCCACCGCGCACGTTCATCCTCGCCATTTTCCTGGGTCGGGGATTGCGCTACGGCCTGGAAGGAATTCTCGCCGTGCGCTACGGCGATGCGGCACTCGGATACCTGAAATCGCACGGCGGCACCTTCGCGATAGCCGTGCTAGTGCTCATACTGCTGCTCTACATCCTCACCCACTTCGTATTCCACCGCCCTTCAGCAAAACCGTAATTCCCGTTTGCCCCGCGACCACGGCGCCAAATCCTCGCTAATGCTTGGCCGTGCTCGCGTAGCGAAATTCCTGCTGCGTCACCCGCAAATTCGCGCTCAATTCCACGCGAACGACAATGTTCTCCGCACGGTAGTCGCTGGACGCAAACCGCATGTCGCGAAGAGTGAACCGATAACCCTCATCGTCGTGCTCCAAACTGGCAAGCGGAAAGCGCGCGTACCGCAAAAATGTCTTCGCAGTCGCCGTGTTCTCCGCCGCCTCCAGCGCGGCAGAATCTTCAGGCTTGAAGTGCGGCGCAGCTCGATCCGGATCAAATCCCGCTCCATGCGCAAGCGAAATCTCAATCTGGTCAATGGTGTTGTCAGTAGATACCAACCCCCGCCACGCAAACGGCGAGAGCACAGAAGGGAAGGCTCCCGTAGCGAGCGGCGGTTGTCCGTTATACTCGCGCGCATTCAGATCGTCGATCGCGCGGCTGTGCAGTCCAGCTCGCGCTCCGACGTAAATCAGAAGCAGCAGCAAAGTGACAAAGGCGGCGCGCTGCCCCCGCGGCCGTTTCTCCCGCTCCCCAATCTCCTCGCTGACTAACCGAAACACCTCGGGCAACAGCAGACCCAACGCCAGAAGCACCAAAACCCAAGGATCAAGATTGCTAAGCAGATTCCACGCGGTCCAGCCAACACGAAACGGCCAAAGCAATTGCACCCCAATTCCGCTGGCCAGATCGAGAAGCAAATGCGCCGCAACACCGGCAGCGCAAACCGCAAGCGCCGCATGGAGTCTCAGAGGAGGAAACTTCGAAGCAGGCTCGTTCGCAATGAGCCGACGGCCAACAGCCCAGAAGATCACCGCAAGTACACACACCACCACAACCGACCCAGGAACGGAATGCAACACACCGCGATGAAATCGCAAAAACGCGGAAGGACCGCCCAGATAACTCAAAAAATCCGAATCAGCCGCAACGCCGGAAACCAACAGCATCGTGGCCCCATAACGCGGCAAAAATGTCTGGCAAGCCCGCGCCACGATCAACGATACGAGCGCGTGAGTAAGAATCTCCACGATAGTTTTTTCAGCAAACTTCTAACGCAACGCTTCCACCGCGTCTTTTCGAGCGCTACTCCGCTATTTCAACTTGGCCGGCGTAACCAAAGAAAGCGCATCCGGCACAATCCGAAATGCGAGCGGCAAACGCCCAATCGGCTCGCCGTCCACCTGCGCGTACACTACCGCCCCGTTCGCCGATTCGCAAATCACCTCAGTATGCTTCCAGGCCGCAATGCCTTCCATGCTACGCAGTTTCCCCAGCCACAAAGCGGGCAAACAAAGCATGTAACGCAGCCGGCTACGCGTGGAATTCGTCAAGAACTCGAACGAATCCTCAAACAAGTTCGCGCCGGTAGTGATCTTGAACGGCCCGCCATAATTAACGGTCCTGCCGACCACCAGAATAGACGCCAGATGTTCCTGTCCGTCCGAGCGCACCCGTATCTCGGGAAAATCATAACGAACCAGCTGCCGAATCCCCTCAGCCCAATATGCCAAAACCCCAGCCCGCTTTTTCAATTCGCCGTTCACCGCATTCACGATCGCGCCGTCCGGTCCCGCTCCACCGACGCTAAGAAAATAGCGCCCACCGGAAGGCATGTCAGCGGAATGGGATCCGTTCATCGAAGTCGCCAGCCCCAGCGCAACCCGGCGAATCACGCCACTAGGAATCAGCCGCGCCGCGTGTGGAATGTCCCAGGGAATCCGCAGCTCTTTCGCCAGAATATTCGCGGTTCCGGCCGGAAGCAGCGCCATCGGCACCGCACTCCGCGCCAGCCCATTAATGATTTCGTTGATCGTGCCATCGCCACCGCATGCAATCACCATGCCGCGGCGATGCTGCACCGCCTGCCGCGCGATCCCTTGCGCGGATCCGGCTTCGGTAGTAGCCGCAATGTCCGTCGTGATTCCCGCGTCCTTCAGAATCCGCACGGCCTGCTCGATTTCCAGAAAGCGCCGGTGCCGCCGCCCCCCGCTGGTAGGGTTGTAGATCAGCAGCGCGTCATGAATTCCTTCAGGCATAGGTTTGCGTTCGTCCTGTGAAACTAAACGCCCATTGTATAATACCCGGCGCAATTCACCGATGGCATCGGCACGGAGTGTTAATGGCTAAGAACAGCGCGGTTGCAAAAGAAATCGAACGTCTGCGCGAGAAAATACGGCATCACGAATATTTGTACTACGTGAATGACGATCCGGAAATCTCCGACGCGTCCTTCGACAAGCTGATGAACCAGCTGAAAAAGCTGGAAGCCGAAAATCCGAAGCTGGTCACGCCGGATTCGCCCACCAAACGCGTCGGCGGCGTTCCGCGCGAAGGCTTCCAGACCGTCCGGCACAAAACGCCGATGATCAGCCTCGACAATGCCTTCTCCTTTGACGATCTCGCGAATTTCGATCGCCGCGTCCGCGAACTCACCGGCCGCGAAAAAGTCGAATACGTCACCGAACACAAATTCGACGGCCTGAGCATGTCCCTGATTTACGAAAAAGGCGCGTTAGTCCGCGGCGTCACGCGCGGAGATGGTACCACCGGCGAAGATGTCACTCCCAATGTGCGCACCATTCGCTCGATTCCCCTGTGGATTGACGCAGCCCAGCTCAGGAAAGCCGGCATCCCCAACTCCTTCGAAGTTCGCGGCGAAGCCATCATGACCGGCAAAGCATTCGAGGCCATGAACGAGCAGCAAGACGCGAAGGGCGAAAAGCGCTACGCCAATCCGCGCAACGCTGCCGCAGGCTCGGTCCGCGTTCTCGATCCGAACATCACCGCGTCGCGCGGACTGGGCTTTTTCGCCTACTACCTGCTAGTGGATGGCCGCGTGCCCAAGAAACGCCACTCCGAAGTCCTCGAAGCGCTCAACGATTTGCGTTTCAAAGTCAGCGCGGACTGGGCCCTCTGCCACGGAATCGGCGAAGTGGAAGACTACATCACCAAGTGGGACGCCAAGCGCGAAAAGCTCCCATACGAAATTGACGGCATCGTAGTAAAAGTCAACGAAGTCGGCCTGCAGAACGAGCTGGGATACACCTCCAAAGCTCCGCGCTGGGCCATCGCCTACAAATATCAAGCCCACCAGGAAACCACGCTCCTAAAACAAATCGAAGTCAGCGTGGGCAGAACCGGCGTCCTCACTCCCTTCGCCGTTTTCGAGCCGGTGCAAATCGGCGGCGTCACCGTCACCAAATCCACTCTACACAATATGGACGAAGTCCAGCGCCTCGGTGTCCATGCCGGCGATACGGTCCTGGTCGAACGCGCCGGCGAAGTAATCCCGCACGTCCTGAAAGTAGTGAAGCACGGAAAAGAAGAAAAAGAATTCAAGATGCCCGATAAATGTCCGGTCTGCGGCATGCGCGTCCACCGCGCCGAAGGCGAAGTCGCCTACCGCTGCGTGAACGTCTCCTGTCCCGCGCGCAAAAGGGAATCGCTGCTGCACTTCGCCGGTCGCCACACCATGAACATTGATGGCCTGGGCGAAAAAATCGTGGACCAGCTCCTCGAAAAGAATTTAGTCAAAGATTTCGCTGACCTTTACAAACTCGATCTGAAAACTCTCGAAAATCTCGAGCGCATGGGCGAAAAATCCGCGCAAAATCTCCTCGACGAAATTGCCGGCAGCAAGAATAACAGCCTCGCCCGCCTGATCTACGCCATCGGCATGCCCTTCGTCGGCGAACGCACCGCGCAACTCCTCGCCGAACATTTCGGCTCGATGGCCAAGCTAGCAGAAGCAAGCCAGGAAGAACTGATGGAAGTCCCCGAAGTAGGCCCGAAAGTAGCCGAAGGCGTCCGCGAATTTTTCTCCGAATCCGCCAACCGCAAACTTATCGAGCATCTCCGCGCCGTCGGCGTGAACATGAAAGAAGAACGCCAAGCCCCCGTGGACACCCGCTTCGCAGGGATGACCTTCGTCTTCACCGGCACCCTAGCCAAACGCTCCCGCGAAGAAGCCGAAGCCCTGGTAATTTCCCACGGCGGCAAACCCGGCAGCTCCGTAAGCAAAAAAACCTCCTACGTCGTAGTAGGCGAAGACGCCGGCTCCAAGCTCGACAAAGCCAAAGCCCTCGGCGTAACAATCCTCACCGAACCCCAGTTCGAGAAGCTACTTTCCGCTAAATAGCGATCAGCTTCGTCTTGCGACCCAGGACCGCGCCTACTTGGTGTGTTTCATCAGATACTGCCCCAAGCTGAGTTGTGTTGCGCCGAGTTCTGCCTGTAGTTGCTCCGGCACGTTACACTTGGAGTCGGTGAGAAATAGGCAGCTTTCGAGCGACTGCCTCACGTTATCCTTCGCAGTGTTGTTGAACCTTTCTACGATATCTTGCGCGACGGCCGCGAGAAGGTTGTCAGCCATGTCATCCGCGAACATACTTAGATATAGTCCTCCGCCCATAAATGTCTTGAACGTTGCGCCGTTGTAATGCAGCACCTACATGCACGCGAGCGGCATGTTCTCTTTGTCGCGGTGCAGACAGCTAACCAACACCACGGCCTTGCTCACGTCATCCTTGGAAACAGGTTCAAATGGCTTGGAGTCATGGAACTTTTGAACGAGTGATTGCACCACTGCACGCGCATCGTCTCCGCCGGTCACATAAATAGCAAACTTGTCCGATTTGACTGACGAGGACGTTGAAGCGGCAAACAGAAGAAGCACCACAAGTGAGAGCGCAACTTTTTTCATACGACGTGCCTCCGCTAACCCAAAAGTAAAGTTACGAGATTCTACCACTCTCGGCGTGATCGCAAGCGCGGACTCGCCTCACATCCCGAAGTTCTCTCACCTTTTCATCTGAAACTCAACACAAAGCCACCGTCGTTCGGTGTCTCTAAGGTTGTGAGTGGAGTTCCCTAACAACATCGTGACATGACGTTAAAACAGCCGCCGTTGGAGTATAATTGCGTGCAGCGGGTGAGTTGGATGATCGCCGGTTTGCGTCTCGCAAGAAACGCAGGCGGGAGGAAAGTCCGGACTCCAATAGTCCTCAGCTCGCAAGAGTGTGGGACTACAGGGCGACGCGCCTGGTAACGCCAGGGGGTTGTCGCGAGGCGCCCTTCGAAGCTGCCACTGGCAGCTTCTCAGGATCTTGCGACGGCTACGGAAAGTGCCACAGAAAATTAAACCGCCGGTGATGCTTGCACCTCGGCGGCAGGCCTGCGGGAGACCACAGCCCTGCCTGTTTCGGCGCAGCGCATTTGGCAAGGGTGAAAAGGTGGGGTAAGAGCCCACCGCCCGGATGGCAACATCCGGGGCACGGAAAACCCCGCGTGGAGCAAGGCCAAATAGGAGGGGAGGGCTGGCCCAGCCCGTATGC
>Ga0182024_10023733_pt1 | contig 10954 bp, 8 predicted proteins | sample P32metaG_FD_120480 | JGI IMG/M metagenome (GOLD analysis project Ga0182024, IMG submission 120480) | Permafrost microbial communities from Stordalen Mire, Sweden - P3-2 metaG (Illumina Assembly) | ecosystem: Environmental > Terrestrial > Soil > Wetlands > Permafrost | place: Sweden: Stordalen... | reverse complement strand
GTCGCGTTCATAGATGCCACTGACGGCGTAACTGGATCCGGGCGAAGCATCGGCGAGCAACTGCAGGCCGCGCCGGCGGCGACTGGCGGGGCTTTCCATCTCGCTGAGGTTGCCATGCGGACAAATGCCGCGCTTGCCTAATTTGGCGAGAAGTTTGGCTTCGAAGTCGGGCGACACCGCGTGCTCCAGTCTTTCCGCCTCGTCGTGCACCTTCCACCACTCCATGCCGAAGAGTTCCGCCAACATGCGTTCGATTAAATGATGGCGGAGCGTGAGTTTGCGAGCGATCTTGCGGCCGGCGGCGGTGAGGCGCACATGCCCGTCAGCCTGCACGCGCACCAGACCGTCCTTCCGCAGGCGGCGAACTGCCATGGTGACGGCGGGCGCTGAGACATTCAGCCATTCCGCAAGCCGCGCCGAGATCACAGATTCTCCTTCGCTTTCGGCTTCGAGAATGGCTTTGAGGTAGTCCTCTTTGGAGACTGTGATCATCTGGAGAGATTATACGACGGAGTTAAGCGTGGTTAATACGATCAAGATAAAACCTTTACCACAGGGGACACGGAGGAACACGGGGTAAGTCAAAAGTGGAGTGCTTCTCTCGGCGTTTGACAGCCTTCCTGCTCTGCCCCTAACCTTGATTCTTCTGCTATGAAAGTTTTGGTTCTCGGCAACGGCGGGCGCGAGCACGCGCTGGTGTGGAAGCTGCGGCAGTCCCCGCGCGTTTCTAAGCTTTACTGCGCACCGGGCAATGGCGGCATCGAAGACGAAGCGGAATGTCTGCCGGTTAATCTTAAGAGTCTGGAGTCGCTCGTGGCGCTGGGCGAGAGGGTTCGTCCCGATCTTACTGTGGTGGGGCCTGAGTTGCCGCTGACGCTGGGCGTCGTGGATGAATTCACGCGCCGCGGATGGCCAGTGTTCGGTCCGACGAAAGCAGCGGCGCAACTGGAAGCGAGCAAGAGCTTTGCGAAGGAATTTCTGCAGCGGCATCATATTCCCACGGCTCCTTATGCGGTGTGCGATTCAATCGACGAGGTGCGTTCGGCTCTCGCGCACTTTCACTTGCCGGTGGTGGTGAAGGCCGACGGGCTGGCGGCTGGCAAAGGCGTGGTGATTGCCGCAACGAAAGAGGAAGCGGCTGCCGTGGCGGCTGAAATGCTCAGCGGCAAAATGGTCGGCGCGGCGGGTGCGCGCGTTGTTCTGGAAGAATGTTTGGAAGGCGACGAACTTTCGTTTCTTGTGCTGAGCGATGGCGAGCGGGTGGCTCCGCTGGTTGCCGCGCAGGATCACAAGCGTGTGGGCGATGGCGACACGGGGCCGAATACGGGTGGGATGGGCGCGTATTCGACGGCGAGCATCATTGACGACGAGATGCGCGACTGGCTGGTGCATCACATTGCGCGGCCTGTAGTCGAGGGCATGAAGGCTGAGGGCGCGGAGTATAAGGGCGTGCTTTATTGCGGGCTGATGATGACGGCGCGCGGCCCCATGGTGCTGGAATTTAATTGCCGATTTGGCGATCCGGAGACGCAGCCGATTCTGATGCGGCTGGAGAGTGATCTGGTCGAGGCGCTGGAGGCTTCGATTGAAGGGCGCGTGAGCGATGGCGATTTCAAGTGGTCGCAGGATGCGTCGGTGTGCGTGGTGATGGCTTCGGGAGGATATCCGGGGACGTACGATGTGGGGAAAAATATTGTGGGACTGGGCGCGGCTGCGGCGATTGAAGGCGTGAAAGTTTTTCACGCAGGCAGTTCGAAACGCGATGGAGAATTTTATACTGCGGGCGGGCGGGTGCTGGGCGTTTCGGCTCGCGCGCCGGAGTTGCAGACTGCAGTTGCGCGGGCCTACGAGGCTTGCGAGAAGATTCGCTTTGACGGCGCGCGCTATCGGAAGGACATTGCCGCACGCGCGCTGAAGAAATAGGCCCAACAGTTTGCGGCTGCGTCGAGTGACGTGCTGGAAATTCCGGTTGAGGCCGCAGGTAATTTGAGCGAAAGGGATCCTTCGACTGCGGTTGTGCTTCGTTTCACGAAACACAACCTTCGCTCAGGATGACAAGTCTTTTTTTGACGCATCTAGAGGAGATGAATGAGCAAACCACTGGTTTCCATTGTGATGGGCAGTGATTCCGATCTCGAGATTATGCGCGAGTCTGGAAAGGCGTTGGAAGAGTTTGGGATCGCTTATGAGATCGACGTTACTTCGGCGCACCGGTCGCCGGATCGTACGGCGGATTTCGCGCGCAAGGCCGCTGGACGCGGGATTTGCGTGATCATTGCTGGAGCGGGAGGCGCGGCGCATCTGGCGGGCGTGATTGCGGCTCATACGACTTTGCCGGTTATTGGAGTGCCGATTCCTTCGACTGCGCTGCAGGGGATGGATTCTCTGCTGGCTACGGTGCAGATGCCGGCTGGAATTCCGGTGGCGACTGTGGCTATCGGAAAGCCGGGGGCTACGAATGCAGGCATTCTTGCGGCGCAGATGATTGGGTTGAGTGATGCAGCGATTGCTAAGAAGCTTGTGGCGCACAAAGAGAAGCTGGCGCGCGGGGTGGAGGAGAAGTCGAAGAAGCTGAAGAGTTCTGTCTGAGTTCGGTGGTGGCGCCGCGCCTCGCTTTGCTCGGCGGGACCCTTCGACTTCGCTCAGGGCAGGCTCCCGAATGCGTCCGTCCCCACACAGCAAGCCTACAACTTCAATCCCTTTAGATATTCGCGGAACGGCTGTCCTAAATCTTCACGCTTGAGCGCGAACTCTACTGTGGCTTTCAGGAAGCCTAGCTTGTCGCCGGTGTCGTGGCGGCGACCTTCGTAGACGTAGGCGTACATTTTTTCTTTCTGCAGCAGCAGGCGCATGCCGTCAGTGAGTTGTAGTTCGCCGCCCGCTCCCGTCGGCGTGTTGGCAAGGCAATCGAAGATTGCAGGCGTGAGAATGTAGCGTCCGATGATGGCTAGGTTTGAGGGCGCGTCCTCGGGCTTCGGTTTCTCGACCATGTTTTTTATTTCATACAGTCGCTCGCCGAATCGACTGTCGACAGGCTTCACGTCGAGAACTCCGTAGGAAGAAATCATTTTGCCTTCGACGATCTGAGTTGCGATTACCGAGCACTGGGTCTGATCGAAGACCTCGACCATCTGCTTGAGGCATGGAACTTTGGCGTCGATCACGTCATCGGCGAGGAGTACAGCGAAAGGTTCGTTCCCTACCATTTCGCGTGCCATGAGGACGGCGTGGCCGAGGCCGAGAGCCTCTTTCTGGCGGACGTAGGCGATGTACATCATGTCGGAGATGGAGCGCACGATCTGGAGAAGATCGGTCTTGTGGCGCTCCTCGAGCATCTTCTCGAGTTCATAGCTCACGTCGAAATGGTCTTCAATGGCCTGCTTACCGCGGCCGGTGATGATGAGAATCTGGTTGCAACCCGAGGCCATCGCCTCTTCGACGCCGTATTGAATGATGGGCTTGTCGACGAGCGGGAGCATTTCTTTCGGCTGGGCTTTGGTTGCAGGCAGGAAGCGGGTGCCGAGGCCGGCTGCGGGGAATACGGCTTTGCGGACTTTCATGGGCATAAGAACCGTCGTTGGTCGTTAGTCGTCGGCTGGGCGACTTCGGTTGCCGAGTAATTGTACCTGCTGTTATGGCTGGTTAGTCGTTACGATTGCTGAGGCGTATTCTCGGCGACGCCGGAGCGAACTTCTGATGCCGTCTCGATGCTGGCGAGTTGTTCTAATACTGCACGCAGAGCGCGGAGCACTTCATCTGCCGCGGTTGCCTTTAAAACAAATTTCAACATTCCGTCCGGGGTGAACTGTGCGCCGCGCTGGGCGGAGACGAAGCGCGCCAACTGCTCTGGGTCGACCGTTGCATCCTGGCGGAATTTTAGGGTGATGAAGTCGCGCTTGCGCTCGATCGCGTTCACACCGATCTTCATGCATAACAATTTTAGCGAGGCGTAGTCGAGCAGGTTGCGGACTGCGGGGGGAGGCGGGCCGAAGCGGTCTTGCAGCTCTCCGGCAACGTCGGCAAGTTGCGATTCGGTTTCGACTCTAGCGACGCGTTTATACATCTGCAAGCGCTGGTTTTCTTCTGGAACATAATCCGCAGGAATGCGAATGTTGAGGCCGAGATTGAGCTGAGTTTCGGCTTCGTCAGGCGCGGACTCACCTTTCATCTCACGGACGGCTCGTTCGAGCATTTGCGTGTAGAGCTCGAAGCCGATGGCTTCGATGTGGCCGCTCTGCTCGCCGCCTAGCATGTTGCCTGCACCGCGCAGCTCGAGATCGAGCGCGGCGATTTTGAATCCTGCGCCGAGGTCTGAGAATTCTTTCAGCGCCGCGAGACGGCGGCGAGCGATCGGCGTGAGTTCTATCTCCGGAGGAAGCATTAAATAGGCGTAGGCGCGGCGGCTGGATCGGCCGACTCGTCCGCGCAGTTGGTAAAGCTCTGACAAGCCGAGGCGGTCGGCGCGGTTGATCAGAATGGTGTTGCAGAGCGGGATGTCGAGACCGTTCTCGATAATCGTGGTCGAAACCAGAATATCGGCTTCGTGATGCATGAACTTCAGCATCACTTTTTCGAGTTCGCCTTCTGACATTTGTCCGTGGCCGACGATGATTCGTGCGGGCGGAACGAGCGCCTGAAGCTTGGCGGCGATTTCCCAGATGGTATCGACGCGGTTGTGGACGAAATAGACCTGGCCGTCGCGCTCGAGTTCTTGTTCGATGGCGGACTGAATTAGCTTTTCATCCCACGCGGCGACTACCGTCTGAATCGCCATGCGATCTTTTGGCGGAGTTTCGATCACGCTCATGTCGCGCAGGCCAATCAGCGACATGTGCAGAGTGCGCGGGATGGGCGTAGCCGACATGGTGAGCACGTCCACTTGCTTGCGCATCTGCTTGATGCGTTCTTTGTGGCGCACGCCGAAGCGCTGCTCTTCATCGACGATGAGCAGGCCGAGATCGGAAAATTTAATGTCTTTGGAAAGTATGCGGTGCGTGCCGATCAGAACATCGATCTTGCCAGCTTCCGTTTTCTGCAGGATTTCTTTTTGCTGCTTCGCATTTCGGAAGCGGCTAATCATTTCGATGGTGACGGGAAATGGAGCGAAGCGCTGTTTGAAAGTTTCGAAGTGCTGGAAGGCTAGAACCGTCGTGGGCGCCAGCACTGCGACCTGCTTGTTGTCGTTGATGGCTTTGAAGGCAGCGCGCATCGCGACTTCAGTTTTGCCGTAGCCGACGTCGCCACAGAGCAGGCGATCCATGGGCTGGGAAGATTCCATGTCGCGAATTACGTCTTTGATGGCCTGCGCCTGATCTTCAGTTTCGTTGAATTCGAAAGCGTCTTCGAACTCGCGGAACCATTCGTTGGCCGGCGGATACGCGTGTCCCACGGCCATTTTGCGCTCAGCATACAGTTTGAGAAGTTCGTCGGCCATATCTTTCATGGCCTTGCGCACGCGAGCTTTGGTCTTCGACCAAGATTGCGTGCCGAGATGACTCAGTGCCGGCTTGGCGCCTTCCGACGAGCGATACTTCTGCACGAGGTCGAGGCGCGTGAGCGGAACGTAGAGGCGCGCGGCGTCGGCGAATTCAAGCAGCATGAACTCGGCGGGGCCATCTCCGTGATTGATTTCCTTCAGGCCCTGATATTGGCCGATGCCGTGCTCGACGTGCACGACGTAATCGCCAACCTGTAGATCGCGGAAGTCGGAGAGGAACGCGGAGACTTTGGATTTCTGACGCTGCGGACGCGAAGCGACGGACTCGGATTCGTCAAACAGATCGCGCGCGCCGAAGACTGCTAGATTTGCCTCGGGCAGGAGCACGCCATCCGGGACGTAGGCCGTGGCCAGCGTGGTGGTGAGGACCTCGCCCGCGAAGTAGCTGGTTTCGTCAGCGTAGCTCTCGCCGCCGCGAGTGCGGCTTCCCAGTTTGAATGAAACGTTGTACTCCGTGAAAACATCGGCAAGGCGCTCGACCTCACCGATGTTGGGCACTGCGAAGAGCACGCTCTTGCCATCGGTGTTGAGCTTCTGCACTTCTTCGAGCATCGCGGGAACTGCGCCGTGAAAACGCGGCGAAGGCTGAGTAAGAAAAGTGATTACGTCTTCGTCCAGACTGCGGGTAATGCCGAGATGCTCGACGTCGGCGCCAGGAAGGCTTGCGGTTTTCTGCCTCCAATCGTCCGGCGGCAGATAGAGATCTTCGGGGCGCACCAGGTTGCCGACGCCGCTGCGCTCGTGGGCTTCTTCCACGCGGGTCCAGAAGCGGTCGAACTCCTGCTTGAGCTGATCAGTTTCATCGAGCAAAACCGCGGCTCGCGGGATTAGATCGAAAATGGTGCTGTCGGCTCCGGCGACTGGAGAATAAAACTCCCATCCGGGAAAAACGTTGACGCCGCCGGCGCGCACGGCGGCTTCCACAATTTCTTCCGAACCAGCTATGCGCTTTCCGCTGAGACGAGCATGAATAGCGCCGAGCAGTTGTTCGCTTACAGGCGTTTCGGTGAGCGGAAGCAGTAAAGCTTCGTCAACGGGATTCGACGACCGCTGCGAAGTGGGATCGAATTTGCGAATAGAATCGGCTTCGTCGCCGAAGAACTCGATGCGTAGCGGGCGATCGGCTTCGGGAGAGTAGACATCAAGAATGCCGCCGCGAACTGCATATTGTCCTGGCATTTCGACCACATCGGTTGACTCGTAGCCGACGGTGTTGAGGTGCGCGAGCAGGGCCTCGAGATCGAACGATTCGCCGCGACGGATGGTTCGGGCGAGATCGGCATAGTAGTCGCTCGAGCGCAGGCGAACCGCCGTAGCTGCGACCGGAGACACGACAATCGACGCCGCGCCGGTGGCGATTTTCCACAAGGCCGTGGCGCGCTCTTCTTGGAGTTCGGGGTGCGGCGAAAGGTTCTGATACGGAAGCACATCGCGCGCGGGCAGGGAGATGACGGAGTCCGAATTGCACGCTCCGGTCAGTTCGCAGAATCCTCGAAGGATGGGAACGAAGTCTTCGACGGCGCGGTTGTCGTTGACAACAAAGATCAAAGGCCGCGCGGCGGCGCGCTGAAACAGCACAAGCAGCAAGGCTTTCGCAGTGGGCGTGAGGCCAGACACACGAATACGCCCCGTGCCCTCCTTGAGGTGGGAGGCAACACGCGCGAAGGCGGGAAGCTTTTCTACGTCCACGAAGAGTTCGCGGACGAAGGGAAGAAGCATGCAGGATTATTTTAGCAGGGATGGGAGACGGCGGGTTTAGTGGCGCCCCAGTCGCCTCGCTGCGCTCGGCGGAACGGGCGAATGCGCCCGTTCCCACACGATTCTTGCCGTTATCATCCCCTCAGCAGCGGTCTGGTTAAGCACGTCGGGCCGCCGCTGCCGTTGATGCAGAGTTCGCTTCCGGGGAAGGTCCGGACGTCGAATCCCGCGCGGCGGAGGCGGTCGTTAGTCTTCTGATTTTCTTCGATTGCCAGCAGGCGATTATTTCCGAGTGCGAGAACGTTGCAGGCTAGTGTGTCACGCTCGGACGCCTCGATCTCGATGAAGCTGAATCTTCGCGCCTTGAGCAATTCGACAGTCTCTACCGCTAGCCACGGCAAATCTACCAGAGCGGTGTGCTCGCCGAGCAGGCTGATCAGTGACATCAGATGCAAGCACGCAGACGGGCCGGAGCCGTAAGGCAGCGGCGCGGAGAGAACTTCGATGCCCTCGGTCGACAGCAGATCGCGCATCTGCTGAATGCCGGCTGCATTGGTGCGATAGCCGCGGCCGATCAGCAGAGTGTTCGGATCCAGCCAGACAATGTCTCCCGCCTCGGCTGTGCCGGGAGGCGCGATCTCGCCCTGAGTCGGAATCTCGAGTGTCTCGCAGAACGCGGCGTGGAGCGGACCCTCAGCCACGCGGTTCGGCTTGCCAGGACGCATCACAATTAATCCGTGGTCGGTCGCGAGAGACGCGTCATGTGCATAGACGGCATCGAGCGAGAGATCGGGCGCAGCAGGCATTTCCACAACCTCTGCGCCTGCTGCTTTCAGCTCGCGGCAGAGTCCTTCGTGCTGGGCTTGTGCTGTTGTGAAGTCCGGCGCATGTTGGAAACCCAGCTCTTGCCAGCGCACGACGCGCTCCGGCTGGTTCCAGCCCGCGGTGCGCGGAGAGCACACCATGACACGCTCCAGTGCGCCGACCATCGAGTGTCCGTTGAAGCGCGCTTTTGTTGCTGTCTCTGGCATCTAGTCTCAAAAAACGTTCTGAACCTGCTGAGGCTGATAGGAATCTATATCGGCATTATGGCAAAAGCAATCTGGGAAGGCGCAGTGCTCGCCGAGAGCGACAAGACGGTGGAAGTGGAAGGCAACCAGTATTTTCCGCCGGACGCGATCCACAAGGAATATTTCAAGCCGAGCGACACGCACACAGTTTGTCCGTGGAAGGGCACGGCCAGCTATTACGACGTTGAAGTCAAAGGGAAACGCAACGCCGGAGCGGCCTGGTTTTATCCCGAGCCCAAGCCGGAGGCCAAGCAGATCAAGGGACACGTCGCGTTCTGGAAGGGCGTGAAGGTGGAGAAGTAAATCGCCGTTTTCCTAGAACTCCGCGTGGGCGCGGAACGCGGGCACCAGCACGGGACCGCGATCGCGATTGTAGCCGGGGTCAACAATGCGTTGCAGGCCCGGCCCCATATAAATGCCGCGCCACACGTGGATCGTGTAATAGGTCTCCAGAATATTTTCGCGGCCGTAGTTCAGCTTCCCATCGCCGAGAAGAAAGCCGAGGCCGCCATCCGCGAGGTAGGTCTGGTGATCCTTCTTGATCGCATTCGACACAAAAGCGACTCCGGCGAGGTCGTGCTTGCGATGCCACCAGGCGCCGTTTGCGCCCACTCCTTCGGCGAATGTTTGATCGACTTCGGTGTAAGCGAAGGATTCGGTTTTGCCGTTGTCCCAGCCAAAGCGCGCGAATGCCGTGAGATAGCGCGTTAGATTCTGCTCGAGGTTCACCCCGAATCCGTATTTGCGAGTGATGTGCCAGGAATGATCGGTAATTTCTGGAATTGGTGTAAGGCCGGCTTCGAAGTTGGCGATGGCCTGGCGGTAGATGCCCATGTTGGCATAGTTGGTGTAAGCCAACAGACGGACCACTCCGGCTTTTTTCGGGATCAGGCCGTGACGTAACTCATATTCGAAGTTTTCCGCGTGAACCTGCCACGGCTTCCACACCAGATCGATTCCGTTCGCGACCTTGGGCATGAGGCCCTCGACGAAGCGAAAGCCCCAGTTGCGATCTTCGAAGTCCGCGGTGAGGCCGACAGTATAGCCGCGCGTGTCGGCGGCATAGTCCCAGGCTCCGTTGTTGTCGATGGTCCAATTGGTGAATTGACGATGGGTGTCGGAACCCACGGAATTCAGATCGAGAAAATCCGGAAGGCTGAATTTGCCGAAGCGGATTTCCAACCGGCGGCGCGGCAGTTCCTCGAAAAGCGAGAGATAGCTGCGCTGGTTTTCGACTTTGTCCTTGCTCAACGCAAACACTTTGTGAATCATGCCGCGGCCCAGATAAGGCTCTTTACTCAATAGCGGATTGCGCACGATATCGAGATCAGTATTGCCCGCGAGGCCGAAACCCTGGCTGAGCGCGGCTCCACCGGCCTCTTCAATGTCGACCAGAATTTCCGTCGAGTGATTGAGCCGCACGCCCGTGTAGAGCGTCATCACGCGGGACGTCGCTTTCTCGTAATTAGGACCGAGACTGTGCGTGCCGCTGTACGCCGCATCGAATGGAGGATGAGTTTGAAAAATAAAGTTCGCCTGGCCAGAGAGCCAGAAGCGCGTGTTCTTGAAATGAGGGAACATCACTTCGGGATCGGCATCGGCAGGTGGATCGGGCGCAGGAGTTGGAACAGCCGCGTTCGTCTGAGGATTAGCGGCGGAGTTGGAAGCAGAAGGTTGGTCTGACTGCTGCGCCGCAGCCTGAAACGTAACGCCGGGCAGACTCAAGCACAGTGCAAGAACTATACCAAGAGTACGTAAAACCGCAGCGGCATGCTTCGGGCTTGAGGCCGAATCCGCTTTGGCGCCTGGCTGCTGCCGCGCTATATTTAAAGTGAATTTCAATTTCATAATGACAACTTAGGCTCAAGGCATGATCTCACCCACGGGTGCGATACAGGTCACACCGCCGAGGTTGGAGAGAATTTCTTGCGTTTTCCCAGCCTTTGCTAAAAAAGTGGTTAACGCAAGTATATCATTCTAACTTAACTACGGTTAACCAGAGCGCGAGTCCTTAGCGCTGCCCGCGTTGCCACTCATTCTCCATTCCACGGAAATGCCGATTTTAGAGATTACGCAGTACGGGTTAAGGGAATGTTACAGACGAAGCCTCTCGACCATCGCTCTTACGGTCGCCCGTTCATCAAATAAGAAATCCACAAAGATTTGCCGCAGGAACATACTGTGGAATATTTGCTATAAATCTTATAGCATACCCCCGTAGGGTACACACAAGAGGAAAGTGCACAGAGGTCGACAATGCAAGATAAAATTCCCGTGATTTCAAAAGAGAAACAAAAGCTCCTGTTCCGCATCAAGCGCATCCGCGGCCAGTTCGCTGCCGTCGAACGCGCGCTTACCGCCGGAGACGAATGTGCCGACATCCTGATGCTGCTGGCCGCCATTCGGGGCGGCGTGAACGGATTGATGGCCGAGATTCTGGAAGACCACATCCGCCTCCACATGATGAATCCCGATCACGAAATGGAGTCGCCCGAAGAATTGGGAGAAGACTTGATCGGCCTGGTTCGCGCCTATTTGAAGTGAAGTGCGTCAGCCTGCTGGCAAAAAAATAAGGACAGCCCGGAGCCCCCGAAGCCGTCCTTGGAAACCCTCCCGGTTAGAAGGGCAACTTGATGACTCGACATTACCGAAGCGATGTTGCAAGATGATGGCGAAATCGTGAATATCT
>Ga0182024_10023732_pt1 | contig 10954 bp, 8 predicted proteins | sample P32metaG_FD_120480 | JGI IMG/M metagenome (GOLD analysis project Ga0182024, IMG submission 120480) | Permafrost microbial communities from Stordalen Mire, Sweden - P3-2 metaG (Illumina Assembly) | ecosystem: Environmental > Terrestrial > Soil > Wetlands > Permafrost | place: Sweden: Stordalen... | reverse complement strand
CATCGCAAACATCGCTCGGATAGCCCGACCGGACACGTTTCTCCATACCTCCATCGTCAGGCCGCCATCGACTTTTCCTTATCCAGAAGCAAACAAAGGGACAAAGTTAATAACAGGCTCTAGGCCGGCGCTCGAGCGCGAAGCGAAATTCCTTATAAAGGGCGAACGGGCGGGAACCGATAGGTTCCCGCCTATTTTGTTTGATCCGGAGTGGCTATCTTGATGCCGGAAGTCAGCCAGGAACGGAACAAGTAGTAGACTTGCGCGCTAATAACAACAGGCGGAAGCTGATGAGATCCCGCCTGTTGTTGTTACCCGCCGAGTCAGCGATCGTTCAGTCGAGACGTAGAACAATTGGACAATTGATGGAGAAGCCCGAGCTGCTGAACGGAGCTCCGGCCGGGAAGCCCGTGATCAGACCGTCTTGCACGAAGGTGAGGATTTGAAATTCTTCGCGAAGCTGCCCGCGAAAGCCCTTGTTGATTGCATCATCAGTCCATGTGTACAACTGGGCGTCCCATGCTGGGCTGTAGTCGAGAGCGATTGTCGGGATTCCACCGAGAACATTGTTTGGCCTGTGTCCATCAGCCAGGTCTGCCGATAAACCCTGTCTTAGCGGGTTATTGCAATCGCCGGATTCCGGCCCGTTGGTAGCGAGAAAGATGCGCTCGATAGGACTCGCAAAGCTGTCGTCGTGGCCTAATAGAAGCTTACCCATCAGCGGAGCGTACGTATTATGTTCGATGGTTGCTGCTAGAGGGATGCTCGCATCCATAGAGAGATACCACACCGGACGCCCAAAACTAAAGCCGTTAATCAGATTAAGGGTGACCGTCATGTTATTTGGATCGATCGCTACAACCTGGTCGTGCACCTTCGAGTAATCGACATGACCGTTGGGAAAGTTAATTTGGCTGGCATCGACATTGAATGCGATCATGGGTGCATTGAAAATCACCCCCCCGGCATTGGTAATGCTGACGTAGGGACTATAGTTCGCATCTCCGATCTCCCCCGGTGCGACTGATTTAGGGGGAAATTCGGCTCCTGCGGGTCCGGGCACAAGATCCCGTTGGGGTGCAAAGTTGACCGTGCCCTTGTCAAATACGATATTTCCATTGAGATCCAGATTGCCGGTTCGGGCGGCATTGGAGGCAAAGTTGAGTTTCGCGGAAAAGTTCAGCCCGAGCTCCTCAGCTACACCCTGGTTAGATGTGTCAGTGAGGATGTACCAGATAGTCTTGTTCGTACCTTTCAGGGATCCCTTGTATAACGGAATAGTTATCGTGCCATTCCCAATGTCGATCTGGCCCGTGTTCAGGAGCTGAACTGGTCCCACCAGGCTTGGGTTCGTCGTAGAAGGCGGAGGCCCAAAGTATGAGAGAGGCACGGACGCGCCCACCGATGCAGGCGCTGGAAATAGATCGCAACCTGGTCCCAGCCCAATTGGCCCTGGTCCCGGGCCCTGCGCTGAATTGAAGGTGGACGACGTGGACGAGTCCGCCTCCGATCTAGGCTCTAGCGTTGGGGTCTGCCTTACGGCCGCTCGCTTCGCGCGAAGGTTTGCGGCCAACGCTTCCGGAGAGATTGGCGCATGTGCGACTTGTGCCATGGCAAGCGGGGCAACAAGGCCGCTTACGGCTAGACTGGTTAGAGTGAAGATGGTTACACGCTGCGCGAAAAACTTCAGACGCGTTGCGCACACACTTTCCCTGCTGCCGCGGACTAATGGTCCGCGATCCATAGTGTTCATTCCATACTCCTTGGTGGACGAGTTATGTGCATTCACAGTCGAGCGATAACTGGGAAGGCCTCCATATATATCGAGGACTATGAGCACACGCCTCTAGGACTTTAACTGGATAGAAAAGTTACAACAATTCTGCGTACTTTATGTCTCCGTTACGACCAAAGGAGCGCACTGCCTTCGACCGCGCATACTCCGGGGCACGCGCTTCTTCTCGGAAGAGCCCTCGTGCAATTGCGGCGTTGAAGTCCAATACTCCGCGGAAGGGCGCATTGAGGCCGTCGATTCGGGACCAGCTATTAAGCCATCGCCAAAGCCCCCCGCCTATGGCGGCTGCGGCTCCGGTGATCAGAACACTGCGGCGAGTGCGGCGATGAATCTCACCAGATTCAATGTCTAGGGGCATCTTATCCATTGGAGACCTCGTCCTGCTTAACCAGTTCAATGGGCGCAACCTGATATCCAATAAGCATGGCGCGAAAATTGTTCCATCCGGCCCGGATGACCTGTGCGACATGCACCAGGAAAAATGCGCGGTAGAAGAGCGTCAGCCAGAAGTGGAACCAGCGTGCCATCTCATAACCGCCGAGCAAGCCTGTGACGACATGGATTTGCGCCGGCTTGTAGATGGCGAGTCCGGTCAGCAGTGAGCCCATACCCATCAGAACAACCCCGGTATAGGCGATCCGTTGTGCTTCATTGAATTTCTGCTGTGGTAACGGTCGCTCGCTGAGACCCAGATAATGCAACACAACGTGAGACGCTCCTGCGAAGGAATGCCGGGTTGGAATCAAGTTGCGCCACTCTCCTGACAGGAACGTATAGAGAACATAAACAATCCCATTGAGAGCAAAGAACCACATGAAAAAGAAGTGGTAGGCAAGCCCTTGCGCGAGCTGATATTTGAGATGGAAGCTGTTATAAAACCACCAGGAAAAGAATCGGAATAGCTTCCAGTCTCCGATTCCAACGCGATAGACGTGGTGCGCGTTGAGTCCTTCGTGCTGAGAGTCGGCCCAATAGATGAGAATGCCTGAATAGATCATCAAGAACAGTAGAGGAAAGTTGATCCAGTGCATCCAGCGAGTAGCGAGCGAATGCTTGTACTCAACCCTGACCTTCGCCTGTTTCCCAGCAGCGAGATCGGGTTCGCGGTTAGCGTTCGATTCCTCTCCCTGCGCGCTCAGAGCAAGAGCATCAGCCTCAATGGGTAGATTCTCCCCAGGTGGGCATGATTTTTCTGGCGGACTCGATGAACCGTCTTGCCGAACGTCGTTGCGCTCGTTCATAACTTCACCGCCTTACAACTCGGGATGCTGGCGTATCGCTTCGGCCTTGAGGATGAAACTGCCTTCGCTGACGACTTCGTCATTGAGCTTCAGCCCGTCCAGAACCGGGTAAAACCCATTTGACGCGGGACCGAGTTTCACCTGACGCACGGCGAAGCTACCGTCACTATCCTTAACCGGAAGGAAGACATATTGTTTCTCACCGATCGCCTGTACCGCTGATTCTGGAACGGCGAGACCTTTGCTGCTTGCAGACATAAATTCGACATCCATGTACATATCGAGCAGTAGACTTTCGTCGGGATTCGCCACCTCGATGCGGGCCTGGGCCGTGCGAGTGGCAGGGTCCACCTGGGGTTGGATGTAGACGACGCGACCCTTCCATATGCGACCAGGATAGGGCTGAGCTGTCACTACAGCGGTTGTTCCGACATGAACCGTTGAGAAATCCTTCTCGTTGATGCTTGCCATGACCCATACCGTCGATAAGTCGGCTACTGTAAACAGCTCCTGCGCCATATATGTAACCAAGCCAGGGTTCGCAGTGCGTGTAAGCACGATTCCATTGATGGGCGCTGGCACGGACAAGTTTGCATCAATCTGTTCGGCTTGCTTTAGCGCGGATATCTGACGGTCACCCGCACCGAGCAGTCTTAGTTTTTCCAGTGCGGCACGCACATGGGCCTCGTGCGCGGCATGACTTGCTGCCACCTCTTCCTCCTCCTGCTGGCTCGCTGCGCCGAGTTTAAGGAGGTTCTCTGTTCGTTCCAGCTTCTTGTGATCAGCTTCCAACTCGGCCAGCATGGCCAGATACCCTGTTTCGGCGTCCGCAAGGTCGCTGCTGAAGACTATCGCCATCGGCTGGCCGCGTCGCACATGATCACCGAGCACCACTGGAACCTGTCTGATGACACCGCCGACCAGAGGCGTGACATGCACCTCTTTGTACTCATCGGGGTTGACGACTCCAGGAACACGAAGTGTGCTGGCAGTCTCTCGCATGTCTACATGGACGGTCTGAATCTGTGCCTTTTTCAAATCATCTGGGCCAAGATCTACCTGCAAGGCAGCGTCGGGTGTGGTTGAGTCCTCCGAGCCATCGTTTGCAGGAGATGGCATGTCGGCCATGTTTGCCATCGGAGCGTGTTGACGTGGCTTCGGTCGGCTGGAATTCCGTAGTCCAAACCATAGTCCGAACGAAGCAGCAAGGACTATGACTGTACCGAAGCCGATCCACATCGTGCGACGACGTGGGGTGGCAGTCGTTTCCTTCTTGTCTGTATTAAGCATGTCTTCACCTTTCATGGCAGGTTGGTTCCTAGTGCTTGTTCGAGAGCAATGCGCGCCGCATAGGCGTCGAGCAGGATGTCCGTGTACCCGGTTTCGATATCGATGTAACGGCGTTGCTCCGCGATAACATCGAGCAAGGTGGTGCGACCGTAGCTATAGGTCTGCCTAACGACGTCGAGGTTGTGGTTTGCCTGATCACGTACACCGTTTCGGTAGCGCTCGACCCGCGCCTGTGCGCCATTGAACCGGATTAGATTTTGTGCGACCTCATGCCAAAGATTCAGGTTGACCGCTGCGACTTGACTACGTGCAGCCTGGATAGCCGCAGTGTCAGCCGCGACAGTGCCTTGATTCCGATTGAAGACGGGCAGGTCGATGTTGAGACCAAAGACGACGTGATTGAAGGCCTGGCGGATTGGAGTAAGATTTCCCGCTGCGTCGAATGCCTGCAAAGAGAAGCCCATATTCGGTCTTTCGTAGCCACCGAAGATGCTGGCGTCGGGCTTTCCCATTGCTTTGCCCGAACGCAGCTCGGCGTTGGCTACAACCTCGTTTGCCCGCTGAAAGGCCAGATCGGGTCGATGATCCATCGCCAACTGCAGCAGTTGCTTCTGGTCATAGCAAAGTGGCGCGAGTTCAAGCACACCCTTTAGCCGGATAGGTTCCCCGGGATCGATACCTACTGCCTCTTGGAGGGCAAGCAGGGCAATTTCGGCTTTCGCCTGATCATCAATTCGCATCGTTTCGATGCGGTTGACCTCGACCCGCGTCTCGTCGGCATCGAGCGGGGGTGTGGCTCCTTCCCGAACCCGATCGTCCATGAGTTGCAAGAAGTCCCGATTCACCTGAAGAAGCTGTTCGACAAACATCAGGTTGCGTATCGAGCCGAGAGCCTCACCAAAGCGCGTGCGTACTTCGCCCGCGAGCAGGCGCTCCTGATCGGCTACGCTTCGCTGCGTGGCGTCTTCCTTATCCTGGGCGACTTCCGTGCGGCGCGCGCGGCGGCCATAGAGTTCGAGCGGAAGCGATCCCGAGACATTGATGGCGTGATCATCGCCCTTCACTTCCTGGAGTCCGCCAAGCGTCAGGGACGGATTCTTGTGTAAGTGGGCTTGGGTTACATCGCCTTTCGCCATCTCAATTTTCTGGCGCTGGGCTGCTAGTGTGGGATTGGAAGCGAGGGCCCGTATTACGAGGTCATCCTCTGTGATTCCCTGCCTGGGATCAAGAAAATCACTCGCGGAACGAGACGGAAAGTCTGGAGGCTGCACCGTCTGGCCATACAGCGACAGAAATCCCGACGATAGCAACGTCATCAGCAAGAACAATCGATATGTAAATAGCATCCGTTTCATGTCGCTTACCTCACGTTGTTGTTGAACGATGTGTGGCCATGACCGTAGGGTCCGTTCCAGGAGAGAGTGAAGTGCCAGGCTCCGCTCATTGCGAAGTTCGAGGTCACCTTATAGACCCCTGTTTGGCCAGTGGGCGTAAGCTCAGCATCACCCGACATCGGACTCATGCCTGGCATGGACATGTTGGAGCCGAGTTGAACATCGCCGACATCGGCGGGCTGGCCCTGGTCATCCTTGAACTGGATGACGAATTCGTTTTGCCCTTGCATCAGCTCACCGTTTTTGTTCAGGAGCACGATGGTGAGCTTGCCGACAGTCCTTGTCGCGGCCGGTTTGAGCGAAGAAAGATTCACTTTGTCGCCGTTGCATCCAGCAAGAACAAAGATGGACGTCAACAAGATTGCACAAAAAGCCTTCATAACAGTTCTCCTTAGCGTGAGGTTGGAAGTGCTGGCGCAGGCTGTAACACTTCAATTTGCGGTTGGCTGCGGCGAAGCTCTTGCTCTCGCAACCACAGGAAGATGACGGGCGTGACAATCAGTACATGAGCTAGAGAGCTGACCATACCGCCAAGAACGGGCGTCGCCAGCGGACGGATCACCTCAGAGCCGACGCGAGTGCTCCAGAAGATCGGCAACAAGCCGGCGACTATGGTCGTCACTGTCATGAGCTTGGGGCGGAGGCGGAGGAGCGCCCCCTCCATGACCGCTTCGCGCAGATGCGCGCTGGTAAGCACACCGTGCTTGAGTTTGGCTCTCTCCACTGCTTCTTCGAGGTAGATCACCATCACCACTGTCGTCTGCACCGCTGTACCAAAGAGCGCGATGAACCCAACCCAGACGGCGACCGAGAAGTTATAGTGCAGCAGCCAGAGCAGGTAGAGACCTCCGGTAAGAGCAAACGGCACAGCAAGCAAGACGTGCGCCGCTTCGAGGAAGGAGCGGTAGGTCAGGTAGAGCAGGATATAGATGATGCCGATGGCTATCGGCACGACAAGTTGTAGACGCTTCTTCGCCCGGACCTCGTTTTCAAATTGCCCGCTCCAGTTGTAGTAATAGCCAGCAGGCATCTTCACTTTTGCGCGGATGGCCTTGTCTGCATCGGCGATCACACTGCCGGCGTCCCTGCCACGCGCATTCATCAGAACGGAAACTTCCAGCAGGCCATTCTCGCTGTTGATTTGCGCAGGGCCAGCCACCTGATGGATATCCGCAACTTGTCCCAATGGGATCTGTGCTCCATTTGCCCCTGTCACGAAAACGTTAGCAATATCTGCGGGATCGCTCCGGAACTCGGGTGCGTAGCGTACGCGCACTGGAAAGCGCTGCCGCCCTTCGATGGTAGTGGTCAGATTGTTTTCACCAATGGCTGTCTCGATGACATTCTGGACCTCGCCGACATCAATGCCGTAGCGTGCCGCAGCCTCGCGGTTCGGCTTGATGTCGAGGTACAGGCCACCCGTCACCTGCTCTGGATAAATATCACTCGCGCCCTTCACGGTCCTTACAACATCCGCTATTTCACGGGCCTTTGCTTCGAGTTGTGTCAGATCGGCACCAAAGAGCTTGATGCCGATCTCCGACCGGATACCCGTGGTCAGCATGTCGATTCGGTTGATGATCGGCTGCGTCCAGATGTTGGCAACACCGGGCAGGGAGACGGCGCGGTCCATCTCGCTCTTGAGCTTCGGAAGCGTCATGCCCGGTCGCCATTGATCGCTTGGCTTGAGATGCACGATGGTCTCCGTCATGTTCAGCCCAGCCGGATCGGTCGAGGTCTCCGCGCGCGCCATCTTGGCCGCGACATAAGCGACTTCAGGGAAGCTTTCCAGCACTTTGTCCTGTCGCTTTGCGTAATCGATGTTCTGCGCGAGCGAGATGCTTGCATCCGCAATGGGCATGAACATGATGTCGCCCTCGTTGAGCGGTGGCATAAATTCGCTGCCTATGCCGGAAGCCAGAACTACAGCGCCCACGAGAAAGACGATTGCTATCCCGAGCGTAATGGCACGATGATCGAGCGCCCACGACAACGCTGGGCGATAATGGCGCTGCAAAAACCGCATGACGGGGTTCTGGTCCTCTGAGTGGAACTTGCCGCGGAGCAGGAGTATGCAAAGAATAGGCACCAGCGTCAGTGCAATGGCTGTTGCGCTCACCATTGCAAAAGTCTTCGCATACGCGAGCGGATGGAAGAGCTTTCCTTCCTGTCCAGTGAGCGCGAACACCGGCACAAACGCGAGGATGATGATCGCCATCGAGAAGAACGTTGGACGGCCAACCAGCTTTGTGGCCTTCATGACTGTTTCAAAGACAAGTCCTCGATCGTTCGTATCGACGCCCTCCAGATGTCGGAACGCATTTTCGGTGACGACAATACCTGCATCCACAAGCACTCCAATGGCGATGGCAATGCCAGCAAGCGACATCACATTGGAGGTCACATGCGCGTAGTGCATCAGCAGGAAGGAGCAGAGCACGGCAAGCGGCAACGGTACGGTGACGACCAGAATGCTGCGAAAGTGCATTAGGAAAATGACATGCGCGAGTGTGACCAGGATGATCTCTTCGATCAACGCATAACGGAGTGTATCGACCGTAGCCTCGATCAACTGAGATCGGTCATAGAAAGGAACAATGTGAACACCGGGAGGCAGGCCCGGCTCGATCTCCTTGATCTTCTGCTTTACACGGTCGATGACTTCCTTTGTGTTCTCACCCGTTCGTGCCACGATGACACCACCGACCGCCTCGGAGCTGTTCTTGACCAACGCGGCAGTACGAAATGCGTCGCCGATCTTGACGTTACCCAAATCCTTCACGAAGATGGGTGTGCCGTTATGCGAACCGACCACGATGTCGCGAATATCGTCCAGGTTCTCGATCAGGCCAAGCCCGCGCACGATGGACCACGAGCCATTCTCAGCAATCACATTGCCGCCCACGTTCGAGTTGCTCGCCATCACAGCGCGCATGACCATGCTGAGAGGAATTCCGTAGGAGCGCAGCCGGTTGGGATCGACATCGATCTGGTATTGCTGCACCGTACCGCCGACACTCGCTACCTCGGCAACGCCGGGCACAGAGTTGAGTTGGTAGCGCACGTACCAGTCTTGTAGCGAACGCAGGTCCCGCAGACTCTTGCCGCCGCCTTCCACCGTGTACCAAAAGACGTGCCCCACACCGGTCGCATCCGGTCCGAGCGTTGGAACAACGCCCGCAGGCAACTCCTTGGTGACGAGGTTTAGCCGTTCGAGAACGCGCGTGCGTGCGAAATAGAGATCGACGTCATCATTGAAAATGACGAATATCATCGAGAAGCCGAAAGCAGAGGAAGAGCGCACCACTTTCACGCCCGGCAAGCCCTGCAAATTGGTAGTGAGCGGATAGGTAATCTGATCCTCAACCTCTTGCGGGCTGCGGCCCTGCCAATCGGTGAAGACAATCACCTGGTTATCACTCAGATCTGGAATGGCGTCGATGGGAGCACGCAGCATCGCCCACAAACCCCAGCCCGCAATACCGATCCAGAGCATGACGATGATGAACTTGTTTTTCAGCGAGAATTCGATGAGACGATCAATCATGGCAAGCCTCTCACTCAGCGCAGTTGATGGAACTAGCGTTCTGTTGCCAAGCGAGGAAGTAAGGAGAATCGGCCTTTTGCTCCCCTGAGTCAGGAGTGCTCACAGTAAGCAAGGAATGCTTACTGAAAAAAGGCATAGCTCTCGTATCTTTCCGCGCCAGGCGCAGGCCGGCGACACGAAGACACACGGATGCGTCTTCGCAAGAAAACGAGAGCTAAATCAGATTCTTAGGATTTCAACGGAAGGGACTGGAGGGTCATGCGGCGGCTGCCCCAGTAAATCAGGAAGAACCGACAGCGACACGGTTGCATCAAGAGAAAGACCTGCCCCGAGCATTGCTACTTGCGAGGACAGTGGCGGAGCGGCGAAGTGAGATAGATCGTTCAGATCTGCATCATCATGTCGCTGTGTGATCTGTTGGCAGCACGGATGCTTGGCCGCCATGCTCATATCACACTGACCTGCCATCTGCTGGCAGCAAATCTTCTCTGCGTCGCTCATCCGCGCATTCCGAACCAAACAGTCCGCACCCGATACCCCCAGGAACAGCAAGAGTACGGTTGCGGCTGCGATTTGGTAAATGAGCTTCATTCGGTCTCGATTATAGACGCCTTTGTTGATTTGGATTCTGCGGCCTGGAAAAAGTTACATGCTATCGGCAAAAAACTCGCCGATCATAGATGATTGCACCAGCGGAGGTGTAGATACTCTTCGACGCCAATAAGAACCAGAGTAGCGAGCGACAAAGCCATCTGTACTCGCTCCATACGGATTCTGCTCGGACTCACGGGCACTCACAGCCGTGAGCGATGAAGTAGCGTCTATTGCGAAGATTTGAGTGCGAAGGGAGCTAGAGCGGTTGGTGAAAGTTGTGCCTTTTTGTGCCTACGAAGTTTCAGCGAAACTGACTGTATCTCATTGATTCTTTATTGGCGTCCCCGACGGGATTTGAACCCGTGTTATCGCCGTGAAAGTAACCTGACAACTCGCAACATTAACGCACTGCTGAGAACCAGAATGCATCGGTAAGAATCCTAGCAACATTAACGAACAGCTTAAGTGCTCCGCAACTGTCCGCGAACCAGGCCCCGGGCCGTGAGCGCCCGCGAAGAAGTGCACTCCGCTCAAAGAAGAAGCGGTGAGAACGAGGTATTGGCTACGGCCGGTTTATGGGCTGGACAGCTCAGCCCATCCTTTGGCGATAATGTATTGAGGTCCCCGCCGGCCGAAGCTATCGAGGCGGGACGACCGTCATTGATCGCCCGACAGTATCCCAGCGGGGCACGACCTGAACCGAGAGCGGAACGGAATCGGATCTTCTACGGGGACTCGTCATGGATAAATTCGAGAAACAGATTCACGAGATGCTTCGCACTTCCGGGGCATGTCTCGTTCGCCGAAAGCGGCACCAGGTATGGCGCCTCCCGAACGGCAGGAATTTCGTTCACCCCTCCTCGGGGAGCGACCACCTTGGAGTGCGGAATGCGGTAGCCGACCTACGCCGGCTGCTCACGCAACGCTTTGCACCCCACGGTGAGGCGAACGATTCTTCCTCGGTGGCCATCGAACCGGTGCATCGAGGGAGGTTGCACGCCCCAAATCGACCGGAACGGGCAGACGGAATCGTAGTCTTTCCAACTTCACGCGCAGAGCCAAAGCGGGCCGTGCAACCGCGCACCGAACCCGT
>Ga0182024_10023731_pt1 | contig 10955 bp, 13 predicted proteins | sample P32metaG_FD_120480 | JGI IMG/M metagenome (GOLD analysis project Ga0182024, IMG submission 120480) | Permafrost microbial communities from Stordalen Mire, Sweden - P3-2 metaG (Illumina Assembly) | ecosystem: Environmental > Terrestrial > Soil > Wetlands > Permafrost | place: Sweden: Stordalen... | reverse complement strand
GAGGTCGGGCGAGCCGACGGTGGTGGTGCGGATGTCGATTTTGAGGGAGGGCATAGGGGTGCGTAAAAACTCAATTAAAGGCGCGTCATGCCAAGGTTGTCGAGAAAGGGATCAACTTAGCGCTCATTCGCCGTGAAAAACATCTTCGATTTTGAGCTTAAACTGCCGGGAGATTTTGAAGGCCAGCGGCAGGCTGGGGTCGTAGCGACCAGTCTCAATGGCATTGATGGTCTGGCGGGAAACTTCAAGCCGCTCGGCAAGGTCGGCTTGGCTCCAGCCCCGCTCCGTGCGAAGTTCCCGGAGAATATTTTTCATCGGCTCGCTATCGTACGGACGATGGCGATGACGGCCCACGCCGACATCATGACCATCCAGACATTGAACATGCTGAGCCGCGGATAGCCGGCATTCTCCATAAAGCCGTAGGTAACCACCCATCCTGCGGTTATGCCAAACGCCATCGCGATGCTCTCCAGCAATATCAATCGAAGGTATTCATCCATGCGTCGAGACTGCCTTACCACGGCCCACACGATCAAAAGGAATGGCAGAGTGGGACTGACCAGAACCAGGGTTTTCAAGATGCCTTTCGGCATGGGCGGCCCCACTTCGAGCGAAATGGTCAGGACAACAGCGTATAAGAGAAAAGCTGCCGACATTTCGGCGAGATAGCGGAACCAGATTTTACGTTGATGCATGACTTCGTCCCTCCGAACTTGCCGCACGACTGCCCAGAGGAACGGCACGAGTGCCGCCAGAGGACTGACCAGGATCATCGTTCGCACGATGCCTTCCGGCATGTGACGGTCCATTTTAATGAAGGTCGCCAGGGCCAGCGTGAATAGGCAAAGGCTTCCCAATATTCCAACCAGATAGCGGTCCCAGATTTTGCGTTCGTGCATGATGTCGTTCCTATTCGTAAGGGTTCCAGATTTCCCGAAGGATATTCTTCATCGGCCCGCTATCCTGCCGACAACAAAGAGCAGGGCGGAAACTGTGCCCATCACGGGCATGATCGTGCACATGCTGAGCCGTGGAAAACCGACGCTCTCGAAATAACTGTAGATGAACGTTAATACCCCGGTAATCGCTGCTGTCATGCCCCAGTTTTCCAGGATTTTCAGCCGCAAGTATTCGTCAACGCGCCAGAAATACCGTGCCACGACGACGACCATCAGCAGGAACGGTACGATGGGGCTGAATAGCACCAGCGTTCGCTCGAAGCCTTCCCGCATGGCACGTTCGAGGCCCATGGAAGAAAACTGGACCAGGAAGAAGAGGAGCAGGCTGCCCAACAGTTCGCCCCGATAGTGAACGGTGATTTTGTCTTTGTTCATGTTTTGATTCCTGCGTGTAAAGGTTGCTTTACAGCATCCAAGATTCCGCAGGCATGTCAAGCAAGCTTTACATCTCGCTTCCTGTCGCCTGCGGCGACCCGGACAACAAGTAGTCCGGGCCACCCAAAAAGGCACCGGCGCAAGGGCCTGCGCCAGCTACCAACGGAACTGATCCTTCGACAAGCTCAGGATGACGGGCTTTAAACTTAATGATGTGCGGCGGAGGTGTCGGTGGGAGGGACGAGGCCGACGATTTCGCGGTAATCGTGGGGCAGGAGCGTTTCGACGTCGACGCCGCGGAACTCGTAGAGGCGCTTGATGGTCTCTTCGAGAAGATTGTTCGGGCAGGACGCGCCGGCGGTGATGCCGACGACGACGTTGCCCTCGGGCAGCCAGTCGTGGCTGATCTTTTCCTGCTGGTGATGCTGGTCGTAGTGGGAGATTTCCCTGGCGGAGATGAGTTTCTCCGAATTCTTGATGAAGTAGGTGGGCAAAACGGCTTCGCCCATTTCGGCGAGGTGGGACGTGTTGCTGCTATTGTAGCCGCCAACGACGAGGAGCAGGTTCATCTTTTCGACGCCGAGCATTTCGGAAAGCGCGTCCTGCCGTTCCTGGGTTGCGCCGCAGATGGTGTCGGCCTTGCGGAAATGTTTTTCGAGTGCTTCGCGGCCGTGGCGGTCCGCCATGGCCTGCTCGAAACGGCGCTGCACTTCCTCCGTTTCGTTTTTCATCATGGTGGTCTGGTTGGCCACGCCGACGGAGACGAGGTGCTGGTCGGGGTCGAAGCCGGGGGAGTACGCGCCTTCGAACTTGCTGAGGAATTCGGCTTTGTTGCCGCCTTTGCGGATGTAATCGCAGACGTAATCGGTTTCGTCGAGGGTGAAGACGACGAGGTAATGCGTGCCGCCGCTTTCGCTGATGGCCTGCGAGACGGTCGCCTTGGTTTCCTCATGCCAGGCCTTGCCGTGGATGATGGAGGTGGTGCCCTGGTTGCGGTACTGGCGGACGCGCTTCCAGACGCTCATGACGTCGCCGCAGGTGGTGTCGACCTTGTAGCAGCCGATTTCGTTGAGGCGGTTGAGGACCTTCACTTCCGCGCCGAACGCGGGGACGATGACGACGTCTTCCTTGGTGAGGCCGTCGAGATCGTAGACGCCGCGCGATTCCTTAAGCTGCTTGATGCCCATGACCTGGAGCTGGTCGTTGACCTCGGGGTTGTGGATGATTTCGCCGAGGAGATAGATGTCGTGTCCGGCAAAGACTTTGGCCGCGGAGTAGGCCATGTTGATGGCGCGCTCGACGCCGTAACAGAAGCCGAAGGCCTTGGCGAGTTTGACGGTGAGGCCGTTGGCCGAGAGGTACGATTTGGTGTGGCGAAGATAGTCCACGACCGGGCTGCGGTAATGGCCTTCCACCTGGGCCTGGACGAGTTTCATGACCTCCGGGGTGCGAAGGTTGACCTTTCCGGCGGCGTTGACAGGGATGGACATGCCTCTAGTAACCGCGAGAAGGGTGTTTCAGTCAAGTGTGGCGTTTTGATCCAGCACCCGGATCTGCTTCAAGGTGCGATAGCGGCCATTGTAATCGAGGCCGTAGCCGACGACGAATTGGTCGGCGATTTTGAAGCCGGTCCAGTCGGCGCGGACGGGGATTTCGTGGCGGCGTTTCTTTTCCAATAAGACGCAGATTTTCACGTCGGCGGCGCCGAGTTTCTTCAGGCGCGCGGCGAGGGCGGAGAGGGTGCGGCAGGTGTCGAGGATGTCGTCGACGATGAGGACGTGGCGGCCCGACATGGATTTTCCCAGAGCGTCGAGGCCGCGTATCGTGCCGGTGCTTTGCGCGCCCGCGTAGCTGGCGAGCCGGACGCAGGAGATTTCGACGTGGTCGAGGTCGACGGCGCGGAGGAGATCGGCCAGGAAGAAAAGCGCACCGTTCATGACGCCGAGGAAGATGGGGCGTTTACCGGCATAATGGCGGGAGATGCTTTGGCCGAGTTGCCGGACGCGCACGCGGATTTGCGTTTGGGTGAGGAGGATGCGGCCGGGGGTCATGACAGATTCATTAGCCACAAAAGAACGCAGAGAACACAAAGATATTGAGACGAAGGAGCAGCTAATCTTCTGGTACCCCTTTTGCGTTCCTTGCGTTCTTTTGCGGCTAAACGGCTTTTTTGAAGGTTTAGGGAGAGCGACAGGTCTCTATCGACAACGAACGGCGAGTCGCTACAGTCTTTCGAACCCTATGTCGAACCGCCTGGCCAAGAGACGCGTCGTGCAAAAGTCCCAGAAGCCCGTTTACAAACGGATCATTCTCAAATTGAGCGGTGAAGTGTTGAAGGGCGAGGAAGAGGTGATCGACGCGAAGGTGGCCGACAAGATCGCGCGGGAAGTGGCGGAGATTCACGCGATGGGCGTGCAGGTCGCGGTGGTCATCGGCGGCGGCAACATCTGGCGCGGCATCACGTCGGCCAATCGCGGCATGGACCGGAGCACCGCCGACTACATGGGCATGCTGGCAACGATCATCAACGGCATGGCGTTGCAGGAAGCGCTGGAGAAGGCTGGGGTGAACACGCGGGTGCAGACAGCCATCGAGGTGAAAAATGTGGCCGAGCCGTTTATCCGGCGGCGCGCGGTGCGGCATCTCGAAAAAGGGCGCGTGGTGATTTTCGTGGCGGGCACGGGCAATCCCTTTTTCTCGACCGACACGGCGGCGGCGTTGCGCGCGAGCGAACTTGGCGCGGAGATTTTGCTGAAGGCGACGAAGGTCGACGGCATTTACGACAGCGATCCGCGCAAAAATCCGAAGGCGAAGCGCTTCGAGCGGGTGAGCTATGCCGACGCGCTGGTGAACCGGTTGCAGGTGATGGATTCAACCGCGTTTTCGCTTTGTATGGACAATCAGGTGCCGATCGTCGTGTTCGATATGTTCAAGCCGGGCAATCTGCGGTCGGTGGTGCTGGGCGAGAAGATCGGGACGCTGGTGTCGGCGTAGCTGGCGTGGTCGAGAGAACCGTCTTGCGATTCCATCCGGCAGGGATAAACTCAATTCATGAGCATTGAGGCCATCAAGGAGGAACTGGCGGGGTTGGATGCTGAAGGACGCCAGCAGATCATCGCCTATCTCGTTTCGATCAACCAACGGGAAAATCCCGAATATCGGGTAAAAATGGCCCGAAAAATCGACGACAATGATCCTTCTCATTGGCTGACTCTCGAAGAGATGGATCGGCGTCTTTCCATCAAGGGTGACGAACGACTGAACTGATCCTTCGACAAGCTCAGGATGACGGATTTTTTTAATGCGCATTCTCCTGATCAAGCCGAAGCATATCGGCGATTCGCTGCTCCTGACACCGACGATTACGGCGATTAAGACGGCTTATCCCGAGGCGAAAATTTGGGTGATGGTGCGCCGGGGCTGCGAGGGAATTCTGGCGGGTTGCCCTGACATCGCGCAAATCCTGACACTGGCCGGTGTAGAGAAAAGCGATCGGAGCCGGGGTGATTTCTGGCGTCAGTTGAAGATTTTATGCCGCCTTTGGAGCGTTAAATTCGATTATGTTTTCGAATTAGGCGACGGCCATCGGGCGCGTCTTTTCGCGATGCTGTGCCGCGCCCGGCGACGCTATTCGGTGAAAACTTCCAGCCCCTTGACGTGGCTGGAACGGCGACGATTCACGGCGGTTTCCTCCTTCGACTGGCAGACGTGTCATCGCGTGGAAAAGGATTATCATTCGGTGGCGGAGTTTCTGCGTCTGCCCCGGCCAATTCCCGCCCTGCGTTTCGAACGCGAATTCGCGCAGAACTGGATGCCGGGCGAGGGCCTGACCAACTTTTGTGTGATGCAGATCGGCAAGCGGCAGGGTTTGAGCCGCTGGCATCGGCAGGGATGGGAGGAGGTGGGCCGTCGGTTGCTGGAGCGTTTCAGCGCGGTGGTGATTGTTTCCGGCCCGGCGGATTATGAAGTGGAAGAAGCGGCCTGGCTCAAGGAGCGGCTGGGGCCGCGCGTTCTTTGCACGTTGGGGCAGGCGAGTTGGCCGCAGGTGGCCGGGTTGCTTTACCGGGCGCGGCTCTACATCGGGCTCGATACAGCTGCGATGCATCTCGCGGCGGCGTGCCGGTGTCCCGTGGTTGCGCTGTTCGGCCCTTCCATCGAGGACCACTGGCATCCGTGGCAGGCGCCCTATCGGATCGTAACGAGCTGCGGTTATGTGCCCACGGAGGATGCCGAGGAGCGTTATGCTCGCGTGAAGAAACGCACGATGAATGAAATCGAGGCGCGCGATGTGATGGCAGCGTGCGGGGGGTTGTTGGCGGAGACGGATTCGCTTCGGTCTTGACCGGAAGCTTTTTTGGAGGAACTTGTGTCCTAATGAGTGTCAAAGAACTTGAGGCCGAAATCATGCGGTTAACGCCGCAAGACAAGGCCTATCTGTTCGATAAGCTCCTCCATGTTTTGGAGATTGAAGAGGGTCCCTTGACCAACGAGGAACTCGACCGCCGTGCGGACGATCTTCGCACGGGGCGCGTACAAGGTATTCCGGCGGAAGAAATGATGGCTTCTGCTCGTCGGCTTCTTTAGATCTTTCGGCCTTTCCAGTAGCCAGGGCGGCGTTGCGGAGCCGCGATCGCAAGTAGGTGGATCTCATTTTCCACCATTTTATAAATCAGGAAATAGGAATAGGTCGGAGTAGGTCCAACGCGGTAATATCCGGGTGCATCGACGACTTCCCGGTGGTGGGTTCGCTGGCTGAGATCGTCCAATCCCGCTGGATTTCGTTGTAGAAGACATCGGCGGAATTAACCAAATAGCCATATTTCTTGAGCCATTGAATTTGACGCTCGAATTCCTTTTGAGCGAGAGGATGGGTAATAATTTTCATGTCCCGGAAAGATTGGCTGTTATTTTTTGAGGTATCCAAACGGTGAGACCGGTTGTGCGGCTACGCGAGAAACTCCAGCGTCCGCGTGATGGCTTCGCGGAGCGGAATGGCGACGTCGAGATTCAGTTCGGTGCGGGCGCGGCGGATGTCGGGCAGGTAGATATTTTGTGGGCCTTGCGGCTGTACCGATTGGATGATGACTTCCGGTGTGGGATTCACCGCCTCGGCGATGAGGCGGGCGAGTTGCGCGGTGGTGACGACTTCATCCGAGCCGACGTTGTAGGCGTGGGCGCGCTGGCCGTGCAGGAGAATGCGCAACAGCCAGACGACGAGATCGGCAGGATAGAGATAGGAGCGCAGGGCGGTGCCGTCGCCGCGCACGAGAATCGGGCCGCCGCGGTGCGCATCGCGCAGGAAGTTTCCCGCGGCGAAATGGGCGTCGAGGGGAAGATAAGGCCCGAGAAAGGCAAAGGCGCGGGCCGTGACAAAATCGACGCCCGATTCCAGGCAGAGAAGTTCCGCGTGGCTTTTGGCGGCGGCGTAAGGGGTCAGCGGTTCAGCGAGGGCGTGGTCGTCCTCCTTCGCGCCAGAGAGTTGTCCCGCCAAAGCGCCATAAACCGCACCGGAGCTTACGTAGAGCAACCTGCGCACGCCGCTTTTTCGTGCGAAATCGAGCACGTGACGCGTGCCCTCCACGATGGCGCGCGAGCGTTCCTGTTCCTCGGCATTGGTCGTGAAGGCGGTATTGTCGGTGGCCGCGTGGATCAGATAATCGAATCTCCGATGTTCCGCGGAAAAAGAGGCGACGTCGCCTCCCAGGAATTGAAGACTGGCGCGATTCGCTTCTTCAGGAAATTCCCGTTGGAATCGCGAGGGATTGCGGGAAAGAACAGTCAGCTTTAAATCCAAGCTTAGCTCGTCATGGGCAAAGAGCAGCCCCGCGAGCAGCCACTTGCCGAAAAAGCCCGTGCCACCGGTGAGGAACACGCTTTTGCCGCGCAACTCCTCCAGTTCCGCCGCTGCGCCGCGGAGGATGTGGGCCAGGTCGCGGGCGGGAAGTGCGAAGAGATTGTTTTGAGGTTTGGGCATCAAGGCTCTAATACTCCGGGGTGATTGCGCCAGAATCGGGAGAGGGAATCAATAAGCAAACTGGAACTCTTATCAAAAGTAGACACGGGCCGCGCCGGGAGGAATTTTGCCTTGCGGCGCGGAGCCGAGTGAGGAGCATAGCCGCAGTGCTACGTGACGAGCGAGCGACAAAGCCGCAAGGCAAAAGAACCCCGGCCCTTCGGGTTGCCTATTTTTTGCCCTCTGACTTCGTTGCTCGTCAGTCAAAGACCGCAGAGGGTATTCTCCTTCCTCGCGCCTCGTCAGAGGCCAAAAAATAAAGGCAACGCGACCCATGACTACTTTGGATAAGAGTTCTGATCGGTTGGCTTTGTTGCGGTACAACCTGCTGGCTTCCGCACTGATTTTTGCCATGCTGGAATTTTGGCGGCCTTACTTTTTTCTGACCGACGACAATCTCGACGGCGGGTTTCCTTTTTTCACGGAAGTCGGGCAAAACCTGCTCGGCGGACGCTCACCGTTTATTTCCAATCATCTTTTCGGCGGCGGCTACGATTTGCTGCGGGACCCCTGCTTTTTTGCCTGGCATCCGATTTATCTCGTCGTATCTCTACTGGCCGGGACGCCCTTTCACAACGCGATCATCGATGTGGACGCCTTCGCGCTGCTCATGCTGTCCACGGCGGGCTTTGTCACGCTCGCCCATTATCTGCGGCGGGAGATGGCCCTGACGATCAGCGACGGCTGGATCATGTTTTACGCGTTGAGCTTCACCTACACCATGATCGCGCTGGCCACGGGCGCGAGCTGGCTTACCTTCCTGGGCAACCAGAGCGCCCTGCCGTGGCTGGCGCTCGGAATTTTGCAAAAAACGAAACGCCGGGGCGTGGGTATCGTGGCGCTTTTTTCCCTGCATCAGATTTTGGGCGGACATCTTTCGCCGACCGTTTCGAGCAGCATTTTTTTGTCCTTCTTCGCGCTGGGCATGAGCATCAGCCGCCGGTCCTGGCTTCCGCTGGCGAACTGGCTATTCGGTTACGCCCTGGCGTTGGTGGTGATTTATCCGCTGGTGATTCCCATGCTCGAGGGCTTTTTTTCCAGCATGCGCGCGCAAGGCGTGGTGCTGGAAGACATGCAGGCCAACAACATTCCCGCCGATGAATTTCTCCCTTCCATTTTCGTGGGCATGGCTCTCTGGCTGGTTCATCCGCACGATCATCCCTTCACCACTTATACACTCGCATTGGGATCCAGTGCGGCCGCCTGGTGCCTGTTGCCGGCCATGGTCAGCCGGGCGAAATGGCGCAGGCTGGAAGTGGTGATCCTCGTGATGATGATTTTCATCGCGGTCCTGATCTGCCGTCCTGTTTGGATCACGGAAATCATGATGCGGCTGCCGCTCTTTCGTTCGATGCGCTGGCCGTTTCGAGAGTTCGTCCAGTTCCAGTTTTTTCTGCATCTTTTCCTGCTTGTCCGGCCACCCGGATTAACGGAGCCGTTGCGACGATTCTCGGGCGTTTTTGGGACTTGCGTTCTGCTTATTGGAATGGCGTTTTATCCCCTGCCGCCGACCTTCAACTCGATGAACTGGGACCGGGAACTTGTCCTGACCGGCGGGCTCGAACGGTATTGGGACCAGGTGCGGCCCCTGCTGAAGCCGACGGATCGCATCGCGGTGCTTATCCCGCTCGATCTCTACGAGGACAATCGTTTCGAGGAGCCCTACTGTCTTCTGGGCACCTATAATTATGCCGTTTTGGCCGGTGTGGTGAATGCCTGGGGTTACTCGCCGACGGTGCCGCGCGACCAGGTTTATACCAAGACCTACGCTTTCTATCCCTTCGGGGCCTATCATCCGAGCCAGAAGGCGGCTTTGATGGCGGAACGTCCCGACCTCAAATTCATCACGCTGGAAAGTCTGCACCCGCTCAAGATCACGCTCAGCTCCCGCGACGGGCCGACCATCGACTTGACGCCCTACGTGCCCAAGAGGCAGTCTAAAGAATTTCCGGCGCCTGCCGATTAACGCAGCTAAGAATCTTACTGCCGTGCGCAGCACCGTTGCGAGGGAAGATTCTTTTTGCTAGGAGTGATGCTGGTCACAGCTTAAGGAACACACTTTGGAACGTCCCTCCGCCTGCCTCGCTCCCTCCTCTCCTCACGCCAAGCCGGCGGGAGACAAGCTCATCAGCGTCGTCAGCGGTTGCTACAACGAGGAGGAAAACGTCCGGGAATGTTACGAGCAGGTCAAAAAGGTTTTCCAGGAAATCGGCCGTTACCGCTACGAGCATATCTTCATCGACAACGCCTCGAGGGACGGCACCGTGGCCATCCTGCGGGAGATCGCCGCGCAGGACAAAAACGTCAAGGTCATCGTCAACGCGCGCAACTTCGGCCACATCCGCTCGCCGCACCACGCGATGACGCACGCGCGGGGCGATGCGATCATCAGCGTCGTCTCCGATTTGCAGGACCCGCCCGAGTTGATCAAGGAATTCATCAAAAAGTGGGAGGAGGGATTTCTGGTCGTCATTGCGGTCAAGGCCGACAGCGACGAATCGCCGCTCTTCTTCGCGATCCGCAAAGCTTATTACGAGCTCGTCAGCCGCCTGGCCGAGATCGAGGTGAACAAGAACGCGACCGGGTTCGGGCTCTACGACCGCCGGTTCATCGACATCCTGGTGGAGATCAACGATCCCTATCCCTATTTCCGGGGGCTGGTTTCCGAGATCGGTTTTCCAGTGGCGAAGATTCCGTATCATCAGCCGGTGCGCAAGCGCGGGATCACCAGCAACAATTTTTATCGTCTTTACGACATGGCGATGCTGGGCATCACCAACCACTCGAAGGTGCCGTTGCGGCTGGCCACGATGCTCGGTTTCGCCGTTTCGTTCCTGAGCCTGCTCGTCGCCCTGGGCTACCTGATTTTCAAGCTGCTTTATTGGAATAGCTTCAGCCTCGGGCTGGCGCCGCTGGAAATCGGGCTGTTCTTTTTTGGTTCGGTGCAGCTTTTCTTCATCGGGATTCTCGGCGAGTATATCGGGGCCATCCACACCCAGGTCCAAAAGCGGCCGCATGTGGTTGAATTGGAACGGATCAATTTTGAACCCGAAAAGGTGAAAGGCTTCTCCTCATCATGAAAGTTGTCATTCTCTGCGGCGGATTGGGCACGCGTTTGCGCGAGGAAACCGAATTTCGGCCCAAGCCGATGGTGCCGATCGGGAACCGGCCGATTCTCTGGCACATCATGAAATTTTACGCTCATTTTGGGTTCAAGGAATTCATTCTGTGCCTGGGTTACAAGTCCGAGATGATCAAGGAATATTTTTTTCACTATCAATGGCATTGCAGCGACGTGACCCTGCGGCTCGGGCCCGCGCCGCAAATCACCTATCATAACCAACATGCCGAGGAGGACTGGCAGGTCACGCTCCTCGACACCGGCGTGGCCACGCAAACGGGCGGGCGTGTGCGCCGCGCGCTCGCCCACATTCCAGACGACGAATTTCTCCTCACCTACGGCGACGGACTTTGCAACGTGCCCGTGCCGGAGTTGATCAAGTTCCATCGCAAACAGAAGGGACTGGCCACCTTGACCGCCGTGCGTCCCAGCGGCCGTTTTGGCGAATTGAGCCTGTCCGGCGACGCGATCACTAGCTTCCGGG
>Ga0182024_10023730_pt1 | contig 10956 bp, 4 predicted proteins | sample P32metaG_FD_120480 | JGI IMG/M metagenome (GOLD analysis project Ga0182024, IMG submission 120480) | Permafrost microbial communities from Stordalen Mire, Sweden - P3-2 metaG (Illumina Assembly) | ecosystem: Environmental > Terrestrial > Soil > Wetlands > Permafrost | place: Sweden: Stordalen... | reverse complement strand
TGGACCCGCAAGCCTTCGCCTGGATGGCAATTCACCGTCATCGATTCCACCTTTGAAGGACAGACGCAAGCCGCCATTCGCGAGCATGAAGCCGGACTCACTCTAATTCGTCCGGAGTTCAAAAACGTTTCCACCGCCATTTCTATCGACGCCAACTACGCGGATGAGTTGTGGATTAAAGATGGCCGCTTCGAAAACATAACCGGGCCCGCTTTAATCATCAGCAACAAAAACAGTCCCCGAACTGAAATTAACGCCGAAAACCTGGTGTTCCGCAATGTTCCGTTATTCGCGGAGTTTCGAGAAAGCGGCAAGAAACTCCGGGGGCCCGCCGAGCAATTCGTCGTGAAAACTTTCTCGCATGGTTTTCATTTCGAGGACATCTCGGCTCCGAATGCTCCGCCGAATCAAATTAAAACTGTCTTTGAAGCCGCTCCACTCGCCCATCTTCCTGCGCCAGTGCCATCAGACATTCCAGATCTACCCGCGATGAAATCCTGGGCGAATGTTCGCGATCTCGGTGCACAGGGCGATGCTAAAACGGACGACACCGATATTCTTCGCAAGGCTATTGCCGAGCATGCCGTTCTTTATTTTCCCTCAGGCCAATATCTGGTTTCGGACACGATCGCCCTTAAGCCGGACACCGTTTTGATCGGATTGCACCCAAGTACAACCCGCCTGCTCCTTGCCGATGGAACTCCCGATTTCCAGGGAGTCGGAGAGCCCAAGCCGCTCCTTGAAACTCCTTCTGGCGGCAAAAATATCGTTACTGGCATCGGACTTTACACCAATGGAATAAACCCGCGCGCCGTTGGTGCGCTATGGAAGGCCGGCAGCGAATCTTTAATGAATGATGTTCGCTTCCTCGGAGGACACGGAACGATTGATCCCGACGCCTCGGCGGAAGAAAGCAGGGAAGTCTGGAGCCAGATTTACAACAACACCCACACCGCGGATTCAAATTTGAATCGTCGTTGGGATGGCCAGTATCCAAGTTTGTGGGTCACCGAGGGCGGAGGCGGAACGTTCGTAAATATCTGGACGCCTAGCACATTCGCACAGGCAGGGCTATACGTTTCGCACACATCGACGCCTGGCCGGATATACGAACTCTCCAGCGAACATCACGTCCGCAATGAAGCGGTCTTCGATAATGTTTCCAACTGGCAGGTTTTTGCGCTGCAAACAGAAGAAGAGCGCGGCGAGGGCGGCTTCGCTTTGCCGCTCGAAATTCGCGATTCGAAAAATCTCCTGATCGCCAACATGCACATCTACAGGGTGGTGAGCAGCTATCAACCTGCAACCTACGCGATTCTTGTTTCTCACTCCACGGACATCCGCTTACGCAACATCCACTGCTATAGCGACAGCAAAGCGTCGTTCGACAATGCCGTGTATGACCAAACCTCGGGCATCAATGTGCGGCAACGCGAATTTGCCTGGCTCGATATTTCTGGCAAGACCCCGGCCGCGAACGCGAAATTAACATCAACAGTGTGGGACGACCAAGCTGGCGTAAAAAAAATAGCTGGCGGCTTTTTCAATATTTCTGGCGGAACCGTCGACAAAGCCGGTAATCTTTATTTTGTCGACGCGAAATGGCAAACCATCTACCGTTGGTCCGTTGCAGACGGGCAGCTCTCCAAAGTAAGGGATAATCCGCTTGATCCTGTGCAACTTGCTTTTGACCGAACCGGAAATCTGATGGTCATCTCCTACGCGGGCAGCGGCACCGTATATAGCTTTGACCCTAACGCCAAATCCGCCGACATCACTCTTCTCAAAGCGCAGCCCGCTGTTGCGCGCCCCGGTCTCACCGCCATTCTTCCGGTCGATGTGTGGCGGAACGAAAACGATTTCGCGCAAGCCGCCTCCGTCAAAAAGCCGTACCAGTTTGTCTCCCTTGATGGCACCACCTTCATTCCCGCCGGGAACGATTTTGTCAGTGGCGAACTTTATTACGGCTCCAAGATTCACGATGTGCTTCGCGCTTTTGGCATGGCCCCAGTGACGCCAAGGAAGAAGTTTTACATCACCAATGAAGAGGGACAAACAACCTACTCTGCCACCATCGATTCATTTGGCAGCATTGAAGATCTCCAACTCTTTCAACACGTGGGCGGCGAAAGCGTGGCCGCTGATCAGGCTGGAAACGTCTACATTGCCGCCGGACAAATTTTTGTCTACGACTCCACAGGAAAATATCTCGAAACGATCGAAGTCCCTGAACGGCCATCGCAGCTTTTATTTGGCGGCCCTGATGGCAGAACACTTTTCATCGCTGCACGCAGCTCTTTATATGCCGTACAGACGCGATCTAAAGGAAATTAACACGCCGTTGTTCCCTTCCTCTGCTTGCACAAACCGCTCGACGCGTAAAATTATCTCGAGGCCCGATCTTGCTGCCACTGTTCTTGTAGCTGCGTTGCTATTTGCAACCGTGTCATTTCTATCGGCTCAGGCCCCCGCAGCTGACGCTACGAAACCACAAATCCCCACGCAGAAACAAAATACTGATAAATCTCCGCCCGCAACACCCCCATTCCAACCCTCGCAACTACCCCAACTCGTCGATATCACTTCTTCAACCAAAATAAAATTCGACCATCTATCCAGCCCTGAACAAAAATACATCGTGGAATCCATGAGCGGTGGCGTGGCTTTAATTGACTACGACCGCGATGGATGGCCTGACATTTTTTTTACTAACAGTCCCAGCGTGGAAATGGCGCAGGCAGGCAAGAAAGCCCGTAGCGCCCTTTTTCACAACAATCACGATGGCACCTTCACCGACGTTACCGACAAAGCCGGCGTCGGCTATCCGTGTTGGGCCATGGGCGCGGCCGTCGGGGACTACAACAATGATGGATGGCCCGACCTCGTGGTCACCTGTTTTGACGGCGGCGGCGTGCTCTATCGCAACAACGGCGACGGAACTTTTACCGACGTTACAAAACAAGCGGGTCTCGACAAAGATAAAAAGTGGGCCGCCGGCGCAGCATTCGGAGATTATGACAAAGACGGTTGGGTCGACTTAATCGTCACCCATTATGCCGATATCTCTCTCCAAAATCTCCCTGCGTTCGGCTCGCTCAAAACCTGTAAGTACCGCGGAATTGACGTCCAATGCGGCCCGCGCGGCCTCAAAGGCTCCCCGGACATTCTCTATCACAACAATCACGACGGAACCTTCACCGATGTTTCCCAGCAAGCAGGACTCGATTCGTCCACAAAATTTCTTGGGCTGACAGCCGTTTGGACCGATTTTGACAACGACGGTGTTCTAGATCTCTTCATCGCCAACGATGGCCAACAAAATTTCCTTTATAAAAATGACGGGCGTGGCCACTTCAATGATGTTGCTTTTACTGCCGGCGTCGCCGTCAGCCAGGATGGAAATGAGCAGGCCAACATGGGCGTCGCGCTCGGTGATTACTTGCATGACGGCCGTTTCTCTGTCGCCGTAAGTCATTTCAGCGACGAATACACCGCGTTATTTCGAAATAATGGCGGCATGAATTTCTCGGATGTTTCCTACGCCTCAAACATCGCGCAAAGCACCATAAAATACGTCGGCTGGGGCGACGCGTTTTTCGACTTCGATAACGATGGCTGGCTGGACTTCCTGCAGGTCAATGGTCACGTCTACCCGCAGGTCGACTCCATTGTCGCCGGCCCGAAGTACATGGAGCCCAAGCTCCTGTACTTCAATCAACGCAATGGCACCTTCAAGGACATCAGCAAGCTCGTCGGTCCTGCGCTGGAAATTCCCCAGGTAAGCCGCGGCGTAGCGGTCGGTGATCTCTTCAACGACGGCAAACTCGAGGTGGTCATCGAAAATCTTAAGGGGCAGCCCACGATTCTTCGGCCCGAAGGTGGCCCACCTAATCACTGGGTCAGCTTCGAATTGGAAGGAACCCAGAGCAACCGCCTGGCTCTGAACGCGCGAGTCAAATGTTTTGCCGGAGACCTGGTGCAGGAAAGCGAAGTGCTCAGTGGCGGCAGCTATCTCTCCCAGAATGACTTGCGAATTCACTTTGGCCTGGGAACCAACACGCAGATCAGCAAGCTGGAGATCCTCTGGCCTTCCGGAAAGAGAGAAATTTTCAGCGATCTCCGCGCCGACCATTTCTATAAAGTGAAAGAGGGCGAAGGAATCGCGCGCTAAGGATCAAGCGGTCCGCGGCTTTTACTGTCGTCGTATTATCGCCCTATCGGCGCTTGCCGGTACCCGTCCAACGTCCAACCATCCTGCCCCTCATCGTGGCGCAGGACGTAATAATTCCCGTCATTCGCTCGCACTCGAAAATACATCGCGCCGGGCGAATTACCACTGATCGTCAACTTCCTCAACGTTGTATTCCCTATCGCGAATGGTAAAGCGTGACGGACGTTCGTCAGCCCGATAGCCTGAATAGCAATGAACTCGAATCTCGCTCATGCTTCGCCCCGGAAAGCGCTTCATCATAACCGAATGCGAGAGTGTTTTTGAATATTGCGGTTGGAAAACAAATTCAATGCGCGCGAAGCTTGAATCACGATTCCTTCTAACGCTGCGTTACCTTAAATTGCTGGTCAGCTTGCCGCAACACTCGGGGCGGTCAGGCAAAGAAGAACGATCCCATCCGCCACCCAGGGCCTGCACCAGTGTGACGGCATCCACCATCCTGCGGCCGAGAATGCTTACCGCAGTGAGTTCGTCCGACAGCGCTGCACTCTCAGCCGTGGTCACTTCCAGGTAACTCGTGACGCCACCTGTGTAACGGCTATTGGCAAGTTCCAGGTACTTTTGCGCGGCGACCACTGCTCTTTCCTGAACCTGTGCTTCGTTCTCCAGGATTCGCAACCCGGCCAGATTGTCCTCGACCTGTTGAAAGCCGGTCAGCACTGTTTCGCGATAGTTGGCGACGGTCTGCTCATACGCCGCGATGGCTTGATCCATGTTGGCCCTGCGGCGGCCAGCATCAAAAATAGGCGCTACTGCAGAACCGCCCGCCGACCACAGCACGCTCGGGCCAGAAATGAGCGTAGTGATTACACCACTCTCGAAACCACCGGTCGCGCCTAGACTGATGGTCGGGTAATAAGCAGCTTTTGCCACTCCGATTTGAGCGTTAGCCGAGGCCATGCGCCTTTCTGCCGCCGCGATGTCTGGCCGCCGTTCAAGTAACTCAGAAGGAAGCCCAGCAGGAATCGGAGGCGGAGGTGTCGTAAGCGGAAGAGCGGCAAGTGTGAACTCGGCGGGAGGCTTTCCAATCAGAATTGCCACGGCGTGCTCATACTGCGCGCGGGCGACTCCAACGTCGATCGCTTGTGCGCGGGTGGTCTCGAGTTGAGTTGTTGCCTGCTGGACTTCCAAGTCGGAAGCAATGCCGCCAGCATACCGGTTCTGAATCAACTCCAGAGCTTGTTGATACTGGGTGACTGTGGAGTTCAGCAGTTGCTCCTCGGCATCTAGAACGCGTGCCTGAAAATAAGACAGAGCAACCTGGGCGTGCATGGAAAGGTTCACGGTGGCGAGGTCGGCAGCGCTCGCTTGTGCCTGCTCGCGATAAGACTCAACAGTGCGGCGTACGCGTCCCCAGACATCCACCTCGTAAGACAATTCAAAAGGAATTTGATAGTCGTTATAGGTACGTCCATTGGTAGTGAAACTAGGAGGCCGATTATTGGAAATTCTGTTACGTGACGCGTTCGCGCCCGCGGTGATCGTTGGGAAATAAGCCGCCCGGTTGTAGCGTAGCAATGCACGAGCTTGAGTATATTGCGCCGCAGCCGCCTTCAAATTCTGGTTGGAGACGTTGACCTGCGCTTCGAGCGCGTTCAGTTGCGGGTCCTGAAACATCTCCCACCAGTTGCCGCCAAGATTCTGGTCGTTCGGCTGGGCCTGTTTCCAATTAGCAAGCTCCTTATAAGTGGCAGGAACTTCCGCGGCAGGCCGCTTGTAGTTTGGTCCGACAGTGCATCCACATATCTGAAACACGGCTATCGCTGACAGAACTACAAGCCAGGATATTTGCCGCCGCTTCCCGACCAACGCGCTTTGTGCAGCACGCTTCACTTGGAATCCCCCGGCAATGTCGCCTGAACAATTTGGACCTGCTGTCCGGTAATGATGGAGTCGGGTGGGTTGATAATGATCTGATCTTCCGGCTTGAGGCCGGCGACGATCTCTATCTGGTTGCCGAAATCGTGCCCGGGAGTCACGGAAGTAAGCGTAACTTTGTCATCCTTCACAACGCCCACACGCAAACCTTCCGAGCGAAATATCAAGGTATTCACGGGAATGATGAATGTGGAACCCTGAGTGGGAATTTTGAAATGGACTTCTGCATAAGAACCGGTGAGCAGCGTATTTGTGGGATTGGCCACATCAATTTCGACCAACAAGGTACGAGTCGTCATGTTGATGGAGTCAGCGGTGCGTACCAGATTTCCCTGAAAGGTGCGCCCGGGAAACTCAGCGAGAGCAAGATCCGCCGTCATGCCGACTTTGATCCCGCGGGAATATTCTTCCGGGACGTTTACGTAAACGCGCAACATGCCGGGTTGGACGATGTGAAAGAGATCGGTTTTTACACCGGCGCTGCTGCCAGAATTAATCAGGTCGCCGATATCGGTGTTGCGCGCGGTAATCACACCGTCAAACGGAGCGTAAACCTTTTCAAAAGACACCAGTGCGGCATATTGATCTACCGCGGCCTGGTCTGCCTGGACAATGGCTTTATTGGCATTGTAAGTACCAACAGCGTTGTCGGCATCCTGCTGGGCCACGGCATGGGTTTTCAAGAGTCCCTGATACCGGGTTTTGGTGATAGTGGCGAGTTCCAGATTTGCTTGTGCCGTTGAGAGGTTGCTGCGCGCTTGCTGCAGCTGTTGATCCACTTCCGGCGTTTCGATCACCGCAAGTAATTGCCCCTTCTTGACGTGCGCTCCAATGTCGAAATACCACTTCTTCAAATATCCGTTGGTGCGCGCATACACCGGTGAAGTGATGAACGGTTGTACATTTCCCGGAAGGATGATCTCCTCGGCGGGCGCAGTTTGTTTTGGCGCAACAACCGATACGGAGGTGAGGGCTACCTGATTAGTCTCCGCCTTCAGCTTTGTGCGCGCCCTGACCCGCGACAAAATGCCGGTTACCAGTAGCACAGCGACAACCACCACCGCGATCGCCACACCCAACCATCGTCTCAACGGGTTCTGCTTTCTTCCCGTATCGTTCGGAAGATTCGTTTGCCAGCCGATTTCTTTTTTCTCTTCAGTTTGTCGCGACATAGTCACTCCACACAAATTTTGCTTAATATTGCTACTCCGTTTGGGCTACCTGTTTGCGCGAACCCTGCAAAAGGCTGAAAAATGCTGGGACGAAAAACAGCGTGGAAACCGTAGCGAACAGTAGTCCGCCAATGACCGCACGCCCGAGTGGCGCGTTTTGTTCTCCACCGTCTCCAAGTCCGAGGGCCATGGGCACCATGCCGATGATCATCGCCAGCGCGGTCATTAGCACTGGCCGGAAGCGCGTAAAACCCGCCTCCAGTGCGGCACTGATGGAATCACTTCCCTGCTGTATTTTTTCTGTCGCAAAGCTCACTACCAAAATGCTGTTTGAAGTTGCGACGCCCATGCACATGATGGCGCCCATGAGTGCGGGTACGCTGAGAGTCGTATGAGTGATAAACAAAAACCAGGCGATACCGGCAAGCGCCGCAGGCAGCGCGGAAATCATGATGAAAGGATCCAGCCAGGACTGAAAGTTGACCACGATCAGCAGATAAACCAGCACGATGGAGAACGCCAGCCCGCTCAGAAGACCGACGTAGGACGCTCGCATGGTCTGCACCTGTCCACGAACAATGACTCGCGAACCACGGGGTAGTTGCTGGCGACTCGCATCGATGATTTTATTGATGTCGCCGGACACGCCGCCCAGATCGCGTCCAGTTACCGAGCCAAAGATGTCCACTACCGGCGCTACGTTGTAATGGGAAACCACGGCCATTCCGGCGCCTCGCTGCGTTGAAACCAAACTGGCCATCAGCGATGGAGCAGCATTGGGGTCTGTGCCGGTGATCGGAATGTTCTCAACACCCTGCAGCGTGTCGGCACGATACTGCGGTGTTTGCGTAGCTATCTGATAACTCACGCGATTCTTGGGGTCGACCCAGAACGTTGGTGAGGTTTGGAAGCTGCCGCTGAGCGACACCAGAAGATTTTGCGCGATGTCGTGAGCAGTAAAACCGAGCTGCTCCGCTTTCGTACGTTCCACCCGCATTCGCAAATAAGGCTGATCGAAGGGCTGCTGTATTCGCAAATCCGCGGTTCCCGTGACGTATTTCAATTTGCTCAGCAACGCGTCTGCGTAACGATGGTTTCCCTCCAGGTCGTTTCCTACGATCTGAACATCGATCGGGGCTGGCAGACCAAAGTTCAGGATTTGGCTGACCATATCGGCCGGCAAGAATGAGAACGTCGCGCCGGGAAACTGTTTTGGCAGTGTCAGACGAAGGCGCTGAATGTAGTCATCCGTGGGATGGTGCTTCGCGGCGAGAGTCACAAGAATGTCGGCGTCCGAGGTGCCCACCGGAGCTGAATTACTGTAGGAAAGATTAATGCCGCTGTACGGCAACCCTATGTTGTCGATAACACTCTGGAACTCGTTTGCTGGAATCTGTCCTCGAATGAAGCGCTCAATCTGGTCGCACAAGTTGGCCGTTTCCTCAATGCGCATTCCCGTAGGCGCACGCAGATGAAGCTTGAAAGAGCCGCTATCAACCGTGGGAAAAAAGTCCTGGCCTAACCACGGAATCAGAATCGCCAGAGAGCCGAGGCAACACACGAAGAATCCAATCAGGAATACACCCCGGTGCTGGAGGGAAACTTCCAACAGGTTGCGATAGCTGTGATGAAATTTCTCGAATGCCTCTTCAAAACGCTTCTGAAGTCGTACCAGCGGATTCCGGCTCGGCGCACCAGCGTCGTATTTCTCTCCCCGCAACAAATACTTGGCCATCGTCGGAACGATCGTCCGGGACAGGAAATAAGAAGCCAGCATCGCGAAGACCACTGCTTCGGCGAGCGGCACGAAGAGATACCGCGCGACGCCCGACAACAAAAACATCGGAGCGAACACGATGCAGATGGAAAGCGTGGACACGAACGCAGGTGTCGCAATTTGCGATGCGCTTTCGAGCACCACTGCATCCATGTCCTTCTCCGGTTCCACTTCCCGGTTCCGATTTATGTTCTCAACCTCAACCGTCGCGTCGTCCACCAGGATGCCGACCGCCAGCGCGAGTCCACCGAGGGTCATGATGTTGATGGTCTCTCCGATCGCGCTAAGCACGATGATGGAGGTCAGGATTGCCAGCGGGATAGAGGTGGCGATAATTAAGGTACTTCGCCAACTGCCCAGAAAAACGAGAATCATGAAAGCCGTCAGGCACGCGGCAATCAGCGTTTCCCGCACGACCCCACTAATCGCGCCACGAACAAAAATAGATTGATCCGCCAACGGTGCGATATCGAGCTGTGGCGGAACGGTGGTCTTGATTTGAGGCAGCAGACCCTTGATGCCGGCAATCACGTTTAGCGTCGACGCATTGCCGGCCTTTTGGATGGTCAGCAATACGGAGCGCTGGCCGTTGACGCGCACGATATTCGTCTGCGGAGGAAAGCCATCTCGCACCCATGCGACATCTCTGATGTAGATGGTCGTACCGCCGATGGTCTTGATCGGGATACGGTTAAGGTCAGCGATCGTCTGCGGTGCTGCGTTAGGGATAGAGACGTTATATTCCCTGGAGCCGATCTTGGACGTTCCTGTGGGTAGGATTAAATTTTGAACGCTGAGCGCGTTGACTACGTCCAGAGCGGAGAGACCCTTCGACTGCAACGCTGTCGTATTCAGATCTACCTGCACCTGGCGTTGTTTCCCACCATACGGATAGGGCACAGACGCGCCTGGGACAGTGATGAGTTGCGTCCGAATAAAATTCAAACCGTAGTCATTGAGTTCCTGCTCTGACAAGTTCTGCCCGGAGAGCGCCAACTGAAGAACCGGCACGCTCGACGCGCTGTAGGCCAGTATCAGAGGGGGCGTTGTCCCTGCAGGCAACTGCCTGAGTTGTGTCTGCGAGACCGCGGTAATCTGTGCAATGCCTTGCTGAATGTTGGCGGTCGGCTGCAGAAATACTTTGACAACAGCAATTCCATACAGCGATTGCGATTCTACGTGCTCAATATTGTCAACGGTGGTAGTCAGCGCTCGTTCTGTAATGCTGACGATGCGGTCAGCCATGTCCTCAGGAACGAGGCCGTTATAGTTCCAGATGATGCTGACCACCGGAATGTTGATGTTGGGAAAAATGTCCGTCGGCGTGCGAAAGATCGCCAGTCCGCCCAGGATCAAAATGAGTATCGAGACGACCACAAACGTATAAGGCCGGCTCAACGCTAATTTGACGATCCACATGATGCACCCCTCAGGACTGCAGGATGCAGACTGGATGCCACTACGGAGTTCCACGGAAAACTTCAGTAAGTGGTTGATAACAGGAAGGTTTCGAGTTGGGGTCAGATACGACGGCGGCAGATGACGTCACGCGAAGAGTCCAGCACAGTGGACGGGATGCCAATACTCTGACAGCGCGTGTCGACACTCCCAGACAGAAAAACTAAATCGGACCGGTCGTCTTGCACCGGTTTAGGCCGCCACGATCCTAAAGCTTGTTGTTGTGGATGAAGTTATGCGGGCAAGCCGTTGAAATTGCATTTGACTACGAGGATGGTGACATCATCGCCAAAGCCTACGTCTTTAGAAAAATTCGCAGCGCTGCTGAAGATGTCGTCCATGAGCCCTTCCGCGGATAACGACGAGCCGCGCTGTACTTCGGCGGAAAGCCGCTCCATACCGAATACCTCAGCCAGAAGGTTCTCAGCCTCTGTAACTCC
>Ga0182024_10023729_pt1 | contig 10956 bp, 13 predicted proteins | sample P32metaG_FD_120480 | JGI IMG/M metagenome (GOLD analysis project Ga0182024, IMG submission 120480) | Permafrost microbial communities from Stordalen Mire, Sweden - P3-2 metaG (Illumina Assembly) | ecosystem: Environmental > Terrestrial > Soil > Wetlands > Permafrost | place: Sweden: Stordalen... | reverse complement strand
CTCGTGATGGCGCCCGCGCTCGATCCCCGCGAATCGATTTTGCCGATGACGCCAAAACTGCGGACCACCGGCGCGTGCCGCAGCAAGCGGCCGGAGTTTTCGCCACGCTGCACATTGGAGGAAAGATCGCTCTCCGTCACCGCCAGGTACACGTTGGAATTGTGCGCCTTACCAGCCTGCGTGTTCGTAACTTGCACGGAAAGATCCACCAGGTCGGGATCGCTGCCCTTCGGGGTGGTTTTCAGCTCTACGAGCGTCGTCTGCGCTTGCGCCGCGCGGCTGATTTCCTGGGCAGCGCGATCGCTGTCGGTGCCGACAAACTGCGCCTGTCCGTTGACGATCATTTGCGGAGTAAAGATGTTGTCGTTGAGAAACTTGCGGCCATAGTCGTTCTGTCGCACGCGATATTGCGAAGACGAAAACGGATCGGTCCAACCCAGAGAATTCCAATAATCCACGTGCTCTTCGAGCGCGATGACGCGCGCGCCCGCAATCGGCTGGGTGCGTTCCATTCGGGATAAGAGCTGATCCGCGGGCGGGCAACTGGAGCAGCCTTCGCTGGTGAACAATTCTACGATCACCGGTACGCGCCGATCGTCGGCCGCCTGCGCGCCTGCGAGGCCAAGCAAGGTAAATATCGCGAGGAGTCGCATAGGGTGTCCCTATTTGGTTATATAACAGGACCTTGTCCGCGCGCTTATCGCCGGGAGGTTGTTCCGCTATCGGCGGCAACCGCGGCCAAGACGAGTGCGCGACATAAGAATGGAAAGCATGTAGGAGCGCAACGAAAAACCGAGCCGCGACCGGAAGGAAGCGCTATCCGAACGCAGAGCTAGCTGTACTCCTGGTATCGCTCCCTGCCGGTCGCGGCTCGGCTACACCCCGAAATGCTCCACATTTATGTCGCACACCCGGCCAAGACGCTTGCAGGCCTTCATGGATGGCGCGGTCACATGCTCGGGTCGAGCGGCAGTTTCTCGAACGGAATCGGGTCCTGGGCTTTCATCTCTTCGATCCATTTCAAGACCTTGTCGCTGGGGTTGAACAATTTGACGATCGGCAGTGTAACATCCACCGTCTCGACGGTGGGATTCTGAAACTGCACCTCCCATTTCGAAACGATGAGCGCGACGCCCGCCTGGGCGGCGATAGCTGGAAGTCTGTCTCCGACCTTCGCGAGGATCCCGGAAACAGGAGCCGTCGAGAACACTTGCTGGTGCAGCCGGATCTGCAGCCACTGGCCTTCTTTGTTTAGTTCCCTTGCGCGGCTATCGTTGTTGGCGGCCTTCGCCTTATTGTAATCGGCCCGTATGCCTTGGACGATCTGTTGGAACTCGTCCGAGTTTCCATAGGCGAGCGCGACGGCCCGGGAATCGAAGACGCCTATGCGCAACGGCTTTGCGTCTTGAGAGGAGGCCGGCTGCGCGGCCCAAAAAACGGCGGCCGCGAGCATCGCGGTCATTGCTAGTTTGTTCTTCACAACACCTCCTTACTCTAAACGTGCTACTCCAGCACGTGGATGTTCTTTTGCTCGCACATGTCCTTGAGGATCTTCGGCCACACCGTAACGCTCACCTCCCCAAGATGCGCCTTCCGCAAAAGCAGCATTAATGTGCGAGACTGCCCGATGCCGCCGCCAATGCTCAGCGGAATCTCTCCATTCAAAATCGCGCGGTGATAAGGGAAGTTGAGGAAATCCAACTGCCCGGTCAGCCTGAGTTGCTCACGCAATGTCTCCGCGGTGACGCGGATCCCCATGGACGTAAGTTCGTGCCTCCGCATGGTCACAGGATTCCACACCAGGATATCGCCGTTCAATCCGTGCGTCAGCCGGCCGGCGTCGGACTTCGCCGGAGTCACCCAATCGTCGTAATCGGCGGCTCGCATCTCGTGCGGGTAGCCGTCCTTCAGCGTCCATCCAATTCCGATGATGAAGATCGCGGGAAACTTTTGCAGAATCTCTGTTTCCCTCTGTTTGCGCGGCAGGTCCGGATACATGTCCAGAAGGTCTTCTGCGTGAATGAAAGTGATTTCCTCCGGTAGGTCCGGATATTTAGCCGACTTCAATTGCGGGAAAAGTTTCTGGACATGTCTCTCGGCATTGACCAGGACCCTCCAGATCTTGCGCACCGTCTCCTTAAGAAATTCGAGATTGCGCTGCTCCGCCGTGATCGCTCGCTCCCAGTCCCACTGGTCCACATAGGCGCTGTGATCATGGTCCAGAAAGTAGTCTTTCCTCACCGCCCGCATGTCAGTGCACAAACCTTCTCCCACCGCCATGTTGAAGCGCTTCAGCGCCACGCGCTTCCACTTGGTGGCCGCTTGCACCACTTGCGCCTCAATGGATGCTGGTTGTGGTCGTTCGAGATATGGAATTGGACCGGCGTGCGTGAGCCATCGCGATCCAGATAGTCGTTCACGCCGCTCTCAACATCCACAATCAGTGGAACGGTGACCATCATCAGATTGAGTTCCTTCGAGAGGTTCTCTTCGATGAAGTTCTTAGCCGCGAAGATCGCCTTCTGCGTCTCCTTGGGATTGAGAAGCGAGTTGTAATTGTTAGGAAGGACCTCGTTGAGCTCGGCGTAATCTCCTATGCCGGGCCCGGCGAGGTCTGCTGTTTTCAGTGATATATAATTGTTACCTCCACTATACTTTTCTAGCCACGAAAAAAGACCATGCCAAGTTGGAGCAGCCTTCCGCCAATCGCATCGGCGAAGTTGAACATAGCCGCCGTCGCCCCAATGCCGATCGCCATGGAACCGATAGCCACGGCCGTGAATACGGGTTCCTTGCGCAGTACCCGGAAGGCGTGGCTGACGGATGGGAACACGGCAGACTCCAAACCTTCAGAAAATGAGTGCACTTCTGCTGCCGCTGATGGATTGTTACATTCTGACTGGAATTATGACCTCTGCGAATCCAAGGTTCCGGTATGCGCGTCCTGACCCACTTGAAAGTTACGACACCGCGTCGATTACCCATCGTCGAGTCGAGCAGGCCATTCAGACCCTGGGCCGCCGGGCCTGGATTCTTGGCCCCATGGGTTACGCTCTGGCGCACGCGGGAAGAACGGTAGAAGCCGCGAATATCGCCAACGAGATCGAACCGTCCCGGGATGCCGCCGTTGAACTCGCACATGTCTACACCGCTCTGGGCGACAAGCCACGCGCCTTGGATGCCCTGGAGCGCGCCTATGCGCAACGCATTGTGGACCTCAACTTCATGGCCGTGGATCCCATGCTCGCCGGCCTGCGGGCGGAGCCTCGATTCGTGACGCTAAAGGGTCGCATGGGATTGTGAGTCGCGAGAACCCCCAACCAATCGCGCGGCCTGACCCACCTAAGCGATTCAGCCCTATGAATTCGAGCGTGTGAGACTCGGCATCACGAAAGACGGTTTACGAAACGTGAGCGCATAGAATTGCCCATCCCGCAATATCTCCAGATTTATTTCCTGCATCTCCGGCGGCACTAGATCAACCGGAGCTGCGACAGTTTCCTGGCGGTTCTTGAAGTATCCACTGGTAATGGGAATTCGTTCATAGGTGCCCTTCACATGCTCTTCGGTCTCATCGGCAATCAGTATGCGGCTCCCTGGTTTCGCAACGCGGATCATCTCCAGGATGGCTTTTGCTCGGTCGTTAAAGAAGTTAATGCCGCCCACGTGAAAGACAACGTCAAAGCTGTCATTTGCGAAAGGCAGATCCTCGGCATTTCCGAGAAAAAGATCAGCTCGCATCCCCCACCGGCGCAGATTGTCTTGGCACCTCGCCAGCATCTCCGCTGAAAGATCCAGACCGAACAGTCTTACGCCAGCCGGAAGGTATTTGAAGTTGAGACCGGTGCCCACCGATGTTTCGAGGACCGAATCACCAGGACTAATTTCGAGCAACCGTAGATAGCTCAAAAAATATTGCTCGGGACTGATGCCGTGTAAACCGCACACCACCCTCTGGCTGTCATCATAGAAGCCGCCGATGGTTTCATACAGGTGGTTGTATTTCTGGTTGGAACCAGTAAGCTTCTCTGCCTCCAAGAAGATTGGAATTCCGTTGCGAACCGGGAACCGTTCGCCGGACGGGCTGACCAAAACCTCATGGCCGTCATCAGTGACAACCTGGAGAGAATCCCTGGTGTACGGACTTCGCAAGAGAGCGACTGTCTCTGTTTTGTTGGCCCACACCTCGCGCCACGCGCCAGGCTGCATGAGACTCCAAGCGCTCAAAATCAAGGCTCCCGCAAAACAAATCCACGCCAAAGCTGGATTTGTTACGAGCGCAACCGGCGCAGCGGAGTGGGTCTCGAGGTAGAAGCCATATCCCAAAACCAGGACACACACCCCGCCGAAAATACCTGCGCCTGTAGCAATCTTCTTAGCCTGGAATTCCTGGTTCCACATCCAGTTGATTACCGCCGCGAACCAATAGACGAGGAACGAAATTGCACCCGTCCGTGGACTTGCCGCGAAGTATGGCAATCCGGCGAAAGCCGTTCCCCAAAGCGGCAAGGAAAGGGTTGCGAGAAAGCCTGGCTGGCGCTGGCTGGTTAGGCGATAGAGAACGAAGGGCAGAGCGGCGATAAGGGCAGCCAGCATCGTCCGGCCGGTGAATTCAATTCCAGTCAGTGGAGTCCCGCGCCAATTCGAAACCAAATTCAAAACGAAACCGATACCGGCGAGCCATAGAAATCCTCGCCATGCCTTCTGCGTGCCTATGAACCATGCGGCTAAGACCGGACCTGTCCACGCCCCTACGGGGGCGAACACAAATCCGAGAACGAAGACGCCGGTGATCGCAAAGGCTGTGAGTTGTAACAATCGATTCGGAGATGTTTTCGCAGGCATGGCGCGATTGTCCGTGCCGTAATCGCGTGCACGCGAGTGACCAACTTCTCAGATTCCCGGACCCTTCCGACTACGCGACCGCCGCTGCGCATCCCCGCGCTCCGGACTCCTCGGCGTATACATAGAAGCCGAACATCGGAGTCACTTCCCGCTTGCTCCACCGTTTCATCTTCCAGTGCACCCGCACCAACTGGATGTCCAGACGAGATACTAAGTTGAGCAGGATGGAATAGACACCGCAGTAAGATTTCGGCGCATAAGTCGCTAAAGCCTTCGAGCCCCAATTCTCACCGTCGGGAGAGCCCCACACCGAAACTTCCAGACCCTCTTGTTCCAGGACCGTGATTACGCCCAAAGTAAGAACTAGTAACTTGCCGCGCTTGGGACCGAGATCGATCGCCAGCCCTTGGCCATCGGTTTGGACGACGCATTCAGGTAAGAGAAAGTCGGGCAGCATACTAAACCTCCAGCTGGGAATACATGCCGGAAGTGCCGTTTCGCTACCTGGCGGCTTTACCTAGCGAATAACAACCGCTAAATTTGATGAAGGCGGCTTCCCGCCTACCTTAGAGTCTCACATTTCTTGCAAAAATCATAGCGAATTAATGGCGCGCCGTCGCTATAATGCGAAAAAAAGCGCACTGGTCTCTGACCGGCTGATTTCGTTCTGAAATCCCGCCGTCCCTCGCCGGGTTGGCAGACGGAAGCGTCTGCCCCACTTTGACGTGCAAGGTTTTACCGTTTGACTGGGGCAGGCTTTCGCCTGCCAACCGATTTTTTCACAGACCCGCCAGCAAGGGGACAAATCAAGCGGTCAGAGACCTAGCACCCCAGCCGCGCTTTGAACTCGCGCGCGCGGTCCCGTGCAACGGTCAAGTCCGTATCTTTGCCATCCTTCAAACGAATATTCAAACCTCCGCCGGGGAACGCCGCCACTTCCTTGATCCAGCCCACGTTGACCAGCGTGCTGCGGTGAATCCGCACGAATTTCTTGGGGTCCAGTTTCTTCTCCAGCTCGGCGATCGCGTAGTCCACCGAGTAAGCCTTACCTTCTGACACTGCGTAAGTCAGCTTGTCCTCAGCGTAAAAGTGCGTCACGCGCGGTAGGTCCAGGAACCACAGCCGGTCTCCCCGCCGCGACGCGATTCGTTCCAGATACTCCGGCTTACTTTCGCGCAGTATGTCGGTGAGATTCTTCAGCAGAGCCTGTAAGTCCGGCCGCGCGAACGAACCCGCACCCCGCAATCGCTCCACTTTCTGAAGAGCGCGTTCCAGCAACTCTGTATCCACCGACCCTTCGGAAAGCCATCTCCTGAGCGACGAAGGGCGACGATTCCCGACCACGGGCCGCTACTCCCAGACGAACCGCCTAGTAGGCTGTCCGCTCTGAATCTTTACTACTGCCATGCATCGCCAGGAGTGGCGACGCGGCACGCAAGACTGCGTGCGCTACGCGTGGCGCGAACACTCGTGTTTGCCGCGTTCGCACTCCTGCGAACGCATGACGTGCGGACAGCCCACTAGCGATTCCGTTTGTATTTGAGTGCGATCAATCCCTTGGAGTAGGTCTTGTTCTCCACCAGCGAAGACTCGCGTTGCGGGAATCCAGGGGGGAACAACGGGATGCCTTCACCGATCAGAACCGGAACCATGCCGATGTAAAGTTCGTCCACCAGGTCCGCCTTGAGGAAGTCGCGAGCCAGCTCTCCGCCGCCCATTAGCCGGATGTTCTTGCCCTTGCTCTTGCGAAGCTGGCGGACCAGAGGGGTGGGAGATTGATGAGTGAAGATGACGCCATCCCGTTTGCCGGCCGGCAGAGACCGCGAGAACACATACGTCGCCATGGCGTCAAGAGTCTTGCGCCCCATGAGTGCGGTGTCAACGGTGGCGAAGAACGGCGCCATCGAGTAATCCTCGGGCATGAAGAGAAAATCCAAAGTGCCATCCGGACGGGCGATATAACCGTCCAGGCTGATGCCGAGGCCAAGCACGATTTTGCGCATGGAGCGATTCTACTTGATCACCGGGTGTGGGGCAGGTTGGCAACCTGCGCGCGGTTGTTAACCGCGCAATTCTGCGCAAATTGCCAATCGTCGCACTTAGTTTTCCCAAGATTGCTCAATTTGCATTCTTTAGTGGGGCGGACCCCCTGGTCCGCAGCCGACGCCCACGTCGGCTTGCTGGGTTTGGATGAATCTGATTTCACTGGCGAGGAGCGGGTCCAGGGGGACCCGCGCAGACCAGGCGGTCTGCCCCACGACTGCATCTGGATCCCCGGCTTTAGGAAATCTAAGTGACATTGGGATTCCATCCTGCCCCACGGCTTGTCCCGGACTTACCGCGACAGTCCGACCTGGCGGACCAGATCCGCGAAGCGCGGGTGGGAGCGCAGTAGATCGAAGGCGGGTTCGATTCCGATCTCCGTCATCGCGAGCTCGCGTTCCAGGTGAGCTTTCTCCAGGCAGGAGAGAGCCTTCTCCTTTTCGCCCAGCCGGGCGTAGAGGATGGCAATGCCATAGTCGCTGACGTAGGCTTCCGGCGGATTCTCCTTGTCTTTGGACATTTCTAGCAGCTTCTCCCAGTAGCCGCGCGAGCCGTGAGCGGCCAACGACTGGCGGAGCTCATCCCCTTTTCGAACCGCGGCCTTGGAATCTTCGCCGGCAAGCACTCGCGCCTTGGTCTCCTCATCAATTGCATCCGCAAACTTTTCGATGCATGCGTACAAGTGAGACAGCCGTTCGTGGTTGATGGAGAAGTTCGGATCCATTTCGGCGGCTTTCTGAAATTCGGCGAGCGCCTCGTTGTAACGGCGCGCCCAATAGTAGGTGCGGCCTGCAAAAGAACGGATGGGAAGCGAGAGCGGATCCAGCTCGATGGCCTTGTTCATTTCAGCGATGGCCTGATCGTGCTGCCCCATGGGCGACAGGTAGCTGTTGGAATAGAAAAAGTGACCGTAGGCATCGCTGGGATTGAGCTCGATTGCGCGGCGGAACTCGCGCTCGGCGCCTTGCCAATCGTACTCGTAGTGGGCCTTGACGAAAGCGAGAGTGGTGTGGGCATCGGCGAGCGAGTCGTCCAGCGCGATAGCGCGCATCGCCTCATCCCGCGCCTTCGGCATGCTCTCGGCCGGCTTCAAGACGTCGAAGACCGGGGCCAGACTGTAAACGCGTGCCAGACCCGCGTGTCCGAAGGCATCGTTCGCGTCGAAAGCGATGGTCTGCTTGAAATCGGCGATAGCTAACTCTGAGCCCTTCCGCGTCCGCAGATTCCAGGCTTGCAGGCCCTGCAGGTAGGCTTCATGGGCCTCTATATTGACGCGCCTCGTGCCGGTAAGCCGCGCTTCGACTTGTTCGGAGAGCGTTAGCTGGGTCTTAGCGGCAATTGCTCGGGCCACCTCGCTCTCTAATTGCAAAATGTCTGTCACATCGCGGTCAAAATTGCCGGCCCAGATGTGTGTCTGGTCCCGGGCCTGAATGAGCTGGGCCGTCACGCGAAGCCGCTCGCCCGAGCGACGGATGCTTCCTTCGAGTAGGTAGTTAACGCCCAGCTCCCGCGCGATCTGCGCGGTGTTTTCCCGAGTGTTTTTATACTGCATTGCGGAGGTACGGGCAATCACACCCAGATGCACCGGGTCGAGGCTGCCGAGCTGCGTAATAATCTCTTCAGTCATGCCGTCGGCGAGATAATCTCGCGAGGGATCATTGCTCAAGTTCAGAAAAGGCAGCACTGCGAGCATGATTTTCCCAGAACTCGATATGGTGCGCCGCAGGAAATACGGCCGAGCCACCAGTGCGCCGGCAACCAGGACTGCGGCCAGCGCAAGCCATAGCTCCCAACGCCGTGGTTTCCCAACTGCGGTGGAACTTGCCTCGCGTGGCGGGCTCGGCAGTGTTACAAACGGCCGCGCACCCCCGACAAATCGGAAACCCCGGCGAGCGACAGTCTGAATGTAATCCGGATCACCAAGGGCTTTTCGGAGCGACGAAATATTCTGGCTGAGATTGTTCTCCTCGACGAACGTATCAGGCCAGACCGCTTCCATCAGCACTGATTTCTCCACCACCTTCCCTTGGTTCTTCACCAGGACGGCGAGAGTATCGAGCGCCTTGGGCGGTAGCGGCAGAATCTCGCCGTCCTTGAACAACGTCCGGTCCGCCATATCCAAACGGAACGGGCCGAATTCATAAACGTCAGATTCGGCTGGGTTCATGTGATTCCTCAGAGGTTCTTCAGAGTTTCCTAACGACGCGCCAGCCGTCCGCCACGCATAGTCATAGGATATCAGCGCCCGGCCGCTGACAAACCTTAAAGGAGAGTTTAATTTTCAAATGCTCGAAACACACAGAAGGATTTTCGGAACAGTCTTACCCTTGTTAGCAATGGCCCTCTGCCCCGCCGCACGCGCTCAAGAGGCGGTGTGCTCCAATTCCACCCTTAGAGGTGACTTCGCGGTTGTCATCTCAGGGCAAACAGGTGTCGGTACAGCAACTCCGGCGCCGCGTTCTGGGGTATCAATGACCCGATTTGATGGACAAGGCAACGTGACCGACACGGACCACATAGTTTCCGACGGTGTCCAGCCTCCAACCGACTGGCGAACGGGAGGCACGGGCACCTACACTGTCAACCCTGACTGCACCGGTAAGTTCGAAGTGAATTTCACGGGTGCCCCGCCACTTATCCTGTTCTTCGTTGTGGGTAAGGCCGGCAATGAATTCCGTGGAGTGGTAGGAGCTCCGGGCGCCAACGTAACCGCTGACGGCATTAAGCTCGAAGCCCTTTTTTAGGCATGTGGGCGGCTCGCCGCCCACGCAATCTATTTGATCTCGGGTATCGGATACCGGTATTTCCCGTGAAAAACGTCGTCGAAAATGCCGAGCATCCCCTCGTGAACCAGTCCGTTATCCGCCAGCAAATGCGGATTGCGCAGCGCCACCCGCCCACCCCGCATGTCCGAGCACTTCCCGCCGGCTTCCCCGATCAACAGGATTCCCGCCGCCATATCCCACGGGTTCAGGCCAAATTCCCAAAAGCCATCCAGACGGCCGCTCGCCACATAGGCGAGATCCAGCGCGGCCGATCCGGCCCGGCGCACCCCATGTGTCACCATCGCGAGCTGATAGTAGAAGTGTACGTTGACGTTTTCGTGCCGCTTCAAGCTCGGAAAGCCCGTCGCCACCAGCGTATCTTCAACCCGCGCCACTTTCGATACGTGAATGCGGCGATTGTTCAGATACGCGCCTGACCCGCGTTCGCTCGAGAACATCTCGTTCCGCGTGGGATCGAAGATCACGCCCGCTATCAGCTCACCAGCCTGTTCCAGCGCTAGCGTCACGTTGAACATCGGGAATCCATGGGCGAAATTCGTGGTGCCGTCCAAGGGGTCAACATACCAGCAAAATTCGGAAGAACCGGTGTGCGCGCCGCCTTCCTCGGCGACAATCGAGTGCGTTGGGAAATGCGATCGCAGGCGCTCGATCACCAGGCGTTCCGATGCGCGATCGGCCTCCGTCACCAGGTCGTGCTCGCCTTTCAATTCAAAACCGATGCGGCGCTCGAAGTAAGTAGCGAGCAGCGCCCCCGCCTCACGGGCAATCTCAGCACTAATCTCAAGATAGGATGCCATAGGATAATCTTGTGGGGCGGGCATTCCTGCCCGCAGCCGGCATTCCTGCCGGCCCTGTGAAGCCAGGTGGAAAGCCGCTCACTCTTCGTACAAATACTTGATATCGTGCTTGAACAGAAACAGGTTCGGTGCGTTGTGCCGGGTCAGCCGGATGAAGTTGGCGTCGTAGAACTCGATGAGGCCTTCCACCTCCTCATTGCTGCTCAAACGGATACGGACGGGGATCTCGTTGTCGATCAAATAACGCAGGTACTTCACTTCTTCGAAGGTCTGCTCCGGGGCCTTGGTTTTCGCTTTGCTCATGGCTTCGCTGGTCTTACCGGCCCAATCCTTTGGTGGACTCATTGGATTCCCCATAATAGCCGCTGCGGGTGATCACTCGCAAATTCCGGTCGCGCACATTCACTTTCAAAGTGTGAAAACGGTCCGTGGAAGGCGGCACATCCCGGGGATAGTAACCGATGAGATATTGCGTCCTCAATTCG
>Ga0182024_10023728_pt1 | contig 10957 bp, 9 predicted proteins | sample P32metaG_FD_120480 | JGI IMG/M metagenome (GOLD analysis project Ga0182024, IMG submission 120480) | Permafrost microbial communities from Stordalen Mire, Sweden - P3-2 metaG (Illumina Assembly) | ecosystem: Environmental > Terrestrial > Soil > Wetlands > Permafrost | place: Sweden: Stordalen... | reverse complement strand
AGTTCCATTGTGGGTCGGTCAAATCATGTGTATAACGCATCCTCAGTTTGTAGAGGTACGCGCTGTAAAGTACAAGTTATCGTTAACGTAAGTTTTTCGGCGTTTTTAAACAGGCTCTAAGAGCCTGTTTGAAAATCCAATTTTTGAGCGCCTTCCGGCAAATGGCTCGGCAGGAGCCTCGCCCTACCGAGGCGTTTTTGGTAGGGCGAGGCTCCCGCCGAGCCGGGGCGTTAAGAAAATGCGATTTTCAAAACAGGCTCTAACAGTATTGGACCTAGAAAACCGTTTTTGAAGGGCAGCGCAGACGGTAGAAAGTCATCATATTGGATATCGAATTTGTAAATACCAAATTGTTACCGTTCGTCACAATTCCGTTTGTGATTGGCGTCCAAGCCGCTGCGGGTGAGAGATTGGTGCTTCCTTCGAGCACGAAGCTGCCCGCCCACGTGGGCCAATAAAGATAAACCTCCTGCTGCGTTTGCTTCGATTGCAAGACGGGCCGCGCAAAAGTCAGAGACAAATCGTCGCATACGAATGTGACCGAACCCCACCCATCATTTGACGGGAGTGAACATGTCAATAGCACCAACGCGATTCCATTAGTTGATGAAACAGTCAATGGGGCGTAACCTTCGGAGGGCGGCGTTGCAGTTTCCTTATCAAGCACGTTGTCATTGGCGTCAAGTGCCTGCATCGTCCACGCGAACGACCAATAACCAGTTGAAACATAAATAGATACCTGGCTCATTGGCTGACTAAAGATTATGAGCTCGGGATCGCTCCGTTCATACGAACGATTAAAACCCAAAACATTGCTGCCGCTGTGGGCGGCTACACCAGCGTACACCGCGTTAACAACTTCCCCACCTTGCGAGCCGTCACCTTCAAACTCCAACCCTTGCAGTCCTGGTATTGTGGCCTGGGGACCAGTTGCGCTAATGACGCTCGGAGCACTGATCGGGTTGCCGTAAGCATCAACATCAAAATTAATTGTGACATCCGAAGCCTTTGAGATTAGCGGCCATATCGCCAGCGCACCCAATATAATATAGTGTGATTTCATTTTCTCTTCAGGATTTGTCCTAATTCAGCATGAAATGGGTGGAGCATGGTTCGTCAAGGACGATTTTCCACCCTCTGCAACCAACGTTGCGAGACCGGCGAGTTTTTGCGGACTTGCGGCGCAAATGAACTGTTTTTTGCCGTTTTCGCGAGTGTATTCCCGTTGCCCGAATTTTGCAAGCCATTTCGCAGTGCCAAAACCTCGTTTTTCGGTGGAACTGGCCTGTGCGGCACCTATTTTCATCTCCCAACCCGCACTTGGAACCGTTAGCATAGACACTTCCCCCATGCTGACCGATGTTTTTCATGCGTGTTCTGTCGCCTTTCATCATCCGGCCTGCCCCAAGAGGCTGTCGCAGGCGCTCGATGGCCTGAAGGATGACCTGGAACAGCCAAATACCTTACCGGGTGAATGCGTGGGGTCGTGGGGCCAGGGTCTAGCAAGTGTCAATCCTCACTTTTTAAACTGATTAGGGCAAACGCATTTAAAAATGAGGCGTCAATCTTTGCGCCCTTGAGTCTTTGCGTCTTTGCGTTAAAGGTCTTCCTGCGGGGTGATTTCGTTTTCGATCATCACCGTTGGTAACTTTTTTAACGCAAAGGCGCAAGGGCGCAAAGACGCAAAGTTTAAGATTTGCTTTCCATGCTCCAATAGATAATCAACTCGTATTTGATCATTGCATTGCTTCATGCAGGGCAGACGCATCTCAAATTGATATGTCAAATCTTTGCGCCCTTGAGTCTTTGCGTCTTTGCGTTAAAGGTCTGTCTGCGGTGATGCCGGGTTTTTCACGTCAAGCTCTCGGGTGGCATTTGGAGCCCGCTGACTTTAACCTTCCGCCTCATTTGTTCGCTTCACCCGCTGATTCGCTCAGTTTTTCGGAGGATTCCTCCCATTGCTTGCCCAGCGATTTAAGTTGCTCGGCTACTCCGATCAATTCACGGTTCAAAAACATCGCGTGCCCCGGTTTTTCGTAGGTGGCCGGACTTTCCAGTTCGGTGGCCAATTCTTTCTGGCGCGTTTCCAGGAGCAAGATGTCCGCTTCCAATTTTGCCACGGCTGTTTGCCGGGACTGCCGTTCACGGGAGCGCGCCTGGCGTTCCTCGGCTTCCTTGCGCTTTTGATCTTTCGGTTTCGGACCGCGAACCACCGGCGCGGGCGCAGACGGTGCATTGTGGCCCGCCGTCAAGCCGGCTTGAGCCGACACCGCCGCGCTTTTGTCCAAATAATATTGATAACCGCCCGGAAAATGCGTCAGCCGTCCGGCGTCAACCCGCACGACGTGTGTGCTCAGTTGCCGGATGAAATAGACGTCGTGACTGATGAAAATAATCGTGCCTTTGAATTGTTCCAGGGCGCCGATCAAGGCATCGATGCTTGGCATGTCCAAGTGGGTCGTCGGCTCGTCCATCAACAATAAATTCGGCGGGTCAAGCAATAATTTGACCAGCGCCAGGCGGCTTTTTTCGCCGCCGCTCAGGACATCCACTTTCTTGAACACGTCATCGCCACGAAACAAAAAACAGCCCAGCACGGTGCGCACAAATTCTTCCCGCACCCGCTGCGGCGTGTCCAGGCCCTCTTCCAATACCGTCCGGTCCGGGTCCAGCATGTCGATGCGGTATTGCGAGTAATAACCGCATTTGACGTTGTGGCCCAATTCCCGCGCGCCCGCCTGGATGGGCACAACGTCGGCCAGGATCTTGAGCAGGGTCGATTTTCCCGCTCCGTTGGGCCCGACCAGCACCGTGCGTTGATCGCGCTCCGCCTGAAATTCCAGCCCTTGATAAATCACATTCGGGCCGTAGGCCTGGCGCACGTCTTTCAGGGTGATGACCTTTAATCCGCTGCGCTGTGGCTGGGGAAATTGAAATTTGATTTTCTTTTCGTCATTGGCCGGGGCCTCAATTTTTTCCATGCGCTCAATTTGCTTGAGCTTGCTCTGGGCCTGGGCCGCCTTGGTGTTTTTGGCCCGAAACCGATTGACGAAGTCCATCATGTGCGCGATCTCGCGCTGCTGGTTCTTGTAGGCGGACGCCAACTGCGCCTCCGCCGCCTCGCGCTGCGTCAGGTAGTCCTCGTAATTGCCCCGATAGCGAACCAATTTGCCGTGGCGAATTTCCAAAATGTGCGTGACAAGCTGATTGAGAAAATTGCGGTCGTGCGAAATCATGACGATGGCCCCCGGGTAATTCCGCAAATACTCCTGGAACCATTGCAACGATTCCAGATCCAGATGATTGGTCGGCTCGTCCAGCATCAACAAATCCGGCTCCTGCGTCAAAAGCCGGGCGAGGTGCGCCCGCATGACCCAGCCGCCGCTCATCTCGCGCAAGGGCCGGTTAAAATCCTTCTCCCGAAAACTCAGGCCGGCCAGAATGCGCTTGGCCTTCGGTTCCAATTGATAGCCGCCCAATTCGTCGTAACGCGCATGAATGTTCTCGTGATGTTCCAGTTCCGATGGATGCGCCGAATCCCACGCCTTGATTTTTCGCTGCAGTTCCGCGATTTCCGGCGTAATGGCAATTGCCAATTCCAGCACGGTCTCGTCTCCCGCCGGGGCGTTTTCCTGCGGCAAATGCCCGACGGCGACATTTTTCTCAAAGTGAATGGCGCCCGCGTCCGGTGAATCGACGCCCAGGACGAGCGAAAACAAAGTGGATTTCCCCGCGCCATTGGGGCCGACCAACCCGAGGCGGTCTTCGCGGTTGACCTGCAACGAGACATTTTCAAACAACGTCCGCGGGCCAAATGATTTGCTGACTTCTGAAAGCGTAAGCATGAACCATTAACAGTAAGCCTTGCCAGTCCCCATTCAAAGCCTTTTGCTCTGCTAAAAGACCAATCGACGAGAATTTCATTTTTCGGCAGCGCCAGAGGCGCGGCATCTATGTAGGCCTACGATCCTAAAAACGGTAAAAGCCCCGTCGGGGTGAAATAGGTTTTATCGTGGAGCCAATGCCGCTCCTGACGGAGCTTTATTTGGGGAGCTTGGCTCTACTACAACGATTTCGCTCCTAACGGAGCGATGTCTAATCAGCGGACAAAAGTAAGATGTCCCGGCCCGTTAAAAAGCCGCTCTCAATTTGAGAAAAAAGTCTCGCCACGCAGCGCGATAATTGTTAGATCACATTGAGCGTCATGCATACATTCGACCAGCTTTATCAACCAACGACTGGCGTGGACGCGATGCTTCGTCCGCACTTGGAAAAACTTCATCAGTGTTTGGCACATACATCCGCTGATTTGCCATCACTCAGAGAAGCCATAATCGGTGTCTTGGAGTTTTTGGTTTCACCGAGAGGTCGGACAGACGTCAATTGCCGAGCCGTGGATTCTTTTCTAATGCTGGACGGTGCTTGGGATGCTAATAGATTGCCCCAGTCATTTGTGGATGTCCTGTCGGACATGAGTGGCGCACTTCACGACACCGTTTCCGCAGCAGACATCGCAGCCAATTTTGAGTCCACCCCTGAACAATTATTGGAAAGGGCCAGACGGTTATGATGTCGCTTAACACCCCACTGGGACCGCCCGCCATTGGCGTTGGCCGTTCCGCTGTCACGATTCACGTCGCACATCGGTGACAGTTCAACTTTCTACGTTAGGCGACACTACAACCCTATGCCAAAATCGAGTGAGAAAATTGATGTCATGGTCGCTGGCGCGGTAAGAAATGGAGGCCATCATTTGCTGATGCAGCCAGCTACAATTCCTTCGGCACTTGCAGCAGCGGGTGGTTTAGCGCAGACGAAAGCGACAATGTGGCCGGCAGGTATCGTTAGCGTGCGTCGCAAGCAAAACGGTCGCATGGCCGCATTTCGGAAGTTTGATATGTCCGACATTCCGGCAGAGTGGGAGCTTCTTGAGTTGCAGGACGGAGATGTCGTGACATTCCAGTGGCATGTTGTGATGAATGATGACGCCTAACACCGCGCTGCGGCTTCGGAGGCTGACTCCGTTGACCGAGGAACAGCTTTGGATCGTTAACGCACAAACAGCAAAAATATCACTCCCGCCACGGCCACCAATCCGCCTGCGACGGATCGTGTCTCGATTTTTTCGCCTTCTATCGCGAACGAGAACGGGATCACCACCAGCGGGGTCGTCGCCACAATGGCCAGCACCAGACCGGTTGGCGTCGTCTTCAACGCCCATTGGTAGCAGGTCACGCCCAGGGTTTGCCCGGCAAAACTGTTGACGAAAATCCACGGCCACGCCCGCCGCCATTTCTCCGCGTTGGGCAGTTTGGGAGCTTGCGCATCGGTGAATTGCGCGGCGACCTCGCGCCGGCGGACAACCAGTAAACAAATCGCGGCCACCAGCAATCCGCCGATGAGGCGTTGATAACCTCCTGTCGCTCCGTCGATATCCTGGTGCGCCGCCGCCGCCACGGCATAAGCCTTGCGGCTGAGCACGGCCCCCATGCCGTTGCCAAAGGCGGCCAGCAAGCCGAATCCGATCCCCGCCGTCAAGACTTGCCGCGTCGCGTTCAAATGTTTTCCAGGCGCAAGCGCGAGGGCCACGCCCGCCAAAATGGTGGCGCAGGCCGCGATCTGCAACATGGTCAATTTCGTGCCCAGCCACAGCCATTCCGCCGTCGCCGCCGATAGCGCGGAAAAGCATTGAACGATCAGCAAAGACAAGCGCGAGCCAATCCGCGGCAATGCCTGAAAAAGAAATACATCCGCGCCGACACCGATTATGCCACTGAGCAAAAACAATGGAAAGGAATCGCCCGAAAGCCCCTGGCCAAAGCAATGCGCCCAAATTCCCAAAAGAACCGTGGCCACGGCCAGCCGCCAGAAATTGGCTTCGGTGCCGCCCAGCAGTTTGGCGGAGCGCGTCGCGCACACCACCGATATCGAAAACAAAATTGTTGTTAGAAACGAAGCCAGCACGGCGCGGAAGTTGGCCGGGCCGTTTGCAAAGTTCAAGGCTTATCGTTCCCAGCCGTAACGCAGTTAGAATTTAACACAAAGACGCGAAGGCGCAGAGACGCAAAGAAGATTTTGCCCATGTCAGATCCTGCCGCCACACGATAAGCGTTCATCCAAGAGCCATTTTCATTTCCTCGCTCTGCGCCTTTGCGTCTTTGCGCCTTTGCGTTAAAATTCTCCTGCCTTATTGAATGGATACAGCTTATACCGCGTTGTAAATGGAAGTGTTTCCAAACGGGCCGGTTTGTGTATTCTAATTGGCCATGATTATTCCGGAACATCGCAAGGCCATTGATAAGCTCGACGCTCAAATCGTCAAGTTGCTGAATGAGCGCACCCGGCACGTTCTGCAAATCGGCGAGATTAAAATCAAGGCGGGCGAGGCGATCTACGTTCCCCACCGCGAGCGCACAGTCTTGCAGCGCATTTGCAAGTTGAACGAAGGCCCCATCACCGGCGACTCCCTGCGCGCGATTTACCGCGAGATTATGTCCAGCGCACTCTCGCTCGAAAAGTCGATGACAATTGCCTACCTCGGTCCCGAGGCCACCTTCACTCATCAGGCCGCCATTCAGAAGTTCGGCTCCAGCCTGCTTTATTCCGCCCAAAAAACCATTCCCGACATCTTTACCGAAGTCGCCAAAAACCGCGCCGATTATGGCGTGGTGCCGGTGGAAAACTCCACCGAAGGAGTCGTCACGCACACGCTGGATATGTTTGTGGACAGCAATCTGCAGATTGTCGCGCAGATTGTTTTGCCCATCCAATATTGCCTGGCGGGCCAGGCCAATTTGAAGGATGTGCAGCGGCTCTACGCGCATCCCCAGGCGCTGGGCCAATGCCGCGTTTGGGTGCAACGCCATTTGCCCAGGGCGGAAGTTTTGGAAACGTCGTCCAACGCGCGTTCGGCGGAACTGGCCGCCGCCAAATACCCCAAACTGCGCGGCAAAGTGGCCGCCATCACCGGATTTTTGGCGGCGGAGAAATACAACTTGAAGGTCATCGAGCGCGACATCCAGGATTTCAACGCCAACGCCACCCGCTTCCTTGTCCTGGGCCGGCAATGCGGCCCTCCCACGGGGCACGACCGCACCAGCGTGATGTTCAGCATCGCGGATCAAGTCGGCGCGCTGTATCGCGCCCTCGCGCCCTTTCGACGTTACAAACTGAACATGACGAAGATCGAATCGCGGCCCAGCAAACGCAAAGCGTGGGAGTATTTCTTCTTCGTCGATTGCGATGGGCACATGACCGACCGCAAGGTGGCCAAGGCGATTGCCGCCCTCGAACAGGCGTGTAATTTTGTCAAAGTCCTGGGATCCTACCCAAACTGCGATTGAATTCGTACCGGACACGGCGGGCGACGGTGGATGATCTGGCGCAATTGGCCGAACTTTGGACAGCGGCGAAATTGCCGGCAGAGGAGCTGGACAAACAATTCACCCAATTCCAAGTGGCGGAAGATGCCCAGGGCAATCTGGCCGCAGCCATCGGCCTGCACATCGAGGGCAGTCACGGACGGGTCCATTCGGAGGCATACGTGGATTTTGGGCAGACGGATGTTTTGCGGCCGGCCTTGTGGGAACGGCTGCAAATCGTCGCGCAAAATCACGGCCTGTTCCGGCTCTGGACAGAGGAAGCCGCGCCCTGGTGGAAAAAGGACGCCGGCTTTTCCACGCCCTCGGATGAAATCTTGCAAAAATTGCCCGAGGCCTACGGCCCGCGCCATGCCGCCTGGCTGACGTTGCGGCTCAAGGAGGAGGGGGCTGACCCGGCCCTGCTGGACAAGGAAATCGCGATGTTCAAGGAATCCGAACGGCTGGCGCGGGAAAAACTCATTTACCGCGGGAAAGTGATAAAATTCATTGGCACCTTGATTTCCGCGCTGCTGTTTTTGTCCGCCTTATCCCTGCTGTTTTACGTCTTGAGACACCGGAGATAGCAAAATAGAACTTCGCCGATTAGTAAATAGAAGCCTGTCCACCAACGTTGCTCCTGAGGAAACCATGAAACAGGTAGTATGCTCGGAAAAACCAGCAACACGGCAACCCCGAACCCCGAAAGCGTTCGGGGGAACAGCTTTCGGGGGCAGTCAACGACTTGGCTGGCAACACAAGAAGCTACGCTGCGGCAACATGTAGCTCCTTTTCGCGCTCTTAATCATAATCGTAATCCTAATCCTTTCCCGCCTGTTCGCCATAAACCTGAAACAAACCCGCCACGCCTTTCCATTAAATGAGTGCCCTGCCAAATCTTTAAAATGTCAAAGAACCATCCCAATCGTCCAGACGCCTCGCAGTGGACGGTGTAACCACGAATTATTTATTTTTTAGCTTCATTTACCTTAATTTAGCTTAAATTACCTGTAATTACCCTTAAATCTGCCATGGCCCGAAACCAACCTCCTAACTGAACCCCGAAAGCTTTCGGGGCTCCACATTGGCCCCCCTCCCCCCGGTGGGTATACCCCGGAGAAATTGGCAAACCGTTTGATCAGCATGAATGATTAAAAAAGGGTTGAAAAGGCTTGAAAAGGAGGGACTTGGGAAGATTTTATGACCATTTTAGCCATGCCATTGTTAGAATGGGTCATATTCACGGTGTTGGAATGGGTCATTTATCGGCCAAATCGACAAACTGACGCGCGGCTGGCGAGACGACTTTTACAATCGACGTTGAGTGGCACGATGGGCAAGATCGCTTCTTGGAAGTCATACGCCAAATGCTGTAGATCAAGCCAGGAAAGAAAATCACCAGCCAAAGCAGCACTTCAATCAAAAAACTGCCTTGTTTTATATATATCGGGCGGCAGACGAAACGGCATTGGGTGCAAAACCAGTCCTTTTTGTTAGCGACAGGCTTGCTCGGCGCCGGCCCGGCAAACGGGGAGGCTATAATCGGCGGAAGCTCGGAGGACTGGAAGAGGGGCTTTAACAACTCCACCGGAAACCAGTCCGCGGCCTCCGGCGTGCAGTAAATCGTTTTATCGTCAATCGTCCCGGCCTGGTGAAGCTTGGCGACGTGATCCAGGCTGAACGGACCGGCCGTCTTGCCTTGAACGTCAATGTAATATTGGTCGCTCATTTTAAGCGTGGCCTATTTTTCAAGTGCGGCGCGGATGTCCGCCAAATACCAGAACAAAAACATGACCAACGAGAGCGGAAAACAGCCGGCGCTGACCCATATCCAATCATGGTCAGCAAACACCGCCGGGAATAAAGACCCAATCGAACACGCCAATAAGATGATGGCACAAAGTCTAATGCCGCGGGCTGATTGTTCCAATCGTAGGCGTTTTGTGAAGCTGGATTGAGGAACTGGATGGGTCGGTCTATTCACTGGGGGCGGAGTCTTTTCGAACCGCACCGAGGGCAATCGAAATTCACCATGATCATAAATTCCTTTCATTTTTTCTCCCGGCTAATGAGTTCGCGGACGACGCTCTGGATAGTAATCAACGCCGGCCCCCGCATCGGATCCTGCGGAGGCGGAAGCGTCTTTAAATTGTTCGCTAAATATTGCATCAGTTTTTCCAGAGCCACATTCTCATAATCGCCGGAAGCCCCCGCCCCATCCCGCAAGACGGTTGAAACTTCTGAGCCTTTAAGTTTCACATCGGCTTCAAGTTCCAACTCTATGATTTTTGGTTCCAACTTTTCCGGGACGGGCTTTTTACCCGACTCCATCATTTTGACGTAATTTTCGCTGAATCCCCATCGTGCGGCAATAGCTACAGGCTCCAAACCAAGAGCTATCCTTGCCCGCCGAAGCCGACTGCAAAAAAGTTTCAACTTTTCTGCATTTTCTTCTTGCACAGTTGGAACTTAGGTTTTAAATTTACACCCATGACGCCGCAACTTATGACACAGAGGCCAAAAAGAGGCAAGACAAAATTTCGAGGAATTAAGGCGGACGCGGCCAGCCTGGGCGTGACGCGCGGTCACCTTTGGCGCGTCCTGATTGGCGAGCGCCCGTCCCCGCTGCTCGAGAGGTATCAAAAGCTCAAATCCCCACGCAACTAAAAAGACCAAATGCAAGGAACCATCACCGACCAGCCGAAAACATCCCCCACGACGCATCCCATTGCAGCGCCCGGCGCTGAAGCTATCAATGAAGCCTTCCACGCCGCCAAAGACGCGTCACAAGATGCTGTATTCAAGTCCATTAAATGCGGATGCCTTCTGCTTGAACAGCGCGATTCGGCGATCCTGTCCCAGCGTGGGACAGGATATACTAAGTTTAACCATTCAAAACCTGAACAAGACAAATTTGACGGATGGTTGGAACTAAATTGCCCTGAGATTCCACGCACCACCGCTTACCGCTGGATGGAAGTGGCCGGGAAGGTCTTTAAGCATCTCCGTCTCGGCGCGCCGCTTTCCGCCCAGTTGGCTGATACCCAAAGCGCGGCCTATGAGCTTTTGACCGAATACATCTGCGGGAAAACCATGAGGGACTGTCTGGCCTCGGCGATTGTTGAGGGAGACGCTTCTCAGCGCGCGCTGAACGGCGCACAGAAAGGCGGATCGCGGGGCGAAGACCGCAAGGACTGGCCGCTCTTTGTAGCCCGTAAATTCAGGGACATATCTACTCACCTTTCCCATTGGGAGACAATGAACGAAACCCAGCGCACCGAGGCAAAACAGATCGTGCGCAACATGATTCTCGGGGAGGAAACAAAGCTGTCCGGCCGGAACGAGATTATCAAGGCCAACACCGTCTGGCCAGAGGAACTCTGCCGCGCCGCCAAAGAAGCTCTTAACGAAAGACTCCGGTAATCCTTATGCCAATATCTTCTACAAAGCCAGCGCCGCCGATCAATCGGCGCGAAGCGGATTCCTTGCTCCCCGGGCCGGACGGCGCGGCCGGCCCGGGAACTATTTCTCCCGCAATCAGGCACCTTGGCACCGCAACCCCGGACTTCGCCGCCCCCCAAGACGAAGCTCCGGGCGTT
>Ga0182024_10023727_pt1 | contig 10957 bp, 16 predicted proteins | sample P32metaG_FD_120480 | JGI IMG/M metagenome (GOLD analysis project Ga0182024, IMG submission 120480) | Permafrost microbial communities from Stordalen Mire, Sweden - P3-2 metaG (Illumina Assembly) | ecosystem: Environmental > Terrestrial > Soil > Wetlands > Permafrost | place: Sweden: Stordalen... | reverse complement strand
GATGCGTGCTCGGGGTCTCAGATCGCGCGGGACTGAGCGACGACTCGCGTTTAACGCCATCACCCATGTCGCCTTCCGTACCCATTAAGACGTCGGCATCCCGAAACTGTCCGTTACGCGACTCAATACCCGGCCCACATCTTCCCCTGTCAACGCTTCACGTCGGCACTTGCGTGCCGCCGCGCATGACTCGGGGCCAGACTGGTTCGCTACACCTTATCTGCAAGAGACTTTCACTCCTAGCTTCGATGCCAGTTAGCCTGGCGCACAATGGGATGGACGCCCCCACCCTAAACGGCATCAACGTGCCAAAGTGGAAGTGTCGAGCAACCACTTAAACGGATAGGAGCGTCCACGATGAAGATTACAACGGTCGGGATCGATTTGGCGAAGAACCTGTTCCAGGTGCATGGGATCGACGAACGGGGTAAGGCGGTGCTTCGCAAACAGTTGCGGCGCGCGCAAGTGGCGGTATTTTTTGGAAATTTGCCGCCGTGCGTGATTGGTATGGAGGCCTGCGCGAGCGCGCATCACTGGGCACGCACGTTGCAACGCTTTGAACATACGGTGCGGCTGATGGCGCCGCAGTTTGTGAAGCCTTACGTGAAGACGAACAAAAACGATGTCGCCGATGCCGAAGCGATCTGCGAGGCGGTGGGCCGGCCGAACATGCGCTTCGTGCCGATCAAGAGCATCGAGCAGCAAGCGATTTTGTCGGTGCATCGGGTGCGCCAGGGTTTTGTGAAAGCCCGCACCGCGCAGGCCAACCAGATCCGTGGTCTCTTGGGCGAATTTGGACTCGTTATTCCCCAAGGGATCATCAATGTCACCAAGCGCGTACCAGAGATCCTCGAGGATGCCAGCAATGAACTACCCGTGCCGTTCCGACACCTAATCGATCGCTTGACCGAGCATCTGAAGGAGCTGGATCGGCAAGTGAAGGAGTTCGAGCGGGAGATTATCGCCTGGCACCGCAGTAGCGAGCTCAGCTGCAAGCTCGAGAAGATCCCCGGCATCGGCCCGTTGGCTGCGAGCGCACTGGTCGCATCGATCGCGGATGCGCACAGCTTCAAGAACGGTCGTCAGGTCTCCGCCTGGCTGGGCCTGGTTCCGCGCCAAAGCTCCAGCGGCGGCAAGCCAACGCTGCTCGGGATGAGTAAGCGCGGCGATGCGTACTTACGCACGCTGCTGATCCACGGGGCGCGCTCGGCCATCCTGGCGGCGAAGAACAAGGTGGACAACACCGAGGGATGGTTGACCCATCTGCTCAAACGTCGGCATCCGAATATCGCCGCGGTGGCGCTGGCCAACAAGAATGTACGCACCGTGTGGGCGATACTCGCCCACGGACGAGAATTTAAGGCCGACTATGTGCCGACACGCATGGCCGCATAATCCGCTGAATTACTGACAAGAACGGAAATACAGGAGAAATGGTATGGACGCCTCTCACTTCGAAGGGGAGGTAAGTAGGTGAGCTTGAGAAGCAAGTGGACCCTCCGGGCCGACGGCATCAAAGTGCCTGAGGTGGAAGGGTTCAATCTTCACAGGCACCGGAGGGTCCGACATGAAGGCTATCGTAATTGGAGTGGATATCGCAAAGCGTGTGTTTCAGCTGCATTGGGTGGAGACCGAGACGGGCGAGATTGTGGCGCTGCAGCTTAAGCGGGAGAAGTTTTTGGAGCATTTTGCTAATCGCTCGACCTGTGTGATCGGCATGGAAGCGTGCGGCGGCTCGCAGCACTGGGCGCGCTCGCTGCAGAAGCTTGGTCACGAGGTCAAGTTGATGTCCGGACGGATGGTCAAGCCGTTTGTGGTCGGGAACAAGAACGATGCGGCCGATGCGCACGGGATCTGGATGGCGGTCCAGCAACCGGGGATCAAGGCGGTGGCGGTCAAGAGCGAAGAGCAGCAAGCGGTGTTGGCGTTGCATCGGATGCGCGAGCAATTGGTGAAGTTTCGCACTTCGCAGATCAACGGCTTAAGGGGATTGCTCACGGAGTACGGCGAGGTGATGCCGTTGGGCCGAGCAGGGATCAAGCGAGATATCGCCGGGGCATTGGGTCGATTGTCCGATCGGTTACCGGCGATCGTGATTGAGACATTGCGCGAACAGTATGCCCGCTTAAGCGCGCTCGATGAACAAATTAGGCAGATCGAGAGGCGTCTACGGCAATGGCAGAACCAGGACTCGGCGACCCAGCGCATTGCGGCGATCCCCGGCGTGGGGCTACTGAGTGCGACCGCGGCGGTGGCGACGATGGGCGATCCGAAAGCCTTTAAGTCAGGTCGAGAGTTTGCGGCCTGGCTTGGATTAGTGCCGCGGCAAACCGGCACCGGCGGACGAGTGCGATTGCTCGGCATCAGCAAGCGCGGAGACAAATATCTACGCACGCTGCTGATCCACGGTGCTCGCGCTGTGCTGACGCACAGTAAATCGCCGCCCGAGTGGTTGAGCGAACTAGTTAAACGGCGACCAAAGAACGTGGCCGTCGTGGCGATGGCGAACAAGATGGCACGCACGATCTGGGCGCTCATGGCCTATGAACGGGCGTACCAATCCGGGTACGTGAGTCGGCCTGCGTAACGCTGCACTCACGATTGATTAGCTGTTAACAGAGGAAGGCACGCTAAAAGGTTGCGCAAGGACTACAACGTGTGATGGGAAACAGGTCAGACCGTGACCCGCCAAGCCTGAGTGGTGTGGCGAGCTTCGAGCTCTTAGGAGAAATGAGGCGCGGGTCAGCGAAATCCATCAGGGCCCGCAGGCTTCGGTCTGCAAAACAGGCCGGATATAAACCTGCAACCTTATCTGTATGTCATCACACTGAGAAAGTACTTGCACATCGGGAGGCGTCCATATAAACACACCACCGATTGCTCAGGCGATCACGCAGTGATGGCAAAACAGGTAAGACCGTGGTTGGCAGAACCCAGAATGGCCGGAGCACCTCGAGTGCGCGTAAGCGAAAGGGAGCCGACCAGCCAAACCCATCAGGGACAGTGGCTCAGGCCACAGCAAAAGTCCGAATGTACGGTTGCAATCTGATCCTGTCCGCCTTCATGAACTGAAAGCTTGGCAAAGTGGGGGCGTCCATGTACGGCCATTGGGACGGGACGATCGGAGTAAAAGCTTCGGCACGGCAGAAGAACTCAACCGTAACTCTTGATGGAACCGAATCTGGGGCGGGCGTCTCTTGCACGGCGTGGAATCGCAGCAAACCCTGTGCTCAGACTTCGCTGCGCCGACGCAACGGATTAGAATAGACGGCCTACCGCCCGCGTAGGAGGCCTGCAGTATGAGTTCCGCAACCAATCGTGCCGTTCTCGTTCTCTCTGTTTGGATCTGCGGCGGCGCCGCGCCGCCTGCCGCGGTCGCTGTACCGCCGGGCGACGCATGCGCACTCCTTACCTCAGCACAGGTGGGCGCCGCGTTGGGTGTCCCGGTGGCTACGGGTACCTACGTGACGCCGACATTCAAAAAGACCTGCACCTGGAATGCCTCCACAGCGGGCGGTGGCTACGTCACACTCATGCTGCAGGAAGTTGGCGGCTTTGAGAGCGGGAAGCAGTTGGGCCAAATGGGATCGACAAACATGTCCGTCACATCGCTTGCCGGCGTGGGGGATGATGCCTATTACTTGGCCGTGCGCGACCAAGTTGGCCTCATCGTCAAGAAGGGCAATGTGGCGTTCAAGGTCGCCGTGTACGCACACATACCCATTGAGAGCAAGCAAGCCAAGGAAAAGACGCTCGCCCAGCAGGTGGCATCCGGGCTCTAACGATAAGATGCCGAATGCGTTGCCGCTTGATGCGGAATGACGGCGTCGATCTTCCCCGCATTTATGAATCAAGATTTTTCTGTCGTAATTGGGGATACAGCGTGCGTCGCACGCCGCACCACGATCGTTCCGGCGACTCTGTCCCCGATGCGTTGGCGCTTTGGGCTCACGCAAATGGCGATGAATCCGACGAGGTAAAGCACCAGTCCGTCGATCAGGCGCAGCACGTTGCGGATGATTGCTGCACTCCAATCGATCGGCCCGCCATCATTCTCCCTGACCACACGAAGATTCGTGGCCAGCTTGCCGAGGGTCGCTCCACGGATTGCTTCGAAAACTACGAAGTAGGCAATGCACAGACCCAGGCCCACCATGAGCGGCCCAGTGGGCAGATCAAATCCGCCTCCCGCGACCGTGTTCCCCGTGATCGCAGCGACGATGTATAGCAGCACATAGCACACGACGAGGTCGATGAACGCCGCGACCCCGCGCACCGCAATTCCTGCTGTTGGCATGTCAGCCTCCCCGAAGACCTCATCGGTGCTCGTGCAACCGTTGCTATTTCTCGCCAAGTTGCTTCAGTGCGTCTTTCGACTGATCGTCTCCATTCGCGGCAGCCTTGCGCCACCAACGGACCGCCTCCGCGCGGTCTGGGGCCGTTCCCAAGCCTTTGAAATACATTAATCCGATATTTCTCTGCGCGACTTCGTTGCCCTGATCAGCTGCCTTGCGCAGCCAGCTCAACGCCTGCCCGGAATCTTGCGCCACACCCCACCCCTGAAAGTAGAACATGCCGACATTGTTCTGCGCTTCGCTATTCCCCTGAGCGGCAGCCAAGCGGAACCAGCGCAGCGCCTCGCCATAATTCTGCGGAACACCGTGTCCGTCGCCGTAGAGATCACCGATCCTCACCTGCGCCAAAGCATTTCCCTGCTCAGCGCCCACACGGTACCAGCGCATGGCCTCGGCGTAATTTTGCTTTTTCTCGAAGTCCTGTCCTTTACGATACGCCTCGTCCGCCGATTGAGCTGCTGCGGGCGCAGGCGGCTTTTCCGCTGACTGCGCTGCGACGCGATTCGCTGCAAGCATCAGAAGGATCGCCATCATACTCAAAGTCGGCGCCCACAAAAGACGCCGAAATACACTTTGTCCCATGGGCTTTTCCCCTCCTCACTTCGCCACTACGATCTCCACCCGGCGGTTTTTCTGGCGGCCCTCCGGATGAGAGATCTCCTTCGTTGTTTGCTAGCGTCGATTCAACTCATCGCTCAGTGCTGACCGATACTGCGGTCCGCCGTCTGGCCAGCGGTGAGCTTCGCCAGTTGCGCCGGGTCCTTCACCGTGACTTTCTCGAGCTTGCCGGTCTTGTTGTCGCGCAGCGTCACAATGCCGGTAGCTTTGTCGATCGAGACGATGGAGCAACAGGGGCCCAATGCGAGGACTTGCGGCGCGGGCAGCGCCGTGACGAGTCCGAGGGCGAGTAGTGCGCCCAAAAACCTCGGATGGATGCTTAGCTTGGTAGAAATCATGAGAGATCTCCTTTTTTTCGTTAGCGTCGATTCAACTCCTGACTCAGTGCTGACCGATGCTGCAACAGTACCGCTGCGAGGAGTTGCGGCGCGGGCAACGCCATGATCTTCCTCGCGACGCCCACTGGCAACCCCAACAGGCAGCCAGCCGAAGCATCCGTCTGCTGCATAACGGTAGAAATTGGAGAAAGTGGGTAATGGAAGTCAACAGCTGCACGTGAAAGCGGTAGATGCAGAAGTGTCGGCGGCACACGGAGCAAACGTCCGCGCCTTCGAGGCTAAAACGCCAATCGTTGGACCGCCTGAAAGCTGCCGCTCGTGAGCGTCTCCTTGGGGGCACAACCCGGACGCTCATTCCGACCATCGGAAAGAGCTAATTCACTCGCAATCGAACTCGCGAAGATCTCTGAACGCATTTCGGGTCTTGTTGCTGCCGCTCACCTTCACGCGCGACCTCGAACTCGGCGTGAACCCCATTTCAGCGGCACATTTGAGCATGACGGCGCTTTGCTGATTCAAAATTCCAACGTACGGCGATCGCGCGTGCCCACCGTCGGCAGATTTCACGACCGCGCCGTACTGCTCGATTTTGAGCGCAGCTTCCTCATGCAGCGACTTGGCAACGATGAACGTCTCTAGCACCGTGCTATCGAGCAGCTTCAGCAACCCCGCCGGCGCCGCGGCGATGCACACATCCCAGAGGATGCGCTGCCGCGCGCTGAACCAATGCGGCGGTTCCCGCAAATTCCCGTCCGGCTGCGGTTCCTCGCGATTCAGCGGCCGCCGACCAGGGTTGCCCGTTATGACCTTCAGCCAAGTGGGCTTAGGCTTGCGCCCTCGTGCCATACGCCAGTACTCCTACGATGAGTCAGCCGCAGCGTCAAAATGTTGACCGTATGGCTATCGAACACGAGAGACTCGCACGCAGTCCGCAAGAACGGTTACCGCATTCTCGACGAATTGAGTGCCCTGGTAGCCGATCATGATTTGCGCCTTTCGCACCAATCCGGGCAAAGTCTGGGCTGCGGTGCGTGAGTGGTCATGGTTTGATCTCGACGCGCTCGTCCTGGGCGATGCGAGCGCCAGGCACGTCCTGACCGCGCTTGAGCGCCTCGAGCAACGCGCGCTTGTCGATGGTCGGCGGCGGCGGCTCGGGCCAGACGCGAAACTCATCCGGAATCGCCGCCTCGTCGGCAATATCGACGCGCGGAGGGTTCTTGCGCAGGGTAATCACGAAGTAGGGGCACGATATTTTCGTGATGCCGGTCGCCTGCATGTGGATTTTCAGGTACGCCTTGATGCCCGCGGCGCGCTCGTTCAAGCGCTTCGCGCGTGCCTGCATCGCCTTGGCGGCCTCGCCGATCGCCTCGGCGGAGGCCTCGAGGTTCCCGATGACCATGGCAACGGCGTTCGCGCGTTCCTCGAAGTCTCCGACCAGGCCCTCGAGGGTGTCGGCGATCGCCTGGGGATCCACGTCCGCTTCCTCGGCGAGCCGCTCGAGTTCCCGGTGCTGCCGGGCGATCTGGTACAGGGGTGCGGTCATGCCGAAACGCCGCTCATAAGCCGCGCCTTGGCGGCGTCCTTGGCCTGGGCAACGGTTGCTAGCGCCTTCGTGTCATGCGCCGCATAGGCTGCGGTGTAAGCGACCGCGTGCGCTTTTTTGAGGTCCGTGAGCGTCGCCGCCGCCTCGATCGCGGCCAGGTGATCGAGCAATGCACCCTCCGCCAATCGCGGCGGCTCAGGCTCGCTCGGCGTGGCGATCGGCGCCGCGTCCAACGCCGTGCAATCAGGATCATGCGGCCCGGACGGTGAGCCGCAACTACACGCGCTCCGCTTGGCTGCATCGACGCGCGGCGTCACGTCCCGCAGTTCCCCCTCGAGCTCGTCCGGGGTGTAGACGCCGGTAATCACACCAGGGTAGACCGAGCGAATCCCTTCGGATACCACGCGAGATCGCAGCATGGCGCGCGGGTATTTGCGCCAATTGTCCTTTTTCGTGAGCTCGGCGCGCGCTGCCATCTCGATCGTCCACTCGATTTTGAGCGTCCCGCCGATCGAATGCGAGAACGTCGCGGAGACTCTTGCGTCGCTGAGCTCGTGCCACTCCACGCGCCCGCCGGCGGCCATGAAGCGCGCCAGCATCGCGTCGGCCTTGAGCGCGGGCTTACCGTCGATGATGTGATAGTCGCGCGCGGCGATCGCCGGGTGCAGGCCTTCGGCCTGGGCGAGCAGCATCAGCGACAACGCTTGTTCGGGAGTCTTGACGCCAAATAGGCCGGACTTGGCGATCGCGACGGCCATGCGCTCGAGGTCCGCATAGCTGTGGCTGGGAGGCCGGACGGCAAGCTCGGTGGTCATGGTTCAAACCCCTGCAGGCGTGGAAACTTGGTCGGCTTGGCGTCGTCCTGTAGGCCGAAAAGCGCGGCGATGGTCGGCAGCGGTAAGCCTGCGGGCAGCATCGCGGCGATCCGGCGGTGGGCCGCGGTGCAATGCGGGCGCGTGAAATCGGGCGCGGTATTCGTCGGTGGCCGGCGCGCGATGGTTGGAATCATTGCAGCGCCTGCGGGTGATTGGCGTAACTGTTTTTGACGACTTGTTCCCAGCCTTCTTTGCGCAACGGCTCCGGCGTTTTCAGGATAATTTCGTCGACGCCGCGCGCGCTGCCTCGTAGAGACTCGACGTGTTTTGCGAGCTGCTCGCGATCGGCGGCGGTCATGCTCGCGGGCGGCGGCTTGCCGTTCGCAGCCCCGAGTCCGAATTGCAGGCCCGCCTCGATGTGCTTCGCATCGCGCAGGAAAATCTCGATATCGTCGTACCGCGTGCGCTTCTCGTTTTGCCCGCAGTGATGCGGCGAGGATTGGTATCCGTCGATCGAGCGAACTAGGTCCGCCTCGTCATAGAGCTGCAGGGCCGCTGTGATCACGCGGCGGCGCTTCGTGTCGAGCCGCGCCCGCGAATTGTTCCACATGCCCCGCCAGTGATTGAAAACCCGATTTACCGCGCCCGAGTCCGGTCGCCGGACTGGGGCCCCACGTAGTGGGGAATCTTCATGATTTGATTTTTCTTCTGATACTGATGGCGTAACGGAGCGTAACGTTTGCGTAACATTTCCGTCACCGGTTTCCTTATTTTTCAGGCGTTTGCGCCGGTGCTTGCGCATACGCTCTTTTGACTTTTCATTTGCGACGGCTCGTGACACCACGTTACGGTATTTTTCAGCGTTCAAAACGTGCCAGCCTCCCGGCATTTTTTCAATGCGCCGACCGTCTAATTCCTGGGTTGGATCGAAAGGGTCTGGCGACTCGAACGCCTTGATCGCGTCGCGAGTGTCATCAACGGAAACGCGGGCCCGTGCGGCAAGATTTTCGACGCAGGCAAACTCGGCGACGCCGTACTGATCCATTGCCGCGATCAACGTGATCCAGACGAGGCGATGAGAGTCGGGCGCGAGCCAGATGGACGAGTCGAGAATCTTGGTAAAAAGTTTGTTGTACACGCTAGGCTCATCACCTCAATTCGTCTGATAGCGGCCGTTGCCCCGCAATCGGTGTGCGGCTCATACGGCCAATCGCCTCTCCCTCCGGATCATGCGGCGGCTGCGCCAGAGCCTCGCTGTCGGCCGATTCGATCTCCCGCACAATCGCCTCGACGATGATGTCGATCAATCGATCGAGGCCAGCGTGGTGCGCGGGAAGCGGCATCGATCAGACTGCCGCGGGTGCTTTGCGCCGTTTCGCCAGACGCTCGGCCATGATCGAGCGCACCAGCTTCTCTTGCCCGGCTTTGAAGAGCCTCGTCCCGTTGCTGGCGACGATGAATTCGAGCAGGCGCAGGTCTGCGTACTTGCGCACAGTCACCTGCGTCACCTTCGATCTTCGAGCGAGTTCCCCGCTAGTATCAGTGAAATCTTGCATGCCTTTCTCGTAACGTTGTGATGTTCTAGGAATCAGCGTATTCTGAGAACCGTTCGATTAAAAGACGGCTCGAAAGCCAATAAGGGTGAACAGAGTGCGATTGAGCAACGATTTTCTAGCGCAGCTCGCTCTGGCAGGAGATACCAGCGACGTCATCGATTGGGCGAAAATGCGCTCCCTCGATCTCCCGGCGCTCGGCAAAAACGAAGGGTGCAAGCTCTTGCTTGACGCCGCCAACGGTGTAGCGCTCCCGCCGGCGAAGTGGAATCAGCTCGTCGGAATGACGATTCTCAGCGGCCCGGACAAATCGGCGATCGCGCTGGACGCGGACCGTGCGCGATGGCTCGATGCCGAACTGTCGAAATTCCTGACCGCCACGAAGCAAGAGCGCTCAAGGATGTTCGACACCGCCAAGTCCGTCGCGAACGCGCACACGTTTCTGGCTCCGGTTGATTCGACGCGAGCGAAAGCGGAGAGACCACTGATCGCCGAAAACCTCACTGCGGGACTCGTGTACTGGCTGCAAATCATCTTCGATCCGGCGGCGGACGGCTTTGCCGCGAAACTGAGCCGATGCCACTACAGCGAATGCAGAGCGTTCTTTTTCGCTCGGCCAGCGCGCGGCGGCGTGGGGAGACCATCGACCCGATATTGCAGCGCTGCCCACGTCAAATTGGGCGTCCTCGAGCAGGCGCGACAACGCATGAAGGAATATCGCAAATGAGAGCTGCGGACCCAAGCGAACATGAGCAGATGCAACGACATATTGACGCTCACCTACGGTGCGCTGAGCGCAACCCGCACAAGCGAGAGCAACACCTCAATGCTGCCCGATACTATGCGCAGCTACTCGGAGTCGAGCCACCAAGTCTCCCTTTAACAGCCGAAAGTTGGGCCAATGCCAACCCGGCATGTTTTTTCGTAATAGTAGAAAACCAGCGCCGACGCTGCTCTCTGTGCGGGAAGCATATCGCCGCCGGAGAGCAGTACTTTGGAATGCGTGAGATCAACGTCCGGCTTCGATCAGGCTTATACCCCTCCATCTCCATCCGGAAAGGCGTCGGGAAGCGCCTGCATCGCGCTTGCGCGGAGAGCATCAAATGAGAGCAGCGCTTTATGCTAGATACAGCACCGACCTGCAGAGGCCGGAGTCGATCGCCGATCAGCTCCGCATCTGCGACAGACTCGCGCAGAGTTTCAAGTTCGAGGTCGTCGCTCGCTTTAGCGACGCTGCAATTTCGGGCGGCACTTCGGCGCGACCCGGCTACCAGGACATGCTGCGCGCAGCTCGCCGGCGCGAGTTCGACGCGATCGTCGCCGAAGACACGTCGCGGCTCTGGCGCAATCTCGCCGAGCAGTCGCCGCGCCTGGCCGAGCTGTCGGATCTAGGCATATCGGTGGTAACGCACGATCTCGACACGCGCCATGAGTCCGCAGACAATCTGCGTCGCCGGCACTCGACGCTAGGTTACATGAGCCCTGCTGACTACGAGAAAGCAGCCGGAATGTGCTGAGGGTGGCGTCAACCGCACCGGTATCAGCCCATGATCGGGAAGCCCTGCGCAAGCGTTTTCGTACTCGAGCCCGAATGGGTGCGGCGATTCACTGGGCTTTGTGCGCATGACCGGCACGATGCTCGATGGATTGGAGCATGTGCCGCGGGCTGTGTTCGGGCACGTTGCCCATCAGCTGGCATTACCTGCGCCGGAACTGGGAACATTGCGAGCGCTGT
>Ga0182024_10023726_pt1 | contig 10957 bp, 9 predicted proteins | sample P32metaG_FD_120480 | JGI IMG/M metagenome (GOLD analysis project Ga0182024, IMG submission 120480) | Permafrost microbial communities from Stordalen Mire, Sweden - P3-2 metaG (Illumina Assembly) | ecosystem: Environmental > Terrestrial > Soil > Wetlands > Permafrost | place: Sweden: Stordalen... | reverse complement strand
TCGACGGATGGAACATTTCCTGGGGCACCGGCGTCGGGCTGGTTGTCACGCAGGACACAAATGCGAAGCAGGTCGACGTCGAAAAGTCGGCGACCTTTACGGCGCCGAACCAGGGGTATCAGATCGTCTTTACCCCGGTTTCGGGTGGCGGCTCGGCCGCGACCCAGTTCGTCATTCCGGATGAAACCATTGTGAACAAGACTGGATCTGCATTCAGTTCGTTTTCATTCATCCTGATCAATAAGACGACCACTCTGGCGACCTTCGATAGCGTAGCCAGGACGTTCATTCCGCCAACCGGGTCGGGATATGACTACACCTCGGTGGACCTGACATCGAGCACCATTCTGACCTATACGGGAACGCAAGGTGATGGCGTGACTTCCTTCTGGGGCAATGGCGATCCGAGCGCAAGCGGCGACAATCTGCTGATCGACGCCCCGGCGGGATCGGATTTTGCTTTGAAGGAATTGTCCGCCTCCGGACCTCCGGGCCCCCCGAGTGTTGTGCCGGTACCCGCTGCCGCGTGGCAGAGCCTGGTAGTCTTGGGCGGTTTGGGTTTGATCGGTCTGCGGCGTCAGGTGAAGCAGCGTCGTCTGGCGTAACTTAAGTTACGTCGATTCCGCGGCAGTCACCGGTGTTTTGTTGAAACTCGGCGGCGGAGCGGGCGGCGGCTTGGCAATTTGCCCGAGCCGAAGCTCCGCTTCGCCGCTTTTTTTATGGAATGGCGGCAAGTTGCAGCTATTCCTCTTCACTCACCATAACCTGTTTTGAGACGGCCCGAGCAATGCGCACGACCTCGTCGCGATGAATCGGCTGGTCGGCTGGATATTTTCGACGGTTCCAGCAACGAAGAACGTAGATGTCGGGATCGCTTTCATCCTTAAAAACCCGCTTGAAGGTCGTCGAGCCATCCGTGAAGGCAAGATAGTAGGACTTGCCCGGCAGAATTCCTTCGCGCTCGACAGCTTCAAAACTGAAAACTACGATCTCGCCATGCTTCCATTTAGGATGCTGGCAATCTCCATCGACCGGCGCGGTGAACGCGCGGCGGTCCGAGGCCGCCACCAGCCGATTGGAATCCGGGTGCTCGGCAAATTTGTCAACGCGCCGGCTGGCGGCGACTCCAATCTGAAACTCCGGCAGCACCCGAGCGAGATGAACCCGGCGAAGATCCAAGCCCCCGGGTAATCCGGACCCCGAAGCCTTGTCCGCCACTTTGTCGCCGCGACTGTGCGGCGCCTTCACGGAGACATGCGCTGGCGCGTTTTCCGATACGCAAAAGCGAGCCTTGAAGTCGACAAAGCTCAAGCCAAATGCCGAAGCCAACCTGGGCAGACGCTTCGCGAGGATACCGGCGACCTCGTGGCGCTCAATCCGGCTGATGGTTTCATCCGAAACCCCGCCGATTGCTTCGCCGAGTTCACGCTGGGTCATCGCCAACTCCTCTCGAGCCTCCGCCAGCCGCTTTCCGAAAATGTGCGCAACGCGCGCCATGGTTAGGCTCCTTATATCAGAAGAAATTGTTGAATCCAAACATTTACCTAACTTTTCTATTGCATATTCCAAAGTTTGGAATATGGTTGGATAAAGGTCAAGAGCAGTCATAGGGAAGGACCCATGAGCAAAGTCCAGAGTGGCCACTCGCGTCTCCCGCGGCTCAGCGTCGCCTGGCAGCCGGGCCTGCCGGCAGCGGTTCGTCAGGCTGATTGCGACGGCCGGCCGGATGATCTGGCCGACGCCGACGGCAACCGCCTTTGGAACGCGTGCGATGCGTCTCGGCAGGAGACCCTGTCAGCCCGGTTTGTTCACGTCCATGCCGAACAGCTTCGCGATGCTTTTCTGGAAACTCAGGACGCGTTTGGTTTGACGAAGGCCTCGCCGGCTGACGCGCCGAGGGCGTTCCTCGGACGCCTGCTCTGGACCATGTGGATCAGCTACCGCGATCGGACGCTGCAGGAAATGGATAGACGGGGAGATCTTTCCTCGATCTGAATTTACCGCAATAGCGGAGGAGATGGTGATGGCAGAATTAGTTGTAAATAATCCAAACATAGTCATCGATGCGTCAAACAGCGGTGCCGCCGCGAAGTTCGGGCGGCGTCAACACCGGGAACATCGGCCCGAGACCGAAGTGGCGATCGTTCGCCAGCTTCGCGAGGTCCGCCGTGAAATTGAAGAGACGGCTTGCTCTTCCACCTGGGCTGAGGATTGGCTTTACCGCGGGGCCACGTACGCTCCTGACTTCCAATGCAATTGCCCGGCATGTCGTACGCTGTTCACTAGTCGCCGCCATCCTCGGCCGGTGCGAGAGTCCAATTATTCCGTCGATTGTCAGATCGAAGCGAATGAAGATCCGGAATTTGCCGAAGAACTGGCCCGCTTACGCAATGATCGTCCTCGATTCGGGAGCGTTTTCGTCAGAGGCGCAACGAATTCCGTCCGCTAGGGCAGTTGTTCGCGGAAAATGAAATCATACGGAGAAGACGCGTGAACTCACTGATTTTAACGGAAAAGCAGCAAGAGGTGCTTTGGCTTCGCTACGGACATCGTGCATCGATCAATCAGATCGCCGCGTGGCTGAAGATCAGCAGGCGTGCCGTCTTAACGCGCCTGCGGAACGCGCGGCGCCGAGCCGCGGATGCCGGATCGCCATTTCCCGAGAAAAGCGCACTGCCCACCGTGGAGCAAAAATTGCGGACCTATCCGGCCTCGCAGATTTCGATCCAGGGCGGTGGCGGGCTGCGGTTAGACGAACTCTGATTCGGTGGCGTCACACCGCGAGAGATCGTTCGTCAGCGGACTCCTGGCTGGACTGATCGCGGTCCGCCAAAGCCGGGAGGCGGTCCGCCGAATCCGCCCGGTGGCCCGCCGAACCCGCCAGGTGGTCCGCCAATGCCAAAGCCGGGAGGCCCGCCAGGTTGGGTCGGGTTGCCTGGCTGCGGGCCGCCGTTCTTGGTCTGCTCGACCCACTGCGCCTTCTCTTTGTAGTCCGAACTGCCGGTGTCCTTTGCCGTATCGCGAACTTCCGCGGTGCCTTCGCGGTCAACGACCGTGACAAGTATTTTGTTCTTCGACGTCGCGCGCCTGTCTACGAAGCTGTAGCCGGTGGAATAGTCCACAGCGCCATCCGTTCCGCCGATCGGATCGCCAAGGTTGACATTGAACAAGCCTTTTTGCCACTTTCCGTTGGACCAGGTGAACACGTCAAATGGAGAAGCGCCGGACTTGCTCACTCCCTGGGACTTTCCGCAATAGAAGTAAGTTTGTACTGGAACCGTTATCTCCGGCGAGTAGTCGCTCATGGGCGAAACCAGATCGAATTGGTTTACCCAGTTTTTGTTGGCTGCCTTTTGAGGAGCCTTGTTAAAAAGCGGATTGGCCGCGTTGTAAACGATGCGATATCGATAGGTCTTGCCGGCGTCGGCTGTATTATCGACGATATACACGCACAGATCCGGCGATTTAGCGGCCAAGGCAACGACATTCAGCTTCATAATTGGCTCAATCGGCACGGGATTGGGCACCACTTTCGGATTGGCCTGCACGACGACCGGATCAATTGTTCCAGGCGCGGGCGGCACAATCACCGGCGGCGGTGGTGCTTGCTCGGCCGGCGGTTGCTGCGGCACCGCCCGAGGAGCGCGCGACCCGCCACCCCCTCCAGGCGGCCCGCCAAACCCGCCGGGCGGCCCACCATATTGGGCATATAGTGCCCCATCCGAAATATTGGAAGTATTTACAAAGATTCGCGGATGCGCGTTTGGCAGGAAACTCGCCCCGTTTTGGTCTGGCGTTTCCGGAGTACCCGGTTGATTGGATGTTGTTGTGGGCAAATACGCCAGTGGATCTTTCCATACCACGCCGGCAGTCGGGGTTGGGATGGTCGGCGCAACCGCGGCGTTCGGTTGCTTGGCCAGCGCCTGCAAATAGGCAACTTCCATATTCTTATTGCCCGCGGGCGGATAATCCGGCAAATCGCTGCTGAAAGCGGGCACTTCCTCGTCTTTGCTCCAATTGCCGTCAATCTTCTCGGAACGATAAGCCTTGATGATTAGAATCTGGAAATCGGCCGGGGAGAGCCGCGGCTGAGCGCCTGGATTCGGCGGCCCAAACGATTTGTTCCACTGATCGTAAAGATCGCTCCAGGGAATGGCGAATGCCGCGACGACCAATCGCGTGTCTTTGCCGGCGGCGGGGGCGGCGGGAGCAGCAGGCGGCGCTGCGCCGGCGGCGGCTGGCGGCGCGAAGGTGTCAAGCGCGGCGGCAACCAGCATAGGATGGGCTGCAGGCATTGTCGGAAGCTGCTGCACCGGAACGCCCACCACATTGTTCACTCCGGGCAATTTGGCAATATCAAACGGTGAGTAATCGAAAACCCCGCTGGCCACTTGCAGCGGCTTCACCGAATCCATGCTCAACTGTGAATCAAGTGCCGCAGGGAACTGCTCGACCGTGAAGCTCGGCACTTGAACATCGCCCATCTTCGTTCGAAGCCGTTCCGCGGCACCCTGATCGATGTAGCTGTCAACGTTGCCCGGATTGACCGAATGTCCGTCCATCGGCCGCGAAACGGGATCGCTGAGCAAGTAGTAGAACGCGCACCAGCCCAAAAAGGCCAGAGCAATCGCCAAAGCGATCCATTCCACGCTTGATTCGAGGAATCGTACAATCTTTTGCATAAGTCACCCGAACAACAAATTCGCGTCACTGTTAATGGCCCGGGGGTGCACCAAAGCCGCCCGGAGGTCCACCAAAGCCGCCAGGGGGTCCGCCGAAGCCGCCGGGAGGGCCGCCAAATCCCGGTTGCTGCTGTTGCTGCTGGCCGCCGCTGTTATCCGCCGCACCGGCAGTACCCAACGCTCCCTTTCCCAATCCGCTTTTCCTGGAGTCGGGAAGGATATCGTCGGTCCATTTTCGCATGAGCAGATCTTCGCAGTCGATCTCAACACGGACGACCGGCTTATCGCCGTAGCGAAAGCCTCCTGTCAGGCTTGAGGCTGCCACGGCAGGATCGACAACTTCGTTGAATTGGACGTTTAGCACGGTGATAAACTGCCCGACCTCCAATTGCCGCAAGATCTGCGGGACCTTGGTGGCATCCACCACAAGTCTGATTCTGAATCGCAGGACGTCATACAGTCCGTTGCAGACTCGCCCCGTGGGGGAAACGGTCGTGACCTTCGGCGCGGCGGCGCTGACGCCGGCGGTGGTATCGACCCCGCCGCTTGCAATCATCGGCGAGGGAGGATCAATCCCCTCGATGTTCTTCACCGCGGCGTGGAGGACATCATGCTGAGGCGGTCCGCCCGGCGAAGACGGATCCGAATAAAGTTCATTGGCTTGCGCGATCGCATTCGTAACGTCGTCTAGCACCCACATCACGATCTGCGCGTCACAGATTTTGTCCGGCGGCGGGAATGTGCCGTCTTTGATCGTCGTATCCACCGGCAGCGTATTGGGCAGGAGATAGATTCGATGTTTCTGCGCCCGTTCCAGTTCCATGCCGGGCTGGACCGACGCCGATTCCAGTTCGTATTCCGACAGCGCTTCGGCTTGCGAATCAGCCGTCGGATTGCCTTGCGCGTCATAAGCCAAACGCGCCTTGTTGATTTCGTCGCGGAGTTTGTCTTTTTCCGCCTGAACTTCGGCGGCCGTCGGAGGCGCTGTCGAATCAAGAACTTTTTGCCAGCGGGCGTTGTCCGTCACTTCCTGAGCATATTGCTTGGCGAACATATAACGAATCGCGTCGGTCGGTTTGGGCAATTCATCCGGCAGCAGCGGGACGTGCTGATTCGTGGCCACCGCCCTCTGCAGCATGTTTGCCGCCTGTTGGCTGACTTGCCCCGTGGCCGCGATTCCCGCATCAATCACCGGTTGGGTCGGAAAAACCTGCAAAGGATCGGGATTGGTTTCATCGGGCGACAACAGCGGCATCGAACGCGGTGATGTGGCCAGAGTGTCAAGACTGCTGTTGACCTGGATGCGCGAGTCCAGCTGCGTCAGCAGCGTGGCATACATCCCGTTCATCGGCCAGTACAAAGCCACCACCGCCAGGATCGCGACGATCCCGAATACGATGCTGAAAATATTTTTCTTGATCACATCCATGGTTCTCTCCGCTTTTTACAACGACTACGGCGCTGGCGTCGGCGTTGCCTGCGCCGGCGGTGGATCGATTACCACAACCAGTTCCACCTTCAATTCCCAGTCGTCGCTACGGTCTTCCTGCGTAAGTCGATCGATGTACATGCCAGTGTCCGCGGCAGTTCCGCCGCCAGCCGCCGGCGGGACGCCGAAATTCGCAGGGCCATTTGGCGGACCGCCAAAACGCCCGGGATTTCCGCCGGGCGGGCCGCCAAATCGCGGCGGGCCGCCATAGGGTGAACCGCCGTAAGGGGAACCGCCCGCAGGCTGATCTCCGGGTTTTACCCCGATGAGGTTTTGAGCATCGGTATATGAAGCCGTCAACTGCTGAATCCGAATCGAATCGCTCTTGATCTGTGTTTGTTCCATCGGCGCCGACACTTTGGCGATGTAGAAATTGCGAAGGTTCTTCGGGTTGTCGGCATTCCATTTGTCCATCGCCGCGCGATCGAACTTCTTCAGGTTTGGAATGAAGCTGTTCAGGGCATACAGGAAGCCATCCTTATGCGGCGTCGTGATGCTGATCTTGATGATAAAGCCGCGCGACCCCGCGGGAATTGCCGGATCGCTCGCTGGCTGACCTGCCGCCGCTGCCGCTATTCCAAGTTCCGGCGGCGCACCGGACAGGCCTTGCAGCAAGTCCGGATAATACGCCGATTCAATCTTATCGATGAGAACGATTTCCCGCGTCGGCCTCGGATGTGCCTTTAGATAATCCGCGCCGGGATATCCGTCCGGTACTGGCGGCAGCGCTGAAAAGATTTCCCCGAGCAAATCGATCCATAGGCCGCGACCGTCCAGCATCGATCGCACGTTCTGAATCGTCAGGCGATCGCTGCTGCCGTTGCCTTCGACTTTGTCCCTCCATGCTCCGCTGAGATCAGTCGCCTGCCTCAGGACAGGATCAATGTGGGTTTCACGGATGTCGGCGGCGTTTTTGAATTCCAAATCCCGCAGGTAATACCCCAATAGCGACATGCCGGTGCCGAGCACAAATATCGCGGCAGCGGCGCCGAACCATTTCGTCTTGTCCCGCCACATTTTCGCCCGACGAATCTTCATCGGAAGCAGGCTGCTGGTGATCTTGCTCTGGCCCATCGCCTGAATCGCCAGGCCATACGCGCTGACCAGCGACAGAAGATTCTGATTGAAGGTGGCGGCCAGCTTGGCATCAGTGGGCGCGCCGGCGGCCAACTCATTCAGCTTTTCTACTTCCAGTTGCAGGTTCTGCTGAAGGTATTTTTGCAACCCCGCCAAACGGAACGTCCCGCCGAGCGCCAGCACTTTTTTAATGCGCGAATCGCGGTGGACCGAAGAATAAAACCCAATGCTTCGCTGAATCTCAGCAACCAGATCGGCAAAAACCGGCCTCATCGCCTGGAAGATCTGGCGGGCGTATTTGCTCGTGTTCGCGTTTCGCTTGAGATCCTCAGCCTTGTTGAACGGCAGTTTGAAGCTCTTGACCAGGACTTCTGTGAAATTGTTCCCGCCGATTGGAATCGATCGCAGCCAGATCGTTTCCCCGTCCGCGATGATCAGGTCGGTGTTTTCCGCCCCCAGGTCGATGAGCATCGTCGTGCCCTGAAGGCGGTTGTCGTGATACATCGCGTTGTAAACCGCCAGCGGGTTCATCTGCACGACCTGAACATTCAGGTCCACATCCGTGAAATGCTTGATGTGCGCGTTGATCAGTTCCCGGCGCATCGCGAAGATGCCGACTTCCACATCCGGCGATTCGGGGCTCTGGAAAAGCTGATAGTTCCATTCCACGTCATCGAGCGGGAAGGGGATTTGCTGAATAGCCTCGAATCGGACGATTTCCGGAATTTTCTTGGGTTCAACCGGAGGCAGCTTGATGAACCGGGCGAAGCTGGATACCCCGCTGACGCTGATGGCCGCCACGCCCCCTTTGGTCGCATGTCTCTGAACAAAGTTAGCCAGGGCGGATTGGATCAGCGCTTCTTTGTTGTCGCCGGCGTTCGACAGAACATTCTCATGCTCGATGACCTCGAAATCATCAATGCGAAGCCCGTTGTCCCCGCGGACGAGCTTGATTGCCTTGAGAGCACGGTTACCGATGTCGATGCCCCAGGCAAAACGGGCGCTGGCCATACCTACTCCTGTGCTGACGATCGTTCCGGAAGGGCGGCGGACTAGCTGCTCGTCCGCCGCTTGACCTTAGGTTGTGTCTGACACACGTCGCGGGTCCGCATTCACCCGCCCAGATAAAAACTACCAGACAGAGCCTAAGATGTAACCGCTTTTCCGTATGAGTTCAACCACCATTCGTCTCACGGACAAAGCGGCTGTTTATTAGACGTTCGACCACCCCTTGAAGTTCCCGCGATGACCGGGATCATTGGGCGACCCGTTCGGACGGTTCTTTTGATGCGAACATTCTCCATCCAAACGCTCGGCTGCAAGGTCAACCAATACGAAAGCGAGCAAGTTGCCGCGTTGTTGCGATCCTATGGATGGGTCGAATCCGATGCCGAGGCGGCGGAGCTGAGGATCATCAACAGTTGCAGTGTTACGGTCGAGGCTGCCAGCAAGAGTCGCCAATCCGCCCGGCGGGCCGTCAAATTGCCGATTGCGGGGGGTGTCAAGTCCCGTGTTATCGTCATGGGCTGCTGGGCCACGAGCGACCGCGAGGCCGTCAGCCAACTACCCGGCGTCGATCTGGTCCTGACCCATCAGGACGACGTCGCCCAGCGGCTAAAGGAGTTTTTGTCCGAAGGGACGACGCCTGCCGCCGTGCCAGTCCCCGTCGCCTCCGTCGGCACCCACTCCTTGCCTCTTCTGGGCGAACGCCAGGCACAACATCAGCGTGCCTTCCTGAAAATTCAGGACGGCTGCGACGCCCACTGCACTTACTGCATCATTCCACGCCTTCGGACATCGCTCTGGAGCAAACCGCCGGACGAATTGCTCAAAGAGGCTCGCCAGCTTGTCGCCGCAGGGCATGTCGAAATCATCCTGACCGGCATCTTTCTCAGCGCTTATGGCCAGGAGACGGCCCTTCGCCGTCGGCAATCCGAAGCCTCCGGCAATCCCCTGGCCAGAGCGATCGAAACGCTTTGCACCGGCGTCCCCGGCCTTCGCCGCCTTCGCCTTTCCAGTCTCGAGCCCGGTGATCTCGATGACGACTTGCTCCAGGTGCTTCGATCGCATCCACAGGTCGTTCCGCATTTCCACTTGCCGCTGCAAAGCGGCTCCAGCGCCATCCTGCGGAGAATGAATCGCCAATACACGCGAGACGATTTTCTTCGCCTTCTGGATCGAATTGATCTGGCATTCGACCGACCGGCCCTGACGACCGACATCATCGTCGGCTTTCCGGGCGAGACGGACGCCGATTTCGAGCAGACGCTCGAGGTCGTGGACCGCGCCCGTTTCATTCACATGCATGTTTTTCCTTTTTCGCCCAGGCCGGGAACGGCAGCCGCGCGCTGGGAAAGTGATTTCGTCAGGGGATCGATTGTGGGCCGGCGCATCGATTTGCTTCGTCGCCGCGAAATCGAATTCAGCGTGGCCTTTCGATCAACTTTCATCCGGCAATCCCTCCAGTTGCTTGTCGAAAGGGAAGCCGCGCGGCCGCAGGCGTTTGGCAATCTCCGTCATGGCCGGTGCCCACGTTATTTCGATGTGCATTTTGAGAGCGAAACCGCCGAAACCGGCGATCTTGTCGATGTCCGAATTGATCGCGTCACTCCTACGCGAACTTTCGGAACGTTGCTTTCCATAACGGCCACGCGCACGGAGCTTTGTTCGGCATGATCTGCGTGATCCAACGCGTGAGTCAGGCGAGCGCCACCGTCGATGGCCAGATCGTCGGCCAGATCGACCAGGGAATGCTCGTCCTGGCCGCGGTTCATGCCACCGATTCGGCCGAAGACGTGGCGTGGACGGCGCGTAAACTGGCCAGCCTGCGGATTTTCGCCGAAGGCGAGCGCAACTTTGACCGTGACGTGCAAGAGATCGGCGGCTCGATTCTGCTCGTCAGCAATTTCACCGTCGCTGCCGACGCGCGCAAGGGACGGCGTCCGTCCCTGGCCGGCGCGGCCGAACCGGCAGCCGGCCGTGAAAAGTTCGATCAACTCGTCGCGGCAGTTCGAGCATTGGGGGTGAACGTCCAGATCGGCCAGTTCGGCGCGGACATGAAGATTGCCCTTATCAACGATGGTCCCGTCACATTCATCATCAACAGCCGCGAGAAATGAACATCCGCCGCCAATCGTTGCACCCCACACCGTTTCAGCTACCGTTACTCATGACCATGCTTGGCGTTTTGCACCTCTACCGTGCCCGGTGTGACTTTCAGACACAACGTTCCGTAGAAATGTTGTTGAAAGTCTCGCACAACGGCGTTTCAAAAGCCGCCTTGAGCATCGGACCCGGCGGCGATTTCACCAGCTTGCCGCAGGCCATCATTGCAATGCGTTCCTCTCGCGGACCGCGTGCGCACGTCGTCCACGCCTGGGGACCCGCGGAACTGATTGCCGCGGCCGCGTCGCCTTCGTCCCGCATCATCTTCAGTCCGCAATCTCCGGTGAATCGCAACTGGCTGCGCTGGATCAATCTCGTCCTGGGGCGCCGCCGCGTTGAAATCGTCTGTCCCACGGCTACGCTGCGAAACCTCTTCATCGAGCGCGGAATCGCTGGCGACGAATGCCATGTCATTCACCCGGGCGTCGATCTCGATCGACTTCGCACGCCGGACGCCGACCTTCGCGCCGAGTTGGGCTTGGCTGAATCTGATCTGGTTTTGCTCGCGCCGGGCGAATCCACCATTGACGCGGCCCATCGGTCT
>Ga0182024_10023725_pt1 | contig 10957 bp, 9 predicted proteins | sample P32metaG_FD_120480 | JGI IMG/M metagenome (GOLD analysis project Ga0182024, IMG submission 120480) | Permafrost microbial communities from Stordalen Mire, Sweden - P3-2 metaG (Illumina Assembly) | ecosystem: Environmental > Terrestrial > Soil > Wetlands > Permafrost | place: Sweden: Stordalen... | reverse complement strand
CCGGGTGAATGCTTCTAGGGTTTCTGATTGAAGATGGAGATAATCACCATCACATAGAGCGCCAGCGACTCGATAAAGACCAGGCCTAAAATCATGGCCGCGCGGATAGCTGGAGCTACGCCAGGGTTACGCGCCATGCCTTCGCAAGCGCCGGCGATAGCCTTGCCTTGCCCCAGGGCGCAAAGCCCCGACCCGATGGCCATGCCGATGCCGGCGCCGATCGAGACCCACCAATATCCGCCGGGCGACTGGGCGCCGCCCCCGGTCTGCGCGAACAGCGGGCACGCAACTACCAGCAGTACCAGCAGGAACAAAACCTTTTTCGTCATCTTAACTCTCCTTCAAATAAAATCGCCCCCAGGAGGTGGTTCCGCGCCAGCGTTGGGACGAGGCGGGCTCACGCTGAAAGAGCGGCATAAAGCCGGTATTAATGCTCGCGGGCCGTGGCGGCGCCGACATACAGCATGGTCAGCACCATAAAAACGTACGCCTGGATCAAGGAAACGAATACGTGCAGGCCCATGAAAAGCGCCGGTACCCCAAAAAACGTCAGGCCGAGAAACACGATGGTAATTTGCTCGCCTGCGTACATATTGGCGAACAGACGAATAGTCAGCGACATTGGCCGGGCGAGGTGGCTGATGATTTCGATGGGGATCATCAGCGGCGCCAGCCACCAGAGCGGCCCCGCAAAATGCTTGAGATAGGACACGATGCCTAACTCGCGTATGCCTACATAGTTGTAGTAAAGGAAGACAGCCGCGGCGCATCCCAGAGGCACCGAGGGATACATCGTGGGCGATTGCATAGTGGGAATCACGCCGATCAGGTTGCTGAATAAAACGAAGATGAATATAGTTCCGAAAAAGGAAAAATAACGGTCTGAGTGATGTTCTACCTGTTCTTTGCCCTGACTGTCCACGAACTCATAGATCAACTCGAAAGTCTGCTGCATCTTCCCCGGACGATCCGCCGAAAGCCGGCTCTTCAGCAAAGCGAAAACCAGCATGATGAGAGCGGCCACCAGCAGTTCCATGGCGACATAGTTCGTCCACGGCCGAGCGGCGGATGGCCAGCCCACCAGGTTGAGCGCGGCATTGCCGAGCCCCGCCAAGTAGTGGTTGAAGAGCTTAGTGATCCAGATTTCTTCGTGCAAACCCTAGTCCTAGTTCGATGAATATTTCGATAACGACGGCGGCCAGCGATACGAACAGCCCCGCAAACATCGCCGCCAGGCTGAGTTTGGAATACCTCAATATAACATAGGCGGCGCCCGCCAATAGCAGATAGCGTAGGACAAAAAACAGTGCGAATGCGCTCGGTCTGCCGCCTGGACCGAGCCCCGCTACGAAGCCTTTTAGCCAGCGGAAATTCAACCAGGATGCCCATGCGCCAATCGCAAATCCTCCGCCGTAATTCCACCCGCGCCAAAGCGCTGCCACCGATCCGATGACTGCTACCACCACCATGGTCCGCGTGACGCGCGCCGCCGTACGGACAAAGATGTCGTTACTTTCCGCCATCACCGCTATCCCGCGTCAACTGCCGCACCACCTGCGTCAACCCGCCGGCCGCGCCCAGAATCACGCCCGCCACGTAGAGCGAATGCGTCCCAAAACGGCCGTCGAGCCAGGCGCCGATGAAATAGCCGGCAACCACCGCCGCCGGTATGGTGAACGCCATCCCGGAATACCGCGCCACCGCGCCCATCATCGAATCCTGGCGTTGCGGCATATTATCCGTGGATGCGTTCCGAGGCTTCGCGCACTAGCATCCCCATCTTGGGATGGGACGGCTCCATGGCGGGATGGATGCCGAATTCTTCAAGCGACTCGGTGGTGGTTGGCCCAATCGACGCCACCATGCATTTTGCGATTCCGGCCCGCGCCGCCGACTCGACGCCCATTTCTTCCGCCACCCGCAGCAGGTGAACAATTTGGATCGCCGTGGTGAACATGGCGACGTCGAACGCGCCGGCCGCCAGGCGGCGTACGGCCTCGCGCAGCGGCGCGGTATCTTCCGGCAGCCCGTATTGGTAGATGCGCACAGGCGTTACTTCCGCGCCGCGCGCCCGCAATGCCTCCAGAAACTCTTCGTTCGACCGGCCGTATTCCTGCACGGCGATGCTCCGCTCGGGACGTCCCTCGGTAACTTTCAACAGTTCCCGCCACGTGTTCGGTTCCGGCGCAATCAGGTCGGGCTTCATTCCCATCTCGCGAAGCGCCGCCACGGGCTTGGGGCCGCGAGCCACTACCGTCAGTTTTCGCAGCGCATCGGTGAACGCGGTCTCCTGGTAGGCCTCCGCCAGCGCGCGATTCATCTGCCGCGTGCCAACGCCCGTCAGCAGCGCCATCATGTCGAATTCGCCGCCGAACAGGCGTTCCGCGAAGCCCGTCAGTGCGGCATTCTGTTCAATGGGGACCTCGCGCATCGAGGGCGCCACGAACGGATCGCCGCCCTGCCTGCGGATCAATTCGGCGATTTCCGGCGCGCGCCGGCTTTCCAGCGCCAGCACGCGTTTCCCTTCAAAGGACATGCCCGATTATAAATAGAAGTACATGAAGCTGGTTGCCGTACGTTCCCTCACCGCGGTTTCACTTGCCGCCGCGCTGGCTATTTCGGCTCGCGCCCTGGCGGGGCCGTTCTTCGTGGGACCGCTTCGTTTCGCCTCGCCGATAGGGATGGAGAGCCTCTTCGCGGCTGCATTTCTCGCTATTGTTCTGCTGCAATCGATGCGATCTGGCGAGCAGGGCAAAGCCGGATTACCCGTTGCGCCACTGCCCAAGACGCCATTGCTATTGGCTCTGGCGGTGGTGGCCGCCGCGTACATCCCCAGCTTGAAGGATCCGTTTCTCAGCGACGATTACATCCTGGTGAGCCGCGCCACGCTCGACCCCGCGCGCATCCTGGCGGTATTTCACACGGCAGGCGGCGATGGCTCATTCCGGCCGCTCGGTTATCTTTATTTCGCGTTGCTCCACCAATTCGGCGGTCTCGATCCGTGGAAATGGCACGCCTGCGCGCTGGCAGTGCATCTAATCGATTGCGCACTGCTCTTTGCGATTGTGTGGACCCTCTGGCCGGCTGTACATCGGGAAGTTCGTTCCACTTATCTCGCCTTCACCGCGGCTGCGCTGTTCGGTCTCAACGGCACGCGCCCCGAGGCAGTCGCGTGGACCGCCGGCAATTTCGATCTTCTGGCTTGCGCCTTCACGCTCGCCGCCACGCTTGCCGTGCTGCGCCGCCGCATCGCGCTGGCTTTGCCATTATTGTTACTCGGCATTCTGTGCAAAGAGAGCGCCTATGCCGCCCCCGCCGTGATTTTCGGATTCGCCGCCGCCGCGGATCGTCTGCGCGACCGTCGGATTCGCCTCGGCCTGATCGCCGGCGTGGCCCTCTGCGCCGCGATGTTTGCATACCGCTGGAGCTTGTTCCACGGCCCCGGCGGCTACATCAATCCGGCCACCGGGCGGCCGCAGGTGCTCGCTTTTCATCTTGGCGCCGCGCTAAAGGCGCTGCTGTTGCGCGTGTGGGCCAACCTGCTGTTCCCGGTCAATTGGGACGCTTCGGCCAAAAGCGCGACGCTGGCCGCGGCTGTGCTGATCGGATCTTGCGCGCTCCTTTATGCGGCGTTCGCCACTCCTTTATCGCGGCGAATCGCGATATCGATGCTGGCGTTGACTGCGGGCGCGCTCTTGCCTGCCTACCATCTGGCGCTGATCGGCGACAACCTCAACGGTTCGCGCATCCTCTACATGCCGGCCGTCGGTTTCTGCGTGTTGTGCGCCCATCTGGCGCGGACGAAGCGGCTGGCCGGCGCCGCGCTGATCGTTTGCGCCGGCGCCATTCTGATCCACAACCTGGACGCATGGCATCGCAATGCGGTTCTAGCCAATCAAGTGTGCGCCGGCGCAACCACGCAGGCGCCGGTCCACGATCTCAACGGCGTGGTCTTCTTCGCCAACGGATACCAGGAGTGCGTGGAGATGAAGCGCCGACATCGGTAGCGCCCTGCAAGCTGACTATATTGGCAAGCCGGAATCGCTTTACTAAACACAGCGCCTGAAGTGTTTGCGCATCTCGATGGGTGGGGTACGCTTTAGCTTGCCATCGCCGTCGTGCCGCGAAGCGGCATGCGGCGAGGTTCGCTCGACCGCTGGGCAAGCTAAAGCATACCCCACCTCTGCGCATACGCAACAACTTTAGTCGTCGTGTTTAACCGTGCAGGAAGTAGATCGCCTGGGCCAACGGAAGCGCGCTCATCAAAGGTTGGGTGGGTAGACTGCCCGCTTGAAGAGTGGCCCGAGGCGGTGCGGTTGATCGAAGTCGCGCCCGCTAAGAAAGTGGCGTGGGCGTTTCGCGATTGGACTGCGCTCGCACCGGCATCGTCCACACAGTTACTTGACGAGGAACGCGTGCAGGAGAAAAATCCGGTCGCAGCCGGTGGGCCGACGGGAGCGCTCCGCAGCTTCCAGCTTAGACCGGAGGTAGGCGTGATGGCGATAGCGATATGCAACCTGGGTTCGGTCTTCTGCTACGACAATGTTGTCCAAACGTCATATTCAGAAACCGGATTCGACGATTCGGTCAAGAATGCTTCGGCCTGCCGCCTACCTCGCGACGCGGTGCCCGCTTGGTGCGCCGTCAATGCACGCCAGCCGGAATCGCGGAGCGACAATCTGATCAAATCAAGCGGCTCGACGTTACGGTTGCGAATGCCGCCAAATCGGATAACCATTCTTGCGTTTGGCCGACAGACGCTCGCAGCGTTCTGCCACACCTTCCGAATCTGGCGGACATAAGCCTCTGGACTTGAATGCTCCAGTTGCCCTGTTGTTGCGTAGTGCACGTCCTGTGGGCCACCCAGGAACCAGTTTCTAAGCCACTGGTCTTGAATATAGGTACGCATCCCGTAGTAAGGTGGAGACGTAATAACCCAATCGAAAAACCTTTGATGACTGAGAAGTTCGAACATGCGGGGATCTCGGCTGTCTCCCAAGCAAACCTCCCCGATTGCTTTGGGGAGTTTACTGGAGTAGTAACGCCTTACGCGTCTCTCGATAACCTCGAGAACGTTTACTGGCTGTGGAATCAATCTGTGGCTGCGCCAGTAGTTCACAGCATAGCGAGGCTTCGGCGAGTACGTTCGCGTGCATTGATTGGAGAGATAGCTGGGAAATAGCTTTTGCCTCGGCCCATGTATCGCGCCTAAAATGATCCCACGCAATGCGTCGCGCGCGCCGGATCGGCTGTCATGCAGCAAGGCCGCTCGTAGCCGTCCCAAGACATCCAACACTTCTGGGTGGAAAGCCCATCGCCAAAACTCGCCAGAGGGGACTGTACACGCTTTAGTCGAGTCCAGGATCGCTCGCGCTTCGCGCATGATCTCGTCAGGTGTTGTGGGGACGGTCTTCGCGGTCGTGATTGCGGCCGCGACTGGATTGCTGTCGATGCCGAGCGCCTGCATGTCGAGTAAACGCGCAGCAAAGTTGGTGGTTCCTCTTCCGCAAAACGGGTCCAAGACTCGCTGGCCCCTCCGCGCGTGACGCTCGAGAATCCCAAGCGGGAAGCTCAACGGAAACATTGTGAAGTATGGACAAATGGCATTCAAGCGCACGGTTGCGCGTCGTGCCTTGTCAGGGCCTTGCGATTTTCCGAACATAGGTCGTCCCCCTGCCAGGGTGTTTGTAGGTTTCCCACGCGTCATTCCGGGGCCCGAGAAGTTGGTCCAGCGCGGTTCTTACCAATTGGTAAGCGATATTGTCCCTGTCGTCCAGGTGTTCCGAAAGATGTCCCAGGAGCGCAGCCTTGATACTTCCCCAGGCAACCCCATCTGGCCCGCTCAGTCTGGCCATCATTTGGCCGTCGGCGCGCAGAGCTTGGATCGCAGCAGCCTTCGCCGTCTCCAGGGCGTCAACTTGCGCAGTCCCGCTGTCGGTTTCCGTCTCTGCTTGATTTCGATCTGGGACAAGTACAGTCTGTCGCGGATCCGCCGTGTTGGCGAAAATCCTGCGCAGATATTGAGAGTAGGTGCCGGCGGCTGGATTCCGATAGTCTGGATCTCGCACCGGGTACATCCGTTCAAAGGAGAGAACGCGAAGGCTTACCGGATAAGGCTTCCCAGCCACTGAACTCCAGAAGACGCCCTGCCCCGGTATCGGTTCGTTCAGAAGCGAGCTCAAAAGGTCGTCGCTGAAATGCGCGTTAGCCTTTTTCAGGCTAGCCAAGTCGGAGGCGGACAAGAGATGAAATACAAACCAATTGTCGCCTTGACTGAGGATTTCTACTGGAATGCTGCCCGGCTGCTGGGTGATCAGCACAGCACCCAAGTCGTATTTACGGCCCTCTTTCACCCAGGAAAGATAGGGCTCAGAAGTGGTCGCGTTCTCGTTCAAAACCGACTGAGCTTCTTCTACAACGGCGATAGTCGGTATTGTTTTCGGATTGGCGCTCGTAAATTCTTGTTGATTCCTGTCGAAGATTCGGCGCAAAATCAACCCAGAAAGCACAAGAGACTGGGACCCCCGCATCTGCGAAACGTCTACTATGCACAACTTGCCTTCGGATAGAGCGTGAATGAGCATGTCCATCAACTGGCTGCTGCGATCATGAAGCATTTTCACGATGGCGGTCATATTTGACCGCGCGGCAAGGGCCTCGGCTTCCTGTCGTTGCTCGTCGAGGTCAAGGATCTTGCAGACGTCACTTAGCTGCGTGCCGTTGCCGTTTGCGTCGATGAGATTGACTAAACTCTCCCATCGCTCCTGCGACAGACCCCTGAGCTTTCGCACATTTTGCTGTTCCTGCCTATCCGCCCCCAGCGCAATCGCGATGACATCGGAAGGCCGTAACCTTCTGATGTCCAATCGAATACCTCCAGCAACGAAGGACTGATAAAAGGGGCTCGGGTTCGCTCGCGGCGTGAATACAACGAGCTTGTCCTCTAATTCGGGCACATCGCATAGTCCGGGCCTGCCTTTGTCATCAGGCCAGAAATACTCGCCATCGGGGTCAAATATGACGGTGCCGACTGGCACTTGCTTCCCGCCGCGCTTAGACACGGTGGGAGTACCCCGATAGAGCGTGCTGAAGAGGAGCTTATTCAGGTTGGATTTTCCGAATCCAGCCCGGGCAAAGATGAAACTACGCCGCGAAACAAGCGAATCGATCGGGAAGCAGACCCGGACCTCTGGTGTGAGGATCTGCATCCAATCCTGTAAGCCGACATCCTTGTTGTCCGGAGCGTAAATGTATTCGCCGAATGCCAGGTGGCCGATTGGCGCTCCCTCAAGATTGTGTCCGGCAATCTCTCGCAGGATCTGGCTGGAAGGAAACGCCACGGGACTTCCCACGTGCGGAAGGCGACGGTGAGAGGGCACGAAGGTCAACCCGGATGCATTCTTGCGGAGGACTCCCAGAACACGGATGTTGATCCTGTACTTCAGGTATTGCTCTCTGAGGTCCTCAGGAATTGGGCGCTCTTCCCGGACCGCGCGAATATTGAATTCCTCGCCCGACCCAAATGACAGTTTGCCCTCAGACGAAAAGGAGGCAATGCGTCCAAGGACAGCCTCGTCGGGTGTTTCGAGCTGCACAAGTACAAACTGACCGTGCATCGGGATGCTTTGGAAGTCACTCCTGTAAGGAAGGACGAGATCCGCATGGAACTCCAAACCACTTTCCTGCTGGAAACCGCGGAATATTCCAACTATCTGGTCACGCGGGAATAATTTGAAGTCGGACACGTTTGTCTCTTTCACCGGTATCGTTGTTGTGCTGGGTCGGAATCCTGAAGTCGAAAAACGTCCAGGGCGCCGGATTGTTCACCAAGCGCCAAGCGGACTCCGTCATAGATGTGGTCCTGAAGGATGTCGAAATCGAAATCGACAAGAGCGGCGTTCTCATGTGCTTTCTGTAGGCATCGCGGATAGCAGGGGACCGGAAAACCATTTATCGCGTCGGCGAGCATCGATCCGATAATGATCGAGGCGCTGTCCCTCTGAGGCGTGAAGATATCTACGGGCCAGACGGGGTCGCGGCTGCTGCTCCCAAACTTCACCAGGAACATTTTGCCCCCAACAAATTTGTTAACCTCACCGCCAGCTCCCGCAAGGTCGTCGCCCCTTGCGAACTCTGACCATACGTAAGCCTTTTCCTCTATCTCTCTGGGCACCTCGACGTATGCCGGGTAGTCTGTCTGGAGGACGCTCTCCAAAGCCATCGCTAGCCGGTACCGCGTGAGCACCTTACTGTGCTTTGCTACGCCTGCTAGATAAACACGCCGCTTACTCTGCGTCCATTGAAGTTCGATGCGGCTTCTCATTTCTAAAAGCAGCTTCGAAAATAGATCGGTTGCAAAAACCTTACTTCTTAGCAGGCCGTCACAAATGATAAGGGTGTCGGTACCAAAATCCTTTTTCAGGATGGACAGCAGAATTGCCCATTCAACAAGTTCTCGGTAAACCTGGACCCAGCTTGGCGAAACAGGCTGATCTCGGCCCACTGGCGGCCGGATCATGTGGGACAGCTCTGGCAAAGATTTCACGTCAAGCAGTGCCATCATTTCACCAAGGGCGGTGCGTGGCAACCCACTTGGGTGGAACTGCCGGTGGCGTAACGAATCGACCGACGTCGTTGGCGAAAGGGCCTCTAGGCAGTATTCGTTGTTGCTAGAATCAACCACTCTGACGAGCTGAATGAGGAATGGGTCGAATTGGAGCTGATTATTACCGCCATCGGTGCCGACGAGGGATATTGATGTTGTCGCGCGGGATTGAATCCGGCGGGTCTGATTGCGTAGCGGTTGAATCTCTCTGCGGAGAGCATCGAGCACGCTGCGGTCGCTTCGGATACACTCAGCGATAGCTTGTTTTAACTGTGCCTGTGTTGAAGGATCAATCATCCCGAACTCATAATAATAGTACCGCCTTGTGGCGCTTGAGCAGAGCGTGATTCCACCGAATCTTCAGTGTCTGGCTATACTCGCAAGGCCCGCCGTCCGCGGATTGAAAACGTTCTTCGAACCATCTAATCAGCCTCGGGCAATGTCCGAGAGGCTGACGGGGGCGTTGTCCGCGGACCAGGGGGTCCGCCCGGGGTCCGCCCCACAATTTCGGCGGCCTAAGGGACGAAGCCGACGGCCGTTATCACAATTCCAAGGGGGCGGGCGTCACCGGGAGCGAAAAAGGTAGGATCGACATCGATTTCTACCGTGGCTGTCTGACCCGTCCCCTGCACCGGCGGCGATTCCAGCGTGTGCGGGCCGGGGTCGGAATAGGTCTGCCTCGCCACTTCGCGCCCATCGAGCAGCAGCCGCACGATGCGCTGCGGCGACGCATTCGGCAGATAGAACACCAGCCGCAGCTTGCGCGGATCGCGCGGATTCTTCAGCGCCACCACGGCGCTTTTGCCCATCCAATGGTCGGCGTAGATGCCGCTGACGATTTGTTCGGTGGCTTCCGGAGCGTCCATGCGCACGTATTCGAGCGTGATGTGACGCTCGCCGATCATGGCGGCGCGGATGCGGTCGATGGGGCCGTTCGAAATTCCGAATGGCCAGAGGCCCGCCGCGGAAGAGGAAAAGCCGGAATGCGAACCGAGCCCGATCAGGCGCAACGGAATCGCCGAACGAATCTCGGCTTGCGCGATGGTAGTGGCGCGGATTTCGCTCGAATGATCAAGCTCGCTGGTAACCACGATGTTTCCGGGGCGCAGCGTCTGCGTCTTCGCTAGCGGCAGCGCGCCATGCTCGGCGAAGTAGTAGCGGAAGCCCCACTCGCCATCTACCCAGACGCGATGGCCCGCGGTCTTGGCGGGCAGCGATGCGGCAAATTGGCGATAGCCGTCCCAGTGTTGGTAGTTCATGGCAGCCAGGCTAAGGCTGAGCGCCATCTGCGCGGCGAATCCAATGGCTAGCCAGCGCGGACGCAAGCGCGAAACCAGTAGAGCGACGGGGGCGGCGATCGGCAGAAGGTATCGTGCCGATCCGGCGAAGAATACGATCACGGCGCCGGCGAAGAATAGGGCGATCCACGCCAGCAAGAACTGGGTGTCGCGATCGTGCCGTTTCCGCCACGCAAGCATTGCAGCGCCTGGCAGCAATGCGGGGAACACGATAAAGCAGAAATGGATTGCCAGAGCGGCGGCGTTGCGCAGCTTGTTGGCGGGATCTTGAAACCCGTAGTGCGTGAAATATCCGGTGAGGACAGTGGCGGGCAAAGCGCCGGTGGTGAGGCGTTCGAAGACTTGGACAGCGCCAATGACAATCAGCGGCGTCAGAATCAGTACTGTGGGGCAGGCGCTTTCGCCTGCCAACCGGCGCGCGCGGTTTCGCTCGAGCCACAAATACGCCCCCAACACCGGAATCAAAAATACCGCCTGGTAAGCCTCCAGCGAAGCCAGAGCCATTGCGCACGCTGCCAGCCAGATTCGCCCCGAGCAAAATAAGGCAATCGACGCCATCCAAAATGCCAGGAACGGAATATCCGGCTCGAACGAATTCCCGTTCACCACGAATGCCGGGACAGCTAAAAACAGCAGCGTAGCCCACACCGGATGCGGCGAGAACCGCTTCGCCAGCGACCACATAGCCCACACGGCAATCACCGAAAATACGATGTACGCGGCGTGAAACGGAATCTCCAGTGGCGCGGAGCCATGCCCTGCGCTGCTTAACGCGGCTACCAGCAGCGCCAGCGGCCATGCATTCAGCGGCGGATGCGAATGGCCGCGCAGATCCACCTGGTCGCCGCGAAACATGTAGTGCGTGTTTGCCGGATGCAGCGGGTCAATCTGCGCATGCGCCGCTTCGGTGATGTAGATGTCGTCGTCGCCCTGAACTGCCTGATCGAGAAATGGAATGCGGATGAATAGGACCACGGCTAAGACCAGCCAGAGGCCCCAGCGCGATTCTACGCCGGCTTCCATCGCAGCACCGGCTTGCGCGCCGCGGTGACTT
>Ga0182024_10023724_pt1 | contig 10958 bp, 16 predicted proteins | sample P32metaG_FD_120480 | JGI IMG/M metagenome (GOLD analysis project Ga0182024, IMG submission 120480) | Permafrost microbial communities from Stordalen Mire, Sweden - P3-2 metaG (Illumina Assembly) | ecosystem: Environmental > Terrestrial > Soil > Wetlands > Permafrost | place: Sweden: Stordalen... | reverse complement strand
AGCTACATCCCGCTAAATTCGACAAGGCGGCCTACGTCGGATGGATACCTTAAAAACGATGGCTCAGAAACTCAACAACGGCGGTGTTTGGTCTCTCCAAAAATGGATGTTCCGAAACCACTGGTCTTCGGAACATCTTAGCTATGTGTCCAGGATCACAGAGGTGCGTGGGAGATCCGCTAAGTCAGGTCCGACGAACGCTTCAGCTCAGAACCGATGGAGACCTTGAATGCCTTTCGAACTGTCAATAGAAGAGCTCAACAATGTCTCGGGCGGCGACATCGGCGGACTTTCCATCACTCGTGGTGGTGGCAACACCAACGTCGCTCAAGGTCAATTTTCGGAGGCCGACCCAGCCATCGGCCGCGGCCGTGTGCTCACAAACGGTGGCCATAATTCCAACATTGCTCAGGGTTTCGAGCCGTAGGCGGACGCGGGCCGCAGGAACGCGCACCTACGCCCGGTGGGCCGATTAGTCGCTGAGGCGTATCCTTCGGGGCGGCCTCGAGGCTTTGCCCCCGGGCCTTCTGTCCGTGGCATATCCAGACTTTTGGAAATGTTCAGGCCGAGCTCGGAAAGCGCTCATACAAACAGCGAACGAGTTGAGGAGCCAGAATATCTCCGCGCGAAATCAAGTTACCGTTGAAGTCAGTCATGTTCATTGGATTGCCATCTCCAACTTGAATCAGATTCTGGTTCGAATCGCTGGCAATACACCCGTCAAAATATACGGAGCCATAACTTGCAAGTGCCGGCTCATAGGTGTCGAGAGCTAGTGCCTCGACAATCCACTCCGCACTATCCCCAGCGAGCGACCATTCTTTAGGAGCAGTTACAGCAAAGGAAGTGTGCGCTCCATTAGTGAGGTTCATCAGATATATTTCGGCCGCCACTGCCGAGCCAGGATCGACACAAATTACGCAGCTCATTGTATCCCCTTGGCTCACCGGAAAATTGCTAATCCAGTGGGTGTCTCCCGGAAACCACTCCCACCACGGACTTAGCAGTCGTATGGCGCCTCCAAAAGGCTCACCTCCTATCACGTCAGAATCAACGCCCGCCTGTAAGCAGTCTACCGACCCATGATAGCCGTCAATCCCAATCCACGAAGAAGCGGAATACCAGACGAATGACGTGGCATTGCTCGGTAAGTATACGTTAGGCACCGTCCATTCGCCAGAAACCCACCGCATAGTCGAGCCGGGTTGCGGGCTGACTATGCCGCCAGACCAGATTAAGCTCTCATATGGCTCGTGCCCGAATTTGAACGGCTCCACTCCCGGTCTGCGACGGCGTCTATAAGCCATTGTCCGAAACACCGGTCTGATGACTTGAAGTTTCCGATCAAAAGTTCGTTGCCATCGTTTGAGAAGCTCTGGATTTTCGGTTGGTCGCCGGGGAAATCCGTACAAGCGCAGTTCACGGTCGTCCGCTTCGATGGGCCGAAAGCCATCAGGGGGACGCGAAAAAAGGCGGATCGTTTCGCCTTTTGGCAATTTTTGAACTTCCATTTTCGCCTCCTTCTCAAAAAACGGTTACGTGCTGGTATTGCAAGGTACCAAGCGATTATCGGCGTTGATGTGAACTGGCTCATAGTTGGGTGGAGAGATCGAATATAACTTTGCTCTAGCTAGCCGCTGCGGTTTTGAGACGTTGACTAATTGAACCGGTCAACGAAGAAGCACGGCTAATCAGCCGCCAGCCTATATGGCTGGTCAAGAATCGGAAAGGAGACTCCAAATGAGTGTGGAAGCTGATTTCGGTCTGTCCGACTTTGTGGGCCAAGCCAACGGCAGCGAGGTGTCTTGGGATATTACTTGGGCGCCTCTCGAGGACAGTCGTTTTGCCGCGGTGAGTTTTCAAAGTGATTTCGTCGATGCACAACTCATTCGCGTTTCCGAGTGGTTCTCAACTGACAGTAGCGGAACCCCCCATATCGGCGAAACTATTCGCGCTAATGAGTTTCTAGGCCCTGGAGAGGGGGTCGCTTTTCGATTTTCTGTGGTTGTTATTCCGAACCATTAGAGAAAGATGCTGTCATGAGACTTCATGTTGTGTTCGATCAAAGTGGAAAGATCTTAGGCGTGGCGCAGGTGAGCCGAAACTCTCCCGTCCGGGTCAGGCCACGAGCCAATGAAAAGGCGGGTGAGCGGGTAGCTGAGATTCTCGTCCCTGGCGAGTACCAGCACTTTGACGTGGCGGCCATTTGTCAAAGGTTACAAGTAGAAGTGACGGCAAGAGGCCCCGATCTTAAACTGAAAGTCTGACGCGTTTGGTTCGCGCGCGGTGCTGACGAGGAAGATCGGTCCGCGGCGTGAACTCAATGCTGGAAGCATTAGTTCGGCTTTCGCATAGGAATTACCTCTGCAGTGCTCCCAGCACCATCTCTCACTTTCAGTTTTGGCTCAAAGTGAACCACAGTCGCCGGGTCTGCAAAGTAATGCGGCGACAAACAAGCAAGCTGTTCGACATCCTGCCCAGCCAGGCAAATGTCGGATAACAGAAGCTCTGTCTTTGATCTGACTTTCGCTTGAATGATCATTTCAACTGAACGCTTTAGCAAACGTGGTGCTTCTACGGGCGTTTCGCTCGGCAAATCTAATGGCTCCCTCTTGTGCCATCCGCGAGTTGCACGATACTGCCAAAGACGCTGCGCCGCGCCGTCGCTCAGCATCTCCAACTGGTGAGCCCGCTTAATCATTGCTCCGACAGACACCATCCACTTTGGTTTCAAAGCCATAAGCCCATCTAGGGACAGCGAAAATACGTCAGCAGAAAATGACCGATGGGGGAGAAGAAACGCGCAAGCGAGGTACTTTGCTTGATCTTCGATCAGCTGAAAATTCTCGGCTAGCTCAGTTTCCGAAACGCCTCGGTGCAAAATCAAATGGCAGAGTTCATGTGAGAGGTCCACCTGCCGTCTGAACGCAGTGTATTTATCGCCAGCAAGCAGAATGTACGGACGATTAGCCGCACGCGCTTCCCTTCGCGCTGGACGATTACGCGATAGCCGTCATGCTTGATTTCGTGAATCCAGTCCGGGCCAGAGGGAACCTTGGTTCCGCGGGTTGGGATGCAGGGTTCGAATAGGCGGTTAGGCATAGCCGAAGAGATAGGATCAGCCGGCCGTTTGGGGAGTCGTGTCGCATGACGATAACTTAATTTTGCAAACTGAAATCCTGCCGTTGCTGGCGCGTACCTTCTTTGTTGGCAACGGTGCGCCGCCCGCACCACGCTGGCCGGCGGTCCCGCTTCTTCAACGCCCCCAGGGGTGGGACCGTTCGGCCTGCCGCCTAAACGTGATCCGGCCTATCGGCCCATTTCTGACGCGCGACGCGAAGCGCCGGGAACGGGCAGCCTAATGCACGGGCGCGAAAGCGGACGCTGGCCGTCGTGCGACGCAACGCCGCGGCTGCGCGGATGACTGACGCCCCCTGCCTGACGAAGGCCCTCAGGCGATCGTCATCGGCATCCGTCCATGGCTGGTTGTTTCGACGCATGATTATTTTGGGAGCTTCAGATCGACCATCAGGCGGAGCGGTGACAGAAAAGCCTACACTAGCTTATGTTAAGCCGTCGATTCGATTTTGGCCATCAGGCGAACAACTCCGCACCCGCCTGCGTGAACTTCACATAGGGCCCGGATTCATGCAGGACGAGCCAGCCCCGCGCGATCGCAAGATCGAGACCGGCTTTGTATTCGGCCGGGCTGCCCTTGAGATCGTGTAGAAACGGCCAGTTGATCTGCTCGATGAAGATGCGGCCTTCCTGCGCCGGCTCGATCGAATTGGCGATCTCGACCAGCTTGCGGGCGGCTTTTTCGGGGTCAGCGAAGGGACGGTTGACCACGAACTTGTTCATGCCGCCGCCTGATCTTCCTTGTCGGCCCCGCGGGCGACAATTTTCAACGCGTCGTCCGCTAGTGGCCGCTGCAGCGACTTGGCCTCGTCCCATGGTGCTCGCATCCAAACGTCTCGCTCCTCGTCCGTCGTCAGGATCACCGGCATCGCCTTGGGATGGATGGGTTCGACGATCGCATTCGGCGACGTCGTCGGGAAGCCATACACGAGATGCGGCCCGGGGATCGGTTTGGACTTGGTGCCCCGGTCGCCCCTGTATTCGGTCCAGATGCCGGCAAAGGCGAATAGGGGGCGGTCAACGTTGAGCGCGAACCACACCAGTCTTTCTTGCCGGTCTCAGGGTTGGACTCGGGCGCGTACTCGGCAAAGCTGTTGGCCGGAACCAAGCAACGGTTTTCCCGGCTCAACCAGCCGCGCCAGTGCGGGGAAGCGGTGTTGCGGATATTGGTGACGGGCGGCCCGCCGAACTTTGGAGGTGGAGGCATCCCCCAACGCATCATCGTCAGCTCGCGTTCGGCACCGGCTTTGCGGACGACGGGCGCAGGATAGTCGGGGAAGACGCCCCGCATGGGCGGCAGGTTGCCGACGTATCGGTTCATAACGCGGAATAGAGCGCGGATGGCTTCCTGGTTCGTGGTGATCGAATAGAGATTGCACATGAACCCTTAAACCGTCGAGCGTTTGAGATGACTTTCACGATTGGGCCTATATCAGGCTTCTGGTTCGAGGTTATCGATCAGCGGAAGCCTAATTGCCGCAGCACCTCGATCTATCGCAACACCATTCCAATAGATCGCGAGCCAACGAAGCTTGTCGTAGTGCTTTGGCTCATAGACGGATTCGTCGAGAGCTTTTTGAATTTCAGTCCGGCACTTTGCTATTTTCTCTTCGAGCTCTGCATCGGTTTTCTTGATTACGTACAGAATGTCCAAAAATGGCGGTCCATCTTCATCAAATGAAACTTTTGGGGATACGCCTTTTTCTGGTCGGACACTCAAAAACTCAGTGCGTCGATAGTCAGCATGAGTTGCCTTATCGATCAGAATTCGAGGAAATCGGGCGATTTTTGATTCCATCCGGTACGCGTCGAGCAGCGCTGGCCCGAACACAGCCTTGTCAGAATGATGCAGATGTCCTTTTGCAATACCGCCTCTCACGAAAAGGCCACTTTCCATTAGAGTGAGGCTCAGAGCGGTGGCTGCCGCGAGCAAGTGAAACAAGCCGATTGGACTAGCGTTCTCGGACAGAACGATGCAATCGGAAAAAGATTGCGTTCTAAAATCGTCTCTATGGATGCCAGCTCCTTCGCCATACTCCACACTTGCGTTGGCGGTGTTGTTTAGAATGGAAATCAGTTTCTTCGCTTGCTCTGGCGACGTCACAGATTCTCGCACTATCTGGCTGAATCCCAATATATCGATGAACGCGACGTATCGGTCCGAGTAAACGTTTTCTGCGCCGTTATTTGACATGCAACGACTCTATCGCTCCCCCGGCCACCATGTCGATGGCGGATCAAGGGCCGAAATCTTGGTGGGCCGCAGCGCTACCAGATAGCTGCGCTTGTAGGGATAGCCCCGAACCTGCCAGCAATCCTTGCAGCGCATGTACCGCTCGAGTTCGTGGATCGGCGTCGCCTTCGGTCGACGGACGATATTGAGCGCAACGGTCTGGTGGGTGTCGCAGCCGAGGCAACGGACTTCAAGATAGACGCGTTCAGAGCATCGCCCAATGCCGGCGATGGCTGCGCTGGGCCTTTGTATCCGAGCATCCGCTGGTTCCAAGCGATGCAGGCCAGCTGGTCGGCTTCCTTGCGTGCTTCCGCAGCCCGCTCCGCCGAATGCCGGATCGAACTGCCATAGATGCTCTCTCTCGACTTAGTGCCCATCGGGCCAGAATGCGCCAGCCCGGCTTTGATCGGCAAGCCGCTAGGGATTGGGTTTGAAATTTCAAAGAACCTCTGCCAGTCGCGGGTGTGGACAAGGTGAGCGCGATTAGTGGAAGAGGATCGCGCCTAAAATTGCGGCGAGCAACGCGTTGGTAAGAACCATGAGATTGTGAATTGAACCTAGATCGTCGCGAATGTGGACAACCGTCCAGTCTTTTGCGGATTGAGAAAGTGGCTCGGAATCATCGTTCTGCGGAAATTCAACAGATCGGTTTGAACTGATGGTGCTGATAGAAATTTTCAAAGAGGCCCGCCCGCAATGATTCCCTCGATCGACATCCTGTTCCCCCGCCAAAATGCCCAATGAATTATTGCTCAAGATACACCTCTTGGCTCGCAAAACGAGAGATTCCTTCCGCTTTGAATCGAACTCCCGCTGTGGTAGTAAGTTCAACAAACAGTTTCAATTTTTGGGAGATGCGGGCGGGGTTCACCAAATGCGACAACTTTTTCGCCTGTTTGGTTTCTTCACAGATCCAGTCTTAGAACGTAGAGCTAGTAGTGTTGCAATCATCGACGCCGCCACTGTTTACGGTGCGGGCCGATATTATTTCGGCGATCACGACGATCCCAAATGGGCCTATGCATCACAATACGATTTACAGGAAGATCGAACGCTATTTCACGAATTTCTGCACAACGTTCTTCTGTATGATCACATCGTGCTTGATAATAAGAGCAGGACTGTAAAGGAATTAAAGAGTGAGCTGCTGCGGATGTTTGACGTCGTGAACGTAGCAGCGAAGGAAGAGCTGATAAAAGAGGAGAGCATCGCGCCAACTGATGAGTTAGAGCCCGTCATTTATGCGGTATCCCGCTTGATAGCGGAAGCCGACTCTAATGATCAGAACCGCGCCCTGCGTCGCATTTCTTCGAGCGTTCCTTGGTATTATCAATCTTCTGATCACTACGACTATGCTCGATTTTTGCGGTTTGCTCGGCAAATTGGGATGCCAGAGGATTTGATTCCGATCACGTTGTTCGTTTATCGGGGCCTTTGCTACTCCGGCTATGCCAATCATGTCCGAAAGCTGCGGAACGTTCCGACCGTCTATCTTGCATCTCCGGGAAGACTACAGGCCTTACAACCGATACTTTCGCGCGAGGCGATGGAAAAGTTTCATTATCCTCGCCAGGCCTACGGCGACCTAGTGAGTCAACTAGACCTCCCGGAAAAGGGCTATGATTTCTCTCACCTCGGGCTACCAAATCTGCACCTGTCTTCTCTGGAGACGCTGTTGGCGAGCAACAAAGCCGCAGATGCTTTTGACGTTGTCGTTCGGCTGCGTAGTTCCCCAAAAGGCAAAGCTATCAGAGCGGCGTGGGCGAACCGGATATGGCAATCGTCGAGCGCCTGCGCCGTGGGAAGCGTTAATTCCAATGTCCTGTCGGGTGCCACAATTTATGGGAACGTGAATCAAGTTTTGTATGCTTCGGCGCAAAGGTAGGAGGCAGGAATGACCGGAAATAAAATTTCGGATGCCGATATCGGCAAAGGGGCCGTCCAACAGACCGATACACCCGGCTCTGGCAATGAGATCAGTCGCGCGAGCGTCGGCGGTAGCGTCAGTCAGACGGTCGGCACTAAACCCGGCCTTTCGATATGGGGATATCGGGCGACTGGTGTCACTGCCATTTCGGCGATCGTTATTATCGCGCTGGCGTACTACCTACTGCGGTAACTAGCACTACTTTGGCACTTTAGGCTTGGGGATATCCGCAAGGAACATGTCACAGTGAGGACATTGTCGGGGTGGAGGTCGTGCGAAGAGGTCGAGGATCGCTTGCCTGATGGCCGCCATGCTTGGTTGTGGTGGCGGTCCTGAGATTCTTTTTTTCCGTCCCGCTGCTTTGAGGCGGCGGGATTGGAGGAAGGCGTAGGCGATCATCGTCATCAACGCGTAAGCGCGTCCCGGCTGTAAAGCCGGTCTCATTGCGGTCGAGCACGAGGGGCAGGGGCGCAAAAACAGGTACTTCGTGGTTGATTACTCTGTGGGCTCGTGGGGCAAGATTCCGTATCGGCTAGTTCCCGGCGGCCGCGCTGGAAAAGAATTGCAATTACTTCACGAGCTCTCGTGCAAAAGCTGGGCGGATTTAGACGCGTTGAAACTCTATCTTTTGCTCATAGCTCATCGCGACAAAACGACCGGATGCGCCATGATCGCCTACACAAAAATTGAAGAATCGGGCGGGATTTGGCGACAGAAAATTCGTCCGGCCATTTCGTTGCTCATCACGCATTACCTGGTGCGAGTGGAGCAAGGAAAAACGCCTGGCCAATACAATACCCCGAATGGCTACAGAATCTTGGGCCTCTAGCGGCACGATCACCACCAGCCGATGCTGTGGCCGGTCATGGCCGCGCCGGCGACGGCGGTTATGAACGGCCCAAGCGCCGTCAGGGCTTTCAGGAAGCGATCAAAGGGGTCGGGTTGTTTCGTCACAGTCAGGTCTCCGCGTAAGGTTCGCGTCGGCCGTCAGGTTCATCGGGTTCTGATCCGGCCGCAACGCACTCTGCTTCGAGCGCGTCAACCGTCCCGAAATTTAAGAAGGCCAGCAACGCACCAAGCTTCGGGAGAGAAGATGAGGCCCGCGGCCGGAAATGTCGGCCGAGAACGGGCGGAAACGGCCGAAAACCTAGTTATCGGCCTCGCTCTTGATTGCCTGCCAGACTTTGCGCGCGCGGGTTCGCACCGTGCTGGGAGCGGCTTCGTAGCCCTTCTTCGTGATCCATTCCTGCATGGCCCGCTCGATGTCGGCCTGTACCTTCGGCTTTAGATCGCCGCGAAAATTCTGAAAGCAGATTTCGATCAACAGATCTTCCCACCAATCTGCCGGCGGCCGGCCGCCGACCGGAGCTGCGGACGAAGCCCGCTTTTCGGCCTGGTCGCTTTCAAGAGCTTGATCGGCGATCCCGCGTTCTAGGGCGCGGATGGCCTGCTGAAGCAAAATGATCGATTGCCTCCTACCCTGGGAAAGATATTGCTGCGCCTCCTGGGCTTGCTGTGCAGAAACGTCGACTCTCGAACCTCGCGGCGCGGCCGCCATGGCAACCATACTAGGCGTATAGAGTGGCCCATGATCCAGCTGCGCGGCGCTCTTGTAACGCCCATATTCAACGGTGCCATGTCCGAAGGCCGCCGACAGCGCCTCATCAATCGAATTTTCCAACGCCATTGCTTCGGGGGGAGCCCGGTTTTTAACGGCCTGGATATCGAATGACCTAAGTTCTTTGATGCAATTTTGTAATTGCTCAATGCGACGCTGTTTCTGTTGAACCGTTTGAGCGCCGCGGGCGGTCACTGTTGGCATTTCGATTGCCCCGGGTTTCACGAGCTGGTCGGGCGGAATCATCTTCTCGATGTCAGCCCGGGCAAAAGTCACCCCGAACGCCCGGTGCTCGATATCGTTGATCCATGTGCTGAAACTTCCGGTTGCCCAATCTTGATCTAAGGCCTGTTGACCCTTGGCCCACCAAAATACGTAAGGAACGACGCTTTCGTCCCTTACGGCCTCACCAATGATGTATCTCCGCGCTCGCGCGCGAACCAGCTTAGCATTGGCAAACTCGCAGATTCTTTTCTGGGCAGCGAAAGCCGAATTTTTAAAATTGGGCTTGATGAGCTCGACGGCAGCGGCCGCACTGATCCACTCGATTTCGGGAGCTAGAGCCCCTACGCGCGTGGCGTCCTGCGCCTCTTTGAGCGATTTCTCCACATCAACGCGTCGGTTACCAACTGCCATTACTGCATTCCCGTCACGCTATCAGCCGGCACTTGCTTTCCAAGTTCGTCCCGCCGCCGCTCAATCTTCCCGCCTAATCCGTGAAGCTCGTCGCGCCATTGGCGGCGCTTCTGAGTCGATTTGGCAAAGGGGCGCTCCGGGAAACCGGGCGCCTCTTACCGTTTCACCCCTTCGACCTCAGCCATGCTCATTGTTCGGCCGGGAGGGCGTGGCGAAACGCCTAACGCTTCAACACTGGCGATCGAGCCGCGGCGATGACGTGGCCGGTTTTCACCAGCCGATCCGTTACCCGAAGACGGGAAGGGTGTGACTATTCTTCTATCGGTGCGTACCCATCATCCTCGTCAGGTACCTTAATCGGAGCCGGTGGAGCGCTCTTTCGCTCATCGGTGATCGCCTTGTCGATTTGCTCAATCGTGTTTTGTACCTCGATGAAGGCTGATCGATCGTCGGACGCCATGTTCGGCTTCGAAAGACTTCCTGCCAACAGGCGGCGCACATTGACCATCTCTTCGCGAGCCTTTTTCAGGGCCTTGATATGATCGGGCATCGTCACCACTCCTGTCGCGAATCAGCGCGCCGCATGGTCGGAACGTTGTGAACCTTGGCGAGCGAGTCAAGGACGACGCGGACCGTCTTACGGTCGCCATCGGCGCGCGGTCGCCAGGATCATAAGGCAGCGGGTCGTAAATGCGTCTCGTTCCTTGATGGTCATTACCTCCGGTTCGGGATGATTCCCGCAAGAGGAATAGAAACACGTCTCCCGAGAATATAGCAATAATATCAATGGCTTAACGTTGACATTGAACGTTTAGCGTTGGATGTCAACAATATCCTTGAAGCTTGAATACCAAGACCTTATGTCCTGCGCCAATCGTTCGGACGGAATCTTGACCATGGGAATATTCAAGCGAGCCATGCTCGAAAACTACGGATACGGATACGGATATGGCCATTTTCTGCAAGAATTGCTTGCGGAAGGTGGCATCGAGGGGGCGGCCGCCGGCATTACAAAACAGGTCATCGCTTCCGGCGGCGACACCGAGCAACTGTCCGAAAAGCAGAGGCGCGTGTTCAAGAAATGGGTGGAAGACATCAGTGACGCCTGAGTGCGGCCGCTGCGGCAACGAAATCCCTTGGTCAGAGATGCAGGGCGCGCGCGATAATGGCGGCAAGTGCAGTTGGTGCTGGCACTTCGAATCCAAGGATGACTGACGGTTGGTGTGCTCAGAGTGTGCTCGCTCGAATCCTTGCCAGACATCCAAACCCGAAAATAACCACTAAATCCTTGATATTGCTTGGTGAGCGCGGAGGGACTCGAACCCTCGACCCCATGATTAAAAGTCACGTGCTCTACCGCCTGAGCTACGCGCTCACTTGTCGGGCTGTGTAGGGGCCTGTCCGGT
>Ga0182024_10023723_pt1 | contig 10958 bp, 13 predicted proteins | sample P32metaG_FD_120480 | JGI IMG/M metagenome (GOLD analysis project Ga0182024, IMG submission 120480) | Permafrost microbial communities from Stordalen Mire, Sweden - P3-2 metaG (Illumina Assembly) | ecosystem: Environmental > Terrestrial > Soil > Wetlands > Permafrost | place: Sweden: Stordalen... | reverse complement strand
GCGCACGTAGAACTCGTACTTGCCCGCCTTCAGATCCTTGAACGTCTTCGACGAGCCGCACGATGAGTACTTGGGCGACGGCGTCTTGGCGCCCTTACGGGTCGGCTTGCGAACCAGCGCACACTGGAACCCGGTCGAGTCGCCGGTCGCTTTGAAGCGGAACGTTGCGCTGTGGTTTTTCGAGCTGATCTGCTCCTTGAATAGTCGGGTGTTCGGCGCCGTCGGGTGGCTCCCACCACTCGGGCCCCCCAGAACCACCCCACACACGCGCCCCCGACGCCAGAGCAGTACTCAGCCAGCCATCAGCACGTCCCGAGAATCGAGGTTAGGCGCGCGTTGTGGGGGCGGCGGTCGAGTGGAGTTGGCTCCTGTGACTGGCGCCAGGCGCGATCCAGCGGGAGTGGAGGGAGCGGATCTGCCCGTCCGGCTGACCCAATCAGTTCGCCTGGTGCTCTTGCTGCCGTGGCTCCTGCGGAGAGCACGCCGCGCCGCTGTCGCTTCGCGAGGGGCCGGTTCTCGCACCCGAGGGGCTCCTCGACGACGTTGGCGCGGTTTCCACGCCCCGCAGAACTCGGCACGAGCATCGGCTTTGCTCACACAACGCGATACGGGCCTTTATCACGGCACAAATCCGTGGGTTGACAAAATCCAATCCTGGATCCATAATGCCCGCGGGTTCTTACGCCCCGCTGAGGCGGTCGCGAAGAGGCCCAAAGATCAGGTTCCTTCGGAGGGAGAGGCCTTGGCTAAACACGCAGTCACCCCGGCGCCGGCAGACACGTCACCGGCTCCCCAAATATTCACCAGGCAAGCCACTGGCTTGGTTCGCGCCGTGCCGCAGTGGTCAGCGGCGATCATAAACTTCCTTCCGACGTGCCCAGCGCAGGTCCTAACTGCAGGCTTCTTCTTCGGGTTCGCGCTCTTCCCAGGTGCCAACTTCCTGTTGGCGCTTCTGCTAGTCCTCCCCATGACGATCGCGTTTGCGTATGCATTCGGTCTCCTAACAAGCGCGATGCCACGTGCAGGCGGCGATTATCTCTTTGTCAGCCGCATCATCCACCCTCTGGGCGGCATGATCTCTTCCTTCTTTATGACTACCGCGAACATCCTCTCGAACGCTTTCTTTGCAGTCGCGTTCGCGACCATTGCGGTGGGTCCCGGGTTGCAGATTATCGGCCTTATCGGCGGTAGCCCTACTCTCGTCACTTGGGGAACAAGCGTCTCGACTAACAAGGGGTGGGAATTCGCCGTTGGGTCCGTTTGCATACTGATCGCTGCCGTGCTGTTGCTCCTCCGCTGGAGGTGGTCAATCCGTTTGCAGGCGGTCATGTTCGGGATGGTCATTTTCGGTCTTGTTACCTGTGGCGTGATCGCACTGTTCACCTCTCACGGGGCTTTTGTGACCAACTTCAATGACTTTGCGCGACCCTTCACGCATCGTCCAGACACCTACCAGAACGTGATCGCGACAGCTCGAAAGGCAGGCGTCGAGACGAGCGCTCCCTTCTCCTTCTCGCACACAATCCCGTTGGTCGCTATCCTCGCCGGTTGGGCGATCTATAACTGGTTCGCTGCGTTTCTCGGTGGCGAGTTGCGCCAAGCGAACACTATCCGTACGGCTAACGGAATGGCACTCGCCGGCGTGGTCGGGATCGCCTGCATCGCGATTTTTGCCCTTATCTTTCTTCATACCTTTGGACAAAGCTTCATGACCGCTGCGAATGACGGTGGAATGCCAGCACAAATTGGTGCACCGCCGTTCTACTTTTTCCTGATCTCGGCGTCGGTAGACAACATCGTCCTTGCCGTATTCCTGGTCCTAACCTTCATCGTATTTTGGCCACTGATCACGTACATGGCATCACTGCAGCCGACCCGGATGCTCTTCGCCTACGCGTTTGACGGCATTCTGCCCAAGCAAGTTACGGCTGTCTCGGATACCGGTTCGCCGTACGCAGCTGTGATCCTGACGACTATCGCCTCAATCGGTCTCCTTTACTGGGGTATCCACGCATCGACGTTCTTTCAGATTCTAGTGTATGCGACGCTCTTCCAGCTGATCGCAATGTGCGCTGTCGGCTTAGCTGCGGTGCTGCTTCCGTATAGACACCCCGCACTCTTTAATGCCTCCGCGACGACACGGCGCATTTTCCGCATTCCAGTGGTGGCCATCGCGGGCGCGGCCGCAATCGTCAGCGGCATCATTCTGTACGTCCTTTATTTCCATTACTCAAAACTGGGACTCGCAGATAGCACGAAGTTCTTTACGTTTTTCGGAATTGTTCTAGCTGCGGCGATACTGTTTTACATCGGCACCCGAGCCGTGCGGAAGCGACAGGGCGTTGACTTGTCGCTGGTGTACAGCGAGATTCCGCCCGAATGACCGGGACTGAGATTGACTCCGCGAGCGCCGTAGGTAACGCGCTACGTCGCTCGACCTTGGGTGACTTCATTTTTGACCAGCTCCGCCAGCGCATCGTCGAAGGTGAACTTGCCGCCGGAGCAAAGATTGACCAGCAGGCGGTTGCGGCCGAGTTCGGGGTTAGCCGCATGCCAGTTCGCGAGGCGCTCCAAAGGTTGGATGGAGATGGTTTCGTAACGCTTATTCCACGCAGAGGAGCGGTTGTGACCAAGCTGGACGATACGGAGATCGAGGAGCTCTACGAAATACGCGCTGTTCTCGAAGGTCTTGCGGCCCGTCTTGCCTTGCCGGAACTGACGAACCGTGCCCTCAGCGAGATTGAGGCCGTCGTGAAGCTGATGCCGCAGGTTCACGACGTGCACGAGTGGGTCGCCCTTAACAGTGCTTTTCATGAAAAGCTACTGAAGGGCTGCAACCGTAGGTTGCTGTTGGAGGAGATCGATCGCCGTCGCCGGCAATGCGAGCCACTAATACGCCTGTACGTCGGGTTTCTCCATCGCGACCAAACCGCACAGCGGCAGCACGAGGCTATTTTGGACGCGTGTCGACGTCAGGGCGCAGAAGAAGTGGAAACCCTAGTGCGCGAGCACCTCACGCAAACCGGTCAAGGCATCGCGGATGCAATTCGCGCGCGTAAAGCCCGGACGCTCAACCTAGCAACACCGGGGGAACGATGAGCTGGAGCGTCACGGTCCGAAGGGAACGGGCGGAGCGCCAGCCTTTGTCCCTCGCAGCTACGAATCTCGCGCACTTTCGGTCGGTCGTCGTGCACCCACAAGGTGACGGAGTCTACCGCAGGCGCCCTGTCGCGCCCGCCGCTGTGTACTGCCGTGCCCGCATGGAGGGGAATCAATGAAATTCGCTGTTGGAGATCTGCGACGCATTGCCGGCCCACTCGATCACCCAGAATGCGTGAACCCCGGCCCTTCGGGCGAGCTCTACGCGGGTGGCGAAGCGGGGCAGATTTATCGTTTATCGGACGGCGGTGAGGCGACTGAGGTCGCCTCGACAGGAGGGTTCATCTTGGGACTCTGCTGCGACGCGGCGGCAGTCATTTATGCATGCGACTGGGGAAGCCCGCCCGGGACTGGGGGCGCAATTCAACGCATCGAACCAGACGGGCGAGTAGACACGTACTGCTCTAGCGTGGAGGGTACGCCGATTGCCTGCCCCAACTACTGTGTATTCGATCCGGACGGATGGCTGTGGGTGAGCGACTCCGGAACGGGGAATCTCACAAACAACGATGGACGGCTGTTTCGGGTGCCTCCTGGCGGAGGCGACGGAGTGAGAATCGATGTGAGAGCGATGGCGTGTCCGAATGGTCTCGCTTTGGCACCCGACGGCACGCTGTTTCTTGTCGAATCGTTCCTGCCCGGTGTCTTGACGCTCCGGAACGGAGTGCTGCACGAATATGTGAAGCTACCGGGCACTCTCCCGGATGGACTCGCGCTCGCCGCAGACGGCACGCTGTATATTAGCTGCTGGCAGCCGAACCGCATATACACCGTCAGTGCGTCCGCGCGGAGCCCCGAACTGATATTCGAAGATGTACTGGGCCACTGGGCCCTGACTCCGACGAATCTTGCTTTCTTCGGTAGTCCTCCAACGCGGTTGGCAATAGCCAGCCTTGGCGGCATGGAGGTCCAGTCCCTACCGGCAGGTGTCCTAGGGCAGCCATTGAACTTCCCGACGATTCCCTGGCCATAGAGTGCAAAGAACGGCATGACCAATACGTCCGTAGCAAAGGTGGCTCTTGTGACCGGTGGAGCCTCAGGAATAGGCAGGGCGTCGGCCGAGGAGATGACAAAGCTCGGCTTTCGCGTCACGATCGCCGACATCGATGAGCCCCGTGCCGCTGCTGTCGCGGAGAAACTAGTGGGCGCTTCCGCGGTGAGGGTAGATGTCAGCGATGCTGGCGCGATGCAGGGCGTGGCAGACGCGCTAGTGGACTCCGCGGGGCGCATTGACGCCCTGATCACGAGCGCAGGTGTCGTGTCCGCGACGGCCCTCCTAGAGACGTCGCCGGAGGACTGGGAGCACGTGATGTCGGTAAATGTTGGCGGAGTGTTTAACGCCTGTCGCGCTGTCTTGCCGGCAATGCTCGCGCAGGGGAGTGGAGCTATCGTCAACGTTGCCTCGGTCGCAGGCCTCGTCGCTCTCCCAAGCCGGGCAGCTTACTGTGCTGCTAAGGGTGCTGTAATCAGCTTGACGAGATCAATCGCCATCGATTACGTCGATGCTGGCGTTCGCGCTAACTGTGTATGCCCCGGCTCGATAGACACACCATGGGTGGAGCGCCTTCTCGCTAGCAGTGAGACCCCAGAGCAGTTGTTGGCGGAAATCGTAGCCCGACAACCAATGGGCCGTCTCGGGCAACCGGGCGAGATCGCGAAGGCAATTGCGTACCTTGCAAACGATGACGCGGCCTTTATCACGGGTAGCGCTCTCGTGATCGACGGAGGTCTCACGTCGGGGCTCCTGCGACCGAACATCAGCGCTCGGCAAGTGTCGTGACAGTCAACGCAGCAAACGTTACCCACCCACGGCTCGGAGAGGTTTACGCATGAAGATCACTGAGCTCGAAGTCTTGACGGTACGCCTGTCGACCGTGTCAGGCGACATTGCAGACGGCGCGCACGACAACGTAATCGTTCGCGTTCACACTGACGAGGGAATCACGGGAGTGGGTGAGGTGGACGCGCCACCGAGCGTGATCAAGGCGATCATCGAGGCGCCAACGTCGATGCTGTGGGCGCGCGGTTTCAAGGACCTGATCCTCGGTGAGGACCCGACTGAGCCCGCGAGGATATGGGAAAAGGTCTATGAGGGGAACATCTATGCCGGGCGACGCGGCCTTGGGATCAATGCGCTCGGAGCCATCGACATGGCTCTCTACGATATTGCCGGCAAGGCACTCGGCGTACCAGCCTACAAACTGTTGGGCGGCGCCGTCGGAAGGCCCGAATACCGTGAGGTGGGAGGTTCGTCGAGGCGAGCGGTTGTACCGTACGCGAGCATCCTCCCCTACGGCGATTCGACGAAGGAGTATCGAGAGGATGGCTTCGCAAAGCTCGACGACGCAGTGGCGAAGGGCTTTCGGGCGGCCAAGATGGAGATCCTTTATGCAGATCGCGACACCGACGAAGAACTGCTGAACTTTGTGGCAGCGTGTCGAAAGAGGATTGGTGCAGACGTTGACCTCCACGTCGATGTAGGCTACCGATGGGCTGATTCGAAACGTGCCATCCGGGCCGCGCGCGCCATGGAAGAGCATAACGTGTACTTCCTAGAGGCACCTCTCCATAGCGATAATGTCAGAGGTTACATGGAGCTGGCCGAAGCCACGACAACCCGGATCGCGGTGGGCGAGATGCTCACAACTCGTTACGAGTTTATCGAGGCGATGGACCGTGGCGGAGTCTCCGTCGTTCAGCCGAACGTAGGTCGTGTCGGCGGGTTGACGGAAGCATTGCGCGTTGGTCGACTTGCGCATGATAGAGGCCTGCTGTGCATCCCCCACGCATGGAAGTCGGGAATCAGCATCGCGGCGAATCTTCATCTCAGCGCCGCTCTCCCAAACTCGCCCTACTTTGAGTTCATGGTGACAACGAATGTGTCGGATGTAAGACGTCGCCTGGTTCCGCGCGAATTTGAGCTGCGTGATGGATACATCGCCCTACCGGACGAGCCGGGCCTCGGGGTAGATATAGACGACGCGGTGGTGGCGTCCTATGCGGTATGACGAAACGCAATACTTGCGCTGGACGGCTGCCGAGAAACTAGACTCAAAGGCGCGACGCTACAGCGAGTGTCGCGGGTTACCAGTCCGCGCGCTGACGTCCACGCCGTCCTCTAGCGGTGCACGTCAGGAGGCCGAGGTGCGGAACGATGATTAGGACGACGGTCGTGGGGAGTTATCCTCAGCCGGACTGGTTGATCGATCGCGAACGGCTAAAGACGAGGTTACCTCCGCGGGTTGGCGCGGCGGAGCTTTGGCGTGTGCGCGCAGATCTGCTACACGGTGCGCAAGACGACGCGACGATCCTAGCAGTCCGGGACATGGAGAGGGCCGGCGTCGATGTGGTGACCGATGGCGAGATGCGACGCGAGAGTTATTCGAACCACTTTGCGACGGCACTGGCGGGTCTAGACCTCGAGAATCCAGGGTCGTTTGTGGAGCGTGTGGGAGCGACGAATATGGTGCCGCGGGTTGTAGGACCCATTCGGCGAGTCACGCCCGTGGAGTTGCGGCACGCCCAATTCTTGAAAGACTGTACGAACCGAGCTACCAAGATCACCGTACCAGGGCCGTTTACGATGGCGCAACAGTGCCAGGATGAGTTCTACGGCGATCAACGGGCGCTAGCACTTGACTATGCGCGCGCCGTCAACGAAGAGATGCGCGATTTGGCAGAGGTCGGTCTTGATTGCGTACAGATTGATGAGCCATACCTTCAAGCGCGGCCTGAGGCCGCTCGCGAGTACGCCGTGGAAGCGATCAACTGTGCTCTTGACGGTGTGAATTGCAGAACTGCTCTCCACACTTGCTTTGGATACGCCCACTTTGCGCGCGACAAGAAGTCCACGGCTGGCTATCCGTTCCTCTCCGAATTGAATGACATCGTGGTGGACGAGCTGGTTCTTGAGTCTGCGGAGCCCAATCTCGATCTAGCGCTGTTGGGTGCAATCGCAACCAAGACCGTCGTCTTAGGTGTCGTCAGCGTGCGCGAAGAGCATATGGAGACCGTGGAGGAAATACAGACCCGAGTCCGCGCCGCGCTTGAGTTTCTCCCACGTGAGCGTTTGATGGTCGCGCCGGACTGCGGCATGAAATACCTTTCGCGGGACACCGCGTATCGTAAACTGACCGTTATGGTCGAAGCAGTACATGACCTATGAAAGGGCACTCTGCGGATGCTGATATCGGGGAGCCGAGCATGGAAGCCGCTGGCGGCTGTAACGAGCCCGAGGCCCGACAAGTATCGGTGCATCGCTGGCATAGGGACTCGGTGCTCGCGCGCATCGTATTCCGCGCGCTGCGCGCGGAATACGCAGAGCTAGCCGTGCGGATCGCAACGCTCCTCCAAGGCACAGCTTGGGATGTTCAGTTCGGCGACGGACAGTGGGTGCGAGGCAAGAGCCTTGATAGCTTTTGCCCCCTTGGACCTGTAATTGTGACGGCCGACGAGATTTGTCACCGCGCGTTAACGGCGAGGTTGTGCAAGACTCGTCAACGAGCGAGATAGTCGAGTTGGTGACATACTGTTCCGCTTCGTTTACCCTCGAACCGGAGGATCTCTTGCTGACCGGCACGCCGGCGGGAAGCGGAGAGTTTCTGGATCCACAGAGCTGGCTACGAGAGGGAGACCTTCTTGAGTCGTACGTCGAAGGAATCGGAACGGTGAAAAATGCGGTTAGAAGTCGTGGGTAGTTGCATGTCCGGTGAAACCTTGCCCCAATCGGGCGTCGCCCGCAAGATGCGTGTCGCTGATGTGCGGCGCCGCCATGTACGCGCGGTCCTTACGTCATGAGCATTCTGTCTGATCCGATGTTAGAGGCACGACGGCTGATTGTTGCTGCCAACGAAGCGGGCGTGCGCGCGCGAGTGATCGGAGGTGTGGCTGTGGCACTCCACGCTCCGACCGGTCTCCCAGGGCCGTTGACGCGATCGTATGGAGATATCGATCTCGTCACGCCGCGGAAGAGCGGCCCGGAAACTGTTCGCTTTCTCGCCGACATGGGCTACGAGCCAAATGAGCGCTTCAACGCGATGAACGCGTACGAGCGCTTGGTCGCGTACGATTCTGAACACGGGCGGCAGATTGACGTGTTTGTCGGGGAGTTTCGGATGTGCCACCGCCTGCCGCTCGCGGAGCGACTGGACCTCGACCGTGAAACCGCACCGCTCGCTGAGTTGCTGTTGACGAAGCTCCAGATCTCCAGGGTGAACAGGAAGGACCTACAAGATATCTACGGTCTTCTTGTCGAGCATGACGTTGCAGACCAAGATGAGGATACGATTAATGGACCGTACCTTGCGCGTCTGCTAGCGGACGACTGGGGCCTTTGGCGAACCTCTCGAGGCACGGTCGAGATGGCCGTCCAACACCTGAGGGATATCGGACTATCGGCCGGGGACGAGAGCAAGATCAGGGAGCGCCTTGACGCGCTGTGGGAGATCGTGGATGCGACGCCGAAGTCGCGGCGATGGCGTTTACGGGGTCGGGTCGGCGAGCGCGTGAAATGGTACACAGAGCCCGAAGAGGTAGAGCATGGCAACCCAACCAGGCTTGACGGGTGAGGACTGTCGTGACCCTGCTCGGCAATCGGGTTTCTGCTGCTCCTGTCCAGCGACCTCACCTGTTGGCTCGGCCACGACTTACGCATGACCGACGTCGTTCCAGCCGGATGCGCCGGCGAGCGAGCTTCTCACGGGCGGCCCCGCTGCTCTTTGCGTGCCGTGGCTTTGATCTCGCCGTTGATGGTCAGCGATGGTTCGGCGTTGGGGGGGCGTACCGACGGGCGATCGCTCATGCGTAGCTTTGGTTTGCGGGGCCGGCCCGAAGGAGAGGGTGAGACGATTGCGATCTATTACGCGTCGGACGTACATGGCTCCGAGTTGTGTTGGCGCAAGTTCTTGACGGCATCGAAACACTACCGAGCCCCGCTCATCATCATGGGTGGCGACCTAACCGGAAAGGCGATCGTGCCGATCGTGGAGAAGGCAGACGGTTCTTATGTCGGAAGGCTCTTAGGGGAAGATCGCCTAGCGCGCGGCAAAGCCGAACTCGACGAACTGATGACAGCGGTGCGATACAACGGCATGTATCCGTGGGTTGCGAGCAGACAGGAAATCGATGCGACGGAGACCGACGATGTGGTGCGTGACGAGCTATTTGACCAGGTCATCCTTGATGAGTTGCGACGGTGGTTGGTCATCGCGGACGAGCGTATCGAGACGCAGCCCGGTCTTGAGGTGTTTGTGATGGCGGGTAACGACGATCCGTGGGCGTGTGACGACGTGATTCGCTCGGCGAGGCACGTGAGCTTCTGTGACGACCGCGTGGTCCAAGTCGGTCCACACGAAATGATTTCACTGTCGATTGCCAACCCGACCCCATGGAACAGTCCACGGGAGCTCGATGAAAGTGCTCTATACGACCGCCTGAAGGCTCTCGCGGAGCAAGTGCAAGAGCCGGGCACAGCGATCTTTAATCTTCACGTACCACCGTACGACTCCGGTCTCGATCGCGCCAACGAAATCGCAGCCGATCTTACGGTCGTGTACAAGAGCGGACACCCGAATGTGATTCCCGTCGGAAGCACGGCTGTACGACAGATCATTGAGGAATATCAACCTCTGCTGTCTCTGCACGGGCATATTCACGAATCGCGCGCCGAAGCCCAGATCGGCCGAACGCTCGCCCTCAACTCAGGCTCTGAGTACAACAGTGGTCGGATACACGGCGTGGTGGTGAAGCTGGGACGTCATGATGTTGTGTCTCGTCAGTTTGTCGTTGGATAATAGACCGGCACTTGTCTGCAGATCGGAGCGCCGTTTGGTGTTTGACAGCGGGGTAATCGGAACGTGCCTCGGCGGTGGCCTGAGACGGTCTGGTCCGCTCCCCGGGTTGGTGTTGTCAGGTAGCTGGGTGAGGGTGCCCGGTTGCGATCGGAGCCGATGGCGCGTAGCGCCGAGGCGGAGATCGCGTCCGGGGCGCTTCTCAGGATGGGCCGCTCAAGCGAAGGAGAATCACGTTGAGCGAGAAGAAGCAGTACCGGACGTGGACGGTCGCGCAGAAGCTTGAGATCGTGCTTGCTGGCCTGCGCGGTGACCGGTCGGTCGCTGAGGTTTGCCGGGAGCATCAGATCTCGGAGAACCTGTTCTACACCTGGCGCGAGAAGCTGCTCGAGGGTGGCAGCGAGCGCCTGGCCGGGAAGGAGGAGCGCACCGAGCTCGTTGAGCTGCGCAAGCGTGTGCGTGACTTGGAGCGCACGCTGGGTCGCAAGACCTACGAGCTGGAGATCCTGGGAAACGGCTTTCGGACGTGGGAGTGACGTTGCGCGTCGCCTACGCCCGTGAGCTCGTCGCTGCCGGTCATCGGCCGGCGGTCGTGGCGCGCGTCCTGCGGATCAGCCGTCAGGCTGTCTACCGCATCCCCAAGCCGCGCAGGGCACCGGACGCTGCTCGCCGGCTGCCGGTCGACGAGGTTGAGCTGGCGATCGTCGAGGTCGCCGAGCGCAATCCGACCGACGGCTACCGGCTGGTCACCGCTTGGGTCTGCCGGCAGCTGGGCCGGGCGGTCAACGAGAAGCGGGTGCTGCGGGTGATGCGCGAGCGCAAGCTGATCCAGCGCCGCACGCATGAGCCGCGCCGCCGGCGGCCCGGGTTCTTCAAGGTCGAGCGGCCCGGGCAGCTGTGGCACCTCGATATGACGTCGGTCTGGGTCGCCGAGCACGGCTGGGTCTATCTGAACGCGATCATCGACTGCTGCACCCGCGAGATCGTCGGCTGGCAGCTCAGCCTGCGCTG
>Ga0182024_10023722_pt1 | contig 10959 bp, 8 predicted proteins | sample P32metaG_FD_120480 | JGI IMG/M metagenome (GOLD analysis project Ga0182024, IMG submission 120480) | Permafrost microbial communities from Stordalen Mire, Sweden - P3-2 metaG (Illumina Assembly) | ecosystem: Environmental > Terrestrial > Soil > Wetlands > Permafrost | place: Sweden: Stordalen... | reverse complement strand
TGATGCTGTGTCATGGTGGAATTGGTGGTACGACGAAAACGATTATTACTCGCCCCCTGAAAAGCCTGACAACGTCACATCGAGCACGCAAACCGTTTACTTACCGCGCGTTTCGTGTTTCGTCGCCGGCACGCCGGTTTGGACGACGAGCGGGCCGATGCAGATTGAAAAAATCAAAGTTGGCGAGCTGGTTTTAGCTCAGGACTCCGAAACCGGCGAGTTGGCTTACAAGCCGGTGTTGGGCACTACGATTCGTCCCGCCAGTCCGATCGTTGAAACACATCTGGGCGACAGGATGATTCGTTCCACTAGCGGCCATCCGTTCTGGGTTTCGGGCAAGGGCTGGCAAATGGCCAAGGAATTAAAAGCCGGCGAGTGGTTGCACTCCGTTCACGGCCCGGTACAGATTGATTCAGCAGAGCCGACTGACGAAGCCGTGTGCTACAACCTCATCGTGGCCGATTTCCACGATTACTTTGTCGGCGATGCTAAAGTGTTGGTTCACGACAATCTGCTTCGCGGACCAACGTTGGCTACTGTGCCCGGCCTGGCGGAAGCCAAATAAGTGCCGCTCGACCAGCACAGGTAATCAGGCCAGGAAAACTTTCGCCTTTTTGGTGCCTGCCGTCTTAAATCGCCAACCAACAAGCAGGGCAGCGAGGCTTAATCCGGCAAGCACCTTGCTGGATGGTTCGTGAATTGTCGCGATAAATCCTTGTACCGAATTGACGCCACCCTCATCTGTGTCGCTGTAGTAAACCACCATGGTAACCCCACAGCGTGCAATAAGTGCTTCGGACGTCCCGCCGTGATAAGCGTTTGGTGGGCTGTGGCACAGCCAGTGTTTGAGCCGGATGGGTTGCTGCTGTGGCTGGCTGATGGCAGACACCATGGGTTTCAGGTAACGCTGCTTCAAGAAATTCGACCGCGGCTGTCCAACGTCGGGGCAGCCGATTTACACCAGCGGTCGCAGATTGAATACTCCACTTCAATATTGATACCCAACAGCGCGTCTGTTTCCCTGAACCACGTTCTTTCACGGTAAGCGATTTGGCGGCCTTTGGAAAATACACTGCGAACAGGACCGGGGGGCTGCCACGACATTCCATTAACGTTAATGGAAACGTTAATGGTGATCAGTTCATATATACAAAACGATCACTCTGACAAGCTAAATGGGCCGATTGGGGCGATTTCTAGAACACTTCATATAGCAAATTTATTGTGGTTCTATTCTCTTAATGCTGAGCCGGTTGGGGGTGCAGGCCGCACCCACCGTAAAAGTTCTCTGCCAGCGTCACCGCCTATCAGACTCCGATAACCACAAGGGGCGTTTTAGCGATTATTGCTTATCCGACTTCAGCACCCAATCCATGCCGTCCGAGTCGCCCTTTAATGGGTTGAGGCTGATGTTCTGCTGATTTTTTGCCTTGGCATCGACTGTATCGACGGGAAAGGCGAAATACCAAACGTTATTTTTGTCATGCATCCCAAGAACGGTGATGATGACGTGGTCGATCAGGTTAGGAAGCCGGATCTCATAATGGCCTTGCCCGTCTGTCCAAGTGCGGCCGATCCAGATCCCGAGTCGATTCTCGGGCAAGTAGCTTACTTGCACTTCGCAATGTTCGACAGGTTTTCCGTCCGGCCATCGCACCATCCCTCGCACTTTCAAAGTCGGTCCAGCGCGAAAGTCCTTGGATTGCGGTTCACTTCCTAGAAGTTCAACACGCGCCGGCTCGACAAGCGGCGGCGCACCGTCGGCAACGACGAAGCGATTTTCAAGACTATTATTGTTCTCTTCGGCCTCCGTGAGATACACCGTCCATACACCGGCCAATGATTGAAGCGTGTAATTCCCCTGGGCATCGGTTTTCACAGCAACCGTGGCTTCAAATGCGAGGTTTTTCAACTCGCCACGATCATTGCTCACCGCCGCTACGACCGTGCCTGAAACGGGCTTCCCATCGGCTTTGCGCACCGTTCCATGGAGCGTTGTCCCTTTCTGCAGGCGGATGTCGCCAAATGTATCGCTGTCCTTGGCGAGCGTCGCCCGTTGCGGCGCCCATTGCGGATGAACCGCCCATATCTCAAAACCCGCTTCGCTATCTCGAGGAATGCTGAACTCGAACGTACCGTCCTCATGGGTCATTCGAGGATCCCATGCCGAACTGCTCGTGATAGTTTTCGGGTCGTAATCGCTTGCCATCTTTACAACCGCCCCCGACACCAGAATTCCATCGGGATCGACGCAGCGCCCCCGCACGACGCGGCCGGGAAGCATTTTGACATTTGCCAGATGTTCGCCCACGTCGACATCGCTGTGCGAGTACCAGCTCCACCATTTGGCGTCGGCGTAGCCATCGGCTGTCGCTGTAATTGACAGCAGGAATGGACGATGCGTTAGTTTCGGCAGCTTTATGGTATCAAAGCGGTATTCGCCATCGTTGCCGGTGACCTGCGATTGCGTATCGAGCAATTCGTCCCAGCGGCCAACGTTGTACTCATGAATCTTTTCGAAGTCGAATCGCACATGCGCGCCCGCAATGGGTTTGCCATCGGCATCTTTAATCACGCCCCGGAGCACTTTGGGCCAGTTGAACGGGGTGGCTTCAGAAGGTTTTGGCGTATGGTCTTTCTCCTCAACACCCTTCGCAGGCTCGACCTTTGGACCGTTAATCGCTTCGTTCGATTGCCCTGCAGGAGGCGATTCATCAACCGCAGCCGCTCGCACCTCCAATGGAGATGCGCCCGGCAAGAGCAGGAGAAGAAAGCAAATCGCAGCCGCGGCCTTGGATCGGCCGTCGAGTTTAGTGATGATTCGCCGGTGAGGGTCAAGCAAACGGTGGATCCGCTGACTGAATTCGCCGGCCGTACCGTCGAACACGCCTATCGCGGCAGGCAGATCGCGTGAATAGGCAACGCGACCGGCCAGCTCGACGAGCATGGCTGCATACACATCTGCACTGCCCGCGCCGGTAGATATATCGTCGCAAATCTGCTCGCGAGTCGCTGATACCCGCGCGCTAGCTCGACGGGTGAGCAAGTTCCACCAAAACAAAATCATTGTCATCTGTTGAAGCACACCTATTTGGTGGTCGCGGCGCACAAAATGTGCGATTTCATGCAGAAATAGTCCGCGAAGTTGGTTTGTATCGAACGATGACTCAATTCCGACAGGCAATACGATCATCGGATAAATGAACCCGACAGATAGCGGCGATAGAACTGCCTGGGATTCGTAAAGTCTCGGGGCTCTCCGCAATCCAAGCTGCCTCGATGTCGCTGCAGCAAGTTCAAGAAGACGAGTATCTGCAACCGGGCGGAGCCCAAGCAACAGCCGACGCAATCGCAGCAGTCCTAGCATCAACCGCCCTAAAGACACGATACTGCCGGCAATCCACGCCATTGCCAAGGCCATACCCAGCGGCGGCAGCACATCGAACCAGAATGATCGACGGTCTGCGTTACGAACGCGAAGTGCCGGTGCGCCGGCGGGGACCTCACGACTGGCTGGTGTCGATCCGGCTTTATCGAGTAAGTCACCCGATTTGGTACGCAACGCACTTTGAGCGAGAGGCAGGTCGATAGCGGCCGAACTATTCTCTGGCAGAGTCGATACTGATACTTGTGTCGAGGATGTCGGCGTTTCCAGACCGGCGATGCTGAAGTGAATTAGCGATCGTCCGCTTACCATCATCACGCCAATGACGATTGGAGCCGCCAATGCCGATGCAATTGAAGCTACCAATAGCGTATGGCGAAACGGCAGCGACGCCCGGCGGCAAATTTGCTCGAAGATGAGTCCCCCGCCGCAGACAATAACCGAGGCCAGGGCTACGTTTGCTAAGTAAAGTAGTACCGACATGGGTGGGGAGATGGCAGAGATGACGTTCATTTTCGTGATCCCTTGGAATGTGGCGCGCGAATACGCTGATTGAGGATTGACCGAAGTTGCTCGATCTCGTCTGGTGAAATTCGTTTTGAGCCGACCAAGCTCATCACCAACTCGCTCGCGGAACCACTGAAAAACGCGTCCACAAATTCCACGGCTACTTCCCTGGTCGCGGTTTGGCGGTCGACGGTTGGCGTGTAGCGAAATACGCCGTCCACTTTGCGTCGCGCAAGCCAACCTCTCTTTTCTAATCGGTCGACGAGATTCAGAATGGTTGTGCGCGCGACTGAGCGATTCGCAGAGACAGTCTCCCAGATTTCTGCTACGGACGCGCCATCCGCATGATTCCACGCGGCCTGCAGGATTTCGAATTGCACCGGAGTGAGAGTTGAATCGGGAATGTGTTTCATTGATCAAGGACTTTCGCAAAAAGCGGCAAAGAGATTACGTGACGACAGATGTCGTCTCGGTAAATATAACTATATACGACGAGTGTCGTCAACTGATCGGCGGTGGAATTTTAATAGCCTGGGGAGTTACCTGTGCAGATCGTAGATTATTCTCAAGCTGCTCGACGTAAATCGCTGCAGATCGCGCACTTAGATCAACCAAAACGCAATTTTCCGACCCCAAAATACGTGGCCGTGTATCTTCTAAGTGCTTCTATACTCACAGTCTGTACAAGCCATTTGAACAGCGTAGGCCAGTAGTGTTACCCGGGCGGGTCGCTTCATCAGCTGTTTGATTACATTGACACAAAACAGAAACGTCAGGCCAGCGCCGCTGGGACATTTCCGCGACGCGGGCCAGGTAGAAATCCTGGTGACACACAGAGGGACACAGCCGGTTAAGGTCGACCACTGTGAACGTCTGAACCGACCAACGAGCCAAGCCGTTCAATTGTGATTTAATTTATGCACAATCGGGTACTGATGCGCTAGTGTATTAGCGATGGCGACAACCAAGTCGTCTTCAAGGCGATTGACCGCTGCCAAACAAATAGCTGCGGACGTACTCGAACCTGTGATACAAGAGCGCACCGGTTTGCAAGATATTGCCGTCCGGGCCGATCAAAACGTAAGATGGGATGCTGACGGCTATACCAAATCTTTGATAAGCGGCAAATGTTCGGCCGTCGCGCTGATCGACCACAATCGGAAACGTCAAACCCTGCTGTTTAACATGTTCGCGCACTAAATCGGCAGCCGTCGAATTATCGTGCACGCCAATCACCACCAGTCCATGATCTTTGTAGGCGTCGTACAGCAATTTCACATCGGGAAAATCCGCGTGGCACGGCCCACACCACACGGCCCAAAAATCAAGCAGCACGTATTTGCCCCGGAAATCGGTCAGGCTCATCATTGGCTTGTCGGTGTTGATCCACGCAATACCGTCCAATTCCGGTGCGGGCTGGCCAATAGCGGAGGGGAATGATTTAGGCCATTCCGCTACCTCCGCAAGACGGTCGCGCTCCGGATCGGCTACCGGCTCTACGGATCGCCTCAGGAAATCTTCGTAGCTCTCTGGTTTCAACTGAATGTCTAAATTTGCCAATGATTTGGGCTGATCGAAGTGAATTTCTGTCCGGAGCGAAAAGGGTTTGGTGGGATGAAAAACGTCGAGCGCCTGCGGCAAAGCGAGGTCGATGTCCGGCGGCATGCGTTCAACGACAAGCTCAAAGCGCCCATCACTGTCTGTTGCCGCCGGCGGCAACCGCCAAATTCTAAAAACACCCTGCAGGCGAGCGATGGCCCCGGCCACCGGCTTGCCCTCGGGATCCATCACTCGGCCGCTGATCTTCGGAATAGGCAGCAATTTGATGTCGGGTAAAATTGTTGATCCATCGGCCCGAACATCCGCTTCCACGAAGGGTTTCGCCATCGCCATATGATTACCGGAAAGACCGTTAAGATGGATGCGAATCGGCCCGGCGGGCACCTGCAAAACGTATTGGCCCTCCGGATCGGTTTTTGTGCCAGTTACGTTCGTCCAGCCGCTGGCGGGTTCATTGGAGATTTCGGCATACAGCCCAATTTGTCCGGTGGGCTTGCCCGTATCGCTTTCAATCACTCGTCCGCGTGCCTGGGCCTCCGAGCGAAGTGTGAAAACGAGCGTGTCGTTTTTGCTCACACCGATTTCAAACGGCGTCGTAACACCGCTCGGTCCATAAATGGGCGTAATGATGTCATAATCGTGCCGCAGTATTACCACCTTGTACTTGCCGGGCTCCACCATCAGCGTGGCCGTGCCATTGTCGCCGAAGGAAATTGGCCAATCAGCACGGGTCGAAGGATTATTGACATCGGAATGGACAATTCGCAGCCTGGCGTTGGGAATAGTTTTGCCGTCGCTGGTGGGGAGAAGTTTTAGCGTCAGCTTCACGCCAGGATGCATCGTCGCCGTGGCAATTTGGCCGCTGGTTGCGGGAACATCCTTAATTTTCAGCGGTGCGAAATCGGCGCGATCGAAAATCGCCGTGGTGATGAGCGTCCCTTCCGGCAACGTCGGCAGGCGCATTGTTCCGTCGTCTTGGCTCTCCTCGACCTTCATCCCCAGCGCAACTTGTTTCTCCGGAGATGACCCGAGCAAATAAAACTCGCCATTGGCATCGCGGCAACGCAAATCACGTAGCGTGACGCCGGCGATAGGCTGTCCTGACTCTGTTTGAAATTGAATCGTAGATTGCACCGCTGGCCGCAGGGCGATTTCGAATTTTTGTTGCTGCCCCTGCAGCAGAATTACCGCCAACCGCGACGTGGCCAGACCCGTAGCTTCGGCAGCCACGATGAAGCGGCCCGCGGCTAAATCGGAAAAGCGAAAGCCGCCGGAAGCGTCGACTTGCATTTTCCCGAATGGTGGCGAGTAATCCCAAGTTGTGATGCCTTCGCACTTGTGCAACCAGACCTGCGCCCCGCTAAGCGGAAGCTTGTTCGCATCGAGCACGTGGCCGGAAATGCCGCAAGTTGCAGCGGCTGGATTAGCCACCGGTTCAGCTTGGCCTTCTGCAAGAACATGGTTTACAGCGAGCAGGCCAATGAGCAGTGTGAGCCAAAAGATCGTTTTCATCACGAACGTTCTCCCTCGCCAGCGTCAACAGAACGATGGGATTTAGCCACCGTCGCTGAGTATATCACACCACGTCGCCATGAACCTCGATTGTATCCCTTTGCCACCCGTGGAACATTTCCGCGATGCGGGCCAAGTAGAAATCCAGGTGACACGCCAGGAGAATAGCCGGTACATTTTGACAAAGGTGGAGCTGGTCCGGCGTTTCAATATCTTTTCCTCAATCAGCATTGGCATCCGATCATGCCTCGTCGTCGTTACCGATCACAATCTTTGCAAGAGTTTTTGAATCGGTGCTACAATGGCGAGGCGGTTGATGGAAAGGAGTGGTGTTGCCATGCACGCGAAATTGAAGGCCATTCCGTTTGCGATTGTCATCGCAGCCTTGTTGGCTTCAGCGGCCAACTTGGCGGCCGATGATTGGGAAGTACATGGGCGGGTGGTCGATGAAAATGGAAAGCCCGTAGCAGGGGCGAGTGTGGCATCTTCTTGGAGCGGCAACGGGAAGCGGCTGCGTGCGGATGGATCGTTCGTATTGCCCATGAAGAATGATGACGACAAGCGACTGGCATGGAGCCATGTTGGCGAGATGGAACCCTTTTCAAAGGAATATTCTGAAACGACCGATGCGGACGGGCAATTCACGCTCCAACTGACCGGCGGGCAGCATAGGGTGCTAGCGATGGATGCGGACCGCAAGCATGCCGGCATTTTGACGGTGGCCAGAGGAAAAGAATCGGAACCGGTCGAAGTGCGCTTAGGACCCTTGGTGCAGGTGCGGGGAAATATGAAATGCGCCGCAAGCGGTCTTGCGCCGCAGTGGTGCATTGCCGATGTGTGTTTGCCGGACGATCCGGAGCGCCCGCTGGATAATTCGCGGCTGCTGGTTTGCGGCACACTCGACGGGCATTTTGAATTATCGCTGCCGCCGGGGAAGTATCTTTTGGACGCCTACGGTAACGCTACTGAAGCAGAAGACAGCCGCGTGCGGGTGACGCCGGTAACCGAAATGAATTTGACCACCGAACGACCTCTGGTCGATTTGGGAATACTGCGGCCAGTGGCATATCTGCCGCCCCGAGCGCGTGTGGCAAAGGCGAAAGCCGATGGAACGTGCTTCGATTACCAGAGACATTACGGCGATGCGCCACCACCGTGGCATGTGGTTGATGCCCGCGGGGTGAGCAAGGAGGCAACGATTGCGGACTTCAAAGGCAAGTGGGTGCTGCTGACGTTTTGGGGAATGAGTTGCTCTGTGTGTTTAGGAGACGAGTTGCCGAAGCTAATGAAATTTTACGAGGAGCACCAGGCACAGCACGATCAATTTGAGATTGTGGCGATTTGCATCGATTATGACGGCGACTTGCAGACGATGGCCGACGTGGATCGAGCCTTGAAGCCGATCGTGAAAAATGTGTGGGGTGGCAAAACGCTGCCGTTTCCGGTGATGTTGGATCCTTCGTTCAAGACGTGGGAAACGTACGGCATTGACGGCTTGGGGACGACGATATTGATTAACCCTGACGGCAAAATGGTGGAGGGAGACGAAACGATGCTAGCGACCAAACTCAAATGACTTTTTCCATCCTGAATGATTGAAGGCGGGTATGCGTCTCTACATTCTTAACGTTGTTTGCCTCTGCAGTGGTATCATTTCGAACTGTGTAGTACAGGTGCAATTCATAGATTACTGCACGGTCGTCGCAGGAGACATTTCCGCGACGCGGGCCAGGTAAGAATCCAGGATGACACGCCCCGGGGCACAGACGCCGAGAGTCTGCTTAGACTGAATCTAGCTCCGCGATTCTTTGCCGTGTATGAGCGACCGGCGAGCCAATTGCCTCGTAAAGTCAACGGTTTCTTGGCACGTGCCAAAAGCCACCAGTTTTGACCCGCGCGACGATTCTCAACAACACGTACGTTTAACGGCACGACTACTGCGTGCCGAGAAGTCATCCGCTTTCTCGGAATGGCGTTCTGAGTGGATTTATTCGCCCTGGATGCTTCGTCTAACGAACGAAAAGCAAATCCGAATGCTATGCCAATGCCTCCAGAGACAAACGCGTAGCAGGGGGTGATGGTGATGCCTTGCGCCAATTGAAAATGGCCGCTGGTAGCGGCAATGGGTGGCATTGTAGGATAGTGTACAAAAGGGTGGAAACTGACTTTGCCAGTGCATACAACTCACACCCGTTCACCATTGCCACCCGCGAAATCGACGAGATTTAAATTGGAATGCAGAAAAGCGGCTGTTCCTGTCCTGAGACGGAGAATTCGTCATGCGTGGCCCAGAAGATGAAGCAACAAAGCAACGCAATTTGCTTCGAGACAAAGGCGATTTCGATGGAGCGATAGCTGCATACACCGAGGCCATTCGTCTAAATCCGCAAAACGCTCAGTCGTACTCCGGCCGGGGCCAAGCTTACCGGCGAAAAGGCGAATGGGACAAGGCCATCGCCGACTGTAACCAAGCCATACAGCTTGATCCGACGATGGCCGAGGCATATTACACACGGGGTGCTTGCCACGGCCGCAGCGGCGACGCCGACAAGGCGATTGCGGACTTCACGGCTGCCATTCGGCTGGACCCGCAACGTGCCGAGGCTCATTGGGGCCGAGGCTACTACCACTGGCAGAAGAGTGATGTTGAAAAAGCCATTGCTGATTATACAGAGGCTATTCGCCTCGACCCGAAGTCGTATGAAGCATTTTGCGGGCGAGGCCATGTCTACGAAGTGAATCGCGACTTCGACAAGGCGATTGCGGACTTCCTGGAGGCCATTCGGCTTGACCCCCAACGCGCCGAGGCTTATTGGGGCCGAGGCCATGTTTACGAAGTGAATCGCGACTTCGACAAGGCGATCGCAGACTTCACGGAGTGCATTCGACTCGATCCACGACATGCCGAAGTTTATATTGGACGGGGTCATGCCTATTCTAAGAATGGCGAGCTCGACAAAGCCATCGCGGACTACAACGAGGCGGCCAGACTCGATCCGAAACAAGCCACGACGTACTACAATCGTGGCTTGACCTACGGCGAAAAGGGTGACCACGACAAGGCGATTGCGGACTTCACCGAGGCTATTCGACTCAACCCGAACGATGCTGAGGCGTACTACAGCCGCGGCGGTGCCTACTACGCGAAGGGTGATCACGACAAAGAGGTCGCGGACTACACCGAGGCCATTCGATTCAACCCGAAGTTGCGTCAAGCATTTTCGGCTCGCGCCCAGGTCTATATGAATAAGGGTGAATTCGACAACGCCATCGCAGACTTCAACGAGGCCACCAAATTCGATCCGCAAAAGGCTGAGGTGTATTATGGGCGGGCCTATGCTTATCATAAGACCGGTAACTTCGACAAAGCCATTGCGGACTATACCGAGGCGATTCGGCTCAACCCGAACGATGCCGAGGTGTACTGCTACCGTGGCTTGGCCTACGGCAAGAAGGGTGACCACGACAAGGCGGTCACCGACTATGCAGCGGCGATTCAGATCAATCCGAAAAATGGGTACGCATTCTATGGTCGGGGCTATTCGCACTGGCAGAAAGGGGACAAAGCCAAAGCCAAAGCCGATTTCGCCCAAGCCAAGAAGTTGGGATACAAAGTGAGCGTACTCCAATCGTTGGTGCACCTATGGAAAAAGTGGATGCACCTAGGGCAAAAAAAGTGGTGACGACAAGGCGATTGCGGACTATATGGAGGCGATTCAGATCAATCCGAAAGCTCGGTACGCATTCTATGCTCGGGGCGACTCGTACAGACCGAAAGAGTCGCGCGGCCTTCTTGCCATAATCTGGGCCTCGCCCTATACGCTGCTCGGACTGTTTCTTTGTGGCATTGGCCTTTGCACAGGCGGCCGCGCCCGAATCCGTGGCGGAGTGGTGGAGTTCTATGGCGGCGGCGTGAAGTGGCTCTTGCAGCGGTTTCCACTGGTTGGAGGTGCGTCGGCGTGTACGCTGGGGCACACGGTCTTCGGGCAGACGGA
>Ga0182024_10023721_pt1 | contig 10959 bp, 11 predicted proteins | sample P32metaG_FD_120480 | JGI IMG/M metagenome (GOLD analysis project Ga0182024, IMG submission 120480) | Permafrost microbial communities from Stordalen Mire, Sweden - P3-2 metaG (Illumina Assembly) | ecosystem: Environmental > Terrestrial > Soil > Wetlands > Permafrost | place: Sweden: Stordalen... | reverse complement strand
GCGGATCGCACGCGCATCCATTGGCACGAATAATATCGATCATCATCGGACGGCCGACTACGCAGGCCTGATGGACATGGCGGCAGAACTGAAGCAGGCATCCGCAGGAAAGTCAGAACAAATTTCCGATCCGCAGTCCCGCGGCGACGCAGGCAACCTATTCCCAACGATGGGTGAATTGGCTTCCGCGCCGGCCTTTTTGTTGCTCTGCAATAATGCCAGTGAACAAAACCCTCTGGTGGCGTGGCAAATTCGCTCCGCGATTCGTCATGTGGGGGCGCGACTCTATATCGTGGATTCAACCGAGCCAAAATTGCGGCGAAAAGCAAAGCTATATGTGCAGGTGGAGAGCGGCCGGGAGGCTGCAGCGCTCCAAGGTTTAAGCGGTGATCTAGGTGCACCGGACCCAAGCGAATCCGGTTCGCGCGAATTACGAAGCTTGCGCGAAGCGCTCACATCTGAAAAGGATCTCATCGTTTTGTTTGGCGCGGTAGTGCAAGGTGCCGCTCTCGGCGCTTTGCTGAGACTCGCGAGAGAGCGATCGGCCGGAGGCCAACGCACCCGGTTTATGGCGCTGGGCGATTATGCCAATTCCCGAGGCGCCTCCGACATGGGGCTGCTGCCCGATCGGCTGCCCGGCTACGCATCCGTTGAAGATGCCAGCACCCGAAACGTGTTTGGCCAGTTATGGGGCGCCGCTCTGCCGGAAAAACCTGGACTCGACCACCAAGCGATGCTCGAGGGCGCGGTTTCGGGAGAAATTAAGGCACTGTATGTCGTGGGGGCAAATCCCCTGAAAGCATTCCGCGTTTTCGCACCCGAGAACTCGGAACACTTTGGCAATCTGGAAGTGCTGATCGTGCAGGATATGTTTCTGTCGGAGACTGCGCGGCGGGCGGACATCGTGTTGCCCGCGCTCTCGGCGTACGAAAAAGACGGCACCATGACGAATACTGCCGGCGAAATTCAGCTGGTTCGCAAAGGCAGCGATTTCATGGGGCCGCGCTCGGATTTCGACATCCTGCGCATCATGTCGCATCAGCTGGCACGCCAGGATGTAGGGCAGCCGATCCGGTTGCGTACCCCGGAAGCGGCTTTCGAGGAAATCCGCTTGCATGTAAATGGCTATGGTGTCTCTTGGACCGATCTGCTGGCGGGCCGCGCCGAACAGACGCTTGCGCCAGGATCGTTCGTGGCATCGCCTGGCACGGCCGGTCACCGCACGGTTTCCGACGTAGCCGCGGGAACGATTTATTCAAACAACGATTCGCTTTTCACCAGCGGAAGCCTGACCAACTACTGCCGCATGATTCAAACTTTGCGGGAAGCGGAAGCGAACTCGTGAACGAGCTTTTTGCGCAACATCCGATTCTGCTTGTTTCGCTGGTGAAGATCGTGGTGTTGCTGTTTCTGTTGCTGACGTCACTTGCCTACCTGACCTGGTTCGAGCGCAAGGTGGCCGCGCACATCCAGGGCCGCTGGGGGCCGTACCGGGTGGGCCCGCATGGCCTGATGCAGCCGCTCGCCGATGGGCTGAAGTTTCTCTTCAAGGAAGACACCACGCCAGGCAGCGCGGATCGATTTGTTTATTTTCTCGCACCGTTTCTCAGCCTGTCACTCGCGATTTCAACCATCGCATTGATTCCTTTTGGCCCGGGCACGTTTCGGATCTTTGGCCAGACCACCTCGCTGGTCGTCGCCAACGTCAATATTGGATTGCTCGCGATATTCGCCATCACTTCGATCGGTGTCTATGGGGTCGCGCTGGCCGGATGGTCGTCGAACAACAAGTATTCTCTGCTTGGCGGCCTGCGCAGCGCTGCTCAAATGGTCAGTTACGAATTGTCATTGACCATGTCCGTGGCGGGCGTGTTGCTCCTGGTCGGAACATTCAATCTGAGCGAGATTGTTCGAGCGCAAAGCGGAACGACCTGGGGCTTTCTTCCGCGGTGGAATTTGCTGAGCCCCACCGCTCCGCAACTGCTCGGTTTTTTTTGTTACTTCGTGGCCGCGGTCGCGGAAACAAACCGCTTACCGTTTGACCTTGCCGAGGCCGAATCCGAATTGGTGGCGGGCTTCCACACGGAATATTCCAGCTTCAAGTTTGCGATGTTTTTCATGGCTGAGTATGCCAGCATGATCACGGTCTCATGTCTTGCAGCGATACTCTATTTCGGCGGATGGCTCTCCCCCTTCCCTCAGACGGCAGCCTTCGCCTGGACGCGTTATCTGCCGGCGGTGCTGCTGGCCTGCGTTGGCGTGGGATTGGTGATCAACGGTTTCCGCTACTCGACGGCCTGGGGACGCATTATGTTGCCCGTCGTCGGAGCGCTATTGTGCGCGGTGGCGATTCTGGCCGCCTGGCCGGGAGCGGTAGATTTCGTGCAGGGACCTGCATGGTTCCTTCTGAAAATCCTGGTGATCCTGTTCGTCTATGTGTGGGTGCGATGGACGCTGCCGCGCTTCCGATATGACCAGCTCATGGGCATCGGCTGGAAATTTCTCTTGCCGGTGGCAATCGCCAATGTTGTCCTCACCAGCCTGGCCGTGGTGATACACAAATGAGTGTGCAGCTGACGGTCTTTTTTGTGCTCGCGGCGATCGCAGTGGCCGGCGCTGTGAGCTTGATTGTGCAGCGCCATCCAATTCACAGCGCGCTTTCGCTAATCGTGGTCATGGCGGCTCTGGCCGGCCTCTATCTGCTGCTCGAGGCGGAATTCATTGCCGCGATCCAAATCATCGTGTATGCAGGCGCGATTATGGTGCTATTTGTTTTCGTCATCATGCTGCTCAACGCGGGCTCGGAGGAACGGACGAACCTCAGCCGCACCGCGTTCTACGCGGGCGTGCCACTGGCGATATTTTTATTGCTGGAGCTGGCCTATCGCGTGGCGCGCGGATCCGCATCCATGGTGGCGCAGCCCAGCCCTGCGGCTGCTACGCGCGGTCTGTCGATGTTGCTTTTCCAGGATTTTGTGTTTCCGTTCGAGGCCACGTCGATTCTAATCCTCATTGCCATTCTCGGAGCAATCGTGCTGGCAAAGCGAGACGTGTGACACCTAGGAGATCCCACGGTGGTTCCGATTTCTTACTACATTACGCTTAGCGCGATCTTGTTTGGACTGGGCGTGGCAGGTTTCGTGTTCAAGCGGAACATCATCACGATTTTCATGGCCATCGAGCTGATGCTCAATGCCGTGAATTTGGCTTTCGTCGCTTTCAGCCGCGCCCTGGGGCAATTGCAGGGACAAGTTTTCGTGTTCTTTGTCATTGTGGTGGCGGCCGCCGAGGCTGCTGTGGGACTGGGAATCGTCATTTTGATAGCACGTAACCGGAAATCGCTCAATGTCGAGCGTGTCAACCTGCTGAAGCTCTAACGAGAGCGGCCGTACCTTTAGCGAGCGCACTTTTAGCGACGACGAATGCTCGTTCTCCAACATCTCTGGATCATTCCCCTGCTGCCCATGCTGGGAGCGGCTGCGAATGGCATGTTTGGCAAGCGGTGGGCGCGTACTGAAACCAATGCGGTCGCACTCGGCTCGACCGGGCTCGCTTTTCTGGCCACCTGCGAATTGTTACGCGAGTTCAGGCTGCTCAGTGCCGGACAAATTCCCTGGACACACTCGTATTTTACGTGGATCACCGCCGGAACGTTTCGCGCAGACTACGCGCTGCAAGTCGATCAACTGACGCTGGTGATGCTGCTGGTGGTCACCGGGGTCGGCTGGCTCATCCATTTGTATTCCACCGGCTACATGGCAGATGATACGGGCTATCGGCGCTTTTTCTCTTACCTGAACCTATTCATGTTTTTCATGCTGACGCTGGTGCTGGCGGCGAACTATCTGGTTTTGTTCGTCGGGTGGGAAGGCGTCGGTCTGTGCAGTTATCTGCTCGTCGGCTTCTGGTTTCTGAAAAAGACGGCGACCGATGCGGGCAATAAAGCGTTCTGGGTAAACCGCATCGGCGACTTTGGTTTCTTGCTGGGCCTGTTTCTGATGTTCCGTGAATTCGGCTCGCTCGATTTCGCTTCGGTGTTCGGCCGGGCCGCTACAATGCCCTCGGAAACGGCGGCTCATGGCGTTTTGACGGCAATTTGCCTGCTTCTGCTTGCCGGTGCCACGGGAAAGTCAGCGCAAATTCCGCTGTACGTCTGGCTGCCTGATGCGATGGAAGGTCCCACACCCGTTAGCGCGCTGATTCACGCAGCTACCATGGTCGCCGCAGGTGTGTATATGGTGGCGCGATCAAACGTTTTGTTCCTGCACGCGCCGGCCGCCATGAAAGCTGTCGCCGTGATTGGTTGTGTTACCGCGCTGTTTGCCGCGACGATCGCAGTGGTTCAAACCGACATCAAGAAAGTGCTCGCCTATTCCACCATCAGCCAGCTGGGTTACATGTTCCTGGGGTGCGGCGTGGGCGCGTTCGGAGCCGGAATCTTTCACCTGATGACGCACGCCTTTTTCAAAGCGCTGCTTTTCTTGGGTGCTGGCAGCGTAATGCATGCCATGAGCGGCGAGCAGGACATGCGGCGCATGGGTGGGCTGCGCAAAGCGATTCCGTGGACCTACGGAACAATGGTTGCCGCCGCGCTGGCGCTTTCTGGCGCACCCGGCTTTTCGGGATTTTTCAGCAAGGACGAGATACTCGTGGCGGTGCGCTCCGGGCCTTATGCCAGTTCCCTGCTGTATGCAATTGGAGTGCTGACAGCAGGCTTGACCGCTTTCTATATTTTTCGGCTGATTTTCTTGACCTTTCACGGCGCGCCGCGCTACGACGAACATCACCAGCACGTGCACGAATCGCCGGCGAACATGCTCTTTCCACTCGTCGTGCTGGGGACGCTTTCGGTGGGAGGGGGCTGGTTTGCCGCGCCCTTGCTGGTGGGCGGCGCAAATTATTTTGACAAGTTTCTCGCGCCCGTGTTCAGCGGCGTCCGGGTCGCACCAGCGGCAGAGGCTGCTTCCGGGGGCGCCGCATTTCTCGCTGCCCTGCTGGGCGCACCGGTCATCGCCGGCCTGGCAGGATTTTTGCTTGCCTGGTGGTTCTATATCCGCAGGCCCGACTTGCCGCAGCGGGTTGCTGCATCGTTGGACGGGCTTTACACACTTGTCGCCGGCAAATATTTCGTGGATGAGCTCTATGCATTCGTCATTGTTCGTCCTCTCCTGTGGATTTCCACGCAGGTCTTATGGCATGGCATCGATGAGCATGTGATCGACGGGACGGTCAATGGCGTGGCACACGACCTCGACGCATCCGGCGACCGTCTACGGCATTTGAATTCGGGCAACACGCGCACGTACGCCGTGTGGGTGGTTCTTGGAGCGGTAGCGTTAACAACCGTACTCGTCTGGGCGACGCGCTAGGATGCAGCCTTCTTATCTGCTCACGGTGCTGATCTTCCTGCCTTTGGCGGGGGTGGCGGCATTGCTGGTGCTCGGCTCGGATGATCGCGTCTGGATTCGGCTGGTGGCGCTCGTCACCGCTGTTGCTGAATTCTTGCTATCGCTTTTGCTGGTTCGCGGATTCTCCCTCTCCAGCACGGCGTATCAGTTCCAGGAGTTTCGCGCCTGGATTCCGGCCCCGCCGATCCACTATCACCTGGGCGTGGACGGCATAAGCCTGTTTCTGGTACTGCTGACGACGTTTCTGACCCCCGTGGCCATGCTGGCGTCCTGGAAGTCCGACGGCAATCGTACGCAGGGTTTTTACATTGCTCTGCTCGTGCTCGAGACGGGGATGGTTGGGGTCTTCTTTTCTCTCGATCTGTTCCTTTTTTTTCTTTTCTGGGAGGCCATGCTGCTCCCCATGTATTTCTTGATCGGCGTTTGGGGCCATGGGCGTCGCATTTACGCCGCGCTGAAGTTCATTTTGTACACGATGGCGGGATCGATTCTGATGTTCGTGGCCATGGTGTGGCTCTACGAACTGACTGGAACGTTCGACGTGCCGCGCATCCAGGAATTGCTTACCACGGGCCAAGTCACGCTTTCGTATCCTACGGAACTTCTTCTCTTCGGTGCATTTTTTCTGGCGTTCGCAATCAAGGTTCCGTTGTTTCCGCTGCATACCTGGCTGCCCGACGCGCACACCGAGGCGCCGACCGCTGGCTCGATATTACTGGCGGGTGTAATGCTCAAAATGGGGACGTATGGGATGGTGCGATTTTGCGTGCCGCTATTCCCCGAGGCGGCGCACCGGGCCGCACCCTACGTCGCGGTGCTGGCCATCATCGGCATCCTGTATGGCGCTCTGGTCGCCATGGTGCAAACCGACCTCAAACGCCTGGTGGCCTATTCTTCGGTGGCCCATCTCGGCTTTGTTGTTCTCGGGATTTTCGCCTTCAGTCAAACGGCGCTACAGGGCGCGCTTTATCAGATGATTAATCACGGCATTTCCACCGGAGCGCTCTTCGTGCTCGTGGGCGCTCTCTACGATCGACGCCACACGTATGAAATCCGAGAATATGGAGGCTTGGCCACCCCGATGCCGGTGTTCGCAGCGCTGTTCCTGTTTGTGTCGCTCTCTTCGGCAGGCCTGCCGATGCTCAATGGCTTCGTGGGCGAATTCCTGATTCTGCTGGGCACATTTGAACGTCACACCACCTGGGCGGTGTGGGCGACGGCGGGCATTATTTTTTCCGCAGTCTACCTGCTGTGGGCATATCAAAGGGTGTTTTTCGGTGCCGTAACGCAGGAGCGGAACCGCGCGTTGCCCGACGCCGACCGCCGGGAGCGCGTCATGCTTTTTGGACTCGCCGCCGTCATCTTATGGATGGGTATCGGCTCGTCGGTATTCACGCGGCGTACGGAAGCTTCCGCGCGTAACGTTCTCGAGCTGATGCATCGGCCGCAAGCCTACAATGCGGGTGCTACCTCTGCGCTGCCGGTTGACTCGGCCAATGATGACTCGATCAAAACTGACTCGATCCATGGCGACTCGATCAAAGACGCTCCGCCTGCTTTGTTACGCGCGACGCCTGCGCCGCGTGCCAATTCGTCTTCCCCGTTGTCGGAAACAGGGGTCCGCTGAATGTTTCCACCTCGCGACGACTTGCTGCGCCTGGCGCCGGAGCTAGTGCTTTGCTTCTCGGGCATGGTGCTGATGCTTATCGAGCCGTTCCTGGTGCGTGGCCGCCGCGAAGTGCTCGTTACGCTCGCGACTATCGGCGCCGCAGTTGCGCTTCTCGCAACGTACTATCCTGCCACGCGCCCGGGCTCCGCGTTCTCAGGACTGCTGCAGGTGGATGGTTTCAGCGTTTTCGTTCACGTGATTGTAGGATTGGTGGCGCTGCTGGTGGTGCTGGGCTCCGCGGATTACCTCGAGCGCGAAAACATCCAGCAAGGCGAATACTACGCACTGGTACTTTTCGCCACCGCCGGGATGGGCGTGATGTCGAGCGCCGCAGAACTGATGACGGCGTTTGTGGGACTCGAGATGAGTTCGATCTCCACGTACATCCTGGCCGGTTTCCGGCGCGATTCGCTGCGCTCGAATGAATCCGCCATGAAATATTTCCTGCTGGGCTCGTTCGCTACGGCTTTTTTTCTGTACGGTATAGCGCTCGTCTATGGCGCCACGGGAACAACCGAGCTTACACACATGACGCTGATTGCCTTACCGCAGGCGGGCGCTCTGATGAGGATCGGCCTCGCACTGATTTTCGTGGGCCTGGCATTCAAGGTCGCGGCGGCCCCATTTCAGCTCTGGACTCCGGACGTGTACGAGGGCGCGCCAACACCGGTGACCGCGTTGATGTCCGCGGGCCCCAAAGCAGCCGCATTTGCGTTGCTGCTGCGGATTCTCGCAGGCGCACCGGCAGCGGCATCATTCTGGTTCTGGGCGCTGTGGGTTTCGGCGGTGCTGACGATGGTGGTTGGAAATTTGGCGGCCATCGTGCAAACGAACGTCAAGCGCATGCTGGCGTACAGCTCGATCGCGCACGCAGGGTACATTCTTGTGGCGCTGGCCGCCGCGGCCGCCGCCGAGCAAATGGCGCTGGGCATCGCGGCTGTCCTATATTATCTCGCCGTCTACTCGTTGATGAAGCTGGGCGCCTTCATGATGATTTCGCAGCTCGGCGGCGATGGCGAACGCCATCTGGAAATGGATGATTTCTACGGGCTCGCCTCGCGGCAGCCGGTCGCCGCTGCTTGCTTTTCGCTGTTCCTGCTTTCGCTGCTGGGGTTGCCGGTGACCGCCGGGTTTGTGGGCAAGTTCTATATCTTCGATTCCGCGCTCGCTGCGCATCTGATCTGGCTCGCCGTATTGCTGGGAATCAACAGCGTCATCGGATCGTTCTACTACTTGCGGGTCATCGTAGTGATGTATATGCGAGAGCCGCACCAGAATTGGACACCGGCGCGCATGCGCCTGCCGGTGACGTTGGTTTTGCTGGTGACCGCGGCGGGTACACTCTACTTGGGTTTGTTTCCGGGCCCGGTGTTAGGTCTGGCTGCACGCGCAGCACAATCGCTGGCACCTCGCTGACCGTATTATCATCTTCACAATCAGAAATGCGCAAGGCCCGCAGGGACGCCTTGTAGGCTGCCCACTGCGGGCCAGTGCGCAACAGCAATCGAACTATCTAACTATCTGACTATCTAACCGATATACGGGCGATATACGGCAGCTCTTCACAACTCGCTACTTCACTTTAATGAAGATGATGGCAAACGTATACAGCGCCATCGATTCGATCAGCACCAGCGCCAAAATCAGCATGTTCTGAATGACGCCGGCGGCTCCGGGATTGCGTGCCATGCCTTCCGACGCTGCGGCAGAAGCTTTCGCTTGTGCGAATCCGCAAAATGCCGACGCGATGGCCATGGCAAAACCCGAAGTGATGGCAATCCACTTCGCATCATCGGGCGCCGCCCCGCCAGCCGTCTGCGCGAAGGCCGCGGGTGCGGCTGCGCAGACAACCAGCACGGTCAAAAGCGCCGTAGCATAGTGTCTCATCTTCGTTTTCATGTTGCTCCTTGCCTTATGAAATGGCCGCTCGGAGGTGGTTCCCGACATCCTCATGCAGCCGGGCTCACGCGAGACGGCGGGCCGTGCCTAAATGAATCAGGCCGTTATGAATGTGAGGGGATAAGAATCTCAGTGCCCTTCCGACACCGCTCCTGCCAGGTATATGACGGGCAGGATCGTAAACACAAACGCCTGCACGAAGGCGACAAAGATATGCAACACGATAAAAATTGCCGGAGCTACCAGCGGCACCGGTGCCAGGGCATACCCGAATACATTCGCGCTGCCCGCAAAAAGGAACAGCGCCAGCGTCAGGCCCAGGAAGATGCCGTAAAGCATCTCGCTCACCATCATGTTTACCCAGAGACGAACGGTAAGCGAGAGCAGGCGCGCGAGGTGGCTGAACGTTTCCACCACGACCATGAGCGGCGACAGAAAAACGTTGGGACCCATGAAATGTTTGCCGTAACTCACCGGACCGTGCTTGGTCAACCCGCACCAGTTGTAATAAGCAAAAACCACGATGGCACAGCCCAGGGGCACTGACTTCTCGGCCGTCGGCGACGCTAATCCCGGGACCAGGCTGATCAGGTTGCACATCAGCACGAAGAGGCCGATGCTGCCGATCATCGGCAAGTAGCGCTCGCCACCATGGCCGATATTGCTGTCGAGAAGATCGCCCACGCCCAGTGACATCGGATTATGAATCAAGGTTTACATGCACTGTTGGGTAGCCCCGGGATTTTCGACCGACAGGCGGGCGCGTAGCCACAAGAAGAAAACGATCGCGATGACAAAAACCAGGAACTCCATCGCGACATGGTTGGGAATCGGATATTCGGGATTGTCGGGGCGCACGTGCAGCATCGCGAGCAAAGCCAAAGCAGGCTTGCCGAACAGCATGTTTACAAGCTTGGTGATGCCTAAGACTTGTTCTTCCACGTTTCCATTCCAGGATTTAATCCAGAATAATCGCGAACCGGCAGCCGTACGCAGCCAAACCAGCGCCAAATTTCGCTGGCCGAATGTGAGATCCGTCTACGGTCCGAGCTTCGAGCCCTGCCGCACGCCGCCTGATGCCAACTCGTAGATTAGTCCCAACACCGTGGCTGCCGCCGCCGCAAACAACCCGGTCACAACCGGTATCGCGGGCAGCCACGAACGGGTGAGAATAACATACACCGCCCCGAGCAGCAAAGCGAAGCGGCCAAAGAACTTAAGGTAAGCGCTGACGGGCACACGCGCGCTCACTACCACTTGCTCGTTGGACAATGATTTCTCAGACGGCGACCTCTCAGATGATTCCGGAGGCGCCGGGGCATGCGATACGGCATGTGATACCCCGTGCGGTAATGGAACCCCCGCGAACGCTTGCACGCTGCTCTTTAGCCACCGGAAATTGATCCACGAAAGCGCGGCACCCAAGCCCAGCCCCGCGCCGCCACGCCATCCCCAGCGCCACGCTCCCCAGGACGCTCCTATAACGCTGAGGATAATTGTCAGCCACTCAATTCGCCGGAGCGTCGCGCCGCCAAACGCCTGTGGGTCGATCATGGATTTCGGCGTCGAATTTGGCATGGAAACGGGAACCATGAAATCGTGTCCGACTCCTTCGGCAGATCAGGACCGTGGCTTTACGGTCAGCCGCCGGATCACTTCATACATTCCGGCGGCAAATCCGGCCGCGCCTAGAATTAACGTGAACGTCGGCGAAGTTCCAAACCGGCGGTCGACCAAATAGCCCGCGCCCGCGCCAATGATGACGGCGCCCACCAGCACGAATGGCAAATCCATCGCATTGCCAAGCTGGCGGAGAAAACCGCCCGGGCCGTCGCCAGTCGGTCGTGGAGAATTCGAGTCTCGGTCGTCAGCGGCCAAAGAGAGCTGAGGGCAAGGTCAGGGAATATGTCGCCATGCGAATAAACGGTTCCGGATAAATGCCGGCTGCGAGCGTGACGAAACACATCACCGCCAGCGCCAGAG
>Ga0182024_10023720_pt1 | contig 10959 bp, 8 predicted proteins | sample P32metaG_FD_120480 | JGI IMG/M metagenome (GOLD analysis project Ga0182024, IMG submission 120480) | Permafrost microbial communities from Stordalen Mire, Sweden - P3-2 metaG (Illumina Assembly) | ecosystem: Environmental > Terrestrial > Soil > Wetlands > Permafrost | place: Sweden: Stordalen... | reverse complement strand
CGAGTGGAACGACGGGGAAATCGTCGTAGAGCAGACGGCCTAGCGAGTTGTTGCAGCACTAGCCGCAGACAAGACGAGGTGCCCTAGCATCCAGCATTGAGTGCGAACAGCGCGGCTCGCGCCTGCCGCAGTCACCGCCCAAGCCTCTGGTACGATCGCAGCCTCGCACATGGGGGGAGAACGGGTGCCCAAGTACCTGATCGAGCGAACCTACGACGTTGGTGAGGACGAACTGGCCGCGGTGGCCACCAGGTCAAAGCGCCTCGCGGTCGAGCAGTTTCCCGAGATCGTCTGGGAGCACAGCCACGTGGTGGCCGATAGCGATGGCACTCTGAAGTCATTCTGCGTCTACCGGGCCCCAAGCGAGGAGATGGTCAGGCGCCATGCCGAGCTTCTAGGGAACCACGTTGTCGATCACGTATACGAGATTGGCGGCGACGTCACCCCCGACGATTTCCCGCTCTAGCAGGGACGAGCCCCGGCTGACTGGTCGGCCCGATCGCCCTGTTTCACCTTGCCGGTCGAATGGGAGGTAGTGATCAATGCCGATGTCCCGCGTGAACATCAGGGAGATCCAACGTGGCATTCGCGCGCGCCATGAGGATGAACCCGACTCCGCCCCGGTCCGGCTCGAGGTGCGCAGTGGCGACAGCGACCTGGCCGATCCCCTGCATTGCGAAATTGTGCCCGCGAGCGTACCTGGAGTGAGCTGGCGGTCGGGAGCTCATGTGGCCGTTGGCGGCGAGGGCGATGCCCCCTGCTCTGCCGACTTGCTCCTTGGCGCCCTGGCTGCCTGTCAGGAGATCACGCTCCGAATGGTGGCTGCCAACTTGGGAATTGGCCTGAAGAAGCTCGAAGTCCAAGTGGAGGGCGACTGGGATCCTCGGGGAACCCTCGCTATGGGCGCGGAGTTCGCCATCGGTCTGACCGCCATCCACTGTCGCACCCGTGTAATGGTCGACCAGGACGTGGCCGGCGAGCGTGCGGAACGTCTGCTCCGAAGTGCCGAGCGGTACTGCGTTGTCCTGAACACCCTCCGCCAGGGCGTCCCGGTGGAATCGACCTTCAAACTCGAGTCCGCCGACTGAGAAGTTTTCGCCCTGCCTGGCTGATCTAGGAGTCGGACGCCACCTCGGGTTGGCCGCGCACTAGCGATTCCGCATCTGGAACGTGGAAGACCATCTGCTCCGCCACCGCGCACTGGAGCCTGATATGACGCCTAAGCTCGGCATCGTCCTCGGGCACCAGCCTGAGCGCCTCTTTGTAGTAGCGCACGGCCTCCTGCTTCGCCCATCCTCGTCGCGCCTGTTCGGCCGCGGCCACCAGGTAGTGCACCGCCTTCTCCTGATCGTCGGCCTCGTGCCAGTGGTGGGCGAGCATGGACAGCGAGTCGTGTCCAACCCCTACCTCCTCCAAGAATCGGGCCACGACCGCGTGACCCTCTCGCTTCCTGGCTCTGGGCAGGCTGGCGTAGGCGACGTCCCTGATCACCATGTGCTTGAACCTGAACTGCTCGTGCCCTCTAATCCGCGACACGGGTTCTCTTCGGATCATGTCTCGCCATTCGAGGAGCTCCAGTGCCTCACCCAGTCGGTCGTTGAGGTCGCCGATCCGCGCCAATGCGGTGCTCCAGAAGACCTTGCCAATAACGGACGCATCCAGGAGCGCCGAGCGCTCGGCCGCCGGCAGGGCGTCCAGGCGGGCAGCCACGATGCCCCTGATGCTGGTAGGTAACTCTTGGCCGGAGGCGGCGGTTCGCTCCGACAGTGAGGCTGCCAGTTCCTCGATGAAAAGTGGGTTGCCCTCACCGCTCGCCGCCAGTTGGACAGCCGTTTCCGGCTCCGCTTCCGGCGCCGAGCGTGCCAGGAGTCGTCGCGCAAGCTCCGCAGACTCCTCGACATTCAGGGGCTCGAGCGGCAGCGCCAGGTATGCAGGGAGCATGGCGCCCCAGTTGGGACGCTGGCTCAAGAAGTCGGGACGGGCGAGCGTGAGCAGCATCAACGGTGCCTCACGGATGCGGGAAGCCATGTGCTCGACCAGATCCAGCAGGCTGGGGTCGGCCCACTGGAGGTCCTCAAACAGGAGCACTGTCGGCTGCTGGGCTGTCAGCCCCTCAACGAATCGCCGCGCGGCGAAGAACAAGCTATGTCTGTCGGTGACAGTCTCAAGCGGGCCGACGCCCAGCAGTATCGCTACCGGGATGGCTACCTCGTCGACCTCCTCAGTTCCGAGCAACGAAGCGGTCGACCTGCGAAGTTTGTCTAGTGCGGCCGCGGGAGGATCGCTATCCAGGATCTGAGCTATCTGCTTGATCTGCTGAGCAAATGCGCTGTAGGCGCCGCTCTCTCCGTATGGTAGAGATCTCCCGCGGATCGTCCGCCCGCCCTTGCTGGCCACGATCGCAGCGAATTCGGTCGCCAGCCGAGTCTTACCCACACCAGGTAGCCCAAAAACCGTGGCCAGGTGGGCATGACGCCGGCCGAGAACATGGTCGAAGCGTTCGGCGAGAGCTGAAAGCTCCTCTCGACGCCCGACCAACGCGGCGCTCTTAACTGCCCGTTCGCCGGGGGAACGGGTCGCCGAGACGGCGAGCCACGCCGATACCGGCAGTTGCTTGCCCTTGAGCGCCAGCGCGTCCACCGCCTCGTATTCGACTGTGAACCGCGTCGCGCGATAGGTCTCCTCCCCCACCAAAACTGAGTTCACGGGCGCCGCGGTCTGCAGGCGGGCGGCGGTGTTGACTACGTCTCCGGCCACCATGGCTTCCCCCTGCCAGGTCCTGGCGCCGAGCGCGACGAGCGCCTCTCCAGTATTGACGGCGATGCGGACCTGCAGGTCCCGACGAGGATCCGAGGCGTTCATCTCAGCAAGCGCAACCTGGATCCGCAGGGCGGCTCGGACCGCCCGCTCCGGGTCGTCGCCGTGCGCTGTGGGGGCGCCAAAAACGCCCATCACCGCGTCACCCACGTACTTCTCCACTTGGCCACCGAAAGCCTGGATCGCGTCGCGGAGACACGCGTAGTAGGGATCGAGGAGGGCTCGAACGTCCTCGGGGTCGAGCCGCTCGGCTCGGGACGTGAAGCCGACCAGATCCGCGAACAACACCGTCACCACTCGACGCTCCTCTCCCGTGTGAACGGTCGGCAGGACCGGCCTCAGGTCAGCCCCACAGCTTCCGCAGAACCTGAAGTCGAGAGAGCTGGTATTCCCGCACGACGAACACGTCAGCAGCAGCGGCCGCCCGCACGAACCGCAGAACTTCTGGGTGGTTTCGTTCTCGCCACCGCAGTGTGGGCAGGTCATCTTCTGTAGTTGCGTTCCTCCGGAGGCGAGCGATTTTCGAGCGCCTGCGGGCTCGACCCTGGCTGGATCGTATCGGTCCTCTCGTCAGCGAGAAGAGTATGCCCGCGTGAAGTGGACGGCGAAGGTAAGAACTCTGCTGCCAGCGCGCGCGGGATCGCTTTAGCGCGGAGCATCGACAACTGCCCCAGCGCCCTCGAACGGGTCGGCGAGCCTACCACTCCACCAGTGCCCAGATCTCTGGGCGGATCTCGGCTCCGGCATCCACCGACGCGAAGCGGAGTGCCGACTCCTTGACATGCTCCAGCGCCTCCTCGCGCCTCCCACTGGCCTCCAGGAGGTCGGCGAGGTTGCTATGAAGCGCAGCGACGCGGTGCTGGTCGGCGCGATCACTCCCGAGCTGAAGTGCCTCCTGGGCAGCTTCGAGCGCCTGGGCCACATGGCCTCCCTCGGCGAGAAGCCGAGACAGGTTGTTAAGGGCCGCGACCGAGGCTCCCGGGTCCTGAAGCTGCCTCCCCTCCTCGAGACTTTGGCGCAGGAGAATCTCCGCCCGGGCTAGGTCCCCCTGGCGGGCCGCAACGACTCCTAGAACGTTGCTGGCCTGGGCCCGAGCCTCGGAGTCGCCGGATGTTTCCGACCTACTCAACGCCTCTTCCGCCAGAACTTGAGCCTCGTCCAACTGGAGGCTGCGGTACGCCACCAAGGCCAGGTCAGCGAGAGCTCGAGCTCGGTGGGATTCGTCAGCCTCAGGAAGTAGGGAAAGGACGCTGAGCAAGTGGGTGTGCGCCAGGGCCCAATCGCCGAGTCGGTGATGAATCTCGGCCAGTTTGTGCTCCACCTCGGCCAGCACGGGGTCGTCAGATCCAAGCTGGGCGGCCGCCGCCTCGAACGCAGCAAGGGCGTCGCCGTACAGCCCGATCGCGATCTGAGCGTCGCCGCTGGCAACCAGGGCAGGGACCTGGGGGTAGCCGAGGGCGAGAGCGCGCTCGAGATGGCTGACCGCCTCGGCATGCGCGTACAGGCTGGTTGCACGCTCGGCAGCGAGCCACCACCACCGGGCCGCGCTCTCCTCACGTCCGGAGCGTTCGAAGTGGCCAGCGACCTTGGCTGCTCGGACCGAACCTGGGGACCGTTCATATCGATGGGACAGAGCCTCGGCGGCCCGACCGTGAACTAGGCGTCGACGGGCGAGAGTGGTTGAGTCTGCGGCGACCCGCCTGAGAGCCTCATAGGGGAAGTCATATCGGGGAGATCCGTTCGGCTCGAGGTGTGCGATCTCGACCAAGAGGGCGTGACGAAGAGCGACTTCTAGCGCGCCCTCGACCTCGGACTCGCCGCGACCGCTCACCGACCGCAGCAGGTCAGCGTCGAAGTCGTCTCCGATGACAGCCCCGGCGGAGAGGATCTGTGCCGTCGGTTCTCCCATCGCGGCCAAGCGGGTGACCAGTAGCTCTCGGACCGAGGTTGGCGGGGCATCCTGAGGCCATCCCTCAACGCTGCCCGCAGCGCTGAGGGCTTTGGCGTACTCGACGACCAGCAGAGGAAGTCCGCGAGTCTCTTGCACGAGCCGCTCAGCGTCAAGCGGGGATCCGCCTAACTGGGCGATCAGCTCGTCAACCTCCGAGCGATCAAAGGGCGCCAGCCTGGTGGTCACGGCCAAGCCGGAAGCCGTCACATCAGCCAGCGCCTGATTCAAGGCGTGAAGTTGGTCAGCGCCCTCCCCTACCCGGGAGAGGACGACCAGGATCGGCAGGTGCTCCAGTCGCCTGACCAGATAGCCCAGCAACTCCACAGACCTGGGGTCGGCCCAGTGAACGTCTTCGACCACCAGGACACCGGTTTGCCCATTTCTGCGTCTCCTAGTCAGGGCGCGCTCCAGGGCCTCGACCACCGCGGCGTAGAAACGGACCAATTCCGAGTGCGCCGCGAGCCGACTGATCGCCTCACTTCGGCGCGAGCGCTCGGCGAATTCGGGCACCAGCCGGCCCAGCTCCTGGCGAGTGGCTTGCGAAAGCCCCTCGGTCAGATCCGGGGCCGCCGCTCGGGCAGATCGGAGAAGCTCCGTGATGACCACGTAGGGCAGGTCGGCTTCACCTGCGTGGCATCTCGAGACAACCAGAGGTGCCCCCGCGGCCCGCACCGACTCTGTGAACCTTCCGATCAAGGCGCTCTTCCCAGCTCCCGGTTCGCCGAGCACAGACATGACGCGGCCGGCCGGCCCCACCGCTCTCCAAGTCTGGTTCAGGAGCTGAAGCTGGGCGACTCTGCCCACGAACGGGCTGATCAAGCGGGAAGGGAGGTCGGGGGACTCCTCCGTCCGGATTTCTGCCGCTCGTGAGTCGCCGCGAGGGAGCGGGGAGTCGAGCCGTTCTGTCAGTACATCCTGATAAAGCTGAGTGGTCGCGTGCAGCGGGGCGACGCCCAATTCCTTGTCGAGAAGCCGTACGCAAGCTCGGTACTGCTTCAGAGCCGCCGATCTCTGGTCAGACCAAGCCAGTACGCGGATGAGCGCCTGATGGGCCGGCTCGTGGAGCGGATCCAGCGCCAGCCAACGACGGGCGTGCTCCAGAGCTCGGGGCATCTTGCCCTCCCCCGCGTAGGCATCCACCAGCTCCTCCAAGGCGCCCGCCAGGCGGCCCCGGAACCGCTCGGCTGCCAGTGCTTGCCAATCGTCGAATTCAGGGCTGTCACGGAGACCGAAGCCGGAGAGGAATTCGTCGCGGTAGAGCGCGGCGGCCATCTCGAGCGCCGGGATGTCACCCTCGGACAGCAGGCTGTCGAACTCACTGGTGTCGACCTCTATGGCCGTGGACCGAAGCGACACGGTGGTCCGCGTAACCACCAATGCGTCGCGTGCCCGAGCGACCGTGACGGAGAGCGTGCGGCGAAGGGCGGAGCGGGCCCGGGTGTCGTCAGCATCGGGCCAAAGAAGGGCCCCCAGACGATCTCGACTCTGGGTGGGACCGCCGACCGCGAGGTAGCTCAGAATTGCCATCGCCTTGCGGGTGTCAAACGAAACCGGTTGACCCCCCCTGAAGACCTGCGGTGGCCCGAGCAATTCCAAACGCAGCGCGGTCGTGGGGATTTCCGGCATCGGGCGCGGAGAAGACTACCAAACCTCCGTCCGGAACATCGCCATGGGACGGGTTTCGTAACGTTTTCAGGACGAAGGGGGCCCACAATCAGTCCGTGGACCAAAGAAGTGCGGCGGCTGCTCCGGGGAGCGAGCCCGCGTCGGGGGGCTGGAGGAGTTCGTGCTGAGCAATCCGGGGTCGACGCCGGGGCGGAATACTGAGATGACCACCGCACCATCGGGATCGGGTACCAAGGGCGGTGGTGTCCGCGGTTGGCTCAAGCTCCCCAAGCGCCCATCGTCGACACAGGAAGGTCCCGCCGGAGCCGTAACGGTGAGTGGGCCAAGCCTGGAGATCAGTCCCGAGGATCCAGCCCTCGCCTACTTCCAGAGTTCCAGCGGCGCCGTGGACATCAGCAAGCTAGAGCTCGATTCCCCGGCCGTGAACCAGATGCGTGAGGCGGGAATCGTGGTGGCGGTGCCACTCATCTCCTCGGGGGAGTTGATTGGGCTACTCAACCTCGGCCCCCGCCTCTCAGAGGCGGGCTACTCGAGCGATGATCGCCAACTGTTGGAATCGCTGGCTGGCTACGCCGCCCCGGCAATGCGGGTGGGACAGCTGGTAGATCAACAGGCGTTTGAGGCTCGCAACCGAGAACGGCTCGACCAAGAGCTGAAGGTCGCTCAGCTGATCCAGCAGCAGTTCCTGCCGAGCAGCCTGCCCGATCTCCCGAGCTGGCATGTCGCGGCCTTCTACCGACCGGCCCGGACGGTCGGCGGGGACTTCTATGACTTCATCACCCTTCCCGACGAGCGGGTGATGCTGGTGGTCGGGGACGTAACCGACAAGGGGGTTCCCGCCGCCCTGGTGATGGCCAGCACACACTCTTTATTGCGGTCCGCGGCGCCGAGGCTGACCTCCCCCGGGAAAGTACTCGCTCAGGTGAACGAGCTCCTTTGCGAGGACATACCAGCGCACATGTTTGTCACCTGCCTGATCCTGGTTCTGGATCCCGCCAACGGGAAGGTCGAGTACGCCAACGCCGGCCACGACCTGCCCTACGTGCGCACGTCTGACGGGGTGGTTGAGCTGCGTGCCACCGGGATGCCGCTGGGACTGATGCCGGGAATGGCATACGAAGAGAAGCAATACGAGCTTCGTCCCGGCGACTGCCTGCTGCTTCACAGCGACGGCCTAGCCGAAGCGCACAACCCCACGCGGGAGATGTTCGGCTTCCCCCGAGTGGCGGAGTTGGTCGGTAGGGCCGAGTCGGGCGAGGCACTGATCGACCTCTGCCTCTCCGAGCTCGATCGCTTCACCGGTCCCCACCACCAGCAGGAGGACGACATCACCCTGGTGACCTTGCAGCGGACCGGGTCACTGGTCGCGCCGGGAGGTCCGGCATTCGCCGCCCGGGAAGATCATCTTGACGGCCTGCTCACCGAGTTCGAGGTAGCCAGCCGTGAGGGCAACGAACGTGAGGCCCTGTCGCGAGTGGCCGACGCGGTGACCGATGCGGGGCTGAGCTCGGATCAGCTCGAACGGCTCAAGACCGCAGTGGCCGAGACCACCATGAATGCGATCGAGCACGGCAACCGCGGAAAGGCAGATATCCCGGTGCGGATCTCCGTCAGATTGATCGAGGGCGACGTGGTGGTCGAAGTCACCGACGAGGGCGGTGGGGCAATGGGCGAGGTCACCGCTGACCCCGACATCGACCTCAAGTTGGAAGGACTGCAGACTCCCCGCGGTTGGGGTCTCTTCTTGATCCGGAACATGGTCGACGAGATGCAGGAGTCCACCGACGGAGGCCGCCACACGGTCCGATTGAAGATCAGACCGGAGGCCAACTCCGATGTTCGGAGGAGTGATCCATGAATGCCCCATTCCATGCCGAAATCAGGGCACTTCCCAAGGGGATTGTGCTGGAGCTGAGCGGGGAGATCGACGGCTCCGCCGCAGACGGACTTCTCGGTGCCTACGGCCAGGCGGTGGCTGAGCACGATCCGGGCACTGTGGTGCTCGACTTCACCAACGTGGACTACATCAACTCCAGCGGAATCGCCCTGATCGTCAGTGTCTTGGCTCGTTCCCGCGCCGATAAGCGGAAGGTCATGGCCAGCGGTCTATCTGACCACTACCGGGAGATTTTTGAGATTACGAGGTTGTCGGACTTTATCGACATCCGCTCGGACTTGGCGAGCGTAGAAACGGAGCTCAGCGATGGAATTGGCTGAACGAGACGAGAGGAGGTTGTCATTGGAAACGCCAACGGTCACGATGGAGGTCCGGCTGGTGGCCGACCGGACTGCGATCATCGATATCAAGGGCGATGTCACCGCGGCATGTGAGCCGGTCCTAATGTCGGCTTACGAAGCCGCCGGAGGGGCCCACGCTGCGCGGCTGGTACTGAACTTCAACGAGTTGGGGTACATGAACAGCAGTGGCATCGGGCAGTTGGTGACCCTGCTGGTCCGGGCCAACCGCCAGCATCAGCGCCTCGGTGCCTACGGACTCAGCGAACACTACCGGCAAATCTTCGAATTGACCCGGCTAGACGAGGCGATTTCGATCTTTGACGACGAGAGCTCGGCTCTCGCTGCCCCGCAAAGCTGAGGTGAGTACACCATGACACAGACCCCGTTGGTACCCGAGAGCCCCGACCCTCCATCCCCACCTCCGACAGAGACCTCGGCCACGCTGCCTCGCAACGCGAGCAGCTGGGCGACCAAGGTGGACCGTCTCCAGGTGGAGCCCCGCGATGGAGTGAGTGGCGCCAATGTCGCCGGTAGGCGGCTGACCAGTCCGATCCAAGGATTCGGAAAGATGTGGCAGAAGACCTACTCAACCAACCTTGGGGCGGCCGCGACCCCACAGCAAGTGATCGCAACCTGGAAGGCGCATTTCCCGGAGTTCTGGCCCAAGGGCAACCGATTCGCAGGTGCCCTCGCCGGAATTAGTCCGGGTGACGTCGCTCTCCTTGACCTCACAGTGGGTGGCGTCAAACTCTCCACCGGGGTCTTCGTTCTCTACGCTGACGAAGAGTCCTTTACTCTCATGACGCCCGAGGGTCATATGTTCGCCGGCTGGATCTCCTTCTCCGCCGAGACTGATAACGAAGGAACCCAGGTCCAAGCTCAGGTCCTGATGCGTGCCAACGACCCGCTCTACGAGCTAGGACTGACCTTCGGAGGACACCGCAAGGAGGACCAGTTCTGGAATCAGACTCTGACCGCGCTGGCGAAGCGCTTCGGCGTCCCCGACCCTGTGATTGAGACCAAGAACGTCTGCGTAGATGCCAAACGCCAGTGGCGCCACGCGGGCAACGTCCGCCACAACGCCATGGTGCGCACTATGTTCCAAACCGTGGCGAAGCCGGTCAGCGGACGGCGGAGAGGGTCCTGACTCCGGAGTGAGCCAGGAGTTTGACGCGGTCGTGGTGGGGAGCGGCCCCAACGGCCTGGCGGCAGCCGTGACCCTGTCCGCCGCTGGGCTGCACGTGCTGGTCGTGGAAGGAGCTGACACCGTGGGCGGCGGTTGCCGCACCGAGGAGCTGACCCTGCCGGGCTTCCGGCATGACGTCTGCTCCATAGCCCATCCGCTGGCGGCGGGCTCATCCTTCTTCCGACGCTTCGATCTCCCTGGGCGCGGTGTCAGGCTGCTTCATCCCGAAGTGGTATTCGCCCAACCACTCGACGGTGGACGAGCGGGGATCGCCTTCCCCTCTCTGGACCGCACCGCCGCGGGGTTGGGACCTGATCGAGCGGTGTATCTGAGGATGTTCGGAGGTCTGGTCGAGCACTCGGCCAAGATCGCAGACTGGGTATTTTCGGCGCAACGACGACCGCCCAGCCGTCCCGATGTGCTGTCTGCTTACGCTCTGGCCGGACTCCGTCCCGCCATCTCTGAGGTGCGCCGCTTCAAGACCCCCGAGGCTCGCGGTCTTTTCGCCGGAGTTGCCGCCCATGCCATGCGCCCGCTCGAAACGTCCCCGACCGCTGGCATCGGTTTGCTGCTGACGTTTCTTGCTCATTCGGTCGGTTGGCCCGTGGTCGAGGGCGGCAGCGCGCGCCTGGTCGACGCACTGGTCGCTGCTCTCCAGGCAGGTGGCGGGACGGTACAGACCGGATGGTGGGTGAAGTCGCTCCAAGAACTGCCCTCGTCTCGAGCCGTCCTCCTCGACGTTTCTCCCCGACAACTCCTAGCGATAGCCGGCGGAGAGCTGCCATCTGGCTATCGGCGGGCGCTGAGCCGGTATCGCTACGGGTCCGGAATCTGCAAGGTCGACTTCGCACTCGCCGGACCGGTCCCCTGGACCAATGAGAACTGCCGCAGCGCGGGCACTCTGCACCTCGGTGGGAGCTTCGAGGAGGTCGCGGCCAGCGAGCGTGAGGTCGCGGCCGGCCACCACCCCGAGTCGCCCTACGTCCTGGCCGTGCAACCCGGGGCCGCCGACACATCCAGGGCACCCGCGGGCAAGGCTACCCTATGGGCCTACAGCCACGTGCCGGCAGGCTCCGATGTCGACGTCAGCGACCGGATTGAGCGTCAGATTGAGCGCTTCGCCCCGGGGTTTCGCGATCTG
>Ga0182024_10023719_pt1 | contig 10959 bp, 7 predicted proteins | sample P32metaG_FD_120480 | JGI IMG/M metagenome (GOLD analysis project Ga0182024, IMG submission 120480) | Permafrost microbial communities from Stordalen Mire, Sweden - P3-2 metaG (Illumina Assembly) | ecosystem: Environmental > Terrestrial > Soil > Wetlands > Permafrost | place: Sweden: Stordalen... | reverse complement strand
GTGGACTGCGAAGGCAGGATCAGGATCGGCTGTGCCCGGCTCACGCCCGGTTGGCTCCGGATGGCGGTGACGTCGGACTGGGGGAAGGTGGCAACTGAGATCAAACGACCGTGTGCACCGCTGGCCAACACCCAAGTGGTCGCTCCGAACCCGTCGACCGTCTGGTCGAGCTCGAAGGTGAACCCGTGGGAAAGGCCGCTGAGGAGAAGGGCCATCGCCAATACCAGTGCAACCCCTATCACCGCGATCAGGAACTGTCGGGCCCGGAAGACCAGATCGGCGAACGTCACTGCGATCATCAGTCAGTCACCTTAGGTGTTCAGTGATTCCATCGCCGGATAGCCGGTTCCGACCGGTCAGTGGGGAATGTTCTGTATGACTCTGGTCAGTGCCGCGTCCACCAGTGCCGAAACCGATGGCGCCCTGGAAACGTGCAGCTTGTCGAGACGCTCCCCTGCGACCCCGGCTGCGGTCTCGAACTGGTGGAGGGTTCTGACGACAGCACCGTCGATCGCCGCCGCGGCTCGTCCTGGCCGTGTGCGATGGGTTCTGCGCGCCTCGAGCCGATCGAGAAGCAAGGTCGACTGGGCCGGTTCATCATCGAATCGCTTCGCGAACATCGACAGATCACATTGATCGAGGGCGCGGCGAGCGGCTTCGCGCCCGGCATCGATCATCGAGTCGAGGCGGTCGAACTGGAGAATCCCGGTGTCACCCACATCCGGTGTTATCAACACATCCACATCATCCATGACTCCGGGCGAGTTGTAGCAGACCAGGTCCATGACCCGGAGCAGGGTCTGCAGCGTCGACGGCAACCCGGCGGCCTCGTCGTTGATTCCGGTCAATCGGAGCTCGGTGCCGATCTGCCCTACCGGCGCGGTGGGTGAGGAGGCGCCACCGACCCCGATGATCGGGCCCTCCCCGTCGACGGCCATGGCGGCGACCGGGAAGGGTTCCAAAATCCCGCCGTCGACCAGCAACCTTCCATCGACTGCCCGGGGTGGGAACAGGACCGGCAGGGTCATCGAGACACCGACTGCTTCCCACGCCGGTCCCCGCCGGACCGTCTGGATCTCGCCGGTCGGAAGGTCGACCGTGTTCGTATACATGGGGCGGGGGAGCTCTTCGAGGAGCAGGTCGGCAAAGAGACTTCGCAGGGAGCCGTGGAGCGTTCGCGCCTCCTCGGGACCCAGGAATGGTCGGAGGGGGAGGGTGGCCAGGCTCACCACTACCCGGTTCAGCGCATTCCGCTGCACGAGTTCGTGTCGGAGGATCTCGATCATGTCGGCGGGCGCCACTCCCAACGCGAACAGGGCGCCGATCAGCGCGCCGATGCTGCACCCACCCACCCGGTCGATGGCCAGACCCGCATCGAGTAGTACCTCTATCACCCCGACATGGGCGAAGTTGCGAGCGCCACCTCCGGCCAGGACCAGGCCGGTGGATCGTCCGAGAATCCGTCGGACCAGCGGAGCGAGCCCGAAGTACTGGTCCTCGGATACGGCCACGGTGTGCGAACGGGGAACCAGCGCATCCAACCAGTCGGTGAGTTCGGCCGGCGCCGGCGGTCGAAGGAAGACCAGGTCGCATCCGATCAGGAACTTCTCTGCTTCGGGCAAGGGCAATGAGGGGTCGGCCACCAGCACCATGCGATCAGCCTGGCGTGCACAGTAATGATTCCAGGTGCCGGAGAGAGGCTCGTCGGCCTGCCCGAACAGGAGGACCACCTTCCCCATGCTCTCGGCCTCGTCGATTCGCGCATCCAGTTCCATGGCGATCTCGCTTCGGCCGGCGCGTTCGTCGACGCTTTGCTGGTCGATCACCCGGGTCGCTGTCAGCTTGGCCATCAGCTGCTCGAATCGGGAGCGGACCGGTGAACCCATCACGCCGCCGTGACACTGGAGCACCGCCACCACCCCCGCCGCCGAGCGCTCCGTCCGTTCACGCGGACGCGACGATTGGACGATCCGGGCCAGCCGAGTGGCGATGTTCAATGAGGCCGCATTATCCGATCGGAGCCTCGCCAGGAATTCATCCGCCGGGATGCGCAGGAGATGACTGTCCCGCTGTGCGCGTACACCCGCGGTGCGGGCGGTTGTCATCAGTGGAGCCAACTCACCGACTACCGATCCCGCAGTGAGCACCCGGAGAACCTCGCCGGTGGATTCCCTGATCACCTCGAGGCGGCCTGACTTGATCACGTAGATGTCGGAGCCCGGGTCTCCGCTGTGGAACAGCCACTCGCCGCCAAGAATGCGCACGTCGATAGCCGATTCACAGAGGGACTCGATGAGATCGGCATCCAGCGCCGCCAGGAGCGGATCCGACGCCATCGATTCAGGAGACCCGGTCACGCCACCACCCCTGACTCCGCGCCGCCATGCACGGGCCGATGATACCCGGAGATGCCACAATCCCTGCGGGCCGATTCTGATCGCGGGTCGGGCGTTGGCCTCAGCTGGCGTGCGCCATCCGTCGGGCGGACAATTCCTTGGCCAACGCCAGCGAATCCGAATTCCGCACCACCGCCCCAAGGAAGTCCTCTCGCTCCAGCAGCCAAACTCGACCGTCGATGCGTGCTCGCACCGTCGCCGTTCTGGGTGAGCCCGACAACAGGGCGATCTCACCGAAGCAGTCGCCGCTTTCCAGTGATCGGACCCGCTGCGCGTCGATGATCACATCGAACGCGCCGGACTCGATGATGAAGAACTGCCCGGTGAGCTCGCCTTGTCGGACGACGTCACTCCCGGCAGTCACCTCGATCGGCCGCAGATTCCGGGCCAGCTGGGTCTTGATCGCCATGGACAGCGGACCAAATATGTCGAGGCTCCGGACCATGTCCAATTCGACCCCGAGCATGGCGGTGGAGGCCTCCACTCTTCGGAGCCGGGTGAACACCAGAGCTGCCACCGGCAGTAGGACGACACCCATGGCGAGTAGCGCCCAGCGAATTCCGATCAGCCAGACCATCCCGGACGCGGCGATCGCCCCGATGCCCACGGTCCCCACGGCCATCAGGCCGGTCACACCGACGGTCGGTCCCAGGTTCACACTGGGGACGATCCGCTGCAACAGGGTGTGACCCGACACGGTCTGATAGGCAACCCCGATCCCCATGAGGAACAGTGCGGCTACCGCCACGGCAACCACGGGCAGAGCAGCCACTGCCAGCCCCCCGATCACCACCAACAGAATGCCGATGGTGATGTATCGGGCCAGACCGCGCCCGGCCACCAACGAGATGCTGGCGATACCACCGACCAGGCCGCCGGCACCCACCACGGCGATCAGCAGTGGGGTGCCGGCTTGACCGAGATGGAGCAGCCGGATCGCCACCGAGGTCGAGAGGGTCTGGGCCATGCCGGCCAGGAGGGTCGGAATGGCCAGTGCCAACACGACGGCGCGGGGGTCGGGAGTCCTGCGTAGATAGCGCATCCCGGCCACGAAGTTGGAGCGGAACGACCAATCGGATTGGGAGCTCACTCTGGTGTCAACCCCTCGGATGGCCACCAGCAGCAGCACCGCCAACCCGAACAGCACGGTCACCGTTACCAGGACGTCTGCCGGTGAACCGACCTTCAGGAGGACCGCGTCGATCCCCCCACCCACCAGGATGGCGCCGATCTCGAACATCGAGCTCAACGCGTTGGCCGCCACCAGCTGAGCCGGCGTCTCGGCCAACCAGGGCAACAGCGCGGCCTGAATGGCGTTCGGCGCCGATGCCGCAGCTCCCTCGAGGGCCGCGATTCCGTACAGCGCGGTGACCGGCAGATGATGGGTGACGATCGGAATGGCCAACAGGCCGGCGGCAGCCCTCACCATGGTGGCGGCAGCCAGTACATGCTGTCTTCGCCACCGCTCGGCCAGGGCTGCGAACCCAGGTGCGGTCAGCGCGCCGATGAATTGGCGGATGAGAATGAAGAGGCCCGGTCCGATCGGACCTGCGATCTCGTAGAGGAGAACCAGGAAGACCGCGATCCAGCAGGTCTGTGCGACGACCGAAAGGCCGAAGGACAGCTCGGCGCGGCGGAGATTGGGATTGCGGAACACCTCGGCGATGAGAGCGGCTCGGGTGACCTTCTCTGCCGCGGGACCCCCCGGGTCATCGGAACCGGCGGCGTCGGCCATTGGACAATCGTAAGCACAACCACGCCGAAACCGCGGTGGCCAGGGCTGATCGGCGCCGCCGGTCGTACAATGAATCGACGGAGACTTCACCCTGGGCACGACACGCGATCGAGGTGTTCGCAATGCAGGCCATCGAGCGATTCAACCCGATTGATGCGCAGGTCCTGAGTGCCGAACCCCAGCCCTTGATGACCGTGTTCGTCTCGTTCGATCCCCGGGACGATGGATCAATTCCGACGGTCGACGATCTGGTCGGCCATGTGCGCGGGGTCCTGAGACCTCAGATCATCTCGCCGGGGATGGAGTTCCTCAGGCAGCGGATCCGGCACGTCCCCGGTGATCTGGCACTGCCTTTTCTCGAAGACGATCCCCATTTCGACGTAGGCAATCACGTGAGCCGGTACCCGGTCGACCAACCCGTACCCACCGATCGAATCGGGGGCCTGCTGATCGACTCGATGAGCAGACCCCTGGATATCCATCGACCGCTGTGGCGGGTCGAGATCGTGACGCCGCTCGATGATGGGTCATTCGGCCTGCTGGCCGCCATGCACCACGGTATTGGCGACGGCATGTTCGCCTTCATGACCCTGGCATACCTCTTTTTCGACTTCACCCCGGAGCTCTCCGATACCGACCGGGCGGCTACACCGTGGACGCCCTCGCCGGCCGCCTCGTCCCTGGCGGTCGTCAAAGACGCCCTCGCCGGGCGGATGGTGAGCAAGCCGGATCAATGGCGAGCCTTCAAAGCCGCCCTGCGCAAGCAGGATGTGGCGAGCGTGACCACTCGGGTCGCCCGCATCGCCTCCTACCTTCACGATGCCCCGCCCGGCCCACCGGGGCCGTTCCACCGGCCAGTCCTGTCCGATCGTCCGGACTGGCACCTGCATGATTACCATCTCTCGCTGCTCGACCTTCGCATCGCCTCCCGGGCCTTCGATGTGACCATCATGGATCTCTTGCTGGCGGCGGCCGCCCATGCCTGGCCGTCGGTCGAGCCCGAGGCCTCTTCCTTGACCGCCTGTGTCCCGGTCAGCCTCCGTCCGGACGGAGCGGCAGGTCGTACCAACGCCATTTCACCCCTCAATCTCGACGTCCCCTGCGGAACCGATGTGCTCGATGCGCTGCGACAGACCCACCAGCGAATGGTCAACATGAAGCTAAAAGGGCACGCAGAAGCATTTGCCGACATCGGCCAGGCCTTCTCCCACCTTCCGGCCATGCTTCGTCGGTGGGTCTGGAGTCGAGCAGACAAGCCCGTCGACGTCCTGCTCTCCAATCTTCCCGGCGTTGGCTTGGACGTCTATTGCCTGGGAACCCAAATGCGGCTGGCCATGGCGACGGCGTCGCTGCACGGCAATCCCTACAAGTTCATCTTCACTTCATTCGGGGACGTACTTCACGGCACACTGCTCAGTGATGTCGGTTTGGACGAGCCGTCCGACCGGTTCGACAAGGCATTCCGCGAGAACCTCGCCGCGTTGAGCCGGCTCGGCCGCACCCGTCGCCTCCTGTCGGAGCAGCCGCACTTCGTACCCCTCTCTCCGCGGTCGCTCGACGACCTTGCTCGATCGGCCGAGCGGACCTCCTTCCGATCCGGTGAGGTGATCGTGAAGTCCGGTGATCGGGCAGACGCGTTCTTCGTCATCGAGCGAGGTTCGGTTGAGGTATCGGTCGAGGGATCACCCAGTCGGACCATGCAGGCCGGATCCGCCTTCGGCGAGGTCGGCATCCTGCACAGTGGCGTCCGCACCGCCACGGTCATAGCGGTTGAGCCGGTCGAAGTGCTTCGAATCGACAGCGAGGACTTCCGGGCCGCGTTCAACGATGAGCTCAACCGTCGCCCCGTACAGGCCATCGTCGAGGACTACCTGCCGGTGTCGAGTTGACCCCCGTGGCCGGACTTGGCCATCATCACCAATCCCTCGGCAACCCGACGGGACACCGGGTCCTCCATGACCAGGGGGACGAACCGATCGCGACTCAGCCTGAGTAGGGTCACCGCGGTTCGGGTTCGGATCGAGGCGCTGCGACGCTCACCGGTCACCAGCCCGACTTCGCCGAAGAAATCCGGGGCTTCCAGCGCCCGCACCACCTGCCCCCCCTCGATCACTTCGACGGAACCTTCCTCGAGAATGTAGAAGTAATCGGGATGGTCGTTCTCTTCGAAGACCGATGATCCCGCGGGAAAACCTACCTCCTCGATCGAGGAGGCCATTTCCAATTGATCCTTCTCCGCGACCGACGAGAAGAGCGGCACTGAACGGACGGCTCGGAGATCCCGCTGCCTCTTGCTGAGAAGGTGTAGTTCCCGCTTCATCCCGTCTGCGATGAGATCGGCGTCGGGAACATTCCCGTCGACCGTGCAGCTCAGACAGGCTTGGTCCATGACGCTGGTGGCGACGATTCCCAACCGGTAGGTGCCGGTAAGTGTCACCACCGGAAAGATCTGGGCAAGCTGCGCGCCGAGCATGTACACGGGAATGGCAACTCCGGGAAAGTTGGAGAGGCTGACCAGATTGGAGAATTCGTTGTGGTAGAGAAGACCGATCAACCGACGGCGCACCGGTTCGGGGAATTGCTCGGCGGCGTCCTCCACCCGCGTTATCAGCTCGGCATCCTCGTTGGCTTTGAACACCGACGTTCGAGCGGCCACCGATCGGATCCGTCGCAATGAATCCTCTTCGGTCACCGGAAGGTCGATGAACACGCGGACGGTCGGATTGCTGTCCCCGCGGGCTGCTCGCTCGCCAAGGCGCACGACGAGCCCGCAGCGCATGTCCACCGGTTCCACATCCCGTTGCAGATGCCAATGGCGGATGCCCCCGGCCAGCGAGCTCAGCAGCACGTCGTTGAAGGTGGCGCCGAGACCCCGGGCCAGCTCTCGCAGCTCGGAGAGCGAGGTGTCCCAAAAGAGGACCCGCGCCTCGTCGGCCAGGGGCACCGAAAGCGAGTACGGCTGGGGAGGTCGACTCTGCCGCCCTGCGATGATCGACAGCAGCCGACCGGCATCTTCGATGGTCTTCGGGTTCCAGACCTGTCCGGCACCCCGCAGGGCCCGTCCGACTGAACGCACCAACGAGACGGCCCCGTCGACCCGATGGCTCACTGCATTCCAGAGGAACTCGGGGGCGGTGGGCGGAGAGGCTTCGGGCGCAAGGGAGAAGGGAGGCGCTGCTGCGGATTCTGTGAGGTCGGGTTCGGCGGTGAGATCGAAGATGGTGCCCGCGAGCATCGCCATCCCTCCGACGGCGTCGACCAGTACATGGTGGGCGGCGACCACCAGCCCGAACCGATCCCCCTCGATCTCCTCCACAAAGGTCATCCGCCAGACCGGTCGTTCGTAGTCGAAGTCGCTATGGACTTCGGTGGCGGCGAGATTCTCGAGATCGCCGATGGTGAGTGGTCCTCCCCCGGTCGTTCCGTTCCCACCGGCGCCCGGGACCAGGCGACGAACGTGATACTTGATGTCGATGGGCACCTCGTCCCATACCGCCGGCCCCGGATCACCTGGGACCCGGCGTAACCGGCGGCGCCATTGGGGCACGTTGTAGATGCGGCGCTCGATCAGTCCGACAAAATCCTCGAACGAAGGAGCTGGGCCGCCGTTTTCCGGGCGGTCGAACAACATGACCACCGCGATGATCAACTGCGGGTCGAACTCGAGGAACCGCATCTCCAGGGGAGACAGGCGCCTCGACGCAACCTTCGGGTGGGGCTGATCGGTGTCGGTCACGGTTCCGCCGGTGGCTGGTTCCGTGTGCTGTTCACATCGTGCGGTCGAATCACGCCCCTCCTCCAGCCTGATTGCGGGGTTATCGCTATGCTCGCCTGATGGCCCGCGATGGTCCGGTTCGCCGTTATGCATACGCTACGTTGCTGGCGACAAAAGAGTACCTTCCCGGCGTCATTGCGCTCTCCCGCTCCCTTCGAAACTCGGGGACTCGCTATCCCTTGGAGATACTGGTTGCCGAACCACTGATGGACAAGGAGACGGTCTCGCTACTCGACCTGGAAGGCGCCCGGGTCACGTTGGCGTCCCCCCTGGCACTCTCCACCGAGTTCGTCGAGCGGCATCACACCGCGGCTCTGCACCGCCAAGATCCGTTCCTCAACGGCGAGAAGCCGAGCTTCCACTCACCGGTGGAGAACTTCTTGAAGCTTCGGGTGTGGGAGCTCGAGGAGTATGAACGGGTGGCGTTCATCGACGCCGACGCCATCGTGCTTCAAAATCCCGACGAGATCTTCGAGTTCGAACCATTTGCCGGTGCCCCCAACGAGTACCTCCGCGACGACCCGGAGAGGCGGCTGAACTCCGGCGTATTCGTGGCGGAGCCGGACCGGAGCTCGTTCGAACGGCTTCTTGAGTGTCTGGACTCGCCGGATGCCTATTGGCGGCGAACCGACCAGTCCTTTCTTCAGATGATGTTCCCCAATTGGGACCGACTTCCGAGTCGGTTCAATACGCTCCAATATCTCTGGTTGAACCGGCCCGAGCTTTGGAATTGGGACGAGATCGTCGTTCTTCACTACCAGTACGAGAAGCCATGGGATCGTAACCATGCAAAGACCGGGGCCCTCGCGCCCCTCATCGAGCTTTGGCACCACGTCGCTCGCACCGGCTGTACACCGGCGTCATTCCCACCGCCGCCTGGTTTCGGGTCGACGCCGCTTCAGATGTCCGGCTGACCGCGGTGCGATGCGGATAGCCATTACTGGCGCCACCGGCTTTGTCGGATCCGCGGTGGTCCGCCGCCAGTTTGGCGACGGCGATCACATTCGTGCGCTGCTACGCCCTACCGCCCAGTTGACCCAGCCGCTCAGCGAAGGTGTGGACCAGGCCAAGGTGGAGGTGGTTCGCGGCGATCTGGGAGACCCGACGATGGCCCCTCGATTCCTTGCCGACGTTGACGCTCTTGTTCATCTGGCGCTCGATCATCAAACAGGGCGGTACCGGGGGGGAGAAGGGAATGACCCGGTCGGCTTTGTCCTCACCAACCTCAGCGCCAGTCTCGCTCTCCTCCGCTCTGCCATCGAGGCCCGCGTACCGCGGGTGGTCTTCGTATCCAGTCGGGCGGTGTTCGATGGATGTGACGTTCGGCTTCCGGCGACCATCGCCGACGATGCCCGCCCGTTGCCGACCACCCTCTACGGCGCCTGCAAGGCGACGGTCGAGAGCTTGATCACCACCACCGGCGCGTCGACCGACGGAGGAGGAGGCCGCTCGGTGTTGTGCGGTATTCGCCCCACCGGCGTCTACGGGATGGCCAGTCCACCGCAGTCCAGCAAGTGGTGGGAGATGGTCGAGGCCGTCGCCAACCAACAGCCCGTGCGGAGCGATGGTGGTGGCACCGAAGTCCACGTGGACGATGTTGCCCAGGGAATACAGACGCTGCTCACGGCTCGGGCAGAAGACGTATCAGGGCGCATCTTCAACTGCTCCGATCTGTACGTGCCACATCGAGCGATCGCTTCTTTGGCGCTCGGGTGGTTCGACAACGCCGGTGGACGGTGTCAAGAGACGGAGGACCGATACCGGGAGCCTCCCGCTCCGGGACTCGAGGCTCGGAATGTCCTGGATTCATCGGCCCTCGAAGCACTCGGCGTCTCGTTCCGCGGCTGGGAGGGCGTGCGCAATTTCACCGACGACCTCTGTGCGGCGGTCCTGGACACCATGCCCGGGCGACGGCCACCCGAACGGCGCCGCGGTTCCGGTCACGCGGCGGAAACCAAAGGAACGTAACCGGGAACCTCGCCGTGGGGAGTGTCCAGGTAGATCTTCGCCTCGACCGAGGAGAACCTCCCATGTGCCCAACGGACCTCCACATGGCCTTCAACCCGATGCCGGTCGCCACTGTGGTTGCCGGTGAGGTGGGCCGTCCACGAAACCTTCGGCTGCCCGGCAGGGACCGCCGCCAGATCCAAGTCCTGCATGGTGAATTCCTGGCGCAGATCCCATGGCGTCCCGATCCGTAGGCGAATCGGGCCTGTATCGGACGAACCGAGGAGAAAGTAGGTCGACCCGTTGAGGCGGAGGAGCCGCCAAAGCATCTCTTCGCGTCGAAGCGGGGTCTGCAACTCCCGGCGCCAACGGGCCGCCGATTGGACGGCCACGGCCAGCGAGAACTCAGCCCAGATCGGGGCCAGGGGCGTAGGCCAGCTCTGAGAACACGCCGTCCGGATGCGGGCCACGTGGCTCGCGGCGAGCGCTTCCACGGTGGGCGGTAGGAGCTGCTGGCCCACATGCCGGCGGATGCACGAGTAGAGGTGCTGGTACTCGTCGGGTGCACACGAGGTGTACCACGAACCGCTGTCGGCTCCGGCGAGCCTGTCCGACAGGCGCCTCTGGAACAGATTGGACGGGGAACTGTTCATCAACACCTTCGACTGGTACTTGCAGCTCACCAGAAAGACGTGGTCGATTCGGAGGTCCACCGGAAGGAAGTCGAACCCCGGAGGCTGGTGCGCACCCTTCCATTCGATCAGCTGCGGCTCTCTGCCCCGCAGACCGTCGGGCGACTCGAGGAACGTGCGACCGTTGATCCAGGCGCTGTCGAACTCGCTACCGTGCCGGCCGTCCTCCAGCGCCCTGTCCAAACGATCCCAATGATGTGGTTCGACATTCCTCATCACCGCAGGTCGTGCCGCCAGGGCGTCGGGGAGGGCATCGATCCCGGTCATCCCGAGACCGGTCACGATCTCGGTGATCTCGGTGCGCAAGTCAGGCATGACTGATAGAGGCGGTGTCTAGTCCTTCACCCACGCTCGACCGTCGAGGGCATATCCAGCCAATCTCGACCGGTCGTCGGAGTTCAACAACTCGATGAG
>Ga0182024_10023718_pt1 | contig 10959 bp, 10 predicted proteins | sample P32metaG_FD_120480 | JGI IMG/M metagenome (GOLD analysis project Ga0182024, IMG submission 120480) | Permafrost microbial communities from Stordalen Mire, Sweden - P3-2 metaG (Illumina Assembly) | ecosystem: Environmental > Terrestrial > Soil > Wetlands > Permafrost | place: Sweden: Stordalen... | reverse complement strand
TGGGTCGCCTACAACAACTTTTTCGACGGTTCGGGCCACATCTTCGCGGGGAAGCTCGAAGTGCCGGCACCGTCGGAGTTTAGTCAGTGGTTCGACGTTACCGGCCTCAGCATCAACTCCTCGGCGGAGATGACCGTCGGTGAACACACCTACGAGTTGGATGCAAATCGCTGGGGCTACAAATTCGCCTACCTTCGCGGTTCCCTCGATGCAGAAGTTTCATACGTGACGTCAGGCGCCGATTGGGCCGGATTCAACGACTACGACTGGACGCAGGACAAGACGCTGCAGTATAAGTTTGCCTTCGCGAACCGGGGCAATCCGCTCGAGTTCGGTTACTATGGCGCGCGCGGTTCCTGGCCACTGACCGAAGGCGGATTCGACCAGTATTACACCAATGCTTTTTACGCACAGCGCGACCCGGTCAGCGGCGTGCCCGGCTTCCTTACGACCTATCAGATGAATCACGACAGCAATCCGGGTATGGGCGCACCCGCATCGGGCAGCAACGGCGTTTCGTATGAACTCTACGATAACATCGGCTCGCGTGGTCTCGTCGCCGTCGGCGAGCAGTTCACAAACGACGGACTAGGCACCCACACGCAGATCGGCAACATCGACGCCTCCTACCACGTCGCGCGTTTTATCATTCTCTACGCCGAAGAGGCGTTGAGTACCGGCCAGAAGCCGACGTGGAACGGACTGATCTGGTTTGCGCTGCCGACGGGTCCGCTGTGGCCGTCGAACTTATCACCTCAGTGAGCGGAACGTGGCGCGAACGTCTTCGGAAAAGAGTTGCGGCTGTTCCCAGGCGGCAAAGTGGCCGCCGACGTCGTGCTTCTTGTAATAAACCAGTTTGGGATAGGCTTTCTCCGACCAGCTCTGCGGCGCGGTATAAATTTCGTGTGGAAACGCGCTAACGCCGACCGGGATGGTCACGCCCACGACGTTGAAGAAGCCGAGCTTATTCTCCCAATAGAGGCGTGCGGAAGAGATTGCGGTCTTCGTAAGCCAGTACATGGTGATGTTGTCGAGAACGTCGTCGCGTGAGAGGCCGCCGGGGTTTCCGAAGAAGGCCGGCGCGATCATCTCGTAACTGTCCTTGTCGTGATCGAGAATCCAGGCCGCAAGACCAATGGGCGAGTCCATCAAGGCATAGAGAGTCTGCGGACGATTTCCCATCTCGACCGCGTAGCCGAGATGCTTCCCATAGAAGTCTTTCAGCTGGTTGAAGGCGTGCAACTCATCGCCGCTGAGACCGGCCGGCGGCTCGCCGCCCGATGTGGCTTTGGCCAAAATGGCGTCGGGAACGGTGCCGGGCATATTGCTGTGAATGCCAAGCACGTTCTGCGGTGCGAGCAAAGCCAACTGTTGCGTCACGGAGGCGCCCCAATCGCCGCCCTGCGCGACAAATTGGTTGTACCCGAGCCGGTTCATCAGCACGACCCAGGCTTTGGCGATCCGCTGCGGGTCCCAACCCAGCGTGGTTGGCTCGGGCGAATACCCGTAGCCCGGCATCGACGGGATGACCAGATGGAACGCATCGGATGGAGCGGCACCATGAGCCGTGGGATCCGTCAGCGGACCGATTACTTTCATTTGCTCGATGATCGAGCCGGGCCACCCGTGCGTGATGATGAGCGGCAGCGCATTGTCGTGCTTCGAGCGGACGTGGATGAATGCAATGTCCTGCCCATCGATCTCGGTGACGAACTGCGGTTGTGCGTTCAGCCTAGCCTCGAGCTTGCGCCAATCGTAATCACTCGCCCAATAGGTCGCCAGCGCCTGCATCGTCGCCAGCTGTATGCCTTGCGTATCGTCCGCGACGAGCTCTTTTGTGGGCCAACTCGTCGCCTTGATGCGCCGGCGCAAATCGTCAAGGTTCGACTCGGGAACATTCAATTGGGGAAACGGGCGAACGGCCGTCGTATCGCTGCCGCTCTGTTGCGCAATTGTAGTCATGCTTTTGGTCCTTTGTTGAGATCCGAGAAAACCGAGCGGGAGCACAGAAACGGCGGCGGCAGCGACTTTGCAGAAGCCACGACGATTAAGACCGGCCGTATTTGACATGCGATGCTCCTTTTTGGAAACGGTACCACAGAGCGGGCGCTATTGGTAGTTTGGTCGGGCGCTTTTCCTAGCGCGGTGCTTTTTGCTGCAGCGGTCTAGTTGCAAAGGGCACCCGCCATTCCTTGCCGCCAACTTTCAAGACCCAAACAAACGAGGAGTCGGGGGCCAGCTGGAGCGGCGTCACGTTTACAACGATTGGGGCATTCAGCGAGGCCCCCGGCTTAACGCCCGCGGGCCGACCGACTTCGATCTCGTTTTCAACGTGCATCGGACCGAATCGATCGGGCCCGGACGGAACGACGACGGGCTTCCCATCAGCATCTAGCAGATCGAGGGTCCATCGAATCTTGCGGTTCGCTTCGTCCCACGGAACGTGGAATAAGATGGCGACGGCGGACGGTGCGCTCATCGGGCTGCTAGTATGGCTCCAACCGACACCAAGCGCATGCAGCTTGCCATCCGACGACACTTGCGCTGCGTCGGCGAGAAAAAGCGTCGCTTCCATTGCACCTTCCTTGGTCCGCGGGTTCTTTTTTCCTCGTTATGCTGCGCTAGCGAGGGCACGACGGTAGCGGGATAGCTGTATTCCTGCGCCGGCGCCTCGACCGTTCGTATCACGACGTAGCGCAAGGGTAAGAACGTCGTCTTGTCGATCCACATTTGACGTAGCGCTGATCGTGTTTTGCGCGCTTCAGGACCAGCGGGCGTGCTTATTTCGAGAGTTGCCTGAGTTGGCGTCTGTACCTTGACAGACAGGCGGGCATTCCACGCTGCCGAACCGTTGAGGCGTCAGGAAGACAGGGAGTGGCGAGATGATTAATTTCCGTCGTTACGCTTTGGGTGTTTGCGCGACCACTGCCATGCTTGCAGGGTGCGGCGGCCAAGCCGGTAACGCCGTCGTGCCAAGCGGCGTCGCCCCTAACCCCTCTCTTCCCTATCATAAAACAATCAATTACACGGGCGGAGCGCAGCATTTCACGGTGCCATCTGGCGTCAGGAATCTCGACATCGTCGCCCGCGGCGCCGCGGGCGCCGGGAATCCCCCAGCGCGCGGCGGACGCGTGCATGCCACCATTCCTGTGACCCCCGGTGAAAAGCTGTGGGTGTTCGTGGGCGGAGCAGCATCAGGGCAAATCGGCGGCTTCAATGGCGGGGCAAACGGGGGGCCTTACGGTTACGCTAGCTGCCCGGGCTGTTCGGGTTATGGCGGCGGCGGCGCTTCCGACGTGCGACAAGGTGGCAATGGGTTGAAGAACCGCGTGCTTGTCGCCGGTGGCAGCGGTGGGCAAGGCGGAAACATTCGCGACAGCACTGGCGATACCAGCGGGGGCACGCCCGGAAAAGGAGGCGGTGCCACGGGCGGCCCGGGTGGCAGCGGTGCGTACTCCGGTTCAGGTTCAGAATCGTGTGGCGGCGCCGGGGGCGCGGGCGGTACGCAGACCGTCGGCGGAGCGGGCGGGATCGGAGCGCAATGCGAACGTTACAGCGCTAACGCAGGAAGGCATGGAAAGCTCGGTTTCGGGGGGGCCGGTGCCCGCGGCACGATCCACACCTCCTACACTTCCTACGTCAGGGGCCCAGCAGGTGGCGGTGGTGGTGGTGGCTATTATGGAGCGGGCGGCGGAGGCGCCGGGATTAGGTGGGACAGCGAGGGCAAGCGCGGGTTCGGCGCGGGAGGTGGAGGTGGAGGCGGCTCATCTTACGTCGAGCCGAAAGCGTCGAAGTTCCAGAGCTGGCAAGGCTGGAAAAATGCCACCGGCAGCGGGCTAGTCGTCATTAGTTGGTAGTCAAAAGAATCTCCCAGCCCGGTCAACGGCCTCGCGATTCGCGAGGCTGTGTTTCTTTCGCGCCTGCACTTATCGCGTGACCTCTACATAATTCCGCGCCGACGGATGATTGCGCCGCTACCGCAGTTGCTGCTGCCGCTTCCGTCTCCTGGGCCGGACGAGTAACGCGTCTGGCAATCCTGGCGCGGCATCACACCAGTGAAGACATGCGACCCTGGGAGCGAAATACCGAAGAAAAACAAGGTGCCGCGCTGGGATCTCGAGTTTATGCCGTGTTCTTGACGCTCAGCTTAGCGGTGCCGACCGTTTTGCCGCCGGCTTTGGCCGTGAAGAGAACGCTGCATGAGCCGGACTTGCTGCCCCATGTCACGACGTACTTTCCACCGGATCCGGCAACCGTGGCGATACCGCCCGACGAGCATGCCTTGTCGTTAAAGCTGAAAGCGCTTCCCTTAGGACCTGACGTTTTTACCGTGGCCTTCGGCTTGGACCACGACAGGCTCAGGGAGCACGGATTAACCGAGACGCCGTGGTCCACCGCACATTTCGCGGGCTGGATCGGGACGGCCAACGACTGCATCTGCGAGATGCCCAGCGGCAGGCTCGACGAGGTGGGAGGCGCCGACCCGGCGCCGGCGCAACCGGCGAGCAGACCCGCTATCGCGAGAGCCGCTAACGGTCGAAGTAATGATTGAGTTCTCGTCATCTTGTTTTGCTCCTGAAGTTCGTTGGCGTTGGGGATAACTGGACCATCATCTTCGCCAAACGTAAGAAAACTATGAAACTTGGGCTGAGCGAGTAACTAGCGTTGCCGCGCCGGCATTCTCATGGCTGGGGCGAGCGGTAGCCGGTCGTTCGTCGCGTCGAGCGGATGCGCGACGATGCGGTAGTCGAACTCGAGCCTCGAACGGCCACCTTCACTCTCCCGTACTTGGAAGGCCGTCGGCGTTTTTTCGCTCACATAAAGGCCCCGCGTGTCTCCGAGCGGCGTAAGGAAAACGTAGTACCACTTTCGGTCCATCACTGAAGCAAAGGCCGGGTCGATTGTGACGTTTGCAACGCCCCTGGCGATGCGCGCCGTTCCGACGTCTTCGATCGTTGCCGTTGCCGACTCGGCTGCGTAAGCGAGAACTTTCTGCCCGTCGGCGTTTGTGTGCCGCGTGCGCACGTTCTTGACGACGGTGCCGCCGGTGCATGCCAGTGCGGCGTCGTAGTCGATCGTGCAGAGACCGTTGGTCGAGGCGTTATAACCTTCGAAGATGTAGGTGTTCGAGCTGTCGGCCTTCGCCTCGAGTGCCTCGTAGAGGTTGGTTTTGTCGGCAGATTCCGAAAAGACGCCGTCGCCGCTATCGGATGAAGTTCCAGACTGGATGCCCGCGACGCCCGAGCCCCCGGACGCAGTCGAATGACCCTCGACGCCGTTACTGCTCGATGAGGTTCCATAGACGCCCTGACCGTTGGAGGAGCGGCCGTATACGCCATGGGCCGAGCCGCTCGTCCCCGTGCTGATCCCCGACGTACCTGAGTTTCCATTAGTCGCGTTCGTGACGCCGTGAACGCCGTCGCTGCTAGAACCGACGCCGTAGACACCCCACGTGCTGCTGCCGGTGGAACTACCCTCCACGCACGCGGTTCCGCTACTGCACGTGTAGGTTTTACTCCTTGTCCGGATTCGCGTGTTCGGCGCGCACGATGCTTACGCTAGAGATGGCAACGGCCACGCCAACGGCGATCATACCCACCGCCGCAACTCGGCCTGGGCGCTTCGTGAATTGATACATCGCTAAACTCCTTTGGATTTAACCCGGTTCATGGGCGGGAGCCCCAGCATAGCACGCTGTGCAGGGGCTTCCGCGGAGCCGCGAAAAGCTACTGCGCTGGGCTCGGCGCGGCAAGCGTTGCCCGGAGGAGCGGTTATGTACAAGCCTTCACGGTTTACGGCGGTTCTTGGTTGTCTAGCGGCGCTCGCGATGACGGGCTGTGCCGGCAACAGCGGCGCCACGCCGGCCGCCCCATCGGCGATCCAACCGCAAGCGCACCGCATTACGTTCGGACCGGGATGGGTGCAGCAGGACGGTATCCTCTACCACGTGCCGCACTACATGGCCACCCGCGGGCAAGCCGGCCGCAACAGCAGCGGCTTAGGCTACGGCGGCGGCCCGGTAGAGGTTACCCCGACGGTCTTCTTAATTTTCTGGGGCTATGCGAAATACGGCGACCCGGAGCACGTTAAGCCACTGCTCAAGGACTATATCGCAAATATGGGTGGCAGCGGCCACAACAACATCTACACGCAGTATTACGAGATCTTGAGCAGCGAAAAGATCTACATTACGAATCCCAAATCGCAGCTCGGAGGTGTCTGGGAAGACAAGGCGCCCGTTCCGAAAAACCCGACCGACTCCCAAATCGCCGCCGAGGCGCTCAAAGGCGTAGCGCACTTTGGTTATAACGCCAACGCCTCGTACGTGATCGCGACGCCACACAACCGCAGCACGGACGGATTCGGCACAAGTTTCTGCGCGTATCAGGGTGTGACGTCGAGCAAGGACCGCTTTGTATCATACACAAACCTGCCGTACATTCCCGATGCGGGCGTGGCCTGCGGGGCTGACTACATCAACCCACCGTCCGACGAAACCGCAGCCGACGAAGGCGTGACGATCGTCGAGGGTCACGAGCAAGGCGATTCCGTTACCGACCCCGATCCGCCGACCGGGTGGAACGATATCGACGACATCTGCGCGTGGGAGAACATCCAGAACGACACGTTCGGCTCACGCTCGTACACGATGCAGCCGATGTACAGCAACGCCAGTGGGTCTTGCGTGCAGACCTACTAAGCTGAAGTTTTACGGGGTTAGCGAGAAGACCGTTCCGACGCCGTTCGCGCCCCCTGCGGAGGTTGTGCCGTAGAGTGTGCCATTGACGTTGATAAGACCCGCCAACGGCGTTGCACCGTCCTGCGCCGTTGCGCCGAAACTGTGGATCACCGATTCCGCGCCGGACGGCGTGATGGCGAAGAGCGTTCCCAAGGAGTTTGCACCTCCCTGATTTGTGGTGCCGTAGAGCGTGCCCCCCACGTTTGTTAGGCCGGCAGACGGGCGGATACCGTCGGGTGAACCTTTGAAGCTGTAAACGAGGCTTTCCGTCCCGGAGGGGGTCACGGCAAAAACGGTCCCATCGTCGCTTGCCCCACCGATGTAGGTTGTTCCGTACAGCACGCCGCCGACGTTAACCAGGCCCGAAAGTGGAAGCTTGCCGTCGGTGCCACCCCCCTTGAAACTGTGGATCACAGTTTCGTGGCTGCCGGACTTCCTAATCGCGAAGACGGTTCCGTTGCCAACCGATCCACCGTTTCGGGTTGTGCCGTAGAGCACGCCGCCCACGTCGACGAGGCTTCCGTACGGGTAAACGCCATCCCCCGACCCGCCGAAACTGTGGAGTACGGATTCGGTGCCGGACGGTGTGATCGAGAAAATCGCTCCGGTATCGCCGGTGCCGCCATCCTCGGTAGTGCCGTAGAGCGGGCCGCCCACCCGGATAAGGGCTGCAACCGGGTTCGTGCCGTCCCCATTCCCGAAGCTATGGATCACGGTTTCGTCTTCGCCGGACTCTTTGATCGTGAAGACCGCTCCGAAGCCGTTGGCTCCCCCATATTGGGTCGTGCCGTAGAGGGTGTCCTTGATGTGGGTGAGACCTGCAAATGGAGCTTTGCCGTCTCCCGAGCCGCCGCCGAAGCTATGGAGCACCTTTTCGGCGCCCGACGTCGAGAGACTGAAAGCCGTTCCCGCGTTGTTTGCGCCCGCCTCGGCAGTTGTGCCGTAGAGCTTGCCATGTATGCTGAGAAGACCCGCACGCGGTTTTGCGCCATCTGGCTTGCCGCCGAAACTGTAGATAACCCGATACTGCGAAGTCGCGGTGGTTTGTGGCATTGTGCCGCCAGGCGCACCGAGCGGCTGCTGCGCGCCACCGCAGCCGGCAAGCGCCACTCCAAGGACGCTCCCGGCGAGCAAACTTTTAAGACTCATATGACTGGAGTAACGAAGATGTTGCCTTGGTCGTCGCAACTGCAGCTGTACATACACTTGGTATCGGACAATTATCCAAGTCTATAAAGTTTGCGACGGCTCGGTTGCGCTGCTCCGATCGACGGAACGGCGCTGATACTAGCGAGCGATGCTTTTTTGCGGTTAGCGTCTCGCGCTAAGCTACAAACGATCCACGCGCGCCGATCGACGGCGCCTAGCGCTGAGCGCAGCACTGTCGCGAAGTCGCGAGAATGCAACGAGCCCGCCGTTTAGAGCGAGCCCGTGTGGCGATGCTTTCAGCGTAGCAGTTTCACGGCGATATGGAGAAGACCGTTCCACGGTGGCTTGCGCCTCCGCCCTCGGTCGTCCCGTAAAGCGTGCCGTTGACGTTGATAAGGCCGGCGTACGGGAATTCACCATCTCCGTTTCCGCCGAAGGCGTGGAGCACAGTTTCCTTGCCGGACGTTGTGATGGAGAAGACCGCTCCGGGGCCTCCGCCCGGCCCTTCAATCGTCGTGCCGTACAGCGTGCCGTTGACGTTGATGAGTCCCGCCTGGGGGTATCGGCCGTCTCCTGAACCGGTGGGAAAGCTGTGGAGCACGGTTTCCTTGCCAGACGTGGTAATCGCGAACACGATTCCGTCGCCGCTTGCGCCCCCAAGAGCGGTCGTGCCGTAGAGCGTGCCATTGACGTTGACGAGGCCCGCCACCGGCGCATAGCCATCTCCAGAGGTACCGTCGAAGGTGTGGAGCACAGTTTCCTTGCCGGACGGCGTTATAGAGAAGACGGTCCCGGAGTTGGGCAGGCCGCCCGATTCAGAGGTCGTGCCGTAGAGCGTGCCGTTGACGTTGATGAGGCCCGCATACGGAAACTCACTGCCTCCCGAATTGACCTGGAAGCTGTAGAGCACATTTTCCTTGCCGGAGGTGGTCATAGAATAAACCGTTCCAGGGCCGTTCGCGCCGCCTTCCCCAGTCGTGCCGTAGAGCGTGCCCTTGACGTTGATAAGCCCCGCATACGGAAATGCACCGTCTCCCGCCAGTCGCTTATGATTCCAGCCGAAGCTGTGGAGCACGGTTTCTGTGCCAGACGAGGTGACGTCGAAGACCGTACCTTCGTTGTACGCACCCCCCTTAACGGTCGTGCCGTAGAGCGCGCCGTTGACGTCGAGGAGGGCCGCCCGTGGGTCTGTGCCGTCTCCCAAGCCGCCTGTGAAGCTGTGAAGCACGGTTTCGGTGCCAGACGGCGTCATAGTAAAGACCGTGCCGCACCTGCACTTGGCGCCGCCCCCGCCAGCGGTCGTGCCGTACAGCGTGCCGTTGACGTTGATGAGGCCCGCCACCGGCAGCGCGCCGTCCGGCTTGCCCTTGAAGCTGTAGAGCACGCCGTACGCGGAACGCACGCGCGCTCGCTGCTCCGTGACTCTGGCAGGCGATGGGCTAAACGGCGCGTTGCCTCCGCCGCACCCTGCAAGCATCGCCGCAGCAACAATAGGGCCCAAAGTATAACGGCCAAAGCCTGAACGTGTCATGTCAACGCCCTCTATCTCGATGGAGATTCGACAGTAGCAACTGTTCCCCGGCCTTCGCGACCTCGGTCGAGCAACACGGCCTCGCGGTCGCGACTCTGCTCGGCGCTACCATGTATTCGCGACCCATGTACGAGTCATAGCCGAACTCGTTCCAGGGATTACTCGCGACAACACTTTCCGTTTCATTCTCGACGATTCGAAAATCATACAGGAATCGTGGGCCGAACCATGCCTCTTGGGCGACTCCAGAAACGTTCGTTATCTGGACTGTAACCCAAATCGGGTCATGCAGATGAACGGTCGGAGTTTCAGGCCTGAGTAAGATGATGAAGTTGTTCGATTGCGCCCCACAACGATGCGCCACTAATAACGCAAGCAGCGCCCCGGCTAGACCGGCCCTCGTCATGCCTAAGTTATTCGTCAACGCCCGGGGCATTCATCGCGCCGAGACCGGGAACAGGCGGCCCCCGTCGAACGTTCCAGCAAGAGGGAGAACAGGCATGAAGACGCTATGCATCGCAGCGCTTGCATTACTCGCCGGATGCGGCGGGGAGGTTGCGCCAACGGGCGGCACGCCAACGGGCGCGATGACGCAGAGTCACGCACCTCAAATGCCGGGCTCGTCGGGGGACCTTTTGTATGTAGTAGAGGGACGTCACGTTCTCGTTTTCTCCTATCCGGAAGCCAAGCGCGTCGGGGAGTTGTCCCTTTCAGGGGCGGACGGATTGTGCTCTGATACTAGCGGTGACGTTTTCGTGACAGAAGACCCGGGCGTCGTTGAATATGCGCACGGTGGCAAAAAGCCTATTAACGCCCTTAGTGCCCACGGCGCGTTTTCTTGCTCGTGGGACCCGTCAACCGGAAACCTTGCGGTAGTCGAACTACCATACTCTATCGCAATATTCCGCGGCGCCAAGGGAACCCCTCAGATATACACGGACACCAACTTTTTCTCTTTCAACTACTGCGCCTATGATGATAAGGGCAACCTCTTTGTCACCGGTGAGCAACAGGGTCCATATTACTACTCGTTGGCAGAGCTTGACACCGGAAGCGGTAGCTTCACGACGATAACCCTAAACGAAAAGGTTGACGTTCTTAATGACCTTCAATGGGACGGTAAATATCTCGCCATTGATGACTTCTATTATACGGGCACGATTTACCGCGTTCAAGTCTCCGGTTCGAGCGGCACTATTGAGGGGACTACGAGTCTGGGCGACGCCCAATTTTTCGGCTATTGGACCTGGCTACAAGACGGAACGTTCATATCCCCAATCTACACGGGAAGCCACTTCGACAAACAGATGGACTTTTGGTCTTACACGGCGGGTGGGGCGCCTACAAAGGAATTACCGCGTACCGACTTCAAGGCACCTGGGCCAATTCGAGGCATCACTGTTTCCGTCGCCCCATCCCCTCTGTTTCAGTATCGCGTGAGACCAGCAGACCGGACTTAATTACTGAGGGCGTGAAAGGTCTCACGCATGCAATCCAAGCCCACAGCTCCCGATCCGGAGGTCTCTGCTAAGGCAACGCG
>Ga0182024_10023717_pt1 | contig 10959 bp, 10 predicted proteins | sample P32metaG_FD_120480 | JGI IMG/M metagenome (GOLD analysis project Ga0182024, IMG submission 120480) | Permafrost microbial communities from Stordalen Mire, Sweden - P3-2 metaG (Illumina Assembly) | ecosystem: Environmental > Terrestrial > Soil > Wetlands > Permafrost | place: Sweden: Stordalen... | reverse complement strand
GGTTCCATCTTCGGGACCGCCGGTAGCGCAATGCCGCAGGTCGATGACCAGTTTCTTGGCGCCCTGCTTCTCCAGGTCTTGCACCTTAGCGGCGACGTCTTTCAAGTTGTGGCCTTCCAGGCTGGGCACCGCGATCAGACCGACCTGATCGGCCAGCATCTTTGCGGTGACGGCAGGGTATTCGATGGCGGCGCGGGTCAGCGTGATCTTCTGCGGCTCGGGCTTGCGGAAGCGCAGGACACCCACTTCGACGGTGGTGCCTGGATCGCCGTCCAGCAGGATTTCGGCGAAAGCCAGAGGCATGTCGCGAGTGGCGACACCGTTGATGGTTTCGAGAACATCGGTGGTAGTGAGACCAGCTTTGGCGGCCGGCGAACCAGGGATGGCATCCACCACGCCGACGTATCCGAATTTCTTTGAGAGCACCAGGCCGACGCCGGCTTTATGCTGATCCTTACTCTTCATCCATTGCTTGTACTGATCGGCATTCAGGTAGCTGGCGTAGGGGTCGATGGATTCGAGCAATCCGTTGACAGCGCCTAAGGTGACGCTCTTCATGTCGGGTTCTTCCACGTAGTCGCTCTTGATGCGCGAGAGCACTTCGGTATAAACGGCCAGATGGCGGTAGGTGTCCTCTGGCGAGGCGCTCTTGCCGCGCATGGCTCCAAAGAGGAGCACAAAAACAAGACAGGTGGAGGTGGAGGCGACGAACAATTTGATACGGCTGGTCATAATGAGTGGGCCGGGAGACCTTCTAGCTCTAGTATAGCGTGGGTTTTCGGGGACGGGGCTGGGGGCTGGGGGCTGCGGGCTGGGTGGCTAGTGGCTGCGCCGCGCTAGGCCAAGGCGAGGTTGGCTTGGGCGCGTAGGGTTAGGTCGGCAAAAGAACCTTGGCGGAATTTCACAAAGGCCGCGGCTGCGATCATGACGGCATTGTCGGTGGAGAGCGCTGGACTTGGGAAATAGACGGGGCACGGGAAATTTGCACTTCGAGCAGCGGCGCGCAGTCCGGCATTGGATGCCACTCCGCCTGAAATGATCAGAGCTCTGGCGCCGATTTCTTCGGCAGATGCCGTCGCGCGGAGCAGCAGTTCTTCGATCACGGTTCGTTGAAATGAAGCCAGCATATCGAGCGTTGGCTTGGGCGTCCACCGCAGCCAATCCTCGATAGAAGGGTTTTGTAATTTGCGACGAGCTTCGATCTCGCCCGCGAGATCGCGCTGCTGCACCCAGCGCAAGACGGCAGTTTTCAATCCGCTGAAGCTGAAATCGAGCTTGTTGCCTTTCATGTGCGCGAGCGTGAATTTCACAGCGCGCGGATCGCCGTGGGGCGCGAGTTGATCAATGATGGGGCCGCCGGGATAACCGAAGCCGAGGAGCTTGGCCACTTTGTCATACGCTTCGCCGGCGGCGTCATCGCGGGTTCTTCCAAGCAAGCGGTAAGTGTAACCCTCGCGGACCTCGAACAAGTGGGTGTGGCCGCCGCTGACCACCAAGGCCACCGCGGGCAATTCAATGGCGCCCGTTTCTTGAGCCTCAAGAATCACGGCGTGGATGTGGCCTTCAATATGATTCACCCCAATGAGTGGCAGGTTGCGGGCGAAGCAGATGGACTTCGCGTAGGTGATCCCCACCAGCAGCGACCCGACCAGGCCGGGGCCTTCGGTAACAGCGATGGCAGCAAGGTCATCGAAGCTGGTCCCGGCTTGGCCCAGCGCGAGGCGGACTACCGGCACAATGGCGCGCAAATGTTCGCGGGAAGCAAGTTCCGGGACCACACCGCCGTACTTTCCGTGCGTCGCCATTTGAGAAGCTACCACTGAAGACAAAATACGGCGGCCATCCTCAACCACCGCCGCGGCGGTTTCATCGCACGAAGTTTCGATGGCAAGGATGCGCACTGGTATCGTGAAGTTTGGATCTCTCCCAGTTCAATTATCACTTGCCGGAGAGTTCGATCGCGCAGGCGCCGCTCCGCGACCGGGCAGGCTCACGCATGCTGGTTTTGTATCGCGAAGAACGGCGGTGGCAAGATCGGATGTTTCGGGAATTGCCACATTTCCTGGGCCCGGGCGACTGTCTGGTATTGAATGACTCGAGAGTGCTTCCGTCGCGGCTGATGGGCCGGCGCACCGGCGTGCATTCGCTCGCAGTGGGAAAGAACAATCCGAAACGCTGGCAAAATCTGAGCGGCGAGGTTGAAGTGTTGCTGGTGGAACCGGAGAGCGAGGATTCGAAGACCTGGACGGCGCTGGTGCATCCGGGCCGCAAGATGCGCACGGGCGAGCGCATACTTTTCGGTGATGTGGAAGCTGAGATTGTGGGGCGTGGCGAATATGGCGAACGCACGGTGCGATTTCACTGGGACGGCGATATCTACGAGTGGCTGGAAAGGATTGGGCACGTCCCGTTGCCGCCCTACATCAAGCGCGCGGACACGGCAGAGGATCGCGAACGATACCAGACCGTATTTGCGCGCGAGACGGGCTCCATCGCGGCGCCCACCGCAGGCCTGCACTTCACGCCGGAGATTTTAGAGGCGTGCCGGGGCGCGGGAGCCGAGATTGCGTATGTGACGTTGCACGTCGGGCTGGGGACGTTTCAGCCTGTGCGGGGCGAGAGGCTGCATTCCGAGCGGTTTTTTGTTGCCGAGGAAAACGCAGCCAAGATCAGGCGGGCGAAGAGGGTGGTGTGCGCCGGAACCACCAGTGTGCGAGCGGTGGAGAGCATGTGCCTGGGCAAAACGGGGAAGACGGATATCTTCATCCGTCCTGGCTTTGAATTTCAAAGAACGAACGCGATGCTCACAAATTTTCATTTACCGCAATCGAGCTTGTTGATGCTGGTGTGCGCGTTCGCTGGACGAGATTTCGTGTTGGCTGCGTATGCGCACGCGGTGGACGCGGGATATCGATTCTATTCGTACGGCGACTGCATGTTGGTGGTGTAGGCGAGCAACTGAGCAATTTTGGGAAACTAAGTGACATTGCAGTTAGATCTAGCCATGGTTACGACGCGACGATGGGCGCAGTTGGCGCTCACTGCGGCGCTGGTGGTTTGCGCGCTGGCTCTGGCCATGCGGACACTAGCTGGCCCTCTATATTTTCGATCGCCGCTCAACGTAGAAAGCGCGATTGGATTAGCGGCGATGCTTCTGCTGTTGCTTCGAGCGAAGGCCGGCCAAACCACATCCGAGCCAGCCAAGCGCAGACCCGACGGATGGGATGCATTTGCGATTCTGCTGATTGCCGGAATGATCGCGGCTGTATTCTGGCGTTCGGCGAGCTTCTATTTTCTTTCGGACGATTTTATTCTGCTGACGCAGGCGAAATCGTTCTTATACAGCTTCCGTGGACTATTCGCGACGGCGGGCGCGGACGGCTCCTATCGGCCCTTCACTCACTTCTACATGAGCGTGGCATATAAGTGGGCGGAGACAGATCCGAACCACTGGCATTGGACCGAGTTTGCGATCCACACGGCGAATTCAATTTTGGTATTCGTGGCGGCCCGGATGCTGGGGTTTTCACGAGTCGCTGCGGCGTTTGCGGCCGCTCTGTTCGCCGTGCACGGGACGCGGCCGGAGGCAGTGGTATGGCTGGCGGGTCGCGCCGATTTGCTGGCTGCTTTTTTTGTTCTTCTGGGACTGGCGTCCTTTATCCGCTTCTGGAGCAGAGAGGGCGGCACTGCCTGGCTCTGGGTCGCGCTAATGTCGATGACGTTGGGTATCCTCAGCAAGGAATCGGCGTACACATTCGCATTGCTTCTGGTTGTATATCTCGCGTCGAAGAATGCTTTGAGGACACGGCGCGCGCTCTACGCGCTGATTCCCTTCCTGGTTGTTACCGCGTCTTTGCTGGCCTGGCGCATCAGCGTATTGGGCGGGCTCGGCGGTTACCGAAATCAAAGCGGGCACTCGGAGGCGCTGTCCTTGAGCGTGATCACGGTGGTGAAGGCGCTGGTACTGAGGCTGATCGCCATTCTGTTCTTTCCAGTCAACTGGAGCCACAAGCCAAATGCGGTTTTCGGTATGGTGATGATTCTGTATCTGGCAGCGCTGATATGGCTCACCAGAGCTCGCGTAAGATGGCAAGATTTCATCATTCCGCTCGGCTTCTTGTTCGTCCTGGCTCTACCGCCTTTGCCACAATTGCTAATCGGTCCCGATTTGCAGAAAGCCCGGCTCCTCTATCTTCCTGCGATGGGTTTCTGCCTACTACTCGCGACAGCTGTGGAAGGTTTGAAGCGGAAGTCTCAGTGGGTGATTTCAATTACGATTCTCGTGTTCAACATCGCGGCCCTCTTCCACAATCTCAGCTCGTGGGAACAAGCAGCTCAGAAGGCGCAGGCCGCCTGTAGTGTGGCGGCTGCGTGTCCGAACAAAGTCGAAGTGCTGGGATTACCGGGAAGCTTGAACGGCGTGTATTTCTTTGCGAACGGATTTCAGGAGTGCGTCGAAATGCAGCGAAACAGGAATGCAAGTCAGGCTTTCGACCGGCCGCAATATCCGTGCGTCCTTAGCTGGGATAGCAAAACCGAACAGCTATCACGGGTGCCGTATGATATCCACTAGGCGCGAAGAACCGATGAGCCGAAGAACTGAACAACCGAGGAACCGCGAAGCATGAGCGCTGATACAGCGGCCGTTCGCTCCGGCGAAGAGTTGGACCGGGTTGCGCTGACCAAGTATCTCGAGGACAAGATTGAGGGCGGCTCGAGTTTGGCCATCGAGCAATTCCCGGGCGGCCATTCGAATCTGACGTATCTGCTGCGCACGCCCGAGCGCGAGTATGTTTTGCGGCGCGGTCCGCTAGGGCCGGTGGCGCCCAAGGCGCACGACATGGCGCGCGAGTACATGGTGCTCAAAGCTGTGCATCCTTTCTTTGACGCCGCGCCTGAAGTTTTTCATTTGTGCGAGGACACATCGATTATCGGAGCCGTTTTCTTCATCATGGAGAGACGGCACGGCATAGTGGTGCGCGATCGCATCCCACCGGAACTGGCAGCCTTCCCAGACTATCCGGCGCGAGTAAGCCGGGGCTTTGTGGACTGCCTGGTGGAGTTGCACGCTGTGGACATCGAAGAGCACGGGCTGGTGTCGCTCGGCAAGCCGGCCGGATTTCTAGAACGGCAGGTGCGCGGCTGGTTCGAACGCTGGAATCGCGCCAAGACCGAGGAGATCGCGTTAATGGAACGCCTGATCCAGTGGCTGACGGACCATCTGCCGGTTTCTCCCGATCCCACGCTGGTTCACAACGATTTCAAGCTTGATAATTTGATGCTGGACGCGAAGGATCCGGGGCGCATTGAGGCCGTGCTGGATTGGGAGATGGCCACTGTGGGTGATCCGCTGGTGGATCTGGGCTTGATTCTTTGTTACTGGTCGCAGCCGAGCGATCCTGGCGGCACCAAAGCTTCGCTCACCTCAGATCCAGGCTGGTTTACGCGCAATGAACTAATCGGGCGTTATGCGGAGCTGACCGGCCGCGATCTTTCGCTGATCAACTACTACGAAGTTTTCGCGCTTTTCAAGCTTGCCGTGGTGTTGCAGCAGATCTATGTTCGATTTCATCGCGGGCAGACTCAGGACGAGCGATTCCGGCATTTTGACAAGAGGGTTCATAACCTGATCCAGCAGGCTGTAGCACTGATATAATCCATGCAACATGGCAAATCAAGAGACCGTTTACACCGTTAGTGAACGCGTAGCAACCATTACGCTGAATCGTCCGGACAAACTGAATGCCTGGACCGCCATTATGGACCAGGAGGTCCGCGCTTCGATATACGCGGCAGAAGGTGATCCCAATGTCCGCGTGATTATTCTGACCGGCGCGGGGCGCGGCTTTTGCGCAGGCGCGGATATGTCGCTGCTGGGCGCCATCGCGCAACAGGGCCTGGAAGGTTATCGGGGCCCCGATAGCTTCCTGCGAAACACCAGCAACGGCGAGCGGCAAAACGTACGGCCGGATTTCCAGAAAAAGTATTCGTACTTCCCGTCCATTCAGAAACCGGTGATTGCCGCAGTGAACGGGCCGGCAGTGGGTTTGGGATTCATTCTTACGCTTTATTGCGATCTGCGTTTTGCTTCTGAGACTGCGCGCTTCGGGACGGCGTTCGCAAAACGCGGCCTGATCGCCGAGTACGGTCTGGCGTGGATGTTGCCGCGCTTAATTGGGCCAGCTAATGCCTTGGACATGCTGTTTTCCGCGCGGTTGGTGGACGCTCAGGAAGCGTTGCGGATGGGTTTGGTGAATCAGGTGTTTCCACAAGACGCCTTCCTGCCAAGTGTCTACGCATACGCTAAGGATCTGGCGAATAATGTCAGCCCGCGGTCAATGGGGATCATCAAGACGCAAGTTTACAACGCAATGTTTCAAACATTAGGCGAGGCATTTGAGACCTCGGAAGAAGAGATGGTGAAGAGTTTGCAGTGCGAAGATTTTAAGGAAGGCGTGGCTCATTTTGTGGAGAAACGCCAGCCGGTGTTTACGGGAAAGTGAAAGGCACCGACTCCCTTACGGTCGCGGTTCGGAAAGATTTGTCGATTGTGGTACCGAACCGCGACCGTAAGGGAGTCGGTGCCTGATAAGGACTCATATGAATTTTGAATTTACTGACAAGGTCAAATCGCTCCAGAAAAGGCTGCAGGCCTTCATGGACGAACATATTTATCCGAATGAGCAGCGTTACGCGGATGAGCTTAATCCGGATGACCGATGGCTTCCCTCCGAGATCATCGCGGAGCTGAAACCGAAGGCGCGGGCAGCGGGCTTATGGAATCTGTTTCTGCCGGAGAGCGAGGACGGTGCGGGGCTCACGAATCTGGAGTACGCGCCGTTGTGCGAGATCATGGGCCGCTCCACCATGGCGTCCGAGGTGTTCAATTGCTCCGCACCCGACACCGGCAACATGGAGGTGCTGGCGCGTTACGGCACCAAGGAACAAAAGGAGCGGTGGCTGAAGCCGTTGCTCGAGGGCGAGCTGCGTTCGTGCTTTTCGATGACCGAACCCGGGGTAGCGTCTTCGGATGCCACAAATATCGAGAGCAGCATTGTCCGCGATGGCGATCAGTACGTGATCAACGGCCGCAAATGGTGGTCTTCGGGCGCGGGCGATCCACGCTGCAAGATCTCGATCTTCATGGGCAAGACGGACCCAACCGCCGCGAAGCATAAGCAGCAGTCCATGATCCTGGTGCCGATGGACACGCCGGGCGTCACCACGGAGCGCATGCTGACGGTTTTCGGCTACGATCATGCCCCCCACGGTCACGCGGAGATCACGTTCCGGAATGTACGAGTGCCGGTCTCGAATATTTTGCTGGGCGAAGGGCGCGGCTTCGAAATAGCACAAGGGCGGCTGGGCCCAGGCCGCATCCACCACTGCATGCGATTGATGGGCGTGGCTGAGCGCGCGCTGGATCTAATGTGCCGACGCGCCGATGCACGCGTCGCTTTTGGCAAGAAACTCTCCGAGCAAGGCACCATACGCGCGGACATCGCCGAGTCGCGGATGGAGATTGAGCAGGCGCGCTTGCTGGTGTTGAAAGCGGCTTTCATGATGGACACGGTGGGCAACAAGGCGGCTCGCGAGGAGATCGCGATGATCAAAGTGATCGCGCCCAACGTTGCATTGCGAGTGCTGGATCGCGCGATTCAGGCATACGGCGCCGCGGGCGTTTGCCAGGACACTTTTCTCGCCGGGGCGTGGGCGAATTCCCGCACACTGCGCCTGGCCGACGGCCCGGACGAGGTTCATCGCGAATCCATCGCCAAGCTGGAGCTGGAACGAGTAGTGGGTAAAGCTCGCGCGTCCGCACCGGCTAAATGAGCACGCTGGTATTGGTCCGGCACGCTCAGGCTACTACCTTTGAAAAAGATTCCGACCGGCTGTCGCCCATTGGCGAGCGGCAGGCCATCGCGTTGGGCGAATTTTGGAAGGCGCGCAACATCCGCTTCGACGAGGTTTACACCGGCACTCTGCGGCGCCACACTCACACAGCGGAACTGGCCGGTTTCAGCCAATTCGAGTGCAGACCCGAGTTCAATGAATACGATGCGAATGGCATCCTGGGCGAGGGCCGGCGAGATGTCAAAGATAACCGCGATCTTCAGAAGCTTTTCGACGAAATGATGCCGCAATGGATCGCGGGCACGCTGGAATCACCAGGCGTCGAAACGTGGCAAGCTTTTCGCGAGCGCGTCCAGCACGGGTTTCGCGGCATTCTGGAGGCGGACCGTCCCAGCCGGCGCGTGGTAGTGTTTACTTCCGGCGGACCTATCGGCGTGGCTGTTCAGACAGTGGTAAGGGCGCGGGAGCCGATGGCGATGGAGCTGAACTGGCGGATTCGAAACTGCTCGCTCACTGAATTCATTTTCACGCGTTCTCGCGTATCCCTGAACGTCTTCAATGCGACGCCGCATCTCGAGGAAGTTACGTTTCGGTGAGTTGCTACACTAGACCTTGATCCCATGAAAATTCACGAATACCAGGCCAAGGCGATCCTGGCCAAGTACGATGTCCCTGTGCCGAGGGGCGAAGTTGCCTTCACTGTGGACGAAGTGGAGATCGCTGCGAGGAAGATTGGCGGCAGCGTGGTGGTGAAGGCGCAGATTCATGCCGGAGGGCGAGGGAAAGGCGGCGGAGTTAAGGTGGCGAAGGATGCGGCGGAGGCCGTGGAAATCGCCAAGAAAATGCTCGGGATGAAACTGGTGACCCACCAGACCGGCCCCGAGGGCCGCATTGTTCAACGCTTGCTGGTGGAAGAGACGCTGCCTATTGAGCGGGAGCTTTATCTCGGAATCGTACTCGATCGCGCTCAAGGGAAACCAGTCTTTATGGCGTCGGCAGCGGGAGGAATGGAGATCGAGGAAGTGGCCGCGAAGACGCCGGAATTGATCCTCAAAGAAGCGCTCGAACCCGGTTATGGACTGGCCGCGTTTCAGGCGCGCAATCTGGCTTTTGGCATGGGAATCCCGGCGGCGAGCGTGAACGCAGCGGTGGCCGCGATGAGCGCGCTGACCAAAGCCTATCTAGCCAACGACGCCTCGCTGGCCGAGATCAATCCGTTCATTCTCACCAAGGATGGAAAAGTCTACGCGCTGGATGCCAAGATCACGCTCGACGACAACGCGCTCTATCGCCACAAGGACTTGGTGGAGTTGCGCGACTTGAACGAGGAAGATCCGTTGGAAGTGGAGGCGTCGCGCTTCAGCCTGAACTACATCAAGCTGGACGGGAACATTGCCTGCATGGTGAACGGCGCGGGTCTGGCGATGGCCACTATGGACATCGTGAAATACGCGGGCGGGAGTCCTGCAAACTTTCTGGACGTGGGTGGAGGCGCTAACGCCGAACAGATCAGGAACGCGTTTCGCATTCTACTTTCGGACCCTGGCGTGAAGGCGGTGTTGATCAATATTTTCGGCGGCATCCTGCGCTGCGACGTGCTGGCGACCGGCGTTGTGAACGCTTCGCGCGAGTTGAATGTGCAGGCACCCGTTGTTGTCCGCATGGAGGGAACGAACGTCGAAAAAGGACAGGAGATTTTGAAAGCATCCGGATTGAACTTCACCATCGCCAACGGGATGAAGGACGCAGCGGAAAAAGTTGTGCGGGCCGCCGCGGGGAGCGCGAGGTAATGAGCATCCTGGTGGATCGAAACACGCGCGTAATTTTCCAAGGCTTCACCGGACGCGAGGCCAGCTTCCACGCGCAAGCCTCTATCGATTACGGCACCAAAGTGGTGGGCGGCGTAACGCCCGGCAAGGGCGGCCAAACTCATCTTGATTTGCCCGTCTTCAACACCGTCGCCGAAGCCGTGAAGCAGACTGGAGCGAATGCTTCGGTAATCTTCGTGCCACCGCCGTTCGCGGCCGATGCCATCATGGAAGCTACCGAGGCCGGCGTGCCGCTGGTGGTGTGCATCACGGAAGGCATTCCGACCGCCGACATGGTGCGCGTACGCACGTTCATGCAGAATCGTTCGACTCGGCTGATTGGTCCCAACTGTCCCGGCATCATTTCACCCGGCAAGTGCAAGATCGGAATTATGCCGGCGCACATTCATAAGCAGGGAAATGTGGGCGTGGTGTCCCGCTCGGGCACGCTGACCTATGAAGCGGTGGGACAGCTCAGCAAGCTGGATATCGGTCAATCGACGTGTATCGGCATCGGGGGCGATCCGATTATCGGAACGACGTTTGTGGATGCGATCGAGCTATTCAACGCCGATCCGGACACGCATGCCATCGTGATGATCGGCGAGATCGGCGGGAATGCCGAGGAGACTGCCGCAGCTTATATTGAGGCGCACGTCAAAAAGCCGGTGGTGGGTTTCATTGCGGGACAGACTGCACCTCCCGGCCGCCGCATGGGTCACGCGGGCGCGATCATTTCCGGCGGAGCTGGAAAAGCGGAAGATAAAATGAAGGCGATGGAGCGGGCGGGGATTGCGGTGTGCGCCAGCCCAGCCGAGATAGGGGAAACAATCAAGAGCCGCTTGTCAGCGGCGAGATAATCTTACGAAAATGGCGATTCAACAAACATTTGCAATCATAAAGCCGGACGCAGTTGCGTCGGGACATACGGGTCAAATTCTGGGCATCATCGAAAAGGCCGGCTTCCGCGTCCGAGGCATGAAGATGGCGCGCCTTTCGAGACAGCAGGCCGAAGCGTTTTACGAAATTCACCGCGAGAGGCCGTTCTTCACCGGCCTGGTGGCTTTCATGACGGAAGGTCCGGTGGTGGTGATGGTACTGGAACGCGAGGATGCCATCAAGCATTGGCGCGAGGTGATGGGCGCCACCAACCCGGCTCAAGCCGCGGAGGGGACCATTCGCAAGAAGTTCGCCAAGAACATTGAACGGAATGCGGTGCATGGATCGGATGCGCCGGAGACGGCGGCGGTGGAGATTCCGTTCTTCTTTAATATGGCGGAGTTGCTGTAGCTAGTGG
>Ga0182024_10023716_pt1 | contig 10960 bp, 6 predicted proteins | sample P32metaG_FD_120480 | JGI IMG/M metagenome (GOLD analysis project Ga0182024, IMG submission 120480) | Permafrost microbial communities from Stordalen Mire, Sweden - P3-2 metaG (Illumina Assembly) | ecosystem: Environmental > Terrestrial > Soil > Wetlands > Permafrost | place: Sweden: Stordalen... | reverse complement strand
TCAGCCACCGCCGACGACGCGATCACTTTCCAGTTTTGAATTGACCCGCCGAATAACATCATCGGCTCTCCCTTGTATGTCGTAAGCGGCGTCGGGCTATTTGCCATCCAGCCAAAATCTTGGTCATCCGGTTTGCGGTCCACCGTAGTAGTCACTTGCCGGCTGTGACCGCGGCCGCGAGCGTTGCCGCATGAGTCTCAACCGCCGCCGCGACCGGCCCCGCCTTGCCCGCGCTCACGGCGCCTTGCGCAATAGTCATTTGCTGGCTGTGACCGCGGCCGCGAGCGTTGCCGCATGAGTCTCAACCGCAGCCGCGACTGTCGCCGCGCCATGCTCATCCACCGCCTCCGCATGCTTCCCGATCGCATCTGCAAGTTTGGCGACCGCCGCCGCATGCGCTCCGATCGCCGCCGCCTGTTTCTCGTGGCCGCCCGCCGCCGCAGCTTTGCCCGCTCCTAGTGCGCCCTCGATTTTGGAGACCCGGGCCTCCAATCCATGCATCATCGACATCATCGCGGTTGTGACCTTGCTACCGAACAACGTCCCAAGCACCAAGCCACCCGCCGCAACCATCAGGTACCCAGCCATATTCGCGTAAACCATTGTCTCGCCCTCCATTGTTATCGCCGGACCATAGACCGGCCTGCTGTGTCGCTTTCATTAGCTATCGCCGCAGCGCGGGCTGAAATGCCGTGGCGCTTTCACCTCGGCTCTTGGACCGACATGCTCTGTTGTTCCCCTTCACTATCGACGAATCCCCAACCGAGATTTTCTGTCGTTTTCGTTCATTAGCGTCAGATTGTAGACCGGCATGTTCTGCGGTTGCTTTCGCGCTCCTCTCCGGTTTGGCCTCCCTAATCCATATCCATCGCAATCAGCCTCCGCTGGTCGTCCCCGGCGTTAGTCCCTTGGCTTACCCATCGCCGACGCCATCTTGTGGCGGCGGACGATCGACGGCGTCGCAATCAGACCGATAGGCCCAATTCAGCCAGCCATTTCAGAAACTCGCCGCCACAGCGCCCCCTTCCTTTCTATCGGCGTTCGATAGCAACCTGTCGCCTCGGAATGCACGGTTGCCATCAGCCCGATCTGCCTCGCGGAGGCATTACCGGACGCGCCTCTTCGCCGATGAGGCCTTCCTCCATCTACTCTTAGTTCAAACGCTCGCGGCACCTTTTTGCGAGCAGCGCGGCGCTTACTCGGAGCGATATCTCTCGGCTAGGCCCAAGAACTTCGCTCCAATCGGGTCAACCTGATCCGAGTAATGATAACGTCGCCATAAGTCGCGAAACGTAAGTGGCAACAGACCCTTCAACATCAGCGAAGTGATATTCGCTTCTGAGTATTCCAGCCTGCAAATCGCCAATCGTCATTTACGATTCGGTTCGCTCGATCGCGGGCAATTGATCTTCGCTGGCTGCTACCTTGCCATCGCGCGCTCCAATCTTGGGCCGCATAGAAGATGCTTCCAAGTCGAAGTTTAACTTGTCACCGAATGTAAACTAGTGTGTGTGCAGAAGTGCGAAAAGGGTGAAATGCTTCACGTCATCAGTGTGTGTTTGCTTCAGCGCTCAGCAAACGGTTAATTGGGTTGGACAACCCACTTACTCAGTCCCAAAATTGACTAAGTATAAAGATTCGCGAAGTGGAATAATGTCGGGAGCGCAATTATGTATTCGTAGGGGAACGCGTACACACAAGGGACGCAGTCGGCCACAGATGCATATGGTAAATAGTTGGAACTGAGATGACTTAACCACAAACAAAACGCGTGCGGTAGGTATATGCCTATATGCGCCGGGAGGTGTTTCCCGCGATGCCATTGATGGCGTCTGCAGGAAGCGCCGAGTTCCAGGTTAAGTCGCGGCGGTACAATGGCCTTTTAGGCGATCGCGAGCTGAATGCAGCAAACACGGAAACATTGGGGGCGCGGTATGGAGTGGCGAGTCTGGAGTGCCGCCGGCCGAGATTCAGGAGCCAGAGTAGAGTCAACGGGAGGCGCTGCATGAAGAGGCGGCGTTGATAGAGCACTGAGGGACTGCCTACGGCAGCCTAGATGGAGCGCCTGCGAGCTGCACTTGGGGCCCGTGACAGGAGGATTACAGTTAGGGGTCAATCCGCAAAGTCAGTGCACTGATTGAGGTATGCGAGCCGGTATCGGAGCAACGTCAATTATTACAAGCCAAGCGGTCTTGCGGTGGCGCGAATCGAGCGGTGAGTCAGGCTGCAATTCAAACTGGTCAGATAAGGTATCGGACGCTGCATGCAGCAGGGGGAAGAATCACCGAGGACGCTGCGCACAGTGGCTCGAATCGGGGTTTGTGTCAGCTTAAGGCTTAAGCATTGGGCTCACCTTAACGCTTAGGCTCTCCGTCTCGGCTCGTCTGAAATCGCGAGCGGGGACAGTCTTTCGGACTTTGTGAAACATATCCGGGTTTTGACGGAGGACGCGAAATGCGAATGTTCAAAGATCAGCTAACGCGGCCCTCTCCAATGCATTGATCCCACTGGCCATGCTGCATGTTGGGGGTGTGACGCAAATCAACACCCATGTCGTTACCGGTTTCGAGCTTTGCCTTCCGAAAGATGATCGGGAGGGCGTCTTGTGGCCCTCAGCCGTTCGGCTCTCCAGCGAGTATTTTGAAAGTCTGAAAAAGCACGCCTTACCTCTCAACGAAGCCGATCTGAAGCGCTCGCGCACACCGCTATGGGACTCGAGAATTAGTGACTCGCGATCTCGATCCAGGTCGGCGCATGATCGCTCGCCTTTTCCCAGCCGCGGACTTCGCGATCGACGCCCGCGTTGAGGAGGCGCCTGGAGATCGGCGGGCTGAGAAGCAGATGATCGATGCGTAGCCCAGCATCGCGCGCGAAAGCATTTCGAAAATAATCCCAAAAGGTGTTGATGCGCTCTCCCGGATGCATCTCGCGCACCGCGTCGGTCCAACCGCTAGCGAGGAGGCGAGCGAAGGCGATCCGAACCTCGGGTCGGAAGAGCGCATCGTCAAGCCAGCGTTCCGGCTTATAGACGTCAAGGTCTGTCGGAATAACGTTGTAGTCGCCAGCGAGAACTACAGGCGCGCCCGTAGCGAGTAGCGCTTCGGCATGTTTCACGAAGCGTTCCAACCATCGAAGTTTGTAATCGAATTTCGGACCGGGCGCTGGATTGCCGTTGGGAAGATAAAGGCAGCCGACCAGCACGTCATCGACCCGCGCTTCGATATAGCGACTGTGTATGTCGTCTGGATCGCCGGGCAGGCCTCGACGGCTTTCAATGGGAGCCAGGCCGCGCGCGAGAATAGCGACGCCGTTCCAGCTTTTCTGGCCATGCCAGATTGCACCGTAGCCGGCCTGGCGAATGACAGCTTCTGGGAATTTCTCCTGCGGCGCCTTCAACTCCTGGAGGCATGCGACATCTGGCTTGGATTCGGCCAGCCAGCGCAGGAGCGCCGGCAGGCGACCATTGACGCCGTTGACGTTGAAGGTTGCTATCTTCAAGGGTTCTCCGTTCTGACATCCTCCCACCCGCTCCATTTTAATCAACCCTGATGCGCCTGAGGGGGGAGACCCAGCGACGAGAGGGCTCCCGCAGCCACTCTGCCCTAATTCACCGACTTTCGTGTGCGAGTCGAAACTAGTGGCCTATAACAGTGAAATCGGTAGTGAGATTCTCAGAAAGCACACTACCAGAGAGGATTGATCCGGTTGTTGCGCTACCGAATCGACTGTTACAGGCCACTAGGTCTCTTTTCTGAGCTGGAGAGCAGAACGACGGCCATCCGACTTAGCTAAGCAAAGCGGTTAATATCGGTAATAAGGTCAGGCGGGTGATAAACCTTGCGGCGGCGACGATAGCAGGACATCGTGATAAACGACGAGGTGCGAGTTCGAGTGATGGAGCGGATGGATGAAGAAGCGAAAAGCCAAGAATCCTCATGCCGTGGCTTTGGGCAGGTTGGGGGGCTCGTCCGCAGCGAGGCCAAGCAGCGAGCGAACAAGGAAAATGGCCGCAAAGGCGGTTTGGTCAAAAGCCACAAAAAGAAGATCGCCGCCCGTCTCAACGCGCGACGTCCGCGTCCCGGTCGCCGGAAAAACTCATCGAAACCGTAATCGCGTCTATCTACGCGAGCTTTGGCGATTATGCCATTGGTCGGGGAGACTGCGGCATCCGTTTTGTTGGAGGCCGATAGCTCAAACGTTTAGGCTAATCAGCCGAGGGACCCTTTCCAACTGGTGGGATATTTTCGGGAGTATGTGCTTTACGCAATTAAGGCAGATTCGCGATTTCAGCCCGTTTGAACCGTATTAGCCGCGCTTCTTTTTCTCTGGTTTTGGCCAGCCGCCTTCGGGACGCTTCCTGGAAATCATCTTTTTCATCGCGTCTTTGCCGTCGCCCGTTGCCACCTGCTCGCTAACCAGCTTGCAGCAGCGGTTGGTGAAGACCGGCGGACGGTTGATCAAGCACGCACGTTACTACGGGTTGCTATTGGCGGAGAGTCAACTGACACGCCGGCTGTTCGCCGCATGCTGCGGAAGACCGCGGCGCTGCCGCCGCCTGCGGGATAACGTGAGCGCAAAGCGGAGGAAAATTTCGATCACGACGCCAGAGACGCAGGGAGAAGTGTCGCCAGAATCGATGGGAAAAGCGGCATCTTAAGCCATTGGGAGCCCGTCCAGACGCGAAACCGGCCCCTCCGCAATACTGGAACACTGCGGACCAAAATCGGCAAATCTTGCATTAAGAATGCTGTTCGATCTATAGCACCAGTTGGAATTGGAAACTCAAAAAGTAAATACCAGCTTATAGACCCGCCGAATTCAGTGTATACCATTTTAGCGAGTGTGTGCGATCTTTGGCTTCATAAGGCATAAACCCTCTGCCGTAGGCCGATCGCGCTGTCGCTGTAATTGTCGAAGCCAGCAAGAGGTGAAGATGGACCGCGTTGTCCGGAACCAGAAGTCTGCTCCCATTTCCGCATCGACCGACAGGCTGCTCAAGTTCGCGAGCGGGGTGTTCGCCGTGCTTGCGGTCAGTTTGATCGGGGCACGAAACGCGCGTGCCGACTGTGCGGCACTAATGAGCGGTCAGCCGCTTTCGAGTTGCGTGTCGCCCAGCGGAAATGCGCACCAGCCGGTGCGAATCGGTTCGGGCAAATGCGCGGGAACGGCATATTACGTCGACCAGACGTTTGTAGACTTGGGCAATATCACGATCGAAAAGAAAGCGACCCTGTCGTTTCCCAACAGCGGAAATCTTTCGCTGCAGACCGATAACATCTTTATCGAGGGCGCCTTGCAGGTCGGCAGCGCGAGTTGCCCGATCGGTTCGGGCACCGGCAGCTCGAGCAACACGGTAACGATTCAGTTGACCGGCACGCGTCCGGCGGTGTTGCCCGCAGTCCCCGACTGCACCAATCGCGACGGCACACCGTCGCATTTCGACAAGGGAATACTGGTATGCCCGGGCGGCACGCTGAATATGTACGGCGCCAAGGGCGTACCGCCCAACGGCGTCAACTGGACCACACTGCTCGATCCGGCGGGCGATCCGGCCCGTTTCGGGACGGGTAAAGGCCTGGGTGCGCCGGTCACCGAACTCGACGCACGGGCAATCCATGTCACCGACAACGTAATCAACGCGACCAGTGGCTGGAAGCAGGGCGACTGGATAGCGATATCGACAACCAGTTACTCGCCGTTCGAAACGGAAATTGTGCAACTGGCGGCAGATCCGCAAGTCGACAGCGTCAACGGTGGATATCTGCTCACGCTGGTTCAGCCGCTGCAGTATTACCATTTTGGCGGGCTCGCGCCGTCGTCGGCGGATACCACCGATCCGTCGTGTAAGAATTCCGCCGGGACGCTACTGCCCGCGTTCTTCTGCGACCAGGCCGCCAAGAATTTTGGCGTTGACGAGCGCGCCGAAGTCGGATCGCTCACTCGCAGTATCAAACTGACCGCCTCGACGCTGCCGTTCTGGATGGCGAACAATGCCTACTCCGCAAATGGTGCGATCCAGGTGCGGATCGGCTCCCAGGTTTATCAGTTCACGACTAGCTCTGGCGGTACCAGCGGAACGAACCAACCGGCCACGTGGCCGAGCGTCAAGGGCGAGACCGTATGCGACAACGGCACCGGCAGTGGCTGTACCGGGGGCGCGCTGTGGACGAACGCCGGCAAGTTCGACCAGGCCTGGGGCGGCGAAACCCGGGTTCTGCACCATTTCGCAGCGGCCAATATCCAGGGCGTCGAGCTCGCGGGCTACGGCAAAGACGTATTGGGCGGCTACCCAATCCATTTTCACCAGGACGGAGTATTGACCACATCGCCGCTGGTCGACTCAAATAGTATACATCACAGCTACAACAAATGTATTACGGTGCATTCGACCACGACACTCAACGTAACCAATAATGTCTGTGTGCGCGCCGACGGTCATCTCTTTTACGAAGAGATCGGTGACGAAGATAATATTACCTTCCAGGGCAATCTGGGTCTCGGTGCGACCAGCAGCAACTTCGGGATTTCGCCAGCCAGCGCGATTCCGCAATATTGGTGGAAGGGCGACAATCTCGCCTACTCGCTGGGCTACGATGGCCTGAACGTACCGGACGTCGATAGTCAGAAGAATCCGTCACACGGTTCGTGCATGAAGCCGAACGGTAACGGCGGCGAAGATCTGATTAATGCGGTAGGCTATCCAAAAGAGGTTACCGAGTGCACTGACAAGGAACTGTACACCGAACCGGCAAGCGGATTCTGGATCGTCAACCCGTCAACCAAAATAATCGGGAACTCGATTGGCGGATGTCAAGGCGTGGGTATCGGGTACTGGTATGTGCCGCCGCCGAGCGGACGGCTGCCCTTCACGCCGGTGGGCACCTTTCTGAACAACAACGCCCACGCCTGCTACGACGGATTTTTCGGCGAGGCGTTTAATACCTGGACCGGACAGTTGCATCCGCTGCAAGTCGGGCAACCGGGTGACCAGACCAACGCGTTGATCGCGACGTTCAACGGCTTAACGGCGACGCGCAATCGCTATCTGGGCGCGTGGATTCGGCCGGATTGGTTTGTCTTCAACAACGCGCGGCTAGCCACCAACCGCGACGATATCTCGATCGTGACGGCGGGCGGCGCCGACGGCAGTGCGCCGGGCGTGTGGTCGCTGTTGGCGAACTCTGTGGTAATGGGGATTGGCCAGAATAATATCGATCGGTTCGGTCCATGCCCGGATATCAACCCGGCCTATCCCGCAGGCGGCGGCAAGCGCGGTTGTATCGATCAGACGCCGGCGGCGTTCGATCAGATAGGACTTGGCTATCCCGATCCGACCTTCAACTTCAATGGATTTTTCATCTACGACGGACCGCCGCGAATTGAGAATAATCACTTCGTCAATTTCAATGTCGATATCACCCCGCATCTGACGAACGCGGATAATACTTTTCTGACCAACTACAACACTTCGCATCCGGGATTCGTGTACGAAGGTGACGCGGCGCTGGGCTGGTTTAAGAACAACCAGAGCGCCTATCCGGCGACCACCACGACCGAAGGTCTGCTGTTTACCAACGTGGATTTTCGCCATCAGATCTTTACCGACAAGGTCAACCTGGGGAACTTCGACGACGGCGACAAGAATACCGTAATCGTCGATCGTGACGGCTCGCTGACCGGATTCGCGGTAGTCGACCCGAACACCAACGCGTTGATTCCGGGCGAGTTCCCAATCTCGCTCAACAACCTGCCGTTCAATGTCGCGTCGAACGCGGTTGACGAATGCCATGCGACCGGCGCCCAGAACGCGGCGCTCGAAGGCCGGCCGACCTCCCTGATCTCGCCCGGCCAGGTGGGCACGCTGGAATACCAGGCGCTGTGGCCGGAGGAGGGCTTCAAGGTGATTCCGCCCGGTAACGTGCCGGCGCTCAACGAGAAATATGAGCAATGGATCGCGTTCACCAAGGACACGATCGACTATCCGACGCTCTATCCGACCACCCATTGGAGCATGGATCTGCACGGGCGCAACAATAATGGCGTGTGGGAGCCTAAAGTCCAGAATGGCTATGGCTATACGATTAGCGTGCCGAAGATGATCGATGCGCATAAGACTAATCAGGATATCGCGGGCATTGCCAAGGTCGTGGATCTCGGGCTCACCGATGCGCATATCAGTCCAACGCAGAATAACCATACGTTCTATGTGCGCGTATCGCTGGTTTACAAAGGCGTGAAGGGACCGCCGGCCAAGCTCAAAGTCACGCGCGGCTTCAGATCGTGGGGGTCGCCGACCGGGACCCTGAATCCGCCATTTTTCAACGACGCGCTGGGGCAGTACTGGATGCAGACGAGGTGCTGGAATCTCGATACGCAACAGCCGCTGTACAAAGATTGCCCGGGCAAGGGGTTCAAGTTACCAACGATCGTCAGCGGGAAAGCGACTTGCGACACGCCAACCGATCCGAATCTTATGATCAAACTCGAGACCGTGGTTGATCGCACGGATCCGTTGCGCACCAAGGAACTGTGCGTCTACCAGCCCTTTGAACTGACTAATGCCGGCAGCGACATGAGTAAAGTCACACCGGGGAGCGATAGCTATTACTACAACAACGGCATCCTGACTTTTTACGTGCGGCAGGATGATCTCAACGCGGAAGGGCAGTCGCCGGTCGGCGAGTGTCTGACGCCGACCAAGCAGGCCGGCTGCAACACGGCATGTACGACGTTTCAGAACCCGGCCCCCGACTGTTCGTGCAGTAACTTCAACCCGTGTCCCGACGTCGCCAACGGCGAAGCCTACTATGCCTGTCCGGTGGAAGGCTGCGTAGACTATCGCGTCAAGGTAGAAGATCCGAGCTATCAGCCGGCCGCGATTGACTGTACCGACAATCCGGCGCTGTGCACGTCGGCCTATCCAATGGATCCGCCGGCTGGGGAGAACCTCCTGACGTTCGACACCAACCCGCTTCCCGCTCAACCGTTTGACCGCCTGGAGCAGAACAGCGCCCAAGGACTGCCCCACGCGGTGCCGGCGGGCGGCGCGACGCCGACCTGCCCGACCTCCACGCTCGGACCCTAAGCGCCGCCGCGCGCGGCGCCGCGCCAGCACCGTCTGGCACGGACCCGAAATGAATGCGCCGTCGTGATGCAGGTCGCGACGGCGCATTCGAATTATTGTTGGGAACCCGGCATTGATATTTTTGCAGGCTAAGTCGCTTAGGCGGTTCTGGAGACATCTTTACCCATCCCGGCACAATTCATCCTGTAACGGCGCTTACCGCGGAGACGCATCCGGGGGCGGCCATCAATAATGTTATGGAAGACGAAATCTGCGCTTAGTACGGCCAAGTGGCCTATTGGCTCGTGGAAGCGCGCCTGAAAGTACGCTTGTGCAAAGGCTGATGTACGATACAGTTGGCATGATCTTAGGCATTCGTTCGTCTCCAGGCTGGCCGAGAATCCGGCGTGAGCGAGGAAACCATCAGAGCACTGGCCGAAGGGCCTATGGCTGTTAACAGCCCGAGGGGCCTATGGCTACGCTAAAACGTCGTCGATGCAATTTAACGCATAGGCCCCATGTGTTAGGTTTGGGCTCGAAATGCCTCGAAAGCTGACCAAGAAGTTCTTCCAGGAACAAGGCCGCATTAGCGCTGAAAAGGTTTGGGCCAAGAAAACAAAGGCGCAAAAGCAGGCGACCGCAAGCAACGCCAGCCGTGCCTACTGGGACAAGCTCAGTCCTCAGGAGCGCTCAGCCGAGATGAAGCGGCGGGTCGCGAAGCGGAAGAAGAAGCGGATCTCGGAGGTCTGAAGCAAATGACCGACAAGCCTAAGGTCACGATACTTTCGAGCAACTCCTATCTACGGATCTTTCCACAGAGACGTTTGATAAGTCGGGAAACGCTCCAGCTAGTGAAGAGGCTCCGCGCGGAAGGCGTCGAAGTGCAGATCGAGCCGGACAATGGCGCCCGAATTGAATATGTTTTTTATAAAGGTTTTCCAGCAGATATCGTTGCTTCACCGATGGTCATCGCCGCCTTCGGAATCTTGCGCGATGTGCTTATAGGCATTGTTTCTACATGGCTATATACGAAACTTCCGCCCGGTAAAAGCGAGGGCGCGAGCAATCCGGTCGAGGTGGAAGCGGCAGGATCGAACATCGCAATTGAAATAATCGAGGGCGATAAGAAAGTCCGCTGCAACATGAATGGCGCCGAGATCGACGATGCCCGATTTAATAGAATTATGGAGATGCTCCAGACAGTCGCAGCGCCTCCAGACGCGCGCACACCTCCGATCAAGTCACCTTACCCTGAGATGCCGGTTCCGATATTTCTGGAGCATACGAGCCGGATTGTCGGATGGGGCAAAGTGAACGCCAACGAGCAAGGGCTTTTCGTCGAGATCGCGCAAATCGTCGACGATGAAACCTATCAGAGGAATGAGGCGGGCCAATTAAAGGGTTTTAGTATCGGCGCCATAGCCAAGCAATCCGAATGTTCGATCTGCGGACAGGACTACGTCGATTGTAATCACCTGGCTGGCCAAGTTTACGACGGCCTAGAGTGTACAAATACGATCAAAAAGCTTGACCTACTCGAAGTAAGCATCGTCAAAGACCCGATCAATCCAATGGCCCTAATAAAAAACTCCCGTAGCTGACAGGGCAAGCCTTGTACTGATTGCTGGCGAAGTTGAGGCGGTAGCGGGACCTTGGCCTGCGCATTTCACTCACCGACAGCGCCGCACCAGCAGGGATTTACCGGCACTTACGCGGAGTATCCGTCAAACACGGCGAGCTCGTTGCTGCGTGCTTGCCGGCATCGATCGCACGGGAAGGACTCGCTCGCAGTTACCTTCAACAAGGCGATTGCCCGAGCGGAGCCGAGCCGGTCGCGAAGCTTGTTGGAGCTTCCCGGTGACGTTTTGGAAGTGCAGCCCGGATGGGTTTCTGTCG
>Ga0182024_10023715_pt1 | contig 10960 bp, 15 predicted proteins | sample P32metaG_FD_120480 | JGI IMG/M metagenome (GOLD analysis project Ga0182024, IMG submission 120480) | Permafrost microbial communities from Stordalen Mire, Sweden - P3-2 metaG (Illumina Assembly) | ecosystem: Environmental > Terrestrial > Soil > Wetlands > Permafrost | place: Sweden: Stordalen... | reverse complement strand
CGTTACCAATCGCGCCGGTGCCGATAGACTACTGCGGACGGAACCGCAGGTTCAGTTCATGATGAATCCATGTTGAACAATCGTTGAATCAGCTTCATGTCACACGCCGCACCGCATGTCGGTCGGCTCAGCTGCAAGCCAGATCCTGGATACCTGCGCGCCGTCCAGCGTGCGCAGACTCGGAAGGCCGATCACCCTTCCGCCTCCAATACCGCCAGCAATGTACGTAAATGATCTGCGTCGAATCCGGGGTCCACTACAAGACTGCAGCCGCGAACAAGACGAATCTCAATCGTCCTGCCTCGCTCCGGCGTTGTCCCTGGATGATGCGGCTCCTTCTCCGGCGCCACTTGCACTTCGACAACCTTAGCCTTTTCCGCCTCTCGCAACCGCTTCTTCCATGCGAACAGTTGCGACGATGTCATACCCCGCGCATGGCAAAATGCCGATACGCTCTGCCCGCTCGCTTGTTGCTCGGACACCAATCCTCGCCACTTTGCCCACAACTCCACCCCGCGTTCTCTCATGCCTGCAAAGTGACTCATTCCCGCGCAGCGCACAAGATGGGGTTTAGATATCGCTCACTTCTCTCTTAGGGGAAATGGGGAGATGGGGTCCAGACCTTCGCAGCATATAGTTGATATTTTGCGAAAAGTTCTCCGCGAGCTGGAAGAAGTTCATGACCCGAACGCCGCCGCCTTGGTCTTTCTCAAGAGCGCCATTCTTCGCCGCATTGCCGAAATCGAAATTGCCGACGCGGCAGGAGGAATTGAATCCGCTGGACGCCAATACTCGGTAGTGGTGCAGTTTGAATTTATAAGGGCCGACGAGAGGTTGGAGCACAGAGTAGACTTTGCACATGGCAGAGAAACCAGAATTGCTAGTTGACTATGATGCAAACTCGCATCCCTTCTCTGCGAAATGTTCCGCTTGCGGCGTTCAAATGCCGCTCATGGAATCCAAGGACGGTTCGTCAGCGGAAAGAAGCAAATGGTTCGCAATTCAATTCGATCTCCACGTGAGACAGAAACACAGCAGCGAAGACGTGAACCAAGTTGCCGCGCGGATTGTCAGGGAAGCGACTGAGCGAAATTAGGTACGCTTTTAACCAGCCGGAAGGTTGGCAACTGTAATCTCTACATTGACGGCAATTGTGGCTGACCGCGTTAGGCTGGCGAGAATGATCCTGGAAAAGGTTGTGCGCTAACCGACGGTCTCACCGAGAGCCCGGCGTGCAGAGCGGACTTCTGCTGCCAGTATTTGCAATACGTCGAACTGCAACCACGGCTGCGCTTGAATCAGGCTTTCAAAATCATCGCGAGGCACAAATCTAACCGTTGAGCCTTCGCGAGCCATAGCAGTCAAGGTGTATGGCTGGTTCGCGACGATTGCAGGGAGACCGAGAAGTGATCCAGGTCCAGCACAGAAGACCGTTAGCGACTTGCCTGAAGAAGATTCCATCGTGAGGTCAACTTCTCCACTTTTCACAATGTAAACGCCGCGAGGGATATCTCCCTGCTTGAAGAGAGGGTGGCCTTCCTCGCCGGCGGAGGGCATGGAGCGATTCTCCAGGGCTTCTAACAACTTGTTCTCCGCTGCGAATGAGTTTTCCTTCACCGACAGTCTCCCCTCAGTCTGTCAGATCGAATACCTGGACTGGCCATGATCGTCTGACTACGAGCAGATCATCGCATCCGCCGCGCATTGGTGAAGTGATCTAAATCACCCGGAACCGGCGATTCTGAGGTCACAATGAAGATTGTGTGGGATCAGTATCAGGTTCGAGTGAGTTCCATCTTCGAAACCGCTCTGAATCGGAAGCAATGGGCCAAGGGGAGATTATGAACACCGAGACCAAGATCATCAGAAAGATTCCCTTGGGGCAGGGCGTTCTGATGAATCAATTCGGCTGCACGGCAGAAATTCGCTTCAACCTGACCGAGACGCAAGATTTCATTGATGAGGTTCCCGGCGTCCGAAGAGCGTTTGGAACACTGAAATTCGATGACACTGAAAAAGGTCGGAGTATGTATCAAGAGCTTGAGAACAAGACATTAATCGGAGGCGGAATTCACGCTGAGGTCTGTGTCGTCACAACCGAATCATTTCTTGTCACTGGATCGGTGATGTTGCTATGACCAGAAGTGAAGGGGGAACGCCTAGCGATGCGTTCAATCGCGGCGTAGACTCTAGCCATGGAAAATCTGCTTTTTGATCGACCGTGTCCAAAGTGCCTAGCAAAGAAGAAGCAGCCGTGTCGGGATAAGGCTGGCGCGGTGATTAGCGGAGTGCACCAAGAGCGTTGCTTGAAGAAACCGCGCGAAGCCGGGAACCAAGCCGCTGCGCGGGCCGTGAAGATGCGCTAACAGAGGCTCAATAGGACTCGGGTAGCGAGAAACCCGCCTCCTGAGGATTGTTCTGTTGGCTCGCCACCATGGCCGCCATCCGCGAAATCACAGCCAAGCGCACGATTGAATCCCATCGGACGGGCCCCGGAATCGAAATCACGGGAATTGCATCGTCGGAAGTGCCTCGGTTCAAAGCAAGAACCTGATGGAATCGCAATCAACAAGCCCGCGCTCATGCCAATGGATTGCTCATGCCCGCTCCCGAAACCATAATCGTAAGTTGGCTCGAGATACCAACCGAATTTGTGTTTCCTTGCGGGCCAAAACATAAAGTCACCTGCTGCCTCTACGGCTAAGGAATCTGTAGCCGTCCGGTTCTGGCGGGTGTGAACCCACTCCGGGCCAACACCGAGCATGAACTCAGTTTTCTTAGAGATGGTCCAAGGCTTTTGAACAACAGGGCGGTGTCCCACTCTGTTTTGTTCCGAGCAAAAAACGGCGCGGTGCCGAGTTCGAGTTCCAACCGGTTCTCTATCGGCGTCACTTCTACTGCAATGTCTGGGGCAAACGTCGCTGCGCCGCCCTTGACATTCCAACCGGTGGCCGCGCCAAGCTCGACGATGGCTGCAGGGTCCTTTTCAACCGATTGCGCGAAGGCGTTCCCAAAGTAGATTCCGAGGCACGTTATCATGGCGATCTGTGTTGTATTCATTCTTTGCGCTCATATGAATCTGTCTGTACGACGTTAGTATCATCGAAACCCGCAATATAAGCGCCGCGCCTATTAATACTCAATCTTGGCATCGCGCAGTTTGCGGAACAGGCCGGTCGCTTGCTGGTCACTCCCCTTCGCTAATATGCGGAACGGATTCGGACTGCTGATGCAAGATCACGAGAGAGGCGCAAAGCCTTTGAAGCACTTCTGGTTCGCAGAATAAAACTGTCCGCGGAATCGCTCATCACCTGTAACTGCGCGCCCGGAGAGATGCCGTGGGACGCTAGCCGCTTCAACAGTGGCGCATCCTGATCCGAGATGCTGTCCACAATGAAAGTTCCTTGCTCATGAAGATCTGTTAACGAAATGGAAGCCTGCTTGGGCATCTTCCCGTCCATCGCCGGAATGCAATGCCCGTGGGGATCGAACATTGGGTGGCCGAGCTTTGCGGCGATGCGCTCCTCGAACCGCTCCGAGATGAAATGTTCGAGGCGCTCCGCTTCCTCGTGAACCTCTTCGAGGGGGTAGTCGAGGACTTCGTAAAGGAATGTTTCGATCAGACGATGATGGCGCAACACCTCGAGCGCCCGTCGTTTACCCGCCGGCGACAGGAGAACTCCTCGGTGTCTCTCGTATTCCACAAAGGGCGACGGAGACGTTGCCAGCTTCTGCAGCATGTTGGTGACCGAAGCCGGTGCAACTCCTAGACGGTCAGCCAGAGACGAACTCGATACGCGCCGTTCCTCAGGTCCGCTAAGGGCAAGGATCGCCTTCAGATAATTGTCCACTGATTCCGTGCTGGCAGGCCCCTGGCGTCTCGGCGGCATGAGCTGGCATCTCCTCAATGAGTTGACACTTGAACTATTTTAGGTCAACCTAATAATTAGGCAAGCCTAAATATTGGCAGCCGGACAATTCTCTTCCCCGTTCCCCATCGCGCGGTCGCACCGGCTGGCGCAGTCATAAGGGAATTTATTCCCGACTCAGGAGTTCATTGTTGATGAGAATCCGAACCACAGTGCTCCTCGCAATTCTCCCGATGTTAATCGCCGTTAACGCGAAGACTTTACGAGCGCAAAGTGGTACGAGCAGTGCACTCACGGGAAGCATCAACGATGCGACAGGGGCAGTTGTTCCCAGCGCCACTGTGAAAGCTACAGAAGTAAGCACGGGAGCGGCACGAACTGCGCGAAGCAATGCTGAAGGGCGTTTTCTCTTCGCGCAGGTCAATCCGGGGACATATCGAATTCTCGTAGAGGCGGAAGGTTTTGGACCGGCTCAGTCGCAACCTTTGACTGTTGCAGTGGGTCAGACCGTCGCGGTGAACTTTACTTTGAAGCCTGCGACCACATCGCAAACCGTCGAGGTAACAGCGCAGACCGGACTCCTGAGCTTGGAGAACCCAAATACCTCAACGACACTGGAAACGAAGGCCATCGAAAGACTGCCGAACCCAGGACAGGACCTGACCTACCTCGCGCAGTTCGCGCAGGGAGCGTTAATGAACACGGCAGGCTCTTCCAACGACGCCAAGGCAGCGGGCGGCTACGGCAATGTGGAGTTCAATGGCCTCCCTGCCACTTCGAATGGCTACATCCTCGACGGATACGATACGAACGATCCATGGCTCGGGCTGAACATCGGCCTTTCCACAAATCTCGTTATCGGACTCGATGCGGTTCAGGAGGCGACTGTTAATACCAACTCTTTCTCTGTCGATCAGGGAAGGTACGCCGTAGCCCAGGTGAACTACTTCACCAAGTCGGGCACCAACGCGTTTCACGGCGACGCGTACGAAATATGGAATGGTTCGCTGTTCAACGCGGAGGACTACTTTCTGCATGCGAACGATACAGCGGACAGCAGCGCGAAGAAGCCCCGTTCTACAGTCAACGAATTTGGCGTCAGTATCGGCGGCCCCATTCGGAGAGATAGGCTGTTCTTCTTCGGGCACTACGAGGGTATTCGCATCGCTCTGCCGCTCGTCTCGCAAATTACTCTGCCGACGCCGGCGTACCAACAATATGTCTTGGGTCAGCTCGCGACCGGGGGAACGGACCCAGTCACGGGCGCGACTCTTCCGGCTCAACCTGCAGAGATCCCCTTTTACCAGAAGATGTTTTCTCTGCTACCCGCATCAGGCGGCTCCCCGGTGCCGATTGTCGGCTGCCCGCTCGGTACAGACGGGGATGGTTGCGCAAACCAGCGCCAGGCTTCTTTGAACAACAGCGACGGCGAGAACCTGATTGTGGTGAAGATCGATCACACCATCAACTCAAACAACAGCGTCTGGTATCGCTTCCAGCAGGACACGGGACTCCAAGCGGCGTACACCGATCCTGTGAACCCTATTTTTAACTCCTATTCGCCGCAGCCGCAGCGAACTCTTGTTGCGGGCTACACTCATGTGTTCAGTTCGAGTATCGTGAACCAATTCAATCCAGGCGCAAGCTGGTACTCCAGCATCTTTGCACCGAACCACTATCCGCAGGTGCTAGGGACCTTTTCCATTGTGTTAGCGTCGGGCAGCGACTCAGTTCCGTTTACGACGATCGGCGGCAATGACAATACCTATCCGCAAGGCCGTAAGGTCACACAATGGCAAATCAATGACAACCTGACATGGGCGCATGAGAAACATACATGGAAGTTCGGAATCAATACGCGGCGTCTCGATGTGAGCAACTACGACCTCGGCGAAGGCACTGTACCAACGGTGACCTTCAATGATCTCGCTCAGTTCACCTATGGCGCTGCCTACACGGCCAGTCAGAGCTTTCCAGTTTCGCTGAAAGAGCGGGTTTCGGCGGGCAACCTGGAATATTATGCGATGGACTCCTATAAGCCCACCGCCAAGACGACGATTACTTATGGCATGCGCGTCACCTGGAACACGAACGTCACAAGCGAAAAAGATCTCTTCGCCCGCATGGCTGGCTCCTTCCTTGATGCCTCACATAACATCGATGAACCTCTGATCAAAGTGATAGTGGGAAATGCCCACGACCTGTTTCCCGCCACGCCGTCGTTTGTCTATCAGCCGCGAGTCTCCTTTGCCTATCAACTGCGTCCGGAGCTGGCGATTCACATCGGATTTGGAGTTTTCAGCGACATCATTCCTATGCAAATTGCCGATCTCGCCGCGATGAACGCGCCCAATGATCCGACGTTCGTTGGTGGAATCGCTGGCCAGGTCGGCGGCATCGGAATCGCTCCCGGCATCGCTGGAAGTGCAGTCGATGCAGCGGCGAACGCGAACCGTTCGTTCCAGACGATCTTTCGTTCAGGCGGCGCTCCCTGCGCGGGAATTCAGCCCGGCGCGCCGACCTGTCCGCTCGCGGTCAGCCTGGACACCTTCCCGAGTGGAACACTCAAAACACCGTATTACTACCAATACAATCTCGGCGTTGAGCAGCAGATCGGTTCGAGTGGGAATCTGCGGATTGATTTCGTCGGTACACGAGGGCTCCATGAGCCCTTCCAGGTGCAGCTCAACGGCTATCAAACGGTCTGCGATGGATGCTTCGCGCCGTTTCCATACAAGACGCCGATCGATCAGCGGTTTGGGAATGTGAATGAGTTTCGCACGGATGCCAATAGCAGCTATACCGGACTTCAGACGGCCGATACGCAACAGTGGCACGGACTCACGCTGCACGCCAACTATACGTTCAGTCACTGCCTCGACGAGGTATCAAATGGCGGTTTGCTGGCCTTCTCCACGCAGGGACTCATGTCGCCTTTGCCTGGAGAACTGGATCGGCAGTATGCCAGTTGCGACTACGATGTTCGCCATAACGCCTCCGCCTATGGTTTGTACCAGGTGCCATTCCACTCCGACCATGGGTTCCTCCGCCAAATGTTTGAAGGATGGTCGATCTCCGAGACTGCGATCCTTCACTCCGGTCTGCCCTTCAGCGTCCTGAGCCAGCCTTACATCGCCAACGGCAACGGAGTGCTTCAGGCGAACGGAGCGAGCACCGTCCAGTTCAATGCGCCCGCTTACGCGAACCGGATTCCTGGCGTGCGTATGTATCAGAAGAGTTCCGTTGCCGGCGTCACCGTGGCGGGCACCAAACAATGGCTCAACCCGGAAGCCTTCGTCTCGGTGGTCGATCCGACGACGGGAGCATGTGTGGGAGGCGATTCACCTGCGAACTGCCAATTCGGTAATTCCGGAAGGAACTCCGTGCGCGGACCGCATTACACGAATTCCGACGTCTCCATCAGCAAGACTTTTCCAATTAAAGAAGGGATCACATTCCGCCTCGACGCTCAGATGTTCAACGCATTCAATCATCCCAACTTCGCTCTTCCTAGCGAAGTCGAAGCCGGCGTACCCGGCGTGTCGGTTCCAGCCAGATTCGGAACCCTTGAAAGCACGATCTCGCCACCTACTGGGTTGTTGGGCGTTGGGCTGGGAGGCGACAGCTCCCCGCGCATGATCGCGTTTCAGGGAAGGATTGAATTTTGACAGTCGCGTCTTCAAAGGGGGAATAAGTTGAACTACAGAACGAGTGTGGAATGAGTACCGATGAACCAACAAGATAGGCACACGGATATTTCCCTTCAAACCGAAGACGCAGGATCTGCATCGGGCAACCACGTTTCCCTGGAAAACGTTCACGGTTCGATCGCGGTCCCACATCATCTTGCGGGCTTCTGGAAACAGTGGCGTGCCTTCGTCGGCCCCGCGATTTTGGTAAGTGTCGGTTACATGGATCCTGGGAACTGGGGAACTGACCTGCAAGGCGGCGCTCAATTCAAATATGGATTGCTGTGGGTTGTCGGACTTGCCAGCCTGATGGCAATCTTCATGCAAGTGATCTCTGCCCGGCTCGGTGTAGTCACGGGGAAGGATCTCGCTCAATGCTGCCGTGACTGGTATCCAAAGTGGACGCGTTGGCCAAACTGGATGATGAGCGAAGTCGCCATCGGCGCCTGTGACCTGGCCGAGGTGCTCGGAAGTGCCGTAGCCCTCAACCTCCTATTTCATATTCCCCTGCTTTGGGCAGTTATCATCACGGGCCTGGACGTGCTATTGCTCCTGGGTTTGCAGCGGTTCGGCATGCGTACGATCGAGGCCATTGTGTTGCTGCTGGTGGCGACGATCAGCGTGTGCTACTACATCGAAATCTTCGTTCTGCCCCAGACCCAGCCGAGTTTCTTGGAAATGGGGAGAGCACTGGTTTCCCCGCATCTTCGTCAATCCGGGATTCTGTACCTCGCCATCGGTATTATCGGCGCAACCGTGATGCCCCACAATCTGTACTTGCATTCGGCCCTGGTCCAGAGCCGCAGGTTGCAGAAGGACGAACCATCTGTCCGAAGCGCTCTTCGCTTTAATACCATCGATTCGGTTGTAGCTCTGACCGTTGCATTCTTCGTAAACGCTGCGATCCTGGTGCTCGCAGCCACCGTCTTCTTCGGGAAGCAAAGCGTCACTACATCGGGTGGAGAGCTGGTCACCTTCAGTGCCGATAGTGATTGGATCCGGGTAGCCTATTTGACCCTCGCACCGTTGTTAGGGACGTTTTTCGCAAGCACTCTTTTTGCGGTGGCTCTGCTCGCAAGCGGCCAAAGCAGCACCATCACGGGGACGCTCGCCGGGCAGGTGGTCATGGAAGGCTTCATGCATTGGCGAATTAAGCCATGGGTGCGGCGTCTCATCACCCGCACGTTAGCGATCCTGCCTGCCGTTCTGATCATTGGGCTGCGAGGAGAGAGCAGCGTGACCGATCTGCTCACACTCAGCCAAGTGGTGCTGGCGCTGCAGCTACCTTTCGCCATGTTTCCTCTTCTACATTTCACAAGCTCGCGGCGACGCATGGGCATTTGGAGACTCGGCTGGCTCCTGCTGATAGCAGGGTGGGGCAGTGCTATCCTGATCACCGCAATGGACATATACGGCCTACCGGACTCGCTGAACACTGCCTGGCATGTTGTCACGGGTGGGTGACGACAGAAATGGAAGGGCTATGTACGACACGATACTGCTGACATTGGATGGCACGCCTACAGACCGGGCGATCATCGAACACGTGAAGGAGCTGGCAAAGCTCGCACACAGCCGCATCGTGCTGCTACACGTCGCTGATGGATGGGCAGCTAGAACCTATGGACCCGACGCGGTCAGTCCCGAAATTACTGAAGACACTGCGTATTTGGAAAGGGTTCGACAGGAGTTTCAGTATCTGGGCATCGCAGCTGAGCCCGAACTGGCCTACGGAGAACCGGACAAGGAAATTATCAAATGGGTGCGAGAGAGGTCTTGCGACCTGGTGGCCATGAGCACTCATGGCCACCGCTTTCTCGCAGATTTGTTCCTTGGCAATACTGCGAGTAAAGTGCGGCACCGCATCAGCGTGCCCATTCTCATGCTCAGGGCGAAGTGACTGATTCGCAGAATTCTGGCACAACGTTCAGAACGCGTCCGGAAAGGAATCCGAGAAACTCCCGCTCGTGAAGAAACTTGCTCAAATGTGACTGAAATGGATCTGCGTTTACGACCCATGGAATCTAATGAAGGTGTTTCGGGTTCTCAGCTTGCCTGATCGCGGCGCGAAATACTTCGAGTTCACGCACAGTCATCTGTAATTCCTTCACTAAGGTCGAGTAGCGGTGAACTGCCTGTTGTTTCAGTCCTGGAGTCGTATCAGAAGACGCGATCTCGTTCGCAAGGTCGGCTTTTTCTACTCGGCCGGCCACGAGGATTGCCCGAAGATGCGTAAGACGGAGTCTGTTGTCAGGATGCACACATCACCCTGGTGAGCTCATCTGAGGTCCGCCACTCCCCGGACTAGGGAAAACCTCACTTGCGAGAAAAAGGCCTTCTCGTAAGTCAGCCCTCCTCGCGCTCTTCCCTTCTCTCCGGACATCTCTCGGCTTTATTGCTTCGCGCTGAAGCAGTCGGCCTTTCAAAGCTCTTCCCTGCCCTTTCCCGGCGCAGAACACATTCCATAACCAACGAAAGGAGAATCCGCACACACGAGAATCCGCGTCCGGCAAGCTCCACAAGTTCCGGACACCACCACAACCTATAACCCATCTCAGCCGCGCCCTCAAAACAGGGCCGCGGCTGATCGTTTTTGGAGGATTACATGATCAACGCTGAAACTTTCCTTGCGAATCGCAGTTCCCTCTCTTTCCCGCCGGCGTCCCAGCCTCTCGATGCACAGGACTTTCCCGAACTTCCTGCCTCCATCGTTCATCCTTTGAACCGCGCTTGGGCGATTGCGCCCGTTCTCGCGCACTCCCGCTCCGCGCCCGTCAAAAGGTCTATGGTCGGACTTCCGACGTCAGACCCGTCTCGTCTTGTCCCGATCGCGCGCGAACATCCGGACTGCAACTGGGCGGTAGAGACCGGTAATGGGCTTCTCATTTTCGAAGTCAACAGCGAGGCCAGCTTACCGGTTCTGCGCCACCTTTGTCAGAACGAATGGGATTGGCGCGAGACCCTGCGTTTCCGTTGCGGAGCAATGCACTTTTTCGCCTTTCATTACTCTGGGCGCAGTGTTCGCTTCTTAGGAAATCGATTCTGGGTTTGAAGTCGCACTGGAACGGCTCGGCCCTTCTCCTTCCTCCCTCGTGGTTTGTCTTCGGACCACCAGTCGCCTATGCCTCGGATTCCAATTCCCCGGTGCTGGACGCTCCTGCGTGGTTACTGGACTGACTGGATTTCGCGAGGCGAGAGCCCGCTGCATTGGGAATTCTCAGGAAGTAACCGCTCCATCACTCACCACAGAACGATGCAACCAGAAAGTGTAGCCACCATGAATTACCTCTACATGCTCTATCGATTGCTTGTTCGTTTGCCTGGGCTCGGAAGAGTCCAGGCATTCGAAACCCGGATGCGCCTTGCGGGAAGAATCTGTTATTCCTGCGCCGGTCTTCTGCG
>Ga0182024_10023713_pt1 | contig 10961 bp, 8 predicted proteins | sample P32metaG_FD_120480 | JGI IMG/M metagenome (GOLD analysis project Ga0182024, IMG submission 120480) | Permafrost microbial communities from Stordalen Mire, Sweden - P3-2 metaG (Illumina Assembly) | ecosystem: Environmental > Terrestrial > Soil > Wetlands > Permafrost | place: Sweden: Stordalen... | reverse complement strand
CGGCGGATACCGGCACGATCAGGCAGGCACGACACGCGAGGTCGTCTGCCTGGCCGGCGCCGGCGGGAGCAGACTCGTAATCGACCGTGACGCGGACACTCTGACCGACTGGCGTCTGGTCGCGCACCTTGCAGCAGATGAGCCACCCGAGAATGCACGCACGGTCTGTGAGTTGTATATCGCGGACGCGAGGAGAAGCAGTTGCCGGCACGTGTGTCTCGAGGACTTCCAGCTCACTCCGTTCGCTGGCCTTTCTGAATATGAGGTCGGCGCCGCCTCGTCAGACACCGCGCTGCTCGACTCAACTTGCCACGTTTACCGCGTACGTGAGGTGGCGATGCGCACGTCGTTTCGGGAGCTGCGCTGGACCCGCTCGCGCCATCCTCGCCAGGAAGAGCCCTTCGATCCGCTTACGATGCGGCACGTCGTTGCCCGCCTGCAGGACTACGAGCCCGCGCGCGCCGTCACCACCGCTGCGCTCGCGGTACACAAGCACGACCACTCCGTGTCCATCTGCCGGCTGCGCGCCGAGCTCGAGTGCGTGACGACGAGCCGCATCGTTCTGAACCGCGGACTGAGGGAAGCTGTCGCGCGAGAGATGGCGCGTGGCGAGGTGAGCATGAGCCAGATCGCGTTGCGCTGCGGACGAGTGAAACACGACAAGCACGGCAACCAAAGCGGTGAGACGAGCTGGCTGCGCCGCCGTATCGGCGAGCAAGCGGAGGGAGGCCAGGACGGGCCGACCCCCTGGATTCACACCGACGTCCTGGCTCTGATTGCACGGAAGGGGCTTGGAATTGCTCCTCGCGAGATCGAGCTCTAACGAACTTCACCGAACAAGATAAAGACAACAAAAAAGAAGGAGAAAGTCGTGGCTGAAACAAATGCACCCAAGGCCGCCGCGGGCGGGACGAGCGATCTGCTCCCGAACGCCGTCAACGGCATGGAACTACGGATGGTGAGACTCGATGACATCCTCATCCCCGAGGATCGACACAAGCGCCGCGGCCGCCGACACAAGGACCAGCTGGGCGGCTCAATGGACGCGATCGGGCTGGACAGCCCCGTGCTGCTGTCCCCGATTGGCGACGGAAAGTTCTCGCTCGTCGCTGGTGGAGGCCGCCTGGAAAATGCCCGGGAGAAGGGCTGGAGTGAGATCCACGCGATCGTGAAGGTTCGCGACGCCAAGGCGCAAGCCGCCTCCACGGCCGCGGAGAACATGGCCAGGGAGGATCTGTCCCCCGCCGAGGAGGCCGACGCGATCGAGCTGATGATCAAGGCCGGCGACAGCCCCAGGGAAGCCGCTGAGAAGGTCGGACTCACACCCCAAACCGGGACGCTGCGGATGCCCTTGGTCGAAATGCCAGAGGAGATCCGTGCCGCGTTTCATTGGGACGGACTGCCGCCGAGCCTGGCGGCAGAAGTCAAGAAACTCTACGACGGCAACCATGAGGTCGGGCTGGAGATCGGGGCGCTCGGGCTGAAGGACGCGGAGTCGGTGGCGTTTGCGTTCAGCCGAGGAGCCGGCGAATTCTTCCGCGAAATGCCCCAACTTCACGAGTGGGCGAAATTGCGCGGCAAGCCGCCGTTCATCGCCTCATTCCACAGGGGCTCGGAGCACGGACGCAGCCTTTCGTGGGATCCCAAAGACTCCCAGCGGATCAAGCTCAAAGGCAAGGCAGCGAAGTGGTTCACCGAGCGCTCCAACGAAGCGACCTACTACTACAACCGCCCGGGCATCGTGCTCAGCGAGGAGGATCTGGACACGGCTGTCGCGATCGGAGTGGCCTACCACTCAAAGGGCGAGCACGGCTGGGTCTGGGTGCACGACCGCAAATGGCTGACGGATCAGATCAACGAGTTCGTGCTGCCGAGAATGCAGGCAGAAGCCGAAGCCAAAGCGAAGGAGACTCCCCTGGCGAAGCTCAAGAAGGCGGTCAAAGGCAAGGTCGAGCTCGCAAAGATGGCCGCGAGCGAGCTCGCTCCGACGCTCGAACGGAGGTTCAAGCGGGAGCTGCAGCCCAAGGCATACGCCGCGAACGTCGAGCTCGGCCTCGCGCTCACCGGCAAGCTCGCAGTGAAGAAGCTGACCAGGGAGCACGCGCTGTTCTTCGCCTACGAGGTGCTCGGCCGCGAAAACAAGCAGAACGCGTTCGTGCGCGCCCACGAACACGGCGCGCGACGCGTCGCGGAGTGTGCCGCGCGAGTGATGGCCGACTGGATCACCGTCGAGACGAAGACGCTCAAGAGCGGGAAGATCAAGACGACCGTGATCTACCCCGAAGGCCAGGCCGCTGAGAAGCGCATGTGGGACTACGTCAAGGCAGCCAAGTCCCCGGAGGAGATCCTGCAGCGCACGCTCCACGTCTACGCCGCCGCCGCATTCTTCAAGCGCGAGTGCGGTCCCAACGGCAAGGAACCCGTCAACCAGTTCCCCCTCAACGCCACAGCCCGCGAGGCGCTCGAGAAGCTCGTCAAACCGTTCATCCCGATGTCGGTGAGGCGGATCGACCGTGAGGTCCGCGAGTACGACGCGACCAAGCAGGCCCAGGCGATGATCGAGGAGGCCAACGCCGAGGTTGCCCGCAAGACGCGGGGTAAAGGCAGCGCAAGCCACAAGGCGCGCGCGGTTGACATCATCAAGCAGCAGCCCGGAATCACGATCCCCGAGCTCGCCACGAAGCTGGGCGTCAAGCAGAACTACTTCTACAAGGCGCTCCCAGCGCTCGAGCGAGACGGCAAGCTCATCAAGAAGGGCCGCGGCTGGTATCCGGTCACGACCAGTACGTCGTCGTCGGACGCACAGGCTGAGGCAGCCGAGCTTCCGCAGGCTGCCTGACCACGAGCGAGCGACCTCCTAGAGATTCGAGGCTGAAGCTCGGCCGCGCCGCCACATCGACCTGTCGCCACCCTGGGCTCAAGACGAGCCCGGGGTGGGCCAGGCCGGGCCGCAGTTCAGGGATCCCGCATACCCACCCTTTTTTTGCCCTTTTCCGATTACGGGCATCCTGGGCATCAACACCTCCCCTTTTTTTTGCGCTTTTCCGGTGGCGGGTGTCCTGAGCATTTGAGGATTGGGGTGGGGGAAGCGGCCCACACTGCCCGACATATGGCCGTACCCAATGAACTATCCACCGTCAAAGACACCGAGAGGAGCCTCATGGCTGCTACCAACATCAACCGCGTTTGTATGACCGGCAACCTGACGAGCGATCCTGAGCTGCGCACGCTGCCAAGCGGCACGGCGGTTTGCGATATGCGGATCGCATGCAATACGCGCCGCAAGGATCAGGACTCGGGCGATTGGGTGGACAAGCCCAACTACTTCAACATCACCGCGTGGGGTCCGCAGGCCGAAACGGCCGCTCGCTATCTTTCCAAGGGGCGGCCGGTGGCGATCGACGGGCGTCTAGAGTGGCGGGAGTGGGAGAGCCCGGACGGCACCAAGCGCCAAGCCGTGAGCATCATTGCCGACTCCGTGCAGTTTTTGGGGTCGCGCGAGGCGAACTCCCACGCCGAGCCCGTACAGCCCGACGAGGATCTGCAGCCGGTTCCCGTGGGAGCGGTTGCAGGCGACAACGACACCCCGTTCTGAGGTACGCGTGACTCAAGCGGGGCCGCCCACGCACGCGCGGCGAAGATCGGAGCCCCGGTCTTCGCCGCGACGGAGGCCCACAGCACGCAACCGTAAGCGGTCGCTTATGCTGCATCGGCCGTGAACCTGCGACTTGTGCCCGTACTCTGTCTGGCCGCCTGGCTGGTGTGCGCTCTCGGTGTAGCGCACGGTGCAACGATCCCTTACACGGCCTCTGACGGCGCACAGTTCGCCCTTGGCGACACGGTCACGATCAACAAGGAAGACGAAATGGTTTGGCCCGTAACCTGTGTCGCGTCCTCGACGGGGGCATGTGGCATCGGCGAAAGCTGGCGTCTTTACGCGCCCGGCACTGGACCTGCCAGCCCGCCTACGATGAGACCGGATATGGAACCCCTGGACGGACAGGGACTTTTCCCGAACTTCGGACCCTTCCCGCAAGGCTGCGATCCGAGCTATCCGGGCGCTGGTTGCCAGACGATTCCCGTCGGCAAGACGGTCTCGGCATATTTTTACGCTTGGGGCTCTGCTGGCAAAAACAGCTTCATCGAACAGCAAAGCATGTACCGGGCGTGGCTACACCGGCACGAAGGCACGGTCTACGGCGACCTCTGCGCGGCCGGGAATTGGATGATGTGCGGCGGCAGCGCCCAGGGACCAGACCCGGCGACACTCGCAGTCAAGGTAGATGCGAGCCATGCGCTCCCACCTCTGCCCCCGTACGTTTCGGTTTCCAACCTCACCGTCAACGGTAAAGGGCACGGAACGATCAGAATCACCTGCCGTAGTGGCAGCGTGCACAGCTGCCGGGTCGCTGTCGTCGTGACAGCACCAGGCGGAACGTCGGCCTCCTACTTCATCGAAACCCACGGAGAAGTCATCCTCCCTCGAGGGACCACGCGGACGGTCGCACTTGTGCCCGCGGTGCATGCTGCCCCTGGACTCTGGGTCGGAGCCCACAGCGTCCTGGTTGAGGTTGACGCATGCGATACCGCACGTCCCTACTGCATACACAATGCCTTCCAAGGCAAGGAATTCCGAGCAGACCTACAACAAGAGACCGGACTGAAACTCCCCGTTCAGCACAAGTAAGCGCCAGCCAAGTCCGCCGGAATAACCGTGGGTTATCGACGAGGATAACCGAGTATGTCATCCACCAACGATGGCTTTGTCCGGGAGAAACGCCTGAGGTATGACGATGTTGATGCCGGTTGTGGTCTGGCCCGAGTTCACCGTCACGAGTGTGCCGCTTTCCTTGTTTTCGTTACCGCCGAAGTAGTAGTAGGGCGGCAACGTGCAATCCACGTTTGACCTCGCGAGTTCCGCTGCCGTGAGGTACTTCTTCGCAGCGAAGACACGGTACGTGCTGCCCGCGGGTAAGTCTTCGTCAGTGAATTCACCCGAGGCGTTTGTGACGGAGACCGAGTCTTGACCATCGTTCGGGACAAACTGGTAGTCGTTGCCAAGACCATTATCGGCCATCACACAGAGTTCCGCGACTGGCTGGCCAGATTCGTTATGGACGGTGCCCGAGACACCACCAGTGAGCGAATCCTTGATTTCGATTCCACGCTGGCTTTTGTAGTACCCAACTGGGATGGGCTTGGCCGCGGATGCCTGGGTGGTGTTGGGATACCAAACGGTCGGATACTGATATCCGCGCGCATGACGACAGTCCTCAAACGAAAGTGTGGCGGGATCAGTTAGTCCTCCGATAATAAATGTGCCGTTCGCGTTCGTGTGAACAGGACTGAGCCACGATCCAGACGCGACGGCGCAGAGCCCAGCTATGGGCTGGCCGGTCGTGGCGTTGACCACTCGGCCTTCAAGTTCGCCGTCCCTCGGGAGTGAGGCGCTCACCGTTGCCGTGGCGCCGGCTGTGATCGTGACTTCCCTGAAGGTATGCGTGCTGAGGTAGTCGACGTTGAAGTGGTAGCAGGAGGGAAAGTTGACCTCGACCTGGTATCTGCCAGTTGGGATGCCCGTGATGCGGTACTGACCGTTTGCGCGGGTGTGGGCGACGTAGCCGTTGCCGTGCTGGTGGACCTGGATGCACGCGCCGGCGATCGGCTTATGAGTTCGTTCGTCCTTGAGGACGCCCGTTAGCGTTCCCGTGGCGCGAGCAGAATGGCTTCTGTGGGAGCCCGAGCTCGCATTGCTGCTCGACACGGCTCCCCCAACTCCAACTGCTGTCAATAGAGCGATTGCTAGAACGGCTCGACGCACGGTTGTGCATCGTATAGCAACGTCCTGAGCGCAAGCGAGCTGTGCGTCTGCGGAGACGCTTGCCCGATTCTCCTGCTCCTAGGTGACGGCTAGGAGCCCGGTCGTTAGGTGGGCTTGTGCGCCGGGAAGAGGTAGCGGTTGAGACTGAGGAAGTAGTTGGGGCTGCACGTGACCTGCGTCCACTCGCCCGCGTGGGCAGCAGGCGCCATCATCAGCCAGAGACCAACCAGCACCAGCAGCAACAACAGTGCGTGCGGTGCGCTGGCCCCTGCCGGCCTCCCGCGCCCGCGCGCGGCACTCGCGATCTCGATCATGGCTCAGATTCCTTTCGTCTCCTCCTCGGATCGGCGACCAAGGCTGTCGCCCACGGCGTTGTCGCTGGAGAGCCGCTCGTGCCCCCCTCCGACTTTTGCCTGTACGGCTCCGATGCTGCATTGTCGCCACCTTCCTCGGGCGGAATCCTGAATGTTGGCACTTATGGGCTTTTTTTGGCCAGTGACTACCGACTCCTTTGGATCGCGGTCGCTTGGGCATCGCTGCTCGCCTCCGGACTGCCTCGGGATCCCGTACCACCCAGTGCGTAGCCTTCGGGTAGACAAGGCCAACAGATCGAGAATAGCCCCAGACGATGGTCGGATGGCTCGCTGAGGCCCCCGCGAAATTTGTGGGGGGGAAGCGAGCCCTCCTCCACGACGAGAGGACGGGCCGGCATGATGGGGAACCGTCGTGCGGGCGAAGGAAGACCGTGAGCCAATCCACGATATGCCAAGAAGAAGACACCTGTCGCTGGTGCGCCGAACATCCAAACGGGTCGTGCCTGGCGTGCGCCCATCGCCGGCGGAAGGTGATCCGCCTACGCGAGCAGGATATGCCCGTAGAGGCAATCGCGGCCGACATGGGAATCAGCGTTGCGCGCGTGGAGAGGCTGATCGAGGAGGAGATGGACCGTCGTGATCTCGCGCAATACGGATGTGACGAGATCCCCGTTGAGCGGGTCCAGAAAATCTTTGAGGACAGGTGCGAGCAGGACCCGGACCTCTCGATCGCTGAGTTGGCGCGGCGCGCCAAGTTTCAGGACCGCATTCAAGTCTCGCGGATCCTTGGGTATCTACCGACGAGCGATAGCACCACGAACGGCAAGCTCTACCCCGGTCGTCTGTCAGAGACGATCAGCGTGGAGCACGCCGGGCGGATCGTGCGGGCCCTCGGCTACGCCCCGGCCGAAGTCCAGGATCTCTGACCGGGTGCTGAGCCCCGCTTACCGTTGGGCATTGCGGTTGCGTGTTCTGGCGCTGTTTGATGGGCGGCCCGTCCCGGTCATGGCTGGATGAATGCGTCTCGCGCTCCCACCGAGCCCGAGCGCGTCGCCGAACGCCGTCAAGCGGCTGCCCTCGCGCGGCACTATCGGGAGATGGAGCGGCTCAGCGTCACGGAGATTGCTGCGCGGCTCGGGCGCAAGCCGGCGACGGTCAGGAGCTACATCTACGATCCCGACGCCAGCAAGGCCCGTGAGCTCAAGAAGTCCTACAGGGGTAGCTGTGAGGGGTGTGGTGCGCCGACGAGCGGAGGCGATGGCCCGGGTCGCGCGAAGGCGCTCTGTGCTCGTTGCAAGGGACGCGACTCGAGCAAGTGGAGCGAGGAACGCATCGAGGCCGCACTGCGCGCATGGCGGAGTCGTTACGGTGAGCCAGCGCGCAGCACAGACCTCTCACGCAACTACGCAGAGCGCTACGGCGGGGAGCGCCTCCGCCGTCTCGAAGACGGCTGGGAGGGCGGCCCCTGGCCCTCGCTCAGTGTTGTGCAGTACTACTTCGAGACGGTTGCCAAGGCCAACCACGCCGCGCTTGCTGGCTGAGCGACGCTTGGAGAGTCCTATCTTGTTGATCATGACTCGCGTCGCCGCGCGCAGGATCCTCGGTATAGCTGCCCTCGTGGGCGCTGTCCTGCTCGCGGGCGTGGCGCTATGCGGGCAAGCCTCAGCCGAGGTCGGGGCACCCGCCGGAACAGTCGAGGCGGCTGCCGCAAACATGCTCTTCGACGAGTACGCCCCGCCGCCGCCGACCCCCGGGATTATCTGCCTCGTCGACTCGGGCGTTGACGCTAACCCGGACACGACCCAGATCCTCGCCGGTAGCTATGCGCTCTCTCCAAATACGAACACCGAAGATGAACTCGCGGCGCTGAACCCGCCGCTACCCGGCGGGCACCCTGACGGACACGGCACCTACTTGGCGATGCTCGCGGCCGCACCCGCCAATGGCTGGGGGATGGTTGGCCTCGCTCCCACAAGCGTGCGTGTGTACAACCTCAAGGCGCTGGCCGCGGGACAGACCACGTTCGCGTTCTCCGAGTATGCGGCCGCGATCTACCGTTGCGAGGCGTTGAGCAACTCGATGCCGATCACGGTCGTGAACCTCAGCCTCGGCTCGAGCACCCAGCCCAGCAGCAGCGAACTCGAAACCCTGGAAAATTATGTCCACTCCGCGAACACACATGGCCTGAGCGTCATCGCGGCGGCCGGCAACGAAGGCGGTCCGGTGCAGACGCCTGCCGGTGTGCCAGGGGTGCTCGGCATTGGCGCCTCGGACGCGAACCCCGCGAACCTTGGCGTGATGTGCCCCTTCAGCAACCGGGGCACTGGGATTGCGTTGCTCGCTCCGGGTTGCGGCAGCCAGACCGAACCCGACGGCGGCGGGAACGGCATCGAAATCGCGTTCTCCGATGACGGATCGCCGGCGTGGGCAAACGGCACCAGCTATTCCGGGGAGATCGTCTCCACCGCGGAGGCAAGCATGCGCGCCTACTCCCCGACTCTCACCGACTCCCAGGCGCAGGGGTGCATAACCTCGACGCTGACCAGCGCGGGAAACCTGAACGTGGCCGCGGCGTTCAACGCGTGCGGCCTTGGAGCGATCGTGACCGCGGGGATGGCGGCCTACCAGGCGGCAAACCCACCCAAGGCGAGCAGCCCAGGCCCCCCTGCGGCAACGCTAACGCCCACGAAAGCAGCCACTCGAGCCAAGCCGAAGATCACCAAGATCACGTTCAAGCGTCACTCGCTGACGATCACCGTCGCTGCGATCCCCAAGGGGCTCCGGCTACAGCTTGTCGTCCAGCGGCGCGGGAAGGGAGGAAGGCTGGTCACGGTCGCACGTACCACCACCGGGCGCAGGACGAGCACGCTGCGGGTAGACCGGTGGGACCGCATCGTGGTGAGATTTCTGGCGGGACACACCAAGCTCCCGGCGGTAATCGTGAACCGCCGCACGCTCACCGGCGTGCTCCAGCGGGGTGTCCGATGATACGCACGCTGCTGGCTCTCGCGGCGTTGTTCGCCGCGTGCGCGGTCGCTGGCGGTACAGCGTTTGCCGGCACTTACCAAGTCGACGCCTGTGCCGCCCCAGCGCCGCTGGTCAACAACTCCTGGCAGCCGTTCAACAACAATCCGACCTACCTGGAAACAAGCGCGAACTGTGGCAGCGAAGACGTCACAGGGGGCAGCTCGAAGACTTCGGGCCTCGCCGCCGGCGACATTCTGCGGCTGAGCACACTCGTCCCCGCGGGCGCGATGGCCGGCTGGCAATTCACTGCGCCGTCGGGCGACACGATCAGCGCGATCAACATCGATCGCGACCTCTACGAGCAAGGCGAAGGATGGGTGCCGCAGATCGTCGATGCGGAAGGCAATGTGCTCTCTGGTGAGACCTGCTCGTTTAGCGCCAGCAACGGTGGTTGCGAGGTTTCCGGTGAAGCGATGCACACTGGCCTGGACACGACGAGCCTCGCCATCGAGCTGGTCTGCGACCCCAAACCCTACGAACTCACCGCCTGTGGCAGCGGGTTCTCTCAGCACTTCGGGCGCGTCGAGCTCAACAGCGCCACGGTCACCGTCACCGACGACCAGGCACCGCAGATCACCTCCACCAGCGGCTCGCTGTTCACCGGTGTTCTCGTGCACGGCACCCTGTCGGGCACGATCGACGGCGCGGACAGCAGCGGCGTGCAGTACGCCCGCCTCTATGTCGACGGCGCCCTATTCGCCCAGCAGCAGTTGTCGTGCGATTTCACGCGGCCCGCGCCTTGCCCGGCCAGCTCAAGCAACCAGTTCAGCCTGAACACGACCACGCTCGCCAACGGTCCCCATCAGATCCAGGCGGCCGTCGTCGACGCCGCCGGCAATCAGACACTCGGCAGCACCGGGCAGATCACCGTCGATAACACCAACCCGCCCGCCCCGACAGGCCCTCAGGTCAACGCGAAACCGGCTGGCGCATGGGTCAACCAGCCCGCGACGATCACCTGGACGAACCCCAGCGAGCCACCGGATGACCCGATCAGCCAGGTCAACTGGATCGCCTGCGCAGGCACGAAGACGAGCATCCCGGCGAGCGGCTGCGATGCCCCACAGCACCAAGCCAGTCCGCTGGGCTCGCTCACGTTCAACCCCGCCACCGACCCCGCGTTCGCGAGCCAACCCCAAGCGCTCTACACCGTGTTCGTGTGGTTGCAGGATGCGATCGGGAACACCGCGCAGGCGGACTCGACCGCGATCAGCTTCGGCTACCAGACGAGCCCGCCGCCGCCGCCGACGTCGATCAAGGCCAGCGGCGCGGGGCCCTACACGATCGCGCTCGGTGCCCCCGCGCACCTCGCGCCGATCACCGCGAACTACTGGATCGCCTGCAAAGGACCCACGCTCTGCACCGCGACCCAGACGAGCCCCGGCCTGTCGTTCCGCTTTGATCCCAACCACACACCGCAGTTTCAGCGCAGCCCCTACGGCTCGTACACGGTCCGCGCCTGGCTGCAGGACGCCGCAGGGAACGCAAATCAGGCGGACAGCACAACGCTGACGATCGCCCACAACAAGCCCGGAAAGCCCAGCCCGCGCCTGCACATCCTCAGCGTCACGCGCGCCGGACGGGCGCTGCGCGCGCGCGGCACGGCCGCCAGAACGCTCGCCGGCCATGTCACGATCGTCGTCCACTACGCGCTCGGGATTCGCGGATACAGCGTTCAGAAGACCGTCAGGATCGCCCACGGCCGATGGGCGGCGGTGCTGGGCCTTCCTTCCAGCGCGCGGACAAGGCGCGTGACCGTCGTCTATCACCGCAGCGCGCACTGGGCCGGGCAGACGGTG
>Ga0182024_10023712_pt1 | contig 10961 bp, 8 predicted proteins | sample P32metaG_FD_120480 | JGI IMG/M metagenome (GOLD analysis project Ga0182024, IMG submission 120480) | Permafrost microbial communities from Stordalen Mire, Sweden - P3-2 metaG (Illumina Assembly) | ecosystem: Environmental > Terrestrial > Soil > Wetlands > Permafrost | place: Sweden: Stordalen... | reverse complement strand
GTGCGCGCCCTTATGCTTTCCATTTTGTGCTATTCCGCTTTCACCTTTCTCGGGTGCGTCGCGCAAAACATTTGGCAACTTGGCCTCTTCCGTATGCTGGCGGGCTTTGGAGTCGGAGGCGAATTTGTAGGCGCTGCGATTTTCGTTGCGGAGGAGATGCCCGATCGTCGGCGGGTATCCGGAGCTGGCTTTCTGAACAGCGGTTTCTACGTTGGCACGTTCATCGCGGCGACGCTGAATTATGTGATCGGCGCGCATTACGGATGGCGATCCATGTTCGTCGTCGGCGGCGTGCCCGCACTCTTTGTTGCTTTTGTCCGCTACGGCGTCCATGAGCCGGAACGCTGGAAAAAACGAATCGCGAGTATTGGTGAATGGACAGCAAGAGATTCATTCCTGGCTCTCTTCTCACCGGAGTATCGGAAAAGGACGGCGCTGAATTGTTTGCTGCTGCTGGTTTCGATGATCGGTCTCTGGGCAGGAACAGTCTATGCTCCTGGGGCTGTCACACAAGTCGCGATGCGGGAAGGGTACAGCGCCGCAGATGCTGCACGCATCGCTTCCCGCGCCACCATGTTGCTTGCTGCCGGTACGATTATTGGCTGTCTGATCATGCCGCTCGGGGCAAATCGGATTGGACGACGGTGGACGCTTGCATGTTTCTTCATCATCATGGCGGCATCGGTCGCACTCGGCTTCGGCTATGCTTTTTATCTTCCGCACGGCGCTTTAAGCGTGTTCATCCCTGTCTTGTTTTTCGTCGGTGTCGGCGGCGGCAGTTTCAGCGTTTACATCGTATGGCTGCCGGAACAGTACCGAACAGAATGCCGCGGTAGCGCGTTCGCGTTTGCTACCAGCGTGGGACGATTCGTGACCGCGGGCGCCACCTTCCTGGTCGGCATGGGTATCTCGCGTTATGGCAGCATCGGCGTTCCGGTGGCCGCAACCTCGCTGGCTTTTATTCTGGGATTAATGGCTATACCGCTGGGAATAGAGACGAAGGGAAAACCGCTCCCCAGCTGAAAGAGTGTAATCGACCCGCGATGCAGTTTATCTCCATATCGAAGCGTAAAACTGGTTTTGTCGACGCCGATTACGTGGCCCTTGTTGAAGACGAGGTTGAGCGGGCCAGGGAACTATACAGAGAAGGCCTGATTCGTCAGATCTGGCATCGTGCGGATACCCACGGCGCCTGCATTTTATGGGAAGCAGACACCGAAGAGGACGTCCGCAAAATGCTCGACACTCTCCCTTTTTCTCGCGCCGGGATGCTGGAAATCTCCGTTATTCCGCTTAAACCTTACGGGGGATTCTGCAGCACGAGGGCCTGATCTCATGCGTCAGAATTTGCGCGACCACTCATTGGGCCAGCGCTCGACCACGACTTTTTTCTCCGTGTAAAATTCGACGCCATCGCTGCCTTGTCCATGAAGTACGCCAAGGAAACTGTCTTTCCAGCCGCTGAAGGGGAAATACGCCATGGGTGCAGCCACGCCGATATTTACACCGATGTTGCCCGCCGGCGCTTCATAGCGGAATTTACGGGCGTTGGCGCCGCTCGATGTGAAAATCGACGCCTGGTTTCCATAGGCACTGCTGGAAAGAACGGCCAGCGCTTCATCAAGATCGCCGGACTGCTGCAACGCCAGCACAGGGCCGAAGATCTCCGTTCTGGTCAACTCGCTGTCGGGGCCGACTCCGGTCAGGATGGTCGGCTTCAGAAACGAGCCCCGATCACCGCCCGCGATGGTCGGATTGCGGCCATCAAGAATCGCTTTCGCGCCTTGCTGGAGGCCCTCTCCGATAAGACCCTCGATGCGCGTCTTACTCGTGTCAGAAATGACGGGACCCATCTGGACACCGTCCTGAAGACCGTTTCCGACTTTCAGGGTGGACGCAATGTCGACGATCGCTTCGGTGAATCGTCTTGACGAATCACCCACTGTGATGGCGGATGAGACTGCGAGGCAGCGCTGTCCCGCGCAACCGAACGCGCTGTCGCTGACGATCTTCGCCGCCATGTCCAGGTCCGCGTCGGGCATAATCACGACGTAGTTTTTCGCGCCGCCCTGACACTGGACGCGCTTTCCGTGAGCCGCGCCTTCGGTGTAAATATATCTGGCAACCGGCGTCGAGCCGACGAAGCTGATCGCCCGGACCTTCGGGTGCCGCAGCAACACATCGACCGCGGCCTTGCCTCCAACCACAAGATTCACGACGCCTCGGGGCAAGCCGGTCTGATGCAGTAACTCGACGAGCAGGCGCGCGCTGAGCGGCACCCGCTCCGACGGCTTCAGTATGAACGTATTGCCGCATGCGATGGCGTACGGCAGAAACCACAGGGGGATCATCGTGGGAAAGTTGAACGGTGTGATAGCGGCCGTAACTCCGAGCGGCTGCCGGATCATCATCTCGTCGAGCCCGCTGGCCACATCTTCGAGGTTGTAGCCTTGCATCATGGACGGAATGCCGCATGCGACCTCGACGTTTTCGATGCCACGCTGCAGCTCCGCCCGTGACTCCGCGAAGGTCTTGCCATTCTCCAGGGAAGTGGTGCGTGCGATCTCATCGCCATGTTGTTCGAGCAGGGCTCTGAACTTAAAAAGAAACTGGATACGATTCTGCGGAGGCGTACGACGCCATTCCGGGAAGGCGGCAGCGGCGGCCGTTATCGCATCGTCGACATCCTCATCCCCGGCCAGCGGCACCCTCGCAAGCAGTTCCCCCGTTGCCGGGTTGTGGACGTCAAATATGGCGGAAGAATGGCCGGGCCGCCACTCTCCGCCTATGGAGTTCAGGACGTTGTTCATTGAGTTGCTGTGATTCCGCCATCCAAATATATCGTCTGTCCGGTAATGAAATCAGAAGCCGATGACGACAGGAAAAGCAGCGCAGCCATTACGTCCTCCGGCTCGCCAATGCGACCCAGCGGGATTCGAGCGACCAGGCTTGAATAAAAAGTCGCATCCGCCAACATGGCCGCAACCTGTTGCGTGCGAATAAAAGTGGGCGCGACTACATTCACATTGATCCTATGGCTGGCCCATTCCGCCGAGAGTTGTTTGCACAAGACAATCAGCGCTCCTTTGGAAGCGCAGTAGGCCGAATAACCCCTGCCACGCAAAGCCAGCAGCGAGCGAACGGACCCGAGATGGACCTGTTTTCCGCCTGTCCCCTGGCGGATCATATGCCGCGCCGCAGCCTGCGCCTGAAACATGGCGCTCTTCACGTTGACATCGAACACATGGTCCCATTTTTCCTCTGTCACATCCTCCGCTTTCTCCTCGCGGTTCAGACCGACGCAGTTTAACAGAATATCGAGGCGCCCAAAATGATTAACTACCTCCTCCACCATTCGCTGCGTGCTCGAAACTGAAACCGCCTCAAAAGCCGCGGACCAGGCATCGTGTCCATCCGCTCTTAGCGCGGCGGCACAGGCGGCGGCTCGCTCGGCGTCGTGACCAGCGACAGCGATTCTTGCGCCCATCTGGGCAAAGCCCCGACAGACGGCTTCGCCGATTCCGCCATAGCCACCCGTGACCAGCGCCGTCTTTCCGTCCAGCCGGAACAACCGCTCGGTAGTTGACATTTTGGTTTTTTCTTTAAGACCGATGCCGCTATTTGCCTTCCCATCCGCCGTCGACATGGATCGACTGGCCGGTAATGTAACTGGCTTCGTCGGAAGCAAAAAACGCCGTGACCTGACCGATCTCACGGCACTCGCCAGACCGTCCCATAGAGATCTGGGAGAGAACCATCTCGCGGGCTCCCGGTATGTCGCGGATCCACATGGTCATGTCGGTTTCGATGTAGCCAGGATGAACGCAATTGACGCGGATTCCGCTCGGAGTTACTTCGGCGGACATATTGCGGGTCAACGCCTCAAGCCCGAGTTTGGTGGGCGCATAATGCGTGCGGCCAGGAAGAACCTTGGCCGCCTGAATGGATCCGATCTGAACGATCGAACCCTTTCTCCCGGCAGCAATGGCCTTACGACAGAATACCTGCGAACAGAGCCATGCGCCGCGCAGATTGACATCCGTCAGCCGCGTCCACTGCTCGTCTGTCAACTCAAGAAACGGTACGATTGTCTCCATGCCGGCATTGTTGACCAAAACGTCAACGGGCCCGAGTTCAGTCCATGTCTTGTCCATCATGGCTTCGACGTCGGCGCGCCTGGCCACGTCACCCTGAACGACAATCGCACGGCGGCCATGACTTCGCACCAGTCTGGCGGTTTCCTCAGCCTCTTTAAGGTTGGCGACGTAGTTGACGGCGACATCCGCGCCCTCCTCTGAAAACACTTCGGCGATGCCCCGGCCGATACCCCGACTGGCTCCGGTTACAAGCGCGATTTTCCCCTTGAGTTTCATCGTCTCTCTGGCTCCTCCGATTCCATGGTTATTATGCAATGGTTATTATGCAACGCCTGTTTCAGCGCAATCCCGGTCGCGCACATCGTGATCTAATTGCTGATGATTGCGACGGCGCGAACCGGTGCGGCGGAAGCCCCCCGCCACTTCACCGGTAACACGCTGACGGTAAAGGAATGGTATGGCGCTGGAATCTCGTGGAGGTTGCACAGGTTCTCCAGGTGATAATATTCCCTCTCTCGCATGACGCGATGTGCTTCCCAAAATTTCTTGCGCGCAAACATCTGCGCAACTGGCGGATCGAAGCCGATCGCGTCGATGCCCATTACTTTGACGCCCTTGTCCAGAAGATAATGCACGGATTCTTTAGTCATGCCGGGGTGATCCGTCAGATAACTTTTCTCAAGCCGCTGCTTGGCAGCATCGGTGCGCAGTAGTACGATGTCTCGCGGCTTGATCTGATATCCGCCGAGCGCAGCCTCGGCTGCCTGGATGTCAGCCACAGAGATTTCTTCGCCAGGCCCTTTGTGGGTCAAGTCCAGCACGACGCCATCTCCATAACACAACTCAAGTGGAATTCCTTCGGCACGAGGCGCGTCGGGTTTGACATGCCCCCACGAATCAATGTGCGTTCCGACATGATCTCCGGTTACTATCATGCAGTGATTGGTAATCTCGTCGATGCCGAAGGCATCGGTCCCGATGCTCTTTGCCATTTCACGATGCGTTTCCATTTCGGTAATCATCGGCTTCACTACATTGGGGTAGGTTACCATCCCCCGGAACACTTCCATGCTTAAATCAACTATTTTCAAGGGCATTATTGTCGATTTCCTTCAACGCTTAAAGAGCGGCTGAGCGGGCGGCTCTTTGATCGAAACGAAGACTCTATCAGGATCGCTGTGAACAGTCAAACGTTCAACCTCCAAGAGCGCATCACCTATAGATCATACATCATAAATGATTGACAACATCAAAACAGGCTGATATATTCTAAGCCTATAACTTCCGGGGGGCTCAGCGGACGTGTATGTGCCCTCCGAACGCGAGAAAACCGACCGACACGAAGGGTTCATGAACGATTCACGAAGGCATTTCATCGAGACCGGGGCGACGTTCGTCGCGGCAGCCATCGCTTGGACTACGGGGGCCACGGCAGCGGACGGATACATTCCGTTCGAAGGGGAGAAAACCGCCTGGCACGAAGGTTTCGAGCGCTTTGACTTCATAATGGACGATGCCACCGGGGCGATCACGCCTATGACGGCCCCGGCGAGCGAGGTGACGAGCTTCGGAATCGACGAGACTTTAAAGGAGGGCAAGCGCCGTTGCGTCGTAGTCGTCCCCAGGAAGGCGGCGCCCGGCAATCCGTGGTCGTGGCGAGCCTGCTATTGGAACCACCAGCCTCAATCCGAAGTCGAGCTGCTGAAACGCGGTTTTCACATCGCCTATGTGGCGCCCGACCCCGGCAGACAGGGCAAGGCTTGGGATATCTGGTACAAGTTCCTGACGGAAAACCACGGCCTGGCGAATAAAGCAGCCTTCGTCGGGATGAGCAAGGGCGGAGTCAATGCGTTCAACTGGGGTGCGGTCAACCCCGACAAGGTGGCCTGTCTCTACAACGACAATCCGGCGGTCTACGACGAAGATTGGGCCAAAATCCCGGAGCTGGCCAGGCATGACATACCCTTGCTGCACGTCGTCGGCACTGAGGATTTTGTGCTGCAGCGGAACAGTATGGTGGTGGAGAGGATGTATCACCAGTTAGGCGGCGCCATCACCGTGATCATGAAGGAAGGCGTTGCGCATCACCCGCACAGTCTCGTGGACGCGACGCCGATCGCGGACTGGATTGAGCACCACATGCAACCGGTGGAGGCGAACCGCCCGGCGTTCGCGGATTCAACCTACACCAAGGCGCACTACTACAGCCTCGAAAATTCCTACACCTACCTGAAGGCAGAGGACACCTACGCGACGGTGCGCGGGCCGGGATACGTTCCCTCCTACGATCGCTATGACGGTCCGGGGACGGGTAACTTCCACGCGGATGCCATGTCGATCGTGGTGCCGCAGCAACCGGCGCCGGGCAAGCTGTGGGTGTTCCATCCGAGCTTTCTCGAGCGCGACTCGTCGGTCGCTCTGGCGCTACTGGCCAGGGGTTACTACATCGTGTTGCCGCCAATATCCGGGGTGGGGGCGGTGCAAAAGGAGTGGGACGAGGTCTATCAGCGTATGGTCGACAACGGATTTGCGAAGAAGGTCGTGATGGAGGGGACTGGGGCGAAGGCGGGCGAGTCGTATGCGTGGGCGATCGCGAACCCGGACAAGGTCTCGGCGATTTACGCCCGGAATCCGCTCCTGCGCAGTCTGATGTCGAAGACGCAGCCGATGGACAACCTGACGCCGCTGGCCAGGGCCGGGGTGCCGATTCTGCACGATTGTGGGAGTCTCGACCCATGGCTGAAGGACCAGACACGGGAGGCGGAAAAGCGGTACAAGGAACTTGGCGGGAGGATCACGGTACTGGTGACCGACGGTGAAGGTCACTTTCCGCTATCGCGCAAAGATCCGAAGCCGGTGGTCGATTTCATCCTGAGCCACCAGTGATAGGTGCCTGATAGGAGAAGAGACTCTATGAATAACAGGAAGCCTCGTAGTTTCTGGCTGCGTTGGTCTGGACTGACAGGGATAACAATCCTGCTTGGCAGCCTGGTGGCCGTTCGCGGGCAATCCACCGCACAAAGGCAACCCCACGCGACATGGAGCGATTTTGGCGGAGCGATCGACTCGTTGCAGTACTCCTCCCTCAAGCAGATCACGAAAACGAATGTAAGTACGCTCAGGCAGGTCTGGTTCTACAAGGCGCAGGGGCCCCGCGGCACATTTCCGTTCAGCCCTTTGGTCGTCGATCATGTCATGTACGTGATCGGCGAGGGCCCCGCCATTATTGCGCTGGATGCAACCACCGGGAAACAGATTTGGTCGCATCCATTGGACGGAGCGCCCACCAACCGGGGCTTCAATTACTGGGAGAGTAAGGACCGGTCCGACGGACGGATCATTTTCGCCGTCGACAGCTACCTGCAGGAAATAAATGCGCGTACCGGCATTACGATCAACACGTTTGGCAACGACGGCCGCGTGAACCTGAGAGAAGGACTGGGCCGCGACGTCAAAAATGTCGGTAAGGTTCAATCCGGATCGCCCGGACACGTTTTCGAAAACCTGATCATCCTCGGCTCGGCGCCCGGCGAGTTATACGACTCGCCTCCCGGCGATCTTCGCGCATACGATGTGCTGACGGGAAAGACAGTCTGGACTTTTCACACCGTCCCGCGTCCCGGTGAATACGGATACGATACGTGGCCGCCGGACGCATGGAAGCAGGCAGGCGGGGACAATACCTGGAGCGAGTTTGCGATTGATGAGAAGCGCGGCATCGCCTATTTCCCGCTAGGCTCGCCCACCTACGACTTGTATGGAGCCGACCGGATTGGCGCGGATTTGTTCGGCAACTGCCTGCTTGCGCTGGATGCGCGAACCGGCAAACGGCTTTGGCACTTCCAGACCGTCCATCACGATCTCTGGGATTACGACAATGTGACCGGCCCGAAGCTGCTTACCGTTCGCCACGACGGAAAGATGGTGGACATCGTAGCCCAGCCGGGAAAAACAGGTTTTCTGTATGTTTTGAATCGGGTAACGGGTGAGCCGTTGTGGCCGATAGAAGAGCGCCCAGTCCCAAAGAGCGATGTGCCCGGAGAGCAATCCTGGCCGACGCAACCTTATCCGACCAAACTGCCGCCGTTCGGCGTGCAGAAGTTCGGCGTGGACCAGATAAACCCGTACCTCGATGAAGCCGAGAAAGCCCGGATACGCGACATACTCGTGAACGCTCGTAACGAGGGTATTTTCACTCCGCCTGTGGTTGGGCGCACGCAAATCGAGATACCCGGTGCGTTTGGCTCCGGAAATTGGGGTGCGGCCGCCGCCGACCCCGCTACCGGCGTGGTATATGTGCGCGCGTGGAACACACCCGACACCCGCGTCTTATCGGAGAGGCAGCCCGAGTCTCAGGGAGGTTCATCCGGCGCGGCGCTTTACTCACGGACATGCGGGGAGTGTCACGGGCCTGATCGAGCCAACTTGCCTGCACCCGCGAATGTCAAGGCTGACTTTATCAGGGACACAGTTCGGAACGGCAAGGGAGAAATGCCGCCCATCGCCGCAAGCGCACTCTCAGGGACGGACCTGGACACAATTATTGCCTATCTGGCCAATCCGGTCGCCGGTGGACGAGGAGCATCGGGCCAGACGGCGCGGCCTCCGCGTCCTCCCATGTCGCCGCCTCGGCCGGGCCAAACCCGATACTGGGGCCCTTATGGGAATCCCTTTAAGGCCAGCAATGGAATGCCTGCGATCGGTCCGCCCTGGACCGAGTTGGTGGCCTACGATCTAAACGAGGGTACGCTCAAATGGCGCACGACGCTGGGTACCATCCCGGCACTCGCGGCACAGGGGATCAAAAACACCGGAAGCGTCCAGCCGAGGAATGGACCCGTCGTGACTGCGGGTGGATTGATCTTTGTGGGATCGGCAGGAGACGGTTACGTCCACGCCTTCGACAAGGACACCGGCAAAATCATTTGGGAAACGGAGATCGAAGGCACTCCGGATGGCATTCCCGCAGTGTACGAGGTTGGCGGGCGTCAATACGTGGCCTTCTATGCGAATGGAGGCGGCGGGGACGGAGTTGTCACGAAAACGAGTAAACCGGAGGCGCAGGGTTACTATGTTTTTGCGCTCCCCGATTCAGCTTCGAAATTGAAGTGAAGCGGCAACTGAGCATGTCCGGCACTCCGATCTATTGCAGACGCTCTCGGCAAACACGAGTCACTGTAAGGAGAGATGGATGAAGGGCCTTTACATTACTATTGCCGCTGCCGCCGCAATTTGCGCGATCGCATCGGCGGTTCTTGCAGCCAGCCAGATTGCTCCCGCCCAGCAGGCTCCGCCAACCTTCCGCGCGAGCACGACACTGGTCGAGTTCACCATGGTCGTCCAGGATCGTCAGGGAAGGCCAATCACCGATCTGAAGAAAGAAGAAATCTCCATTCTCGAAAACGATCAGCCGCGTGAGACGGCAGTATTCCGTTTTAGTGGCGCCACTCAGGATAGCGCCCATCCCCAGCCGCTCCCTGCGGGTGTTTTCTCGAATCGGTCCGGGGATGCGCCCGGCTCCCCGCACAACTTCGTTGCCATCGTGTTCGACGCGATGAATACCCCGCTCGACGACAAATTCATGAGTCAGGCGTCGCTGCACGCGCAAATGCAGCGCTATCTTACGAGACTCCCCCCGAACACGCTCGCCGCCACGTATCTGTTGAAATACAACGTAAAGATGCTGCATGACTTTACCGATGACTTCGAAGCCCTGCGCGCCAGCATGGCGAAGACCGACAAGGACCTTCCGCCCCTGCTCACCAAGCCTCAGCCCACTTTCGGCGGGGGGAGCGCCGAAGCAGCGGCAGCGAGGGCCGAGATGGCCGCATTCGACGGTAGAGTGCTGTCGGCCTTAAACGGAACGATTTACGACCAGAAGATCGGATTCACCCTGGCTGGCCTCGAAACTATCGGCAATCAGCTCGCGGGACTTCCCGGACGCAAGAGCCTCGTCTGGGCCAGTTCCGGAATGCCGATCCTCGTCATGGTGGACCCGACCGGAATTCCGAAATCCTACGTACCCGCCATCGAAAAAACCGCGCGCCGCCTGGCCAGTCAGGGTATCGCGATTTATTCCGTATGGGGACGCGGCCGGGCTATGGATATGCTCTCCGGGATCACCGGCGGCCGTGTCGTTGGGGGGCTGAACGATCCCGCCAGGGGCATCACCGTCGCAACAGCCGATCAGAGTGGCGTATATTCGCTCGGGTTCTATACCGCAGAGCTCGACGACCAGTGGCACAGGCTGAAGGTTAAAGTCAGCCGCCCTGGCGCAAACATCCTTTATCAGCAGGGCTACATGTCCGTCGCGCCCGCTGCACGACCGCAGGAATGGTCGCCGGACCAGTGGCGCATCGCAGCCACCCGCCCGCTCGGATCGACTGTTATTCATTTCGACGCCGATGCCCATCTCGTCTCCGGCGCTCTCCAGACGACTTTATTCATCGCCGCCGACGATCTCCATTTCAACAACGGAGCCTCCGAATTCGACATCGCAATTGTTGAGAGCACATCCGGCGTCGTGTCCGACCTCCGTCACGTGCCAGGCTACACCAAACTGCCCGAGAGCGGCACAGGCAAAGGCACGTGGGTCCGCTACGCGAAACGCTGGGACATCAACCCGCGGTCGACCGAAATCCGCCTCATCGTGCACGACCGCTTCACCGGTGCCTACGGTTCTCTCGACCTCGCCGTAAAACAGATAATCCCGGCCGGCACGACGCCCAACTCCGAAGTGGAAATCAAAAAGTAAGAGGGTGTGCGCCATGAAGTGGGAGGAGTTTCCTGGCGTTAGGACGGACATGCGGGGTGGATACAGGAGGACAGTCGCGTTTTCCTTCGTGCCTTGCGCAACGCGCCGGT